>Ga0209698_10001597_pt1 | contig 26064 bp, 16 predicted proteins | sample LitLauG_LLR_2012_FD_187203 | JGI IMG/M metagenome (GOLD analysis project Ga0209698, IMG submission 187203) | Freshwater sediment microbial communities from Pennsylvania, USA - Little Laurel Run_MetaG_LLR_2012 (SPAdes) (version 2) | ecosystem: Environmental > Aquatic > Freshwater > Creek >... | reverse complement strand
TCGGCGGTTTTCACGGAAGTCTGCCGCATCTTCGCCAGCTTCGGTTCTGCAGCACTCTTCTCCGGCGAACTCTCCAGTAACTTCGCAATAATCGGATGCTTGGGAGCCACAATCAACGCCGCCGCTCCATAGATTGTGTCTATACGTGTGGTAAAAATCTCAATCGCGTCGGCGCCAGCCACATCCGCCACGGCAAACTTGACCTTCGCGCCCTTCGATTTCCCGATCCAGTTGCTCTGCATCAGGATGACTCGCTCTGGCCATCCGCCCTCCAGTCCCTTCAAATCATCCAGCAATTGATCTGCATAAGCCGTCGTCTTCAGGAACCACTGTTCAATCTCGCGCGACTCCACGAGAGTGTCTTCATGCCGCCAGCAGTACCCGCCATTCACCACCTGTTCGTTGGCCAGCACCGTGCAGCACTTCGGACACCAGTTCACACGGCTCTTTTTTCGGTACGCCAGCCCGCGTTCCAACATGCGCAGGAAAAACCACTGGTTCCAGCGGTAATACTCCGGCTCGCAGGTCGAAATCTCTCGCCGCCAGTCGTAGCTGAACCCAAAGCGCCTCAGTCCGCGCTGAATTTCCGCTATGTTCTTGTATGTCCACTCTCGCGGGTGGGTATTATTCTTGATCGCCGCGTTTTCCGCCGGCAATCCGAACGCGTCCCAACCCATCGGGTGCAGTACGTTGAATCCACGCATGCGCTTCACGCGCGCCACAACATCTCCGATCGTGTAGTTGCGCATGTGGCCCATGTGCAACGTCCCGCTGGGGTACGGCAGCATTTCTAGTACGTAGTACTTGGGTCTTGAAGGGTCGGCTTCCGACTCGAATATTCGCGCGTCCGCCCAGCGCTTCTGCCATTTCGCTTCAATCTCTTGCGGGTTGTAACCGCCTCCGCTTCCTGCCCCCGCTCCTGGTGTGCTCTGCTCCCCCACGGCCGCTATCCCCTCTTTTTCTTTGCTTTCTTCTTGGCCACTTTATTCTTTACTCTCGTCCTGTTCACTCCAGCTTTCTTTGCGCTCCTCGATCTCTCTGCGCTTCTCGGCCTTCTCTGCGCTTCTGCGTTATCCTTTTTCTTTCCTTCTTTCTTTTCCTCTCGCTTCCTCTTCTTCTGATGCGCCGCAATATTCTTCTTCATCGTCGCCGTCATCATCGAAAAGCCTTTCTCCGCCCCCGGCGCCTGCTCTTTCAACCCAGCCAATTCCCATAACGCGGCCACATTCCGACGGTCATCCCCCGGATCATCAATCGGCGTCTCCGCAATAAACGCTCGCCCCACCACTCCATTCGGGGGCGCGCTACCTAACTTCGGATGTTGCAGCAATCTCGAAAACGCCTCCGCTCCAATCTTTCCTCTCCCGATGTGCTCATGGCGGTCCACTTTCCCGCCCAGCTCAATCTTCGAATCGTTCGCATGAAATACCGGCACGTTTTCCAGTCCAAGTGCCGCGTCAACCTGATCGAGCGTTGCCTCAAGACCCTTCTCGCTTTTGATGTCGTAGCCCGCCGCAAACAAGTGCGCCGTATCCAGGCAAACTCCCGCTGGCACTCCGCGCAACCCATAAAGAATGTGCCCAATCTCCTCCAGCCGCGACCCTACCGCCGTCCCCATTCCCGCCGTATTCTCAATCAAGATTCTCAGCCGCCCCATGGTCACGCGCTTTGAAGCCTGTTTCACGGACTCCACGATCGTCGCGATCGCCTGAGCGGGTGAAGCTTCTCCTCGCGCGCCGGGATGCACTACCAGAAAATCTGCTCCCAGTGCCACCGCCCGCACAACTTCATCCTGGAAGGCCTGAATCGATCGCGTCCGCAGCATCGGCTCTTGCGCCGCCAAATTAATCAGATAGTTCGCATGGATCACCAGCGGCCCCAGCGCCAATGCCTCGCGCCGTGCGCGAAATGCCTGCCCATCCACTTCAGAAATCCGTGCCGAACCGCCCTGCCACATCCGAGGACTCGCCGAGAAGATCTGCAGCGCATTGCACCCCAGCTTTCGCGCCGATTCCAGAGCGTTCATGACACTCCCCGCGATCGACGTATGAATCCCAATTCGCTTGCTCCCATCCAGCCATATCGGTGGCAGCGGCTCAGGTTCAGGTTCCGGGCGGTATTCGTCTTCTGGGTCAAACTCGGCAGGCAATACTTTTGGCTGGTCAGACATGCTTATCAAAAAGTTCTCTCCGTCTTAAACTTAGCATTCTATCACACGCAGTCACACTGACCTTTCTCCGGAGTCCCTCGAGCTTTTCACTTTCCCGGCAGGCCATTTGCAATGAATTTGCCGCCCGCCTGCCCCTTGCCGTAGACTGTTTGTTCACCCTCACACCAAAGGAACATTCATGCTGGTCGTCATGCAGTCCCACGCTACCGAGGAGCAAGTCCGCGCCGTCTGCAAGCGGATTGAAAGCCTCGGTCTGAAGGCCCACCCCATCCCAGGTTCCATCCGCACCGCCATCGGTATCACCGGCAACAAAGGCGCCGTTGACCTCGGCGTCCTCGAATCCATGCCCGGCGTCGGCGAATGCATTCCCGTCAGCAAGCCCTACAAACTCGTCAGCCGCGACGCCAAGGAAGAAGACTCGGTCTGCCGCATCCCTACTCCATCGGGTGACGTCCTCGTCGGCGGCAAACACATCGCTCTTGTCGCTGGCCCTTGCGCCGTCGAAACCGAAGCGCAATGCATGGCCATTGCAGAACGCGTCAAAAAATCCGGCGCGCGACTCTTCCGCGGCGGCGCTTACAAACCACGGACTTCCCCTTATAGCTTTCAGGGACTCGGCGAGGACGGCCTCAAAATCCTCTCCAAAGTCCGCGCCACGCACGGCTTCGGCATCGTCACCGAAGCGATTGACAACGAATCGCTCGATCTTGTCGAAGAGTATGCCGACGTCATTCAAATCGGCGCGCGCAACATGCAGAACTTTTCTCTTCTCAAGCGCGCCGGCCGCGCCAAAAAACCCGTCCTCCTCAAGCGCGGTATGTCCGCCACGCTTGACGAATTCCTCATGGCCGCCGAATACATCCTCTCCGAAGGCAATTACAACGTCATGCTCTGCGAACGTGGCGTCCGCACTTTCTCCGATTTTTCCCGCAATACGCTCGACCTCGCCATCGTCCCGGCCGTCAAAAAGCGCAGCCACCTTCCTATTTTCGTTGACCCCAGCCACGGCACCGGCAAACGCCACAAAGTTCTGCCGCTCTCTCGCGCAGCGGTGGCCGTCGGCGCCGACGGCCTGCTCATCGAAGTCCACCACGAACCCGATAAAGCTCTCTCCGACGGCATGCAATCCATTCTTCCCGAAGAGTTCCTCGCCCTCGCCGACGATATGCGCCAAATCGCCGCCGTCCTTCACCGCACGATTAATTGATCTGCGCTCGAAAGGGGTTGTAGCCGTGGGTCGCATTTGCGCTTATTTGTCGGGGTCGATTGACAAAAAGTGTCAGTTTTCACCCCCGAAACCGCCCTTGTACAGTCCCCCAGTTCGCAGAGATCTGCTCAAGATGAACAACTTCTTTTATATCAGTATTATAGCCTGAACCATTCCTCGAGCTTTTTTCCTGGAGTGGCCACTCGACTGCTCAATACAGCAATAGCTCTGGCGTCTTATTTCACACAGGAGAAACTAATAATGAGGAAACAGAAGGGCTTTTCGCTTATCGAGCTTTTGATCGTCGTGGCGATCATTTTGATCATCGCGGCTATCGCCATTCCGAACCTGCTGCGCGCGAAGATTTCGGCCAACGAATCTTCCGCCGTGGCAGCGACCCGGACAATCTATACATCTGAAGTGAGCTACTCAACTACCTATGGAACCGGCTTTACAGGAACCTATTCGGCCCTGGGTAGCGCGGCAACGCCATGCACGGCCACTTCGACCAATGCATGCTTGCTTGACCCGATCCTGACCACCGCAACAGCCGGTGGATCCAAGAGCGGGTACACCTATGCACTGGCGGCGGCCGGCGGCGCAGGCACTCCGGCGTCACCTAACACGACCCTTGAAATCAACTCAACACCGTTCACGGTTGGCACGACTGGCCAGCGCGCATTTTGCTCTGACCAGACCGGCGTCATTCGCTACAACACCACTGGCGGTGCGGTCGGCACAGGTGCAGGCAGCTGCGCAGCGATTGCTCTGATCATCCAGTAACAAGAACCCGATTTGGAAAAGAGGAGGCCAGCTTTCAAGCTGCGCCTCCCTTTTCTTTTTTCATCCCAATTGTTCGAAACACTTGAGGATATGCCTCGGCATATTGAGTGCCGCAAGGATCGTTCCTACGCCTGCAAATTCTGGTTTCTCCGCTAAAGACTTCATTCTCTCTTTTCCAAGTCCCAAAACCTCGCAGCCTGACGCCCTCCTGCTATAGTTTTCGAGCGCAGGTTGGCTCTTGGCCTCTTCTGGGCACGCCCGATTACGGCGGAATCAGCGGGGATCTGAAACAGCGCAGCATCCGATTCCTGCTTTTCGATCTCCTCCAAGCGAGTCTGGTGGCGCATCTTTCTCTGAGAGCCTACGCCTAGCTGCATTACGATGGCGCCAATATCTTCTGAGCACCAGTATTCTTGATAGTGGAATCGTTCGGCGGTAACTTGGACGGTCGATTTTTTCACTAGGGTGGGGCCGGACAACCGTGTCCGCAGAGTACCGCCCTTGGCGGTGCAAGCCGATTACGCTGGTGGCTCGGTTGCCTGAACCAAAAACTAACGCTCAATAGAGGGGTACAAAGAGAGAACTCTAACCCCTTTGGAATCAACGTCTATACAAAGCCCGTCTCCGAAAGAGCTCCCCACTCGTACCAATCCCACCCCCCACCTGACCGGTTACAGTGCTAGTACCAACGCTCCTTGACGCACTCCTCGCTCTCCACAAGACTTGTCGCCGCAATCAAGGACATTGTTCAACGCAGTTCGGAAGGGCCGGACGGCAAATCGTTCGACGCAAGAGTTCAGGACGCTCCGAATCAGGTTCGTCCGCCAGCAAGCCGGACGGATCGGGGTTCGCATCCGGCAAGTTCAATCTTATTCTTTTTAACACAATGTTGTTGACGGCGCTTTTCTGCCTTGCACATGAAGTTCGGCCCCTTGTTCCAAATCGACACTCAGGAGGGATTTCATGAAACTGTCAGAGCGATTCAGGCTGTTCTTTGCGGCTATACTTTTTGTAATTTGTTTTGCACCCAGCAGTTTCAGCCAAACCAGAAAGAGGGATGATTCTGGCGCGATTGCCCGGGGCACCGCATCATCGGGCTACGTCAAAGCAGTGCCAGTTGCCATGAGCCGTACAGCCGCCATCCTGCCCTTTAGCGCTGCTACCATCCTCGAATTTCCGGGCGCTGACGCGGCAAGTTCGAGAGCAGTCTTCGCGGCGGACAACAATGGCTTCGGCGCACAAAATAGTGCTCAGCCCAATTTCGTCAGCAGCACTAGCAGTTCGATCGGAGGCGTGATTACAGGGCTGGACACGGTTCCGACGTTTGCCGGTGCATTCTTCAATCCTAACCCATCTATTCTTGGTTCGCGGCCAAATGGCGTCTTTCCGTTTATCATGATAGGGAACGATCCCCGCGTCGGCCGCACAACGCGCATCCACACCAAGATTACGGCAGTTTCGCTCACTCTGTTGAATGCGGATGGTAGTGTCCTGTCTAGTATGCCGTTCGCGCCGTTCGAAGATCTGACTGAAGACTCTCCGAATTTCGAGGAAGCGAACTATGCGTCCGGCCATCGTATTCAGTTCGGCGATGCCGTTCAGCGCGCTGAATTCTTCAACAGCATGGACGAGGACTGGCACACTGTGCTCGGCGAGCCAAAGATCGTGAACCGCGTCACCTTCACAATACCTAGGTTCGTAAATGTCCAGTTCGCAGATGGATCAATCAAATCCGTTCAGGCGTACTACTTCGGACACGCGCCCAATGGCGATCCGTTCGTAGAGTTGCTGGACCTGCTGTTCAACGCCCTCAATTCCAACCAGGCTGTGAGCGACATTGTTGCCGGCAATTTCGCAACCAATGCGATCAACATCAACATGTACCCCAATACGTTCTTATTCTCGATCAATAACCAGGGAGTGCCTGCCAGTTGTTGCGTGCTTGGATTTCATACCTACTACTATGAACCCGGCGCGACACCCCAGCCGAGATGGATGTTCAACTTTGCCACTTGGATCTCACCGGGACTGTTTGGAGGCGGCTTCCAGGACGTAACGGCCCTGTCTCACGAAATCTCTGAAACCATCAACGATCCTTTTATCAACACGATCGTGCCGACTTGGCAGTTCCCAAACCAGCCGCCCACCTCGCATGATTGTCAGGCTAACCTGGAAACGGGTGATCCGGTCGAGGTGCTGTCTACCGCCACTGTTCCGATAACCCTCAGAGAACATCGGGAAGTGTTTACCTATCACCCCCAGACCGAGACTTTGTTGCAGTGGTTTGAAATGGGAGCAACCTCGGATGCAATTGACGGTGCGTTCAGTTTTCCGAACGAAACCGCTCTGCCCCATTCCGCCATACCTTGTCCACAGTAAAATACTCTCCGCTCTACAACGAAGGCGCCGGATCATCCGGCGCCTTTCGTTTGTGTGCCGAGCATGTTCGATCGCTTGGAGGTGAAAGCCCTCCTCACAGCCCGATGGCGGCGAAGTGAGAATCCCGCTCTGGAACATTCGATTGTGTAAATCACGCCAAGCCATTAAATTAATAAGAATTACCACGAGGGCCCCGATGGAAGCAGCCTACATTTGCGACGCGATTCGGACTCCTATCGGGCGTTACGGGGGCGTGCTTGCCTCTGTCCGCACCGATGACTTGGCAGCTATTCCTATAAAGGCTTTGATGGAACGGAACCCGGCCGTCGATTGGAGTTCGGTTGACGACGTAATCTACGGCTGCGCCAATCAAGCCGGCGAAGACAATCGAAACGTCGCTCGCATGGCGCTGCTCCTCGCGGGATTGCCCAAGGAAGTTTCTGGCTCAACCACGAATCGTCTGTGTGGCTCGAGTCTCGATGCCGTTGCCACCGCATCCCGCGCCATCAAGTCCGGTGAAGCCGACCTGATCATCGCTGGTGGCGTCGAGAGCATGTCTCGCGCTCCTTTCGTTCTCGGCAAGGCTGACGGTGCTTTCTCCCGTTCCCTGAAACTCGAAGACACCACTATCGGCTGGCGCTTCATCAATCCGCTTATGAAGGCGAAGTACGGAGTGGATTCCATGCCCGAAACTGGTGAAATTGTCGCCGAGGAATTTCACATCTCGCGCCAGGATCAAGACCTGTTTGCCCTCCGCAGCCAGCAGCGCGCGGCGGACGCCATCCGCAGCGGCCGCATGAAAGAGGAAATTGTCGGCGTTCCCATTCCTCAAAAAAAAGGGGACCCACAACTCGCCAGCGAAGACGAGCATCCGCGCGCGGACACAACCCTCGAAGCCCTCGCGAAATTAAAACCCATTGTGAAACCCGAAGGCACCATCACCGCCGGCAACGCTTCCGGCGTGAATGATGGCTCCTGCGCTCTCCTGCTTGCCTCGGAGCAAGCTGTAAAGCGCCACGGCCTCACTCCCCGCGCTCGTGTCATCGCTTCCGCCGCCGCTGGAGTCGCTCCCAGAATTATGGGTATGGGCCCTGCTCCTGCTACGCGCAAAGTGTTGCAAAAATCAGGACTCCTTCTCTCACAGATGAATGTCATTGAACTCAACGAAGCCTTCGCGTCGCAAGCCCTCGCTGTCCTCCGCGATCTGGGTCTTCCAGACGACGCAACCTTCGTTAATCCGAATGGTGGCGCTATTGCCCTTGGCCACCCACTTGGCGCAAGCGGAGCACGTCTGGTAACCACCGCTCTGTATCAACTCCAACGCTCTCAGGAGCACTACGCGCTCTGCACTATGTGCATCGGCGTCGGTCAAGGCATCGCTGTGATTCTGGAACGAGTTTGATGGCTTAGCCGAATCTAAAAGGTCGCGCCAGACATCCATGCCCTTCGCCCAATTAACCGACGCGCGCATTCATTATTCGCTAGAAGGGGATAGCGCCCTCCCCGTACTCGTTCTCTCGAACTCACTTGGCACTAACTTCTCAATGTGGGATTCTCAGATGGACGCATTCCTGAAAGCCTTCCGCGTCCTCCGTTACGACACGCGCGGCCACGGCCAGTCCTCTATCAAACCCGGCCCTTACACTATTGACCAAGTTTCCAAAGACGTCGTCGGTTTGCTTGATTCCTTGCACCTGGATCGAGTCCACTTTTGCGGGCTCTCCATGGGCGGCATGACGGCCATGTGGCTCGCGCTGAACATTCCCGAGCGCTTGAACAAAGTTATTTTCTGTAGTACCGCCGTTAAGATTGGAACCGTGGAAACGTGGCAGAGCCGAATCGATGCTGTGGAAAAAGATGGCATGAACGCCATCGCTGCTTCCACCATGGAGAGGTGGTTCACCAAATCTTTTCGCGAGAACCAGCCCGCTACCGTGGCTCGCATCCAGAAAATAGTTTCCGCGTCAGATTCCGCAGGCTACATCGCAAATTGTTCGGCGGTTCGCGATTTTGATTTTCGCGAGCAGGTCGGCCACATCACGTGCAAGGGTCTCGTGCTCTCTGGCAAGCACGACCAGGCAACAACGCCTGCCGACGGCCGCTTCATCGCGCAGCAAGTTCAAAGTGCCGGCTTTGTCGAATTGGACGCCGCGCACCTTTCCAACATTGAAGCTTCCAGCCAGTTCAACCAGGCAGTCCTGGATTACCTGGCTTGAGTTTTCGCATCTGTTTATTAATACGGTTTAATGGTGCGGAAGTATGTCATTTCATGAGAAACTGAAACCCCTGGCTTTGCATTTCTGAATTCCTTGCGGAGATTGGTGAATGCTGGTTTTTCTCGGACGCGACAAGGATGAAATTTGCGGCCAAACCGCGCGCCTCGTTGCTGGCGCAGTGCGCCGAAAGCCGAATCTCGCCCTCGGCCTCGCCACCGGCAGCACCATGGTTGGCGTCTATCGGCAACTCGTTCAACTTCACAAGTCCGGCTCGCTCGATTTTTCCCGTGTCACTACCTTCAATCTGGACGAATACCTCGGACTCGCTCCCACGCACCCCCAAAGCTTTCACCGCTTCATGGACGAACAGCTCTTTGCGCTTGTGAACATCAATCGCGCAAACATCCATATTCCTGATGGAACGATTCGCGGTGATTACGATCAATATTGCGCCGCTTATGAGGACACCATTCGCAAAGCGGGTGGAATTGACCTTCAACTCCTCGGCATTGGCCGCAACGGTCACATCGGCTTCAATGAACCGACCTCAAGCATCGGTTCGCGTACGCGCCTGAAAGTCTTGAGTCAGGAAACTCTCAATGACAGCGCTAAATTCTTCTCGCCAGGCGAAGAACCTCCTCAATGCGCCATCACGATGGGCATCGGCACGATCCTGGAAACCAAAAGGGTCCTGCTGATTGCCACCGGAGAATCCAAAGCCGAAGCCATTGCCCACTCCATTGAAGGGCCGATTACTTCCTTCGTCTGTGCCTCCGCGCTTCAACTGCACCCGGACGTGACCTTCATTCTTGATGAAGCCGCAGCCTCAAAATTGAAACAGAAGGAATACTTTCGCCGCGTCTTGAAGATGACGGCCCTGCTCACTCCTGAGCGGCTGGCGTAGTTCCCTGCTATCTCCTAAGCCGACAAGCACACTCTCACGCTCTTAATTCTGAATGAATTGGAAACAAACGGCAGCAGGGGTTGCGCACCCCTCCTGCCCTCTGATTTTTATTGGACCGTCAACGTAAACGTCGCGTTCTGCGACATCGAGCCCGACGTCGCCGTAACCGTAATCTGCGCCGGTCCCTTTGGAGTTCCCGGAGATCCGGAGCATCCCGCAACCACTCCTGCGCTGACCAGCACTAGAAGCAACGGTATCATCGCCGCATAACGCCGCAATCTTGGCTTCTGGCGGAATTTGACCATCGTATAGATGCCCATGCCCATCATCATCGCCAGAGCCCAGAGCAACAGCCACGGGCCAAAGCGCGGGAGATTTGGTCTGCCCACGGGCGCGGACGGCGGCGCCGCGCCGCCAGCCAGAGTGGTGATGGTGAGAGTCGAGGTTTGCGCGGTGTTCCCCGGCGTTACCGTAGGCAAGCTGAACGTGGACGTGGTGTGTGCCGGAAGTCCAGACACGCTGAACGCCACGGCATTCGTGAATCCATTCGCGGTCGGCGTCACCGTGATCGTGACTGGTACCGACCCACCTGCCTTCACGCTCGGCGGCGTCGCTGGCCCAGCAACCGTGTAGCCATCCACCGTAAAGTTGATGGAGTTTGTGGAAGTCCCTCCACCTGGCGCGGCGCTGACCACGACCACCGGATATGTACCTGCTGTTGCCACGTCCGCGGCGGCAACCGAAGCAGTCAATTGTGAGGTGCTCGTCACCGTGGATGTTTCCGGTTTACCGTTAAAGTGAGCGTTCGTCTGTCCAGTGATGAAGTTCGTGCCGGTCACCGTCAGATTGAACGTTGCACCGCCTGAGATGTGTGTCTGCCCGAGCGACGCCAGGGTCGGCAATGGATTGTTGACCGTGAACGAAACCGCGTTCGAGGCTCCTCCACCCGGACTCGGATTCACGACCGTAACGTTCGAAGTCCCGCCAGTTGCGATGTCTGCCGCCGGGATCGATACGGTCATCGTCGTCGCATTGAGCGTTGCTGGAACGAGTCCGGTGACGGTGCCAAACGTCACCGTCGCCCCGGAAACAAAACTCGTTCCGGTAATCGTCAGCGTGAACGTTGGCCCAAGCGCTGTCGCGCTCGTTGGCGAAAGCGGCGGCGTAATCACCGGCGGCGGATTGGTATTGGTTAGGGCGAAGTTCGCAGGAGTAGCAACTCCAGTCACAGTGGCCGCAACATTGTACGGACCGCCTGCAGTTAGATTGGCCGTGAACGGTGCTGCCGCCACGCCTGACGCGTTTGTCGCCAGGGAAATCGTCGCCGTGGTATTGCTGAATGTGCCTGAAGCTCCCGACCCGGGCGCCGTGAACGTCACGTTCACTCCAGAGACGGCATTGCCATTCGCATCGCTCACGGTCACAGCCAGTGCATTCGCAAATGCCGTATTGATTGTCGCGGACTGCGGAGTCGTCCCGGCATTCGCCGTCATCGTCGTTGTTGTTCCCGCAGTCACGTTAAACGTACTGCTCGTTGCACCCGTCAGCGCGGGAGGCCCAAGAGAACTCGCGCTCAGCGTGTACCCTGTCCCCGCCTTGTTGATGCTCAAATTGGAGAACGTCGCCACTCCGCTCGACGCGGCTACCGTCAGCGTTCCCGAAAGCGTTCCGCTACCGGCATTTGTTCCGATGGCCATGGTGATCGAATTCGCAGCCGTCGTGACCACGTTGCCGCTTGCGTCTTCAACGCTCACTTGAACCGCCGGCGCGATGGACGCTCCCGCAACCACATTCGATGGCTGCGTCGTAAAGGCTAGTTTCAAGGGAGATCCAACCGAGCCTGCATTGAACGTTAGATGGAAATTCGTCGTTCCGCCGTCGCCAAGGACCGACGAAACCATGAAGTAGTATTTCGTGCTCGCGGTCGCCGCGAAAGAGACCTGGGACTGGGCGATTCCCGCAGCGGCCCCAGCATTGCACCCGTTTGTGACTTGAGTAAAGGATCCAGGAGCTCCTGTAACGGCCGTCAAGATCGTCGCATACGGACTTGTGAGCGTATCCGCAGTAATGGTGCCGGAGGTTGACGGAGTGAAGGTGTACCAAACGCTGTTATCAACACCGCCGCCTACCACGCCGGCAGGATTGCACGATGGCGTCGGGTCCGCCCCGCCCGTGTTGGGAGTCGCAAGGATCGTGTTAACCGTGTTGGAATACGGCGCCGCAGAGATGGGAGTGGCGTTTGAATATGCATTGTTCGCAGGCGCTGCGCTAGCGAAGTCGAGACTGAACGTAAGAGTGCCACCTGCGGCTCCAGCGCTCGCGTCAGAGACCATGATGTAGTAGGTGGTGCCGCTGGTTACGCTGAACCCGATGAGTGACTGCGCGACTGAACTTTGAGACGCAGGAGCAGCGACGTTGCCGCTGACGCAGCCATTGGTGACTGTCGTAAGAGGCGAGCCGATGGTGCCGGTCCAAGCGGAGAGGTTTGTGAGGTAGCTGCTGTAGCGAGTGTCCGCGATGATTTGTCCGGTCGCGGGTGCGATGAATGTAAACCAAACGCTCCGCGCAACACTGCCAGGCGCGCACGTCGTTGGATCGGCAACGCCACCTGTATTCGCTGTTGCCTGCGTCGTGTCTTCCGTCACGCGGAACGGCGTTGCGCCGGCATTCGTCGCGAAATTAATGTTGTCGTTCGTGGCTGGTTCTGCTTGCGCGATGAATAGCGTCTTCGGCTCAGACGTGGTCCCGCCTGGTACGGGCGTTGTTACCGTAATCGCCAGTGATCCCGCCATAGTAATGTCGGAAGCCGGGATCGATGCCAGCAATTGGTTCGCGCTTACAAACGTCGTCAATCGCGGAGTTCCAGCCCCAACTCCGGTCGTCCCAACATTTACCGCCGCGCTCGATGCAAATCCGTCGCCATTCACCGTCAGCGTAAACGCCGGCCCGCCCGTCGCCACCAGCGAAGGCGAGATCGAAGTGATTTCAATCCCAATGCCGGTCATCGCCGCGCTCTGCGGCACATTCAGGGCATTGTCTGTGAGCGTGAGCGTCGCGGTCTCATTGCCCACGACGGATGGCGTGAACTGCAAACCGATGTCGCACGCAGTGTTCGCAAGTACGTTGAAGGGCGGCGTCCCGCAAGCCGGATTGGTACTAGCGGCTGCTGGGACTACTTTAAAATCGGCGGGATTTGTGCCGGGTACTGTAACTGCCACTGCCGCAACCGCGGTTGTGCCGCTAAGGCTAAGCACGGTTGCGTTCATTGTCGGACTGGTCGTATTCACTGTAAACGCGCCAAAATTAACTGGCGTGATAAACGCGGTTGGTCCTACCTCTCCGATCACCTGGACTTGCTGCACCGTCCCGGCCGTCCCGCCGGAATTGTCCGTAACATTCAGCGTTGCAGTGCTGTTTGCCTGTCCCGGCGGTGTGTTAGCGGAAAACGTTATGCCAAATGTACAACTGCTGCCCGCTGCCACCGTGCCGCCATTAAAGTTACACGCTGTGCCCGATGTCGGCGCGACGATGCTGAAATTGGTCGGGTTCGCGCCACTCAGAGTTGCGGCATTGGAAGCTGCAAACGCCAAGGTCGCGCCCCCTACGTTGCTGATTGTGACGTCAAGCGTGGCCGTTGTTGTGCCAACCGCAATGGGCCCCAAAACAATTGGCGAAGGAAGGAAGATTCCTAACGGGTTCGCGCCCGCAGTGATCGAGAAGGTGAAGGAGTAGGGAGGCGTTGGTCCGCCGCCCGGCAACGGATTGGTCACCGTGATCGGCACAACGGGGTTGGCGGTCGTTAAGAGTTGCGCCGGCACCGGCACGTCAAACACTGTCCCATTCGAGCTGGCGACTCCTCCGGAAAGAATCGAGCTCGGAGTAAGGAAACTCACCGCCGTGCTGTTTGTAAAACTTGACCCCGTAAAGTGCAGCGTAAACGATGTCGTTCCCGCCGTCGTGGTTGGATTTGTCAGCGTGGGCGTCCCAAGGATCGGATTCATCACCGCAAACGGAAGCCCGCCATTTCCCAAAATCGATCCGGGCTGCACCCCCGCGGGATCAACAAGCGACACCGTGTAAAGGTGGCCGCTAGTCAGCAGCGTATTGCTCACGGAGATTGTCAATTGCGTGGTGCTTACAAACGTCGGGGTGCCAACCGAAACTCCATCAAATAGCACCACCGTGCTGCTGCTGAAGTTCCCGCCAGTAACCGTCACTTGTGTCGTAGCGGCCCCGGCCATCACGGCGCCCGGCGTCAACCCGCTCAAGAACGCCAGCGAAGGCAGCTGGACATCAACCATCTGTATCTGCCACATGCTGCGGCCATGCGTCGCCGCGCGCAGAATCCGCGACGTTTCCCGCATCGCCAGACCAAGCACCGGTGAGTTTGGCAACCCATCGCCGACCACTGTCCAATTCGTGCAAGGAGTTGCCGCTTCCGGATCCGGGCAAGCAAACACGCCCACGTCGGTCCCGATATAAAGCGCATCGTGATTCGTCGGCGACCCAATGTGATCCACGATGATGTCGTTCACGGGGATATCTGGGAGGTCGCCGCTGATGTTCGTCCATGTATTGCCGCCGTTAGTTGTTTTGAAAACGTGCCCGGGCGTTCCGCAACCCGCGCACGCTCCAAAGCCTGAAAGCGTTACGTAAACAATCTGCCCAGTGGAGTTGTTGCGCTTTGTCCGCACTGCCGTAACGGATCGCACGGGCAATAGTGCATGGTCAATCTCTGTCCACGCCGCCCCGCCGGTAGTTGACTCCCACACCAACCCATTGCTCGTTCCCGCCACAACAACCTGCGAATTGCCTTGAGCCACCTCTATATTTGTGATGGCCGGACTGCCTTGTACCGTTGAACATGTCGAAGTTCCCGCCGCGACAGTCAGGTCGACGCTGGTCGCAGTCCATGTTGTCGCCGCATCCGTGGTCTTGTACACCTCGCACGTTCCGAAGTAGAGCGTAGTCGCACCGCCGATTGCCGGATTCACTGTCTTTGGATCAATCGCCAGCGGCGGAATAAACTCCATCGCATCAGTTTTGCTGATCCCCGAATCAGCGGCGCTAAACGAAGGAACCGGGCCCGAGAGTATTGCGCCATTGAAAACCGACTTTGCGACAATGGCTCCAGCAAACTTGTCGCACGTGGTATACACGGTCGTACTCATGATGGGATCAATCGCAGTGAAGCCGCCATCGCCACACGTAAAATCGTTGTCCCACAGCAATGACCCGGAAAAAGTCTCCGTATCGTTATCCTGCGTCCCGCCAAAACCGGAATTTTCATCGCTGATTCCAGCAGAAGGACCCGGATAAAATTGCGTAAGTGCCAGTTGCGCGTTCAAATCCACCCAAACCGGTGAAGCAGTTGCGCCGGGCTGAGGATTGTCCGTGCGCCACATGCCGCCATCATTGCCAACGTAGAGCCTTGGATTGCCGCCGTTTGTGGCAATGACCGGGGTGAACACGATCGCGTGTGTATCCACATGCGGATGCGTACTTCCCTGCACCCCGCTAAAATCGTTACTAGATCCCGTGGTTCCCGTCCACGTGGTCCCGCCATCGGGCGATTGAAATAGCGAAGTAAACCCATCGATGCCACTTGCTCCGCCACCCACCACCACCACGCTTGCATTCGCAGGATCTACTCCCACCGACATGTCGTACCAGCACTGCGAATTGCAAAACGCGGGCGCGGCAGTCAGATGAGTCCAATTCGCGCCGCCATCAGCCGTCTTATAGAGTCCAAGCAGATTGTTCGAGCTTGCGGTCGAATCAGCGATTGCCGCGTAAATCGTTGCTCCGCTACCCGATGTCCCGTTTGCATAACCCAAGATAATTCGTCCAACGTTCGCGGTCGGCAGAATATTTGCACCGGTTCCCGTTTGCTTTACCCACGTCGCACCAGAATCTGTAGATTTATAGACTCCATTGGCAGTCTCTCCAAACGGATCGCCCATCGCCATCCAGGCCGTCGCCGTTGTCCCCGCATTGCTGGTCGGTTCGAAAACCACGCTCGTTGCCGCCAATCCTTGCGGGGAGGTATCCTCCGCCCAGGTAGTTCCCCCATCCGTGGACCTGTAAATTCCCCCAATTGTTCCATTCACAAAAAACGAGACAGCCGCGAGTACAATTTGCGGGTTCCCCGGCTGAACCGCAATCGCGCCAATGTAACTTCCGCCAGTGGCTGGACCCAGGACTTGCGCGAACGTACTAGCTCCCATCTGCGCCCAGGTCATCCCCCCATTGGTGGATTTCAAAATGCCTACGCCGTAGAAGGCGTCGCCGTTAAAGTTTTCTTCACCCGTTCCTACATAAATCGTCTGACTGTTGTTCGGATCAATGGTGATGGAGCCAATCGAAAGTGACGGCTGCAAATCAGACAGGTTTTTCCACGTGGTGCCCCCATCAGTGGTTTTCCAAACGCCTCCAGCCGCTCCTCCGATGTAGACCGTATTCCCAGCCACGTCAGTCGTATCCACCGCAATCGCGGTGACGCGCCCCGAAGCCGTCGGGCTTCCACCATTCTGACCGAACTGATTGTTGACTGGCTGCGGCCCCATCAATTGCCACGTGCCAACACCTGGGAAGGATATGATCCCGTTCGCGCCGACTACTCCGTGCAAAGCAGCGCGCTGTCTCTGTTTCATGGCGTCGCGCTGCTCGATGGCCTGTTGCAAAGCGCCATTCGGGATGTGCTTGTTCGGATACGCGCGCTGATCAAAAAACCAGCTCGCTCGCGCCTTGCCGATTTCTGAATTTTCCTGTTCGCCGCCCAATAGCCCCGCGGGCGGGCTCAGTTTGATTTCTCTGGCCGCGCTTTTCGCATTCGTTGGAGTCTGCCCTTCTTTCGCTGGCGTGAGCTGGATGGCCGCGGAGGGTTTGGCTTTCGTGGCGAGGTGCGAGTCCTTCTTCCCGCCCGCGTCAACTTTCTGTGCGGCTACTGCGGCATGTTTTTCCGCTGGCTTCGCTTCGCTTTGCGGTTTTGCCACACCTGACTTGTCTTGCGAAGCGGAACCGGTGACCCAAACTCTTGCCGCCGCGTTGTCGCCAGCCTTTTCGCGCGAGACCAGCGCCAGCGAAACAGCGCTCACCACCATCGCCGCAGACAGAATTCCCATTACCCATTTGGACGAGCTTCGCCCGAGAAGCGACTGAATTCTTTGTCCCGCTTGAATCACTAACGAATTCTTTTGGAAATTAGAGAAGAGGTTTTTCATCGAACAACGCTCCCAAGAACATCATTCAGACTCGCGGCGATTCCCGTCCGGCTCATCAAGACTTTTTGCGCCGCCAAAACACACCCAACGCTATCGCTCAATTTTCTATAGTGTTGCCAACCTAAAAATCGTGACGAGGTCTCTGCACCATCCAGTTTTGTGCGAATTGCAGGCGAAGGTGAACTGAAAAATTGCATCCGCTTCCAGGGGGAGGGATCTGTGAAGGAGAGCCAAACCGTCAGGGATGGACCGCGCAAACCTGTAGCGCAGGCGCTTCTCATCAGCCGTGACCTTACAATGATCTGCACTTCGAGGGACCCGCGGAATATCCCGCATTTAGCCCCGCCAGTCAAGAAAATTTACCGTAAGCGCGTCCAGAACAGTCGAGGGACAAATGCGTTATCGGTTGGGGGGCATGAGAGGGGCCGCCGACCGGTCAGTCGAAAATTTGTAGCTTGTAATGGAGTGAAATTTGCCTTCCGGGGTCAGCACTACGCTGGGAAATTTCGGCTGATTCGGCGAATCCGGAAAGTGCTGAGTCTCCAGACAGAAGGCCGACCGCTTCTGATAAGCTTTCTTGCCTTTCCCCTTGATCGTGCCATCCAGAAAATTTGCGGTATAAAGCTGGACGCCCGGTTCGGTTGTCCACACTTCCAGTACGCGCCCCGACGAAGGTTCCGCCACCCGCGCAACAGGAGAATCCACGCCAGTCTTCGGACGGCGCAGAACAAAGTTGTGGTCATATCCTCCGCCCAATTTTAGTTGCTCGTCGTCTTGATCGATGCGTGCACCGATCGCCGCCGGCTGCCGAAAATCAAACGGTGTTCCTTGTACGTCGCGCAACTCTCCGGTTGGAATCAGCCCCTGATCCACCGGTGTGTATTTGTCCGCTTCAATCTGCAAAACACTCGACAGAACATTTCCCGAGCCCGCACCCGCAAGGTTGAAATAACAATGATTCGTCAGATTCAGCACCGTTTTCTTATCAGTGGTGGCGGAATATTCGATTCGTAATTCATTTGTATTTGTCAGCGTGTAGACCACGGTCACTTGCAAATTCCCGGGAAATCCTTCGTCACCATCCTTGCTCAGAAGCGAGAATTCCACGGACTGCCCGTCCCCCGTGCTGATCTGCTTCGCGCTCCAAACGGCTTTGTTGAATCCTTTCACTCCGCCGTGCAAGGTGTTGTCGCCATTATTTTTTGCGAGCGTAAATGTTTGGCCGTCCAGCATGAAACGCCCGTGCGCAATTCGATTGGCATAACGCCCAACAATCGCGCCAAAATAAACTTTGTCGTTTGCATAACCGCTCAAATCAGAATAGCCGAGGACGACATCATCAAACTTGCCATTCCGGTCCGGAACCTTCAGCGAAACGACAGTCGCGCCGTACGTGGAAATCGCCACCTGCATCCCGCTGTTGCTTGCTAGGACGTAGAGTTCAACCTTTTGGCCGTCAGCAGTTTTGCCGAATGGCTTTTTGACGGTGGACGCAGCGAGCAGTCTTGCCGTCGATGCCGTGGATGCGGTCATCGCTAAAACTCCTGAGAGCAGCAGCAGCGGCAAATAGCTTTTCATTTCAGTTCCCCTCGCGCTTAACCCGGTGGGCGTACAAGTCGGACAGACGAATTGAACCATGCCACGGCACGACTGGCAACACCGTTCGCCGCCGTACTCCGGCGAATTGGGGCATACTGGGAGGGAGCTGCCATACACATCTGAGCGAAACCTGAAACCATTCGATGAAAACCAGTCTGCTTGAACTTTTTAAAATAGGAATCGGACCATCGAGTTCGCACACCGTGGGGCCGATGCGCGCGGCCAGGAGGTTTGTTGAAGAATTAAATGCGAGCGGAAAACTGGCCAACGTCTACCGAGTGCAGGTTGATCTCTATGGGTCGCTGGCGCTGACGGGCCACGGCCACGGTACGGATCGGGCGATTCTGCTTGGATTGAGCGGAGAAAGTCCGGAGCAGATCGAACCGGAAACAGTGGACCTGCGAATCGCCGCGATTCGCGAGAAACATGGGCTGCAACTTTTTGGCCGACGGGACATTCCTTTCGCCGAAGACACAGATCTTCTCTTTCATAAGACCCAGACACTGGCGCAGCATCCGAACGGGATGCGCTTTCAAGCGTTCGCCGTGGATGGTTCGCCCCTCGCGGGCGGAATTTATTTTTCGGTGGGCGGCGGGTTCGTTGTGCGCGAGGGCGAGACGTCTGATTCGCGCCGGACTCCGGAAGTTCCTTTTCCTTTTTCCAGCGCGGATGAACTTCTTAGAATCGGCGACGAACGCGGAATGGCGATTTGGCAAATCGCGGAAGAAAATGAAAAAAGCTGGAACGGAGAGGAAAAACTTCGCACGCACATTGATAGGATCTGGGAGGTGATGCAGCAGTGCGTGAAGCGGGGACTCGCGACCGAGGGAATTCTGCCGGGGGGATTGAATGTTCGCAGGCGCGCGCCGAACCTTGCAAAGAAACTTTCGACGAGCGGGAGCGGCGACCCGCTGGCTCCGATGGATTGGGTGAATGTTTTCGCGATGGCCGTGAACGAAGAAAATGCGGCCGGCGGGCGCGTGGTGACAGCGCCCACAAATGGCGCGGCGGGAGTGATCCCTGCCGTGGCGCACTACTATATGCAATTTATTTCCGACGCTTCGCCAGAAGGAATTTACAAATATTTTCTGACGGCGGGCGCAATCGGAATTTTGTACAAGGAAAATGCTTCGATTTCCGGAGCGGAAGTTGGCTGTCAAGGAGAAGTGGGTGTGGCGTGCTCGATGGCTGCGGGAGGACTGGTGGCCTCGCTGAGCAAGATTGAAAACGCAGAATCGCACAAAATGATTAATCGCCAGATCGAATATGCGGCGGAAATCGGAATGGAGCACAATCTGGGGATGACGTGCGATCCGATCGGGGGCCTGGTGCAGATTCCCTGCATCGAGCGCAACGCCATGGGCGCGGTGAAAGCCATCAACGCTTGCCGGATTGCCATGCGCGAAAGCGGCGAGCATAAAGTTTCGCTCGACCAGGTGATTCAGACGATGTACCAGACCGGGCTGGATATGCAGTCGCGATACAAAGAGACTTCGCTTGCTGGCTTGGCCTTGAACGTTATTGAGTGTTGAGTGCAGCGGGCTCGGCAACGGCATCCCATTTGGCGGTAAACGCGATTGAGGGCTGAGGGTTAGGTTAATGAAGCAGCCAGCTGTGGGTGGTTTCAAGGAACTGGAACCCATAGTTGGCAAGAGGCGAGTCAGAGTTTTCTTTTCGTGCAACGCGCGCACGTCCAGCAAGGACGTCCGAAGCGCCATGAAGATAAACGTTGAGAACTGCGCCCGGCGCCAGGGTATTTCTGCAAGGGCAGAGAAAACCACCGGCGCTGATGTTTTCAGTCACGGTAATCTCTTCCAACGGCGCGCCACTTGAATTAGAACCTGTCAGCTTGAGCGACACCTTCATCCGAACGCGCAGGTGAGCGCGCCGCTCGACAAACTTCTTGCTCAACTCTTCAGCGATTGCGCTTTTCAAAGCGGCAAAATCCACCGGTTTTTCAAAATACTGCTTGGCTCCGAGTTGCGTGCAATGCTCCCGGAACTTTGCCGCCGACTCCCCGGTGACTACAAATATGGGAATGTGCGACGTGTAGCTCAGTCCGTGGAGGCTTTGGCACAATTCAAACCCTGAAAACTTCGGCATCATCAAATCGAGGAGGATGAGGTCCGGCTTGTTCTCGAGCGCGAGGGCAAACGCTTGCTGCGGATCGCCCGTGTCCATGATTTCGTAGGAACCCTGCAAGCGCGCCTTGATTAACCCGCGCATGGGCGGCTCGTCATCAATTACAAGTATTCTCGCCATTTCAGATGTCCTTTCAGTTGAGCGATTTCACGCCGCTCTCTGATTTTGAATCATCGGTTCCCAGTTGCTGAGACGAAAGCGCCTCTCTAATCTTGTTCGTGAGTGAATCGCGCGAAAAGGGCTTGGACAAAAAGAAGCCGCCTTCTTCGAGCACGCCGCTTGCGCCAACGTTCAGTCCCGCATAACCGGACATAAAAACAACAACCACGGACGGACGTTGCGCACGCAACTGTTCCGCCAAAATGCGACCGCTCACCCCGGGCATTACAACATCCGTGAGCAGAAGATCAATCCGGCCTTCAAATTCACGACTCACTTTAATGGCAGCCTCAGCGTGCTCAGCTTCGAGGACCCGGTAACCACGGGCCTCCAATATGCTGTGCGTCAGCTTTCGCAGGCTAGCTTCATCTTCCACAAGCAATATCGTCTCGCTGCCTCCATCCACGGTTTGCGACCTTTTCTCCTCGGTGGAGGGTTTTGCAGTCCCCTCGACGCGCGGCAGGAAAATGTCCAGAATCGTTCCAACTCCAACCTCGCTATGGACATCAATGTAGCCTTCGCTCTGCTTCACCAAGCCGTACACCATTGCGAGTCCGAGCCCAGTGCCCTTTCCCTTCTCTTTTGTTGTGAAGAACGGATCGAAAATCCGCGCCTGGGTTTCTGGAGACATTCCAATTCCATCGTCCTTCACCGTAAGACGAACGTAATGCCCTGCTTTCACCGGGTAGGAATGCTGACCGATGAATTCGGGCGTAATTTCATAGTTGTCCGTCTCGATCAGGAGGTGTCCGCCATTGGGCATGGCGTCGCGCGCATTCACCGCCAGATTCATCACCACTTGGCCGAGTTGCGCCGGATCCACTTTTACTTTTCCGAGATCCTTGCCCAACCGAGTGGCCAGCAAAATATCCTCGCCGATGAGCCTCCGCAGCATCTTTTCCGTTTCCTGGACGATTTCATTGATGTCTACGACTTTCGGCTCCAAGACCTGCTGCCTGCTGAAGGCGAGCAGTTGCCGAGTGAGTGATGCGGCTTGCCTGCCTGCCTTCAGGATCTGATCGACACTTTCCGCCAGTGCGGGATTTTCGCGGAGTGAATCTTCCAGAATTTCGCCGTAACCGATGATGACTCCGAGAAGATTATTAAAGTCATGCGCCACGCCACCGGATAAACGGCCGACAGCTTCCATCTTCTGGACTTGAACGAGCTGCTTTTCAAGTTGCCGGCGTTCGGTCACATCGCGGTTCACAACGATTACTTTTTCCAACTGCCCGTTCGCATCGAGCACGGTCGAAGCGGTGGATTCGAGAATTCTCCACGTTCCATTCTTATGGCGCATTCTGTATTCAGCGGATTGCCCGACTCCGGTATTTCGAGCTACCTGCGCTGCCTGAATGACTTTTTCTCGATCGTCGGGATGAATCTGCTCGAGCGAGGAAGTCTTCTTCAATTCTTCCGGAGTGTAACCCAAGACTCTTTCATAGGATGGACTGTTGTACAGACGATCGCCCGTCGCGCTCACCACAGCGATCATATCGACCGCATTTTCGCTGATCAGCCGAAACAGTTCTTCGCGCTTGATGAGCCGTCGCCGCATCCGGTACATCAAGACTTGCTGATAGATGGTGTAAAGGTCAAAAAGAACTACAAGCGCCACCAAACCCCGAAGCGTTTGTTGCAGCGCGCCACTATCCGGATGAATTTGAAAATTGCTAATTGTGGGGAGGGCCAAAATTACAATGGCGGAGGTAAGAAGGAAGGTGATGCAGAAAGCGACGCCCCACAGCCACCACTCTTTGCGCTGATTTCCCGAAAGCTCTTCTCGTAACGAACCCTTCTCCGCAGTCCTTCGCATCTGGCTTTCCAGAGGTCGGGCGGAGCGTCCCGTTACCTAAATGCTCAGGACGCTGAGTTTAGCGGCAAGAAGAGGCCGCTGGTCCTGAACCGCACTACACGCAGAGGATACTGCAAAGCTTTAGAAAAAGAACTAGTACTTCCGCACTATTAGGCATCGAAAGTGATACCTGTCCCTTTCGGCATGAAGTTCTGCGCTAAGGACGAGTCTGGCAGGCGTCCCAGATCGCCGTAAAGTAAAACGAACCTTCCGCAACCGCAAAAAGTTGTGATTCCCACGGAATCTCGGAACGACCATCCCTCCGTCAAAGCACAAGGAGATGGTGTGCTTAGGACAAATCGAGCGCAGCCGGACACTTTGCTTGGTTCCTGTTGCAGAGTTCAAGCGCAAAAAAATCGTGCTTTACATATTCCCATATGGGAATGTAATGTTGGGTCATGCCACGCGCAGCTACCACCTCGGATGCGTTTAATGCCGTCGCTGAACCACGGCGGCGGGAAATACTGAATTATCTGGCTCTGCAGGAACGCCCCGTGGGAGAGATTGTGGCCAGCCTCGGATTTGAGCAGCCGTCCGTCTCAAAACATTTACGGATTTTGCGGGATGTGGGGCTGGTCAGCGTGCGGCGGGACGGGCGCAGGATGCTGTATCGAATCAATGCAGAGGCGATACGGCCGCTGCACGAGTGGGCGGGCACCTTTGAACGCTTCTGGCAGCACCAGTTGAATCGAGTGAAGGAGCGAGCGGAGGGGAAACGGAAGCAGTGAATGCGGTGCCGGTAGATTTCAGGAGAAGTGTAGGACAAATTCTAATTTGAGGAGGAGTGATGGCAACGACAGCACCAAAGAGGGAGAGAACGATGGAAGATCTGACGTTGAGCGTGACGAAGGAAATTCAAGTGAAGGCGCCGCTGGAAGCGACGTTTGCGGCTTTGCTCGAACAACTGGGGCCGCAAAGCGATATGCCCGACGGCACACCGATGCCGATGAAACTCGAAGCTTGGCCCGGAGGACGGTGGTATCGAGACCTGGGCGGCGAGAACGGCCATTTCTGGGGAAACGTGCAAGCGATTAAGCGGCCAACTCTGCTGGAGATTAGCGGGCCGCTGTTTATGTCGTATCCCGTCGTCTCGAACGTGCAGTACCGCTTGAGCGAGGCGGACGGCGGAACGCTGATCAAATTCCATCACACGGCGCTCGGACTGATTTCCGAAGAACACCGAGCGGGGGTGGTGCAGGGCTGGACGCACATCATCGACAGCATTCGCAAAGGAGCCGAAGCGAAACGCGCGAAGTAATCCATTGCGGCTGAATGGAGCGAGAGATGTGTCCAGCGTGCATCGGGAGTGCGACCTTGATCGTAGTGGGGCGGTTTCCGCGGGTGGGTTGACTGCACTTATCGCGAGGGTCTGAGGGAAGTTCAGGTTCAAAAAATCATCACAGAATCTAAATCCTAAGGAGGAAGTATGGGAGAAGTGACGAACGAGCAGGCCAATTTGATGTTGAGGTTATATGAGGATCGGCGCGAGAGCAGGTTGCGCGAAGCGCGAGAGTGGTTTTCCGCCAACTTCCATGTGAAGAACGAGGATGACGTCGCGCGCCTCTGCCCTCCCGGCAGCCGGGAGCATGCAAGCATGCGAATGGTGCTCACTTACTGGGAGATGGTGGCGAGCATCGTAAACCGCGGCCTGATCGATCAGGAATTTTTCTTCGAGAACAGTGGTGAGCAATGGGGCGTCTGGGAGCAGGTGAAGCCAGTGCTCAGTGTGTGGCGCGCCAGGTTTGGCAGCCCGAAGTTCGTCGCGAACCTGGAAACGCATTGCGAGCGCTTGGAAATCTGGCGAGAGAGGCAGAACCCCGGTTCCAACGCCGCTCTGCGCAAGGTATTCGCTCTGATGCAGGAGGCAAGTTCAGCCTCGAAAGCACAGGCGGCGTAAGCCTAGAGTCCAAAGGACGCGACGAAGAAAGGCTGAAGCACACCAGGGCTTGCGCGCGCCACCACGACAAATATGACCAGAACTATCGATCGGGAGTATTTTGAAGTGAGACGTCACGCCATATTCATCGCAGTGTAACACTTGCAAGACTACTCTCCCTTCCCCCGCGCTTTCTTGTAAGGAGGAAGGTGAAATGAGTATCCGCACTATGAAGCAATTTTTCGCAGGCTTGTTAGTTGCCGGTTCGGGACTGCTGGGCTTGGCGTTGGGGTCCGTCCCTGCCGAGGCACAGACCCTGCCCACGGCTGCAGCGCCCTATAAGATCAGCGTTTTTGCGAACAGCCCGGTGGGCATCTCGCAGCCAGATTCTATTGTGCAGTGGCATGACAGCATCATCGTAGGATTTGAGAATCACGTCGCCAAAGATGGGACCGACAACAAATTCAGCACTATCGTTGAGTTTTCGCTGAGTGGAAAAGTGAATCGTGCCTTTCAAGTGCAAGGCCATAACGACGGGTTGCGACTGGTCGGCGAAGATGACCTTTGGGCGTTGCAGAACGAAGACGCCAATCCCAACCTTGTCGTGATCAACCTGCGAACGGGAAGCGCGAATACGTACCAGTTTGCGCCGACCCCGCACGGCGGCGGTTATGACGATATGGTCGTCAAAGACGGCAAAGTGTACATTACGGCGTCGAACCCGAATCTGGACGCCATGGGCAACAACGTTTACCCTGCACTGGTTCGAGCTTCCCTCTCGGGGAACAACGTTCTGCTCGAAACCGTGTTTAGTGGCAACGCCAGCGCCACCGACATTCCCACGGGCACAACCGTCACGCTGAACCTGACCGATCCTGATTCGATGACGATAGATCCCCGAGGAAACATTGTGCTGGATAGCCAGGCGGATTCTGAATTGGTATTCATACGGCATCCCCTGACAGATGAACAAACAATAGGCAGGCTCAACATCACTTCGCCTCTTACCGGACCCGGCGGCGCAATGATCACCTTGGACGATACGGCTTTTGCGACGAATCCGCGGGCTTCCCTGCTGGTAACAGATATCAATGCAGGCGCGATTTACCGGATTGATGCTGGCGCCTTCGGGTTCGAGCCAGGAACGGCTTACTCGGCTTCCGATACGCTAGGCATCGTTGGAACTCTAAACCTGGATAACGGAGTTGTCACACCGGTTGTCACAGGATTTGGCAGCGCTCGTGGATTGTTATTCGTGAGCCCAGAAGGCGACCACGGGGATAAGTAATCTCCCGGCAATTGAATAATCAAAGCGAATCGCGCTGGCGAGTTCAGGGGCTGGATGTTCTGGGCTCGGCCGGCGGCGATTGTTATTCAGTTGAGCTAGGAATGATTAGCCGGAAATATGCCTACCGGCTATCACTGCAGCGATGTCGAATCACTATTCCGGTGAAGGAAAATTTCGCATTCGCCAGAGCCGACCGCTCCGAAAGTCGGAGGCGTGCCCCAATCCCAGGATTTTTTCCAACCCCACTTCTCAAACCAAGCGAA
>Ga0209698_10001596_pt1 | contig 26071 bp, 19 predicted proteins | sample LitLauG_LLR_2012_FD_187203 | JGI IMG/M metagenome (GOLD analysis project Ga0209698, IMG submission 187203) | Freshwater sediment microbial communities from Pennsylvania, USA - Little Laurel Run_MetaG_LLR_2012 (SPAdes) (version 2) | ecosystem: Environmental > Aquatic > Freshwater > Creek >... | reverse complement strand
ACGTAGCCTTCCGGCTTGCCCAACGCGCTCAGATCGTCGCTCGCTACATCCACGGCGTGCAGGCGCACCATCGCATCGACGAAGGCCGCGCTGATCCGCCGTGCATGATCGGGCAAAGTCCGGATGGCAGCCGGGACCTGCTCGCGCAACACGACTCCGCGCCGGCGCTCCATCACGAAAAAGGGAACACCCAGCACGGCCGCATCTTCACACAAAACCACGGCTTCCGGCGCTTCCGGGAAATGCGGATGCACGGCCCGCAGCACGCGATATTCGCGGACCATATCGTGCGCCTTGGGGGCCACCGGACCCAGCGGCGGACGGCGCAGCACGTATTCCCGTCCGCCGGCTTTCAGCAGGTAGGTGAGGTTCGAATGCCCAGCGGGAAACTGCTCGACTGCGAGACCATCCCCGGCTCCTTCCAGTTTGTCCCGCAGATAATTTCGAAGGGCCGACTCCTCCAATTCCTCGCCTGGTCGGACCGCAATGGTTTCCATGGTTCCGGCGAATCATGCTACCACAGCCTCGTGGTAAGCTTCCGTGCATGGAGAGCATTTTTCGCGATCTCCTACTCAAAAATAAGACCGCCTTTGTGACCGGAGGCGGCAGCGGCATCGGGCAGCGGATGGCGGAGCGCTTCGCCCAGCACGGAGCCCGAGTCGTGTTAGCCGGGCGCAAGGCGGGACAACTGGACGAAGCGGCATCGGCGATCCGGGACGCGGGGGGCACGGCCGAGACCGCCGCGCTCGATGTGCGCGATTACGCGGCGGTGCAAAGTGCGCTCGAAAGGACACACGCGCAGTTCGGTTCGATCGATATTCTGTTGTGCGCCGCCGCAGGCAACTTTCCGGCGCCGGTTACCAAAATGTCCGCGAACGGCTTCAAAGCCGTGATCGACATCGACCTGCTCGGCACCTTCAACACCTGCCGGGCGGCTCATGAATTTTTGCGAAAGCCCGGAGCGTCGATTATCAGTATCTCGGCCAGCCATGCGACTACACCCATTGCCGCGCAGGCGCACGTGTGCGCGGCCAAGGCTGGGGTGGAGCTCCTCATGAAAACTCTGGCGATCGAGTGGGGCCCAGCCGGCATTCGCGCGAACTGCATTACGCCGGGAGCGACGGCCGATACCGAAGGCATGGCTCGACTGGCCCCCACAGAAGAAGCCAGGCGCCGCGTAGTGCAGAGCATTCCGCTGCGGCGCTACGGAACCAAGGACGAGCTGGCCGACCTGGCGTTGTTCCTATGTTCCGAGGCGGCCTCGTTCATCACCGGAGCGGTGTACGTGTGTGATGGGGGACACTCGCTCACGCGGCCCGGGGACCTGGCGGGACTGAGCGGAGCAGGCGCGTGAGCTCGCCGGCGTGCTTTACCTGATCGAAGTCGTGAATCAATTTCAGCGCCTCCTCAATGCGCCGGGCCGGCAGACCGGAAGCGGGCATCAGGGCGCGATATTTGGCATCCACGTCGCTCCATTCGATACCCCGGGGGCCTGACCCTCTGGGCGCATCGACGGTGCTGGTGAAGCGCGCGCCCGACTTGGTAACGACCGTGACTGTGCTGCCCCAACCCCAGTCGTAGTGGACCGCGGGTGGAGCGGGGTCGGCTTCGACGAGCCCCATGAGCCGGGCAACGATTGGGCTGTGGATCTTCTCCGGCGTCACGTGGATCCAGGAGAAATCCTTGTCCGCCACGGCCGAGGCCACGAAATACGGCAGGCTGTGGATGGCCTCGATCATGTCCTTAGGGGGACGGCGGGCGGCCGCAATGCCCCGGCTCTGCGGTCCCGAGACCAGGATCTTCGAGACCTCCTCGGGCGGCACGTTGGCTTGCCTCGCAGCATTGACCGCCGCTTCCATGGAGGGAGAATTCGCGTGCGCGCCGGGCACCAGCTTAATCGCCAGGTACCTGACGATCTGCCAATCCTGGCCGGCATCGCGCGTCAGCCGCGCATCCACCCTGCCGCCAAAGACTTCCAGAAAGCCACCGCGCGCTTCCAGCAGATCCTCGTTGACGGTGTATCCCCGGCCTGCCGCCAGCGCGGCATTGACCGCGCAAAGAGCCGCGTTGCCGGCGTGATACTCGCGGGCCCAACTGTTGGTGCCGATGGTGAGGCCGCCCATGGTCGTGGCGGTCATCGCGATCGCGTGCGCCATCTGCTCGTCCGTCAGTCCGAGAAGCCTGGCCGCCGAAACCACCGCGCCGAAGGCGACGATCACAGAGGCGTGGAAACCCTTCCGAGTGCCGTCGAGCGCGTCGCCGATCCGTCCCGCGGCTTCGTAGCCCGTCACCACGGCGCCGAGCACATCCTGGCCGGTGGCGCCCGTACGCTCCGCGATCGCAAGACCGGCGGCGGTGAGGCAGGTGCCCGTGTGCGCTACGTTGCGCAAATCGCTGTCATCGGAGGCGGCGGCATCGCTGCACATGGCGTTGACCCGCGCCGCCTGCGCCAACGGCAGCTTTGCGCCATCAAACCAGAGCGTGGACTCCGGCCGCCCTCCCTGCTCTTTCGCCAGATCGCGGATGATGCGGACAGAGCCGATGACGGAACCCGGCGCGGCGCTGGCGAATGTGCTGGCGAGGATCATCTTGGCATGTTGCACCGCCACCGGCGACAAGTCGCTGAATCTAATTCGGTTGAGCACCCGGGCCAGCGCGAGCGCGAGACCGGACGGCGCCACCTGCGCCAAGCCGAGGACCGGAGCAGCCACGGCTGCCAGCGCGCCGGCGAACAAAGTTCGTCGAGTGACGAGGGGCGAGTACGCAGCGGGTAGGTTCACAGGTATATACTAGGCCAGATCGGTGCTGCCATGCAGTATTCTTCTTTCCGCTTCGCGAGTGGCCGCGCCGCAGTTCGGTCCCATGCTCGACTTCTTCGCCAACAGGCGAAGCCATAATGAGGGCGTTCATGAAGAGTCTGACGCGACGCGAGGCCATCGGCATTCTAGGTGCCGGGGCGTGCGCTTATGCGGCAACGCCGCAATTCCCAAAGGGCGCGATCATCCGCACCGTTCTGAAAGACATTCCGCCCGAAGATCTCGCTGGGGGCGCCACGCTGTTTCATGAGCACATGTCGCTCAGCCCGGCGTTCCTGCCGAAGTTCGCGGCGCTGAGCCGGCCGCAGAACGCCCCAGTGGCCGCGCCGCCGCCGCAGCCCGCACCGCCGCCAGGGCAGGCGTACTTCCTGGAAGATCTCGAGCTGATGGTGGAGGAAATGCGCGCCGCGGGCAAAGAGGGCGTGGTCTGCCTGGTAGACGCGGGCCATCCCGACATGGGCCGGAGCCTTGACTTTTTGAAGCATCTGTCGAGCGAGTCGGGGATGCCGATCGTATCCAGCGCTGGTTACTACACGCAGCCGTTTTATCCGCCCGAGGTGGCCACCCTTAGCGAAGAGCAGATTGCGCAGGAGCTCACGCGGCAGGCGAACACCGCGCCCTTCGGCGCATTCGGCGAGATTGGCAGCTGGGACGAGATTACGCCCGACGAGCGGAAGGTCTTCCGGGCCGTCGGCAAGGCGCACGTGGCGACGAACCTGCCCATCTACACGCACACGGCGTTCGGCAAAGCGGCGCTGGAACAGCTCGACATCCTGGAGGCGGTGGGCGTGAAGCCGCAGCGCGTCTGCATCGGGCATGTGGGAGGGCTCATCGATCTGAAGGTGGAAGCGCATAAGGCGCTCTGCAAACGCGGCGCGTATATCGGGTTCGACCGGCAGGGCGGACCGGGCGACGCCCGGCAAGTTCCCATGGTGATGGCGTTGATCGAGGCCGGGTATGCGGACAACCTGCTGTTCGCGTCCGACTTTTCCAATGCGGCGCAACTGAAACGCAATGGCGGTCCGGGATATGCCAAAACGGTGACGCTGTTCGCGCCGAAGCTGCGGGAAGCGGGCGCGAAGGAGGAGACATTGCATGGAATACTCGTGGACAATCCGCGGCGCTTTCTGGCGTTTGTGCCAAAGAAGGCGCGGAAAAGCTGAGGCGCATACGCTGGTGAACCGCCTCACGGCAAGCGTGCTGTTTTTGGGAGTGGGGCTGACCGCGAGTGCCCAGACGCTTCCAGCGCCGGGCTTCCATCACCTGCACCTCAACTCGACTAACCCGGAAGCGGCCATCGAGTTCTACACGCGGGAGTTTCCGAGCACGAGGAAAGGCAGTTTTGGGGGTGCGCCGGCGCTCGAATCGGGCAAGGTGTATGTGCTGTTCCACAAGGTGAGCGCCGCGCCACCGATTGCGCCGCAGACCGCCATCTGGCACTTCGGCTGGCACGTGGTGGACGTGCGCAAGAACATGGAAATGTACCGGCAGCGCAAAGAGGTCAAGCTGTTGCCGCTGTATACGACGGACGAGGGCGGATCGGTTTTCGTCAGCAGCGATACCTGGCCGGGGACGGGCGGTGTGCTGGGATTGACGAAAGCGCAGATCGCGGAAGCCAAGGCTAAGGGAGTGCAGCCGGCGGGCGGGGCGGGCTTCGCGTATCTCGAAGGGCCCGACCGCGCCATCATCGAATACCAGGGCAACATGCCCGCCGAGCGGTTCAATCACGTGCACATGTACCAGGAAGACCCGTTCTGCGCGGCTCTCTGGTATCAAAAGCATCTCAACGCGGCCATGAGTCAGGCGGCCGCGCGGGCACAGCGCACGGAGGCCAACTGCAAAGCCGAACGCGGCGCCGACAAGAGCTGGCCGGCGCTGGAAAAGGAAGGCATGTACCGCGTCCCCACCGCGGGCGTCAGCTTCGACGATGTGGCGCTGAACTGGTACGCGAATCCGGGCGAGAAGCCGCTGGCCCCCACGCGCGGGCATCTGGCGGATCACATCGGGCTCAGCGTGACCGATCTCGACGCCTGGATCGCCAAGCTGCGGGCGGAGGGCGTAAAATTCCTGGAGCAGCCCTACAAAGTGGGCGGCCTGCGGGCGGTGATGATCGAAGGTCCGAGCCGGGAGGCCCTCGAGCTGGTCGAGATCAGACCGGTCGATAGGTAGAATTGATATCATATTCCGGACAGGAGAGAACCATGCGCGTCATAGGAGGTGCCTTGTGGGTGGCCAGCCTGGCGCTGGCGCAGGGCCAGCATACGCCTCGAGGGACCGCGGTGGATGTTTCGCGCGGCGAGGTGGAAACCACCGTGCAGAAGACGGCCTCGGCCGCGGTCAGCGATCAGGCAATTCGCGTGGTCAGTATCAATGGCGAGTACAACGTCGGCGTCGGTGTGGTGCATCGCGCCAAGACCAACGGCCCCGCCACCGGCGGTAGTGTCGAGCACAGCCAGATCACGGAGGTCTACCACGTGATTGAGGGGAACGCCACGCTGGTGACCGGCGGCACCATAGAGAACGGCCGCGAGTCGGCGCCCGACAGCGCCGTGGTCAAGGTGCTCAACGGACCGAGCACGCAAGGCGGGGTCGTGTCGGGCGGCGTAAGCCGCAAGGTAGCGCCGGGCGACGTGATCGTCATTCCGCCAAACACGCCCCACTGGTTCAGCGAAATCACCAGCGACCAGATCGTGTACCTGGTGGTGCGCGTCGATCCTCACAAAGTGTTACCCGCTGGCTATGGGGCCAAATAAGGGATATGATGACTAACGCCCAAATGGAGGAGGAGCAGGTATGAATCGCAGATTTTCAATCGGCGCGAGCTTTCTGGCAGTCCTCGCCGCGCTCGGAGTCGGGTCAATCGTTCTGGACAAGAAAGCCAAGGTCGAGGCGGCCGGCGTTCAGGCGCCCATGTTTGAAGTGGACCCCATGTGGCCGAAGCCGCTGCCGAACCATTGGCTGCTGGGCATGACCATTGGAGTATCGGTGGACGCGCAGGACCACGTGTGGATCATCCATCGCGGGGCGTCGCTCGATCCCAAGGAAGCGTATGCCACCACCAATCCTCCCGGATCCGAATGTTGCCTTCCGGCCCCGCCGGTGCTGGAGTTCGATCAGGCGGGCAACCTGATCGGGCATTGGGGCGGCCCGCACGAAGGTTACGACTGGCCGGATTCCAATCACGGGATCACCGTCGACTACAAGAACAACGTGTGGATCGGCGGTAACGGGGCGGGCAACAACCAGGTGCTGAAATTCACGCAGGAAGGCAAGTTCCTGATGCAGATCGGCAAGCCCAAGGCCAGCAAGGGCAGCAACGATGTGGAGAATCTGAATCGCCCGGCGAAACTCTTCATCGACAAAGCGACCGATGAGCTCTACGTTGCCGACGGCTACCAAAACAAGCGTGTGATCGTGTTCGACGCCAACACGGGCACGTACAAACGGCACTGGGGCGCTTATGGAAACAAGCCCGACGACGCCAATCTCGGCCGCTACGATCCGGACGCGCCGCCGGCCCAGCAGTTCCGCAATCCCGTGCACTGCGCAGAGCTCGCCAACGACGGCCTGCTGTACGTCTGCGACCGCGTCAACGACCGCATCCAGGTATTCAAGAAAGACGGCACGTTTGTGAAGGAAGTCTTCATCGCGAAACGGACCTTGGGCGATGGTTCGGTGTGGGACATCGCGTTCTCGAAGGACGCGCAGCAGAAGTACATGTTCCTGGCGGATGGCGCCAACGAAAAGATCTACGTGATGCTGCGCGACACGCTCGAGATCCTGACCAGCTTCGGCGATGGCGGCCGCCAGCCGGGGGCATTCTACGCGGTGCACAGCATCGCGACGGACTCGAAGGGGAACATCTACACCACCGAGACGTACCACGGTCAGCGCGTGCAGCGCTTCATGTACAAGGGCCTGGGCACAGTGACGAAGAAGGACCAGGGCGTGGTCTGGCCAAAGACGGCGAAGAGTTCGTAAGGGGACTTGCCGCTAACCTTGCCCCGCGGTGTCCCACGTGTAACGATGGGAATGCCGCGGCTAAGCAATACGTTACCAAAACTTCGGCCACTCTGAACTGCGCCGCCAGGGCCATCGCTATCGTCCTGAAAGGCGAAAGCAGATCGCAAAAGAAAGCGGCGCTGGTGCGGTGGACGAAACACGAGAACGAGTCAACGGTTGATTTCGACGGCGAGAAGCTGGCGATGAGACGGCGCCGACGCGGCAAATTCGGTCCGATTGAATTCGACCTGTTGCGCCAACACCTGTTGCGCCCGTGTTGTTGCGCCCGTGTTTGACTTCCACAGCGAAATTACGTTAAGATCCGTCCCACGACTACGCAGGAGTTTAGAGTGACTGGTCTTAAGTTCTTACTGGTGGGTTTGGCGGTGCTCGCCTGTGTCATGCCCGGCTTCGCCCACCATTCGTTTGCGGCTGAGTACGATTCCACCAAAACGGTTACCGTCAAAGGGGTGGTCAATAAACTCGCCTGGGTGAATCCGCACGCCTATATCTTCGTCGATGTGAAGGACGAAAGCGGGAAGGTGGAAACCTGGGCCTTCGAGTCGCTCAGCCCCAATGCGTTGGCGATTCGCGGTTGGACGCGGAATTCCCTCAAGCCCGGCGACCAGGTCACCGTGGATGCGTACATGGCCAAGGACGGCAAGCGGTTGTCGGATGGGTCGATCCACGCCAACTCGCGGTCGGTCACGCTGGCCGATGGACGCAAGGTTTTTGTCGGTTCGTCGGCCGATGACGCGGCCCCGGCGAAGTAGGAGACTTCTTCGTGCAGAGACGTTTCATCCAGTCCGCCGCCGCGCTCTCCCTTTTCGCCCTCTCCGCCGCGGCCCAGGAAGCCCCGCCTAAGCCCGCGTCCAAGGCGGCTGCCGATCAACCCGTCCCCACCGGCCCGGCGGCGCGGACTGCCGATGGCAAGCCCGATCTTTCGGGAGTCTGGAATCCCGGCCTCACCTTCGCCATGATCGGCCAAGTCCCCTTGCAGCCCTGGGCCGAGGCGTTATATAAAGAACGCCGCGCGAATTTGAGCAAAGACGATCCCGAGGGCCACTGCCTGCCTGCCGGCGTGCCGCGCATTTCCCCTTTTCCGTATAAGATTGTGCAGACGCCCAAACTGGTCGTGATTCTGGACGAGGGCAACGTCCACAGCTATCGGCAATTCTTCCTGGATGGACGCGATCACCCCAAGGACCTCCACCCGCTGTGGATGGGCGATTCCATCGCCAGATGGGATGGCGACACGCTGGTAGTCGACACCATCGGGTTTAACGATAAGACCTGGTTGAACGGCCAGGGCCTGCCGCATTCGGATCAGCTTCACGTGATCGAGCGCTACCGGCGTCTGGACGCGGGTCACCTGGAAATCGAAATCACACTGGAGGACCCCAAGGCGTTCACCAGGCCGCATACGTTCAAGCGGACTCACACGCTGCTTCCCACCTGGGAAATTCACGAGTACATCTGCAATGAGTTCAATGTCGATGTAGACCACCTCGTCGGCAAGTAGCGGGTTCCCATTTTGAAGCCGCGCGGCATCCTTTTTGACATGGACGGCGTGATGTATAACGCCGCGACGCCGATTGCCGGTGCGCCCGAGGCAGTCCGTTGGGTGCGGGAGCAAACGATTCCGTACCGTTTCGTAACCAACACCACCTCACGGCCGCGCCGCGCGTTGGTTGACAAACTGGCCGGCTTTGGGATTCCGGCGGCGGAAGCGGAGATCCTCACTCCGGCGGCGGTGACGGTGGAATGGCTACGCGCCCACGGCGAGGGAGCGAGCGCGCTGTTTCTGCGCCCCTCGACCCGCGCGGAGTTCCACGGCTTACCGTGCGTGGCCGAAGATGCGGAGAGTGGGGCGTCCTACGTAGTGGTAGGAGATCTGGGCGACCTGTGGGACTATCGCACGCTCAATCGCGCCTTCCGCCTGCTCCACCACAATCCGGAAGCCCGGATCATCGCGCTGGGAATGACCCGTTACTGGCTGGCCCCGGACGGTATCTCGCTGGACGTCGCGCCGTTTGTGGCCGCCCTGGAACACGCAACGGGACGCGAGGCGCTCGTTTTCGGTAAACCGTCCGCAGCCTTCTTCCAGGCGGCGGCCAGGAGTCTGGGACTCGAATGCCGGGAAGTCCTCATGATCGGCGACGACATCGCAACCGATGTCGGCGGCGCCCAGGCGGCTGGACTGAAGGGCGCGCTCGTAAAGACGGGAAAGTTCCGTCCGCTCGATCTGGAAGGCTCGATTACCCCCGACGTGACCCTGGACTCCATCGCCGATCTGTCAACCTGGTGGGGCTGACGCTTACACGCCGCCCGCCGGCGCCAGCCAGAGCACCGTGCCCACCAGTTGCGCGACTCGGGAAACGTAGCGGATACAAAATCGAAAGCCTTGAGCAAAGAAATTCGCCGCGGTGGCAGCGGTGACGATACCGTCCGTGTCGAAACCCAATAGATCGCCAGTGGCGGCGCCGGCAGTTCCAGGAAGGGCCATGGAAATCATTCTAGCCCGGTCGCGCATGCTGCACACCGGAATCCCCCCACCCACCCACCGGTTGTGCTGGGCCGGGCGGAAGAGCTTTTGCCTGCATAGAGTTCGCGTGCACTGCAGTACACAGCCACAGGTATTGACACCCCGCTCAGGCAGTGATATGTTGGCCGGCAAGCTAATAGACAGGTGGGTGGTATGCCGCTATCCTCGCAACCAGCGCCAGGCGCGCCGCCGCGCCCCCGCGCCTGCACAACAAGACGATGGGCCCGATCCCAGGAGATTATGATGCGCTTGACTGTTGTCCTCGCTATCCTTTTCGTTTCCGCTGCCGCCGTGTTCGCCCAGACCGACCGCGGCACGATTACCGGCGCGATCTCCGATCCGGCCGGCGCCGTAATCGCCAGTGCGGCCATCGAAGCCCGCAATACCGGAACCGCAGCGCTTTATCCCGCGGCGAGTTCGGCAACCGGTAATTACACCATCGCCGAATTGCCGGCTGGCACTTATGAGCTTACCGTCACCGTGCCCGGTTTCAAGAAACTGGTCCGGGCGGGACTGATCGTGCAGGCGGCGCAAACCATACGCGTCGATGCCACCCTGGAGGTCGGCAACGCCACCGAGTCGGTAACGATTAACGCGGAGGCCCCCCTGCTGAAGACGGAGAGCGGCGAGCTGAGCAACACCATCGCGACCGAGACCATGGACACCCTTCCGCTTCTGTCGATCGGATCGAACTCCTCCGGCATTCGCAACCCATTCAACATCGTCGCGATGTTGCCGGGCGCCTACTACCAACCAGCCCCTCCGTTCACCGGACCCGTCGTGCGCATCAACGGCAGTCCTTCCGGCTCCGAGACGGTCCTGATTGATGGTATGAATGGCACCAATATTCTGGGCCAGGGCGCCAACCAGCAAAACCAGCCGGGCATGGATTCCATCCAGGAGTGGACGGTTCAAACCAGCAATTACTCGGCGGAATTTGGACAGGCTGGAAGCGCGGTGATGAACGTCACCATGAAGTCGGGCACCAACCAGTATCACGGCAGCTTGTACGACTACTTCCAAAACGAATATCTGAATGCCGGTCAGCCGTTCACCAACTCCGGCAACGGGCATCTGGTCCGGCCGGCCCTGCGGCAGGATGACTATGGCTTTACTTTGGGGGGGCCCGTCAGAATTCCCAAAGTCTATAACGGCCGCGACAAGACCTTTTTCTTTTTTAGCTGGGAGCAATTCCTCCGGAACCAGAACTTTTTGCCGGGCGCGTTTTCCATCCCCACCCAGGCGTATCGCAATGGGGATTTCAGCGCTGCCGTTGCGGCCGCGGGCAATAAGAATCTCGGGACCGATCCACTGGGCCGCCCCATCCTCGCCAATACCATCTACGATCCCAACACGCGGCAGGTCGCGCCCAACGGCCAGACTGTGACCAATCCATTTCCCAACAACGCGATTCCGATCATGCGCCTGGATCCGATTGCCCTGAAGATACAGAAGATGCTGCCGCAGCCCTTCTGCGTGGCAGGACCGCCCTGCAACGCGGGCGGCGTAGTCAACAACTTTCAGAATACGGAACCGGTCTCACGAGATACCGAGGCCCCGTCGCTGAAGATCGATCAGTTGTTGGGGCCCAAAGATAAGCTTTCGTTCTTTTGGAGCCGCACCATGACCTTCACCTCGACGGGCTATGGGGAAGACGGGCTGCCTCAACCCATTTCGTACACGTTCGGCGGCGGCATCTATTCGCATCGGGAGCGGTTGAACTATGACCGCACCGTCACGCCGACGCTACTGCTCCATTTGGGTGCGGGCTACGATACGGACTACCTGGGGCGGCCCTCGGTGACGCCGGATTACGATGCCTGCGCGAATCTTGGACTGTGCAGCCCGGCGTTCCAGCGCCCGGCTACTTTCCCCAGTTTCACGGGCCTGTCCGATACTACGGCCGGCGGATTCGGCAGTTCCACCGCGGAGCCTCAGATAGGCCCCCCCGGGCGCGCCGATAATGTTTACAGCATTGTCGACTCGATTGCGAGTTTGACCTGGGTTAAAGGCAACCATACCTTCAAATTCGGAGGAAATGCCGAGTTCCAGGGAAGTTACACGATCACAGTCAGCAACCTGTCGGGCACCTATGGCTTCAGCAGCGCGCAGACGGCGATGCCCTACCTCGTCAACAACACCGGGACCAGCAGCACTGCCAACATCGGTCCGAACCACATCGGCCTCCCTTATGCCAGTTTTCTGCTGGGCGCGGCCGATACCGCCGAGGTCGATCCTCCCTCGCGGGTGCGCTTTGGAAAGCAACAGTGGGGATTCTATGCGCAAGACAGTTGGAAGGTGACGCGCAAACTCACGCTGGATCTCGGCCTGCGCTACGACTACTCGACCTGGTACAAGGAGCAGTACGGCCGTTCTCCCAATTTCAACCCGACCCTGCCGAATCCTACGGCCAGCGGCTACCCGGGCGCGGTGGAATACCAATCCACTTGTCATTGCGACTTCGCGCATAATTACCCCTGGGGATTCGGACCGCGCTTCGGCTTCGCTTATCAGGCCCTGCCCAAGACAGTGCTCCGCGGCGGCTTCGGGGTCGAGTACACGGGCACTGGGGTGGCCCAGGTTTTTGGCGCCGCGAGCGGGAACGCCGCCGCTAGTAATCGTTTCGGTCCCCCCGCCCCCGGCCAGCCCCTGATGACCCTGGGCCAGGGTGTGACCGTGAACGGCGCTCCGTTAACGGCGTCTCAGGTGGCGTGGCCCAATTACAGCACGGGCTTTTACCCCATCGCCGGAGTGATCCCCAGCGCCGGCCCGCAGTATTACGATCCGAACGCCGGCCGGCCGGCCCGGCAGTATCAATGGAGCTTCAGCATCCAGCGCGAGGTTTTTACGAATCTCGTGGTACAGGCAGCCTATATTGCCAATCGGGGGATCTGGTGGCCGACGTACCTTGGACAGCCGCTCACCAATTACAATTTCCTGAGTAGCGCCATTTTGAGCCAGAACGGGCTCAGCCTGAATAACCCCGCCGATTTGGCGACCCTGCTCGCGCCCATCGGTTCCGCGGCCGCGGGCCGCTTCCAGAATAAGATTCCCTTCGCGGGCTTCCCCCTGACCGCGACCGTAGCCCAAGCGCTGAGGCCGTTCCCCCAGTTCACCTCTATCTCTCTGGTAAATGCGCCTCTAGGTGATAGTTGGTACAACTCGCTTCAGTTGACGGCCAACAAGAGGTTCTCTCACGGTTTGCAATTCGATTTCGCATTTACCTGGTCCAAGTCGGAGGATACCTTCGGCGGGACCCCGGACGTCCAAAACCGGGCGTTGGCGAAGGCCATCTCGTCGCTGGATCAGCCGTTCGTGACTCGCGTAGGATTCACCTATACGTTGCCCAAGTGGGGGCCAAGAGCGGTGTCGTACGCCGTCCGCGACTGGATGTTTAATGCGTTTGCGTACTATGCCAGCGGGATCCCTCTGTCGCCTCCTACTGCCAACGCGACGGGCTACCCCGGTAACCTCGCGCTGGGCACGATCGCCAATCTCACGTTCCAGACGGGTCAGGACCAGATCCGCACGGGCCAGCCTCTGTACCTCAAAGACCTCAACTGTCACTGCTTCGATGCCAATACGGCGTTTGTGTTGAACCCGGCAGCGTGGACGAATCCTGCGCCCGGGCAATATGGCGGCCCGAGCTACTATTCGGACTTCCGCGGCGAGCGCCGTCCGGTGGAGAACCTCGGGGTGGGGCGGCAGTTCCGGCTTCGGGAAGCCGTCAGCCTGAGTATCCGCGCAGAGTTCACCAACATATTCAATCGCACTTATTTGAACAACCCCGCGATTAACGGAGTCGGCATCAGTCCGCAAACGGCGCCGGTTTGCAAGCTGCCGGGTGGCGGTAACGGCTCTTGCTCCCCAGGCCAACTGATCGTTTCCGGCTTCGGAGCCATTAACACCTCGACCGTGCTCGCCCAGCCGCGCACGGGGCAGCTCGTTGCGCAATTCCGGTTTTGATACTTGCCCGTTGGCCCGGATATAGTCCGCTAAATCCGTTCTCGATGTCTCTCATTCCGCGATCGCCGCCGCCGTACGCGGAACCCGCTCGCGAGACGAGAATGAGCGGGGCCTTGCCGCCGATGTTGCGGCAGTGATATCTTGTACGCCAAGGTTTTCGAAGTCAGAAAGGGGTTTTACGGTGCACCTGACACGCGTTCTCGCTTTCCTTTTTGTTTCCACTGCTGCTGGGTTCGCACAGAGCGACCGCGGAACCATGACCGGCACCGTCTCCGACCCGGCCGGCGCCGTGGTTGCCAGCGCCGCCATTGAAGCCCGGAACACCGAAACCGGAGCCGTGTACCAGGTGGCGTCCTCAGCCACCGGCAACTACACCATCGTCCAACTGCCCGCGGGCAATTACGAGTTCTCCGTCACCGTGCCGGGATTCAAGAAATTGGTCCGTCCGGGCCTGATCATTCAGGCGGCGCAAACCATACGTGTGGATGCCGCGCTCGAAGTCGGCAACGCTACGGAGTCGGTCACGATTAACGCCGAGGCTCCGTTGCTGAAGACCGAAAGCGGCGAGTTGAGCCAGACCATCGAAGCGGCTGTTATGGACGCCCTTCCCCTACTGCAAGTCGGTGCGAGCAGTTCGGGTATCCGAAACCCCTACAACATCGTCGCGCTCCTGCCGGGATCCTACTACACACCTGTGGCGACCACCTTCACCACGGGACCCACGGTGCGCATCAACGGCGGAGTTACTTCCTCGGAAACGTTTTTGGTTGACGGTATGGATGGGACCAATTTGATGAGCCAGGGCATTAACCAGCAGACCGCACCCGGTACGGATTCGATCCAGGAGTGGACGGTTCAAACCAGCAACTTCTCGGCGGAATTTGGCCAGGCGGGCAGCGCGGTGATGAATGTCACCATGAAATCGGGCACCAACCAGTACCACGGCAGCGCTTACAACTACCTGCAAAACGAAGTCCTGAATTCCGCGCAGCCTTTTTCCATTCAACCCGGCAGCCCCAATGAGCACATACGCCCGGTGGTGCGAAGAAACGATTATGGCGTGACCTTGGGCGGACCCATACGGATTCCCAAACTGTATGACGGCCGCAACAAGACCTTCTTCTTTTTCAACTGGGAGCAATACCTGAATACGCAGAATCAACTGCCAGGGGTCATGTCGCTTCCTACGACGGCGTATCGGAATGGCGATTTTAGCGCCGCGATTACGGCCGCCGGCAATAAGAGTCTCGGGACCGATCCGCTGGGCCGCCCCATTATTGCCAATACGATTTACGATCCCAACACTACGCAGGTCGCGCCCAACGGCCAGATCGTTACCAATCCATTTCCCAACAATATGATTCCTTCGGCGCGTTTCGATCCAGTCTCCAGGAAAATCCAAAGCCTTATGCCGCAGCCCCTCTGCGTTGGTGGACCGCCCTGCAACGCCAGCGGCGTCCTCAATAACTGGCAGAATACGGAACTGGGCAAGCGGGACAGCGAGATTCCTTCTCTGAAACTGGATGAGTTGATCGGGTCCAAAGATAAACTCTCCTTCTACTGGAGCCGTACCCTGACCTACTGCCTGACGTGCTACGGCTTTGATGGGTTGGATCAGCCGATTTCCTACACGTTCGGCGGCGCCATCTATACGCACCGGGAGCGCTTGAACTACGACCACACCATCTCGCCGACGATGCTACTACATTTGGGCGCGGGCTTCGACGCCGACGATCTAGGGCGGCCGTCGGTGACACAAGACTACGACGTCTGCGGGCAACTGGGACTATGCAGCGCCTCATTCGTCCGCCCGATCACCTTCCCCTATAGCAGCGGTCTCTCCGACTCGCAGGCGGGCGGTTTCGGGAGTCCCACGCAGTTTCTCGGGCCCCTGCCCCGCGTCGATAGCCTTTATCAGCAGTTCGAGTCCATCGCCAGCCTGACCTGGGTCAAGCAGAACCATAGCTTCAAGTTCGGGGGCGAGCTGCGGAACGGAGGAACTTACACCCAAAACTTCAGCAAGGCGACTTTTGCCTGGAGTAGCGCGCAGACGGCGATGCCTTACCTGGTGAACACTTCCACCGGCACGAGCGTCGCCAATATCGGCGCCAACCACATCGGGTTCCCCTATGCCAGTTTCCTGCTGGGCGCCGTGGATACCGCCAACATCGACCCTTACTCCGACGTGCGCTATGGCAAACATCAGTTAGGATTCTACGCGCAGGACAGTTGGAAGGTGACGCGCAAGCTCACGCTGGATCTTGGCCTGCGCTACGACTACTCGGCCTACTACCACGAGCAATACGGCCGTTCTCCGAATTTCGCCCCGAATCTGGCGAACCCGACAGCCGGCGGACATCCGGGCGCAGTCATCTACGAGGCTACCTGCAAATGCAGCTTCGCCCGGAACTATCCCTGGGCATTCGCGCCGCGCATTGGTCTTGCCTATCAGGTCCTGCCCAAGACGGTGCTCCGCGGCGGCTTCGCCATCGTATACACGGGCACGGGTCTGAATGGTGCCAACGGGTCGGCAGCGGCCACCGCCCCCTTAGGCCCCGCGCCTCCCGGGCAGGCGCTCATGACGTGGGGCCAGGGGGTCACCGTAAACGGCGCGCCGTTGACGCTTTCTCAGATCTCGTGGCCTAACTTCGATCCGGGCTTCTACCCCATCCAGGGTGTGATTCCGGGAACCGGGCCACAAGTCTACGATCCGCAAGCCGGGAGACCCGCGCGGCAGTATCAATGGAGCTTCAGCATCCAACGCGAAGTCATGAGAGATCTGCTGGTGGAGGCCTCCTATATCGGTAACCGTGGGATATGGTGGTCCAGTTCCTTAAGCGCTGTCGGAGCAGGGTCCCTCGTGAACTACAACTACTTGAGCACGGCAATTTTGAACCAGTATGGGCTCAGCCTCAACAATCCTGCCGACTTGGCAACCTTGCTCGCGCCCATCGGTTCCGCGGCCGCGGGACGCTTCCAGAATAAGCTTCCTTTCGCCAATTTTCCGTTGACGGCTACCGTGGCCCAATCGCTGCGGCCCTTCCCGCAATTCAATGCCGGCTTGGGTGTCATCAACGCGCCGCTGGGCGACACCTGGTACAACTCGCTCCAGTTGTCCGCGAACAAGCGGTTTTCTCACGGCTTACAGTTCACCTTCGGATTCACGTGGCAAAAGTCGATGGACACCCTCGGCGGGACTCCGGATGTTCAAAACCTGGCGCTCGCCAAGTCGGTCTCGTCCCTGGATCAGCCGTTGGTGACCCGTGCCAGCGTCACTTACACCTTGCCCAAGTGGGGACCAGGACCGGTGTCTTATGCCGTCCGCGACTGGTTTTTCAACGGCTTCGTTTATTACGCCAGCGGAATACCTCTTACGCCTCCCACTGCCAACGCCACGGGCTACCCTGCCAATCTCGCTCTGGCTACGATCAACAACATCACCTTCCAGGCGGCTAACCGGCAGGTTCCAGTGCCGGGCCAACCGCTCTTCCTGCAGGACCTCAATTGCCATTGCTTCGATCCCAATACAACGCTCCTGCTGAATCCGGCGGCCTGGACTAATCCTGCTCCCGGGCAATATGGCGGCTCCTACTATTACAGTAACTTCCGGGGGCAGCGCCGTCCCGTGGAGAATCTGGCGATTGGGCGGCAATTCCGAATCCGCGAACGGATCAGCTTGAGTATCCGCGCGGAGTTCCAAAACATACTCAATCGCACCTATCTGAATAACCCAAGTGTCGTTAGTCCGCAAACCGCGCCCGTCTGCAAGCTGCCGAATGGCTCGAATGGGGCTTGCTCCCAGCCGGGCTTGCAGCTCGTTTCCGGTTTCGGAGCCGTCGACACTTCCACGGTCCCTTACCAGCCGCGTTCGGGCCAACTCGTCGCGCAGTTCCAGTTCTAATCAAGGGGGGCGGGACGTCCCGTCAGCCCTTGGCCGCCTCTTCGCCTCCCGGAGAAGGCTTTCGCCCGAGCGGGACGCGGCAAAACTTATCGGTGGGCGGACGGATGGGCCGCCAGAAACTGCTGGATCGCTTGCAGAAACTCCGGACGCGCGAACGCGTCGCCGTGAGCGGCGCCTTCGATCGCAACCACCGTCAATTGTGCCATTAGCGGCTTCAAGCCATTCAGGCCCTGGAGGGCCGGGTCCTCCGTCCCGGACACGCCCAGTACGGGGACCTGAACCGGCGTCAGGTCGTCCTGCGTGACCATCCGGTCTGGGGAGCGCAAGAGCGACGCCAACGCCACCCGATCGTTGCCCGCAAGGAAGGTGGCGGAGGTTTGCCGGATCTGCTCCTCGGTGGGCTGCGGCCGGTTGTCCGGCGATAGCGCCAGGATGAGCGAACGCATGCTCCCTCGCTCGATTTCCGCGGCCCACGGCTCTAGATGGACGCCGGAGAGGCCCGCCGCGATGCCTCCCAACGTGGCGGTCAGGAACCGCTCGGGTGCCAGGGTGAGTAACCGGATCACAATGCCTCCCCCCATGGAGTAGCCCGCCATGTGCGCTTTGGGAATGCCGAGATGGTCCAGCAGGCGGACGGCATCCCGGGCCATCTCCCAGCCGTATTGCTTGGGATCGTGTGGCTTGCCGCTTTTGCCGTGGCCGCGGCAGTCCAGAGCGATCGTCCGGTAACGTTTGGCGAGTTCCTGAAAAACTCCCGTGTCGATCCACCCCCGGTCCGCGTTTTGCGTGAAACCGTGAATCAGCACCACCGGCTCGCCCGAGCCTTCCTCGACATACCGGATGCGGACGCCGTTGGATTCGAAGAATTGGTCGATGCGGCCTGCCCCGGCCGAGGCCAGTTTCGCGGCGCTGACGGCCTGCCCCACGTGCCGTTGGATGTGCTCCGCAATATGCATCAGCAGGCCGATTACTGTAGTGGGGAGGTGCTTCCTTCCCACCGCCCGCGCCTCGGCGAGAGTCTCCGGTTTCAGGGCCCGCACCTGCGCTTCGGCCCTGACGAATGCCCGGTCCAATTCCGAGAGCAGTTCGTCCCTGCCCTGAACGCCGGACTGTTCCTCAGCCTGCAACCGGGACATCTGTTCGGCGTTGAGTTCGCGGCCTTCGAGGTAGGTCATCAACCGGCCTGTACTGCCTGCGATGTGTCTGATGTGGAAGCCTACCGAGCCGAAGCCATGCGGTGTCGCCCAGATCTGGGACGCCGTGAGCGGGCCGGTGTGCTTCGCCAGATCCTCACGGGCCTGCTGGAACGTATAAAGAATCGGTGTCAGCAGGGGGTGAACGCCCTGGATCGGGCCGCGGAGCCACGGTTCCGGGAGTAGGGACATATAGGCAATATCACCCAATTGGGTGTGGCAAGCAACCCCGCTGTCTTCAATTCTGATCCGCAATATCAACATTCTGAGGCCATTGCAAATGTGGAACTTAGAATGCAAGTAATTAACCAGATAATAAGGACTCGTTTTACTGGAATGCAACTGACACGAGCTGCCGATTATGCGGTCCGGGTGATGATTCACCTGGCTGCAGTCGCGCCTGGAACGCGCGCCAGCCGCGCCGATCTGGCGGGAGTGGTCGATTGTCCCGAGCAATTCCTCTCGAAGGTGCTGCAAAGCCTCACACGAGCCGGCCTGGTGACCTCGCATCGCGGCAACACCGGCGGCTTCGAATTGGTGCCGGCCCGCCGTTGCGCCACGGTACTGGAGATCGTAGAAGCAATGGAAGGCCCCATCCGGCTCAACGTTTGCCTCAACGGACGGAATGAGTGCATGCAAGTCGCCTCATGCCCGGCATATCCCGTTTGGGACGAAGCGCAAAGGGCCATGACCGAAGTGCTGCGCAAGGCCACGATCGACGAACTGGCGCGGCAGGCCGCCCTCCTTCCCGCTACCGATCCCGCCAAAATCGAAGGACCCCCATGGAATTGAGAACCGACGTGCCCACTACTCGAGCGAAGACCCACCCGGGCGCGGACCTCTCCGCGTACATCATGCTGGCTTACTTAATGGTAGGAGGGGCCTCGCTGGCCTACTTCCTGCTCCACATGTATGGTGGCGGGACGCTCGCGGGAGCAGCCGCGCAGGCCTCCATCAGCTTGATGTATGGGGTCACAGCTTTGATTATTGTCTTCGGGGTGGCGGTGGTCGGTTTGTCGTTGCGCGCCAAGCGCTGACGCGTTCTTCAGCTGCCCTGGTGGACTTGTCCTTCCAGTTGGACCGGTTGCTGGGTCCCAGAGCTGTCGGTAACCGTCAGAGTCCCGCTGTACAAGCCGGGCCTCCCCGCCGTGAACGTTACCGTGATGGCACAACTCTTCCCCGGCGCCAGCCCGCCCGTGCTGGTGTTGGTCTCGCGGAATAACCGTTGGTGACTTTCTTTTGTAGCGCGAACACTCCCGACGGGAAGCTCCCCGAAAACGCAGTCGACCCATCGGTGGATTGAAAGGAAACGCTGCCGCCAATGCAGGACCATTCTGAGTAGTAGGGATACTGCGGCGTGATCGACGTCAGCGGGCAGGACATCGAAACAGTTCCCGCTGTGCTGGCCAGACTCACACCGGTGATGGATAGGCTGGTGCCCTGGATGACGGTCCCGCCGGTATCGCTATAGGTAAACTGCGTCGCGTGGACTCCGATAGCCGTCCCGCAAACCGCCGCGCACATCCAGAATGTCTTCTTCACGAAGCCCTCCAAAGCCGTGAAAACGGGCAACAAAACGGGGAAGCGTAGCAGGTCGGATATCGATTATCAGGCAACAACCGCAACCAACTCGCAAACAACTGCAAACAACCCACAAGGCGGCGGGAGAATCGTTCGAAGTACCGTGCAGTAGAATATAAACTGCATTTCGCGGCGTTGGTTCAGAACCGCGAGAGGAGGTGTTCCCATGATCTCCCGGTATCCTTCGGTAATGCTTGCGATGGCGGCCGTATGGCTCCTCGGTCTGGCTCCTCCGGCGGTCGTGGGTCAGTCCTCGCCCAAACCCAAGACGGCAACCTTGGCGAAACCGTACACTCCGCCCAAGACACCGTGGGGCGACCCCGACCTTCAGGGACTGTGGCCGGGAAGCGTGAATATACCGCTGCAACGGCCCGCGAGTATGGGAAACCGGGCGGTGCTCACGGAACAGGAATTTGCGGAACGAGACGCCGCCGAAAAGAAGAGGGTCGAGAACGGCCACTGGATCGAATATTACCCGGCCAGCTACCAGGCGTCCCTGGTGGTCGACCCGCCGAACGGGAGGATTCCTCCCATGACGCCCGAGGCCCAGAAGCGCAACCGCGAACTGCGCGATGGCCTGGGCCCCCCCAGTCTGGGCGGCGTAGACAAGCGCGCCGACTCGTGGGAGGACTTTGACTTGTGGGGCCGCTGCATCACCAAAGGATTGATCGGTTCCATGCTGCCGGGGAATCTATATAACAAGGGAAACCAAATCCTGCAGGCTCCCGGATACATCGTAATTCGCAATGAGATGGTGCATGAAGCGCGTGTGATCCCTCTGGACGGCCGCCCGCACCTGGGACCGGGCGTCCGCTCGTACATGGGGGATGGGCGCGGTCATTGGGATGGCAATACCCTCGTGGTCGAGACTACCAATTTCCAAAAAGACATTGGCATGAATGGCGTTAACTTTGCCCTGCTGACCGAAGCCCTGCGCATCGTCGAACGTTTTGCGCGCACCGCTTCGGACGAGTTGAGCTACGATGCCACCATCGAGGATCCGGGCACCTGGACGAGACCGTGGACCATTCATGTTCCTTACAAAATGGACCCCGAGTATACGCTCTACGAGTATGCCTGCCACGAGGCCAATTACGGCTTACTCGATATACTCAAAGGGGCCCGCGCGCAAGAAAAGGCGGCCGCGGCGGCCCGGTAGCAAGAATCTATTTCCACGCCGAGTAGACCGGTTTGCCCACCAGAAATACCGGGGTCGCGCCCTGGCGGGGCCGGAACTTCTGTGCCCGGCCGCTGTCCACTTCGGCCACGTAGAAATTCCCTTCCTGATCGACGGCCATCCCGTGCACGCCCCAGAAGCCTCCGGGGAAATCGCCCCAGGTGCCCCAGGAGTACAGGAAATTGCCGTTCAGATCGTACTTCAGCATCTTCGACGTGCCGCGATCGAATGCCCATAGCATGCGATCGGCGCCGATGTAGATCAGGTGGATATCCGATGGCGGCGCGCCAAAGCTCCACTGGTTAAGGAATTTGCCATTCTCGTCGAAGACCTGCACGCGGTGGTTTTGCCGGTCGTTGACAAAAACCCGCCGGGTCTGCGGATCGACCGCGACCCCGTGTACGTTGTTCATGTACCCGGGGCGCTTCTCATTGGGAGGGTCGCCCTTCTGTCCCCACGCCGTCAGGTACTTTCCATTCTTATCGAATTTGACGACCCGGGTGTTGGCGTAGCCGTCCGCCACAAAGAACGTGCCGTCCGGCAACCACGCTATGAAGGTCGGCCGGTAGAAATGCTTGTCGTCGGAGGCATGCACGTTGGGCTCGCCGATCGTTTGGAGCAGCCGCTTCCCATCGTTGGTGAAGATGAAAATGGCGTGCCGGTAATCGTCTACAATCCATACGCGCTTGTCCGGATCGTAGGGACTGATATAGACGGAGTGGGGCCGCCGCAGCATCTTGTCCCACTGGGTCCAGTCCTCCCGGAGATTACCGTTGGCGTCAACGACCACGATGCAATGCTCCCACTTGAAGTCCACGCCCGCCTGGCCGACGTCGGAATCGTCGCCCACTTTCCCATCGGGTGTTTCGAGCCTGCCCGGCGGGCTGCTGGACGTCGCATCGCGCCAAGGTAGCCGGCCGATAGGGAATTCAATGCTCGGGCCGAGCTGGGGAAGTTTGATCTGCTTCGGCCTTTGGATGGCCGGCAGTTCCCCGCGCTGCAAGATGAAGACGCGGTTCGGGCTCTCGGCAAAGACATTCTGTCCCGCCCCCCAGGTCCACTTTTCATGGCCCGGCAGGCTGGTAAGCGGTTTGGGCCAGTTCGGAACGATGTCGTACGCTCCAAACATGTCCTGCCCTCCCGGCACCCCGGGAACGGCTGCGAAACCGGCGCCGGGCTTCTCTTGCGCGCCCACTGAACGGGGCCGCTCCACCAAAACGACGGCAGCCGCCAAAACCACCGCGACCGCCATGGGCACTGCCCGCAGTCTACGCATAAGCTCTCCTCTCCGACGTGTATTTTCCCAATGTTCGGGGCTCTCGGTAGTATATACCCGTGACGCTGAATGCGAATCGAGGCGCGCGACGCGACCCGGCCCCCACGGTCCTGGAGTAGAATGGTTGCACTTAGGAGACGGAAGGTTATGTCTTGTCGATGGCGGGCCTGGATTCTACCGCCCGTGGTGTTCGTGGTTCTGTTCCCGGCGATGCCAGGCGCCGGCCAAACGCCGGCCAGAACCACTTCGCAGGTCCCCCGCATGCCCGATGGCAAACCGAACTTCACTGGTCTCTGGCAGGCTTTGGGCACGGCGTATTGGGATATTCGGGATCACAGCGCGCAGCCTGGACCGTTCTTTCAGCTTGGTGCTACCGGCGCCATGCCCGCCGGCGAGGGGATCGTCGAGGGCAGCGAGATTCCGTACACCCCAGCGGCTGCCGCGAAGCAGAAAGAAAACCTCCAGAACCGGATGAAGCTGGACCCCGAAGTCAAGTGTTACATGCCTGGCATCCCGCGCGCGAATTACATGCCGTTCCCATTCCAGATCACTCAATCCCAGCGGGACATCGCGTTCGCATACGAGTATGCGACTTCGAATCGCGTCGTCAACATGGGCAAATTTAAGGCTGGCGCCGTGGATACCTGGATGGGAACCTCGAACGGCCACTGGGAGGGCGATACGCTGGTCGTCGATGTCAGCGGTTTGAACGGGAATAGCTGGTTCGATCGCTCGGGAAATTTCCAAACCGAAAACACCCACGTTGTGGAGCGCTTCACCCTGGGCGACGCCGATCACATCAATTACGAAGCGGCCATCGAGGATAAAACACTATATACGCGGCCCTGGAAGATCGGCACGGTCCTTTACCGGCGTAAAGAAAAGAACGCGCAGCTCAACGAATTCAAATGTGTGGAATTTGTGGAAGAATTGATTTACGGAGATCTGAAGAAGAAGTAGTTCCTCCCCGGGGGAGAGTTCACGTCTTGCAACTAGGAAGGAGAGTCGTATGAGACACCCATTTCTTGTGTCCATCGCTGTATGGGCGGTCGTGGCCGCCACCGTGGCGCTGACTGCCCAACCGGCAATGGGGCAAAACGCCAAAACCGCGCCTGCGGCCAAAAGCTGGACACCGTCCAAGACACCTTGGGGGGATCCGGATCTGCAGGGCACCTGGACCAGCGATGATTGCATCGGCACTCCCCTGAACCGGCCCGCCAATCTCGGCGAGAAGCTCTACTATACGGAGCCGGAGCTCGCTCAGCGCCAGGGCCAACTCGAAAAGCAACATCAAAACGATCTGACAGAAACGGTGGCACCCGATCAGCGCGTTGGTACCGGCCCTCCCGCCCACTGGGGCGAGCGGGCGCGCCGGCCCTGCAAGCAGACCTCGCTCGTCGTAGATCCGCCCAATGGCAGGACGCCGGACCTGCTTCCGGAAGCCAAGACCAGACGGATCCCGGAAGGCGCCGGCAACAACAATCCCAAAGCCGACTCGTGGGAGGATTTCAGTTGGTACATCCGTTGCATCACCCGTGGTGTGACGGGGTCCATCTTCCCGGTTATCTATGGAAATGGCCAGCAGATTGTGCAAGCGCCCGGGTACGTGACGATTCTGCAGGAAATGGTTCACGAGGCCCGGGTCATCCCCTTGGACGGCCGTCCTCATGCGAGTCCGAACATCCGTTCCTACATGGGCGACCCGCGCGGTCACTGGGAAGGCAACACGCTGGTCGTTGAAACCACCAATTTCCTCGGCAACCGTACGGGAATCGGCGGCAATGGAGGCGGCACGCCCACCAGTGATGCCCTGAAATTGACCGAGCGCTATACGCCTGTAGGTCCGAACGAGATCCGCTACGAAGTCACCATCGACGATCCGAAAACGTTCGCCAGTCCGTTCAAAGTCGCGTTCCCGCTTACGCAGGAGCCCGGCTATCAGAATTTCGAATATGCGTGCCATGAGGGCAATTACGCCATGTTTGACTCCCTCAGCGGCGCCCGTGCCCAAGAGAGAGCTGCGGCCGAAGCCGCCACGAAGAAGTAAATTTATCCAGGAGACCAGATATGAGAAAAACACTTGCAGTTGTGATTGCCTCAGGCGTTTTACTACTGGCGGCAGCGCCGGCATGGGCCCATCATGCGTTCGCGGCGGAGTTTGATGCAAACAAGCCGATTAAGTTCAAGGGAGCCGTCACGAAGATGGAATGGATCAACCCGCACGCGTGGATTCACATCGACGTAAAGGGCGAGGATGGCAAGGTCACGTCCTGGATGATCGAAGCCGCGGCTCCCAATTCTCTGCTGCGCCGCGGCTTCACCAAGGAGTCATTGCTCGCGGGAACCGAAATTGTCGTCGAGGGGTTCCAGGCAAAAGATGGATCCAACCGCGCCAACGGCAGCGTCATCACATTCACTGACGGCAAGAAGTTATTTGTCGGTGCCCCCGCCAATGATCCGGGCGCTGCCCCCGAAACGCCCGGCAAATAGACCAGGCTCATAGGATTTTCGAACCCGGGGTCATTCTTCGAACGGCCCCCCGAACCCGGCCGGCGTTCTCTTCGGAGATCTCCCCGCGTCGACCTGACTACCCACGCGGTGACCAGCTTCAATCTGGGAATCAGGCCGGACGGCCTGGCCTACGACAGCCAAGGTCATCTGTTTGCCGTCCTTGGGACAAACCAGGTGGCGCAACTGGATCCCGCCACCATGGCCGTCATCAAGACGATTTCCACGCCCTACGCAGCCGACGGCCTGGCGTTCGATGCCGCGACGGGAAACTCTACGTCGCCTCCGATCAGGCCGCCGGCGGCTTCTACACGCTGGACACCGCGCTTACTTCGGCCGCCGGCATCAGCCGCTCTTACGCCGACAAGCTCATCCAAAGGCTCGAGTCACACGGCCGAACCAGAAAAAATCTCAATCCATTTTCCGGGCGAAGAGGAGGTTGGAAGCGGCTCGCCCGTAACCGTAACCGATCCGAAAGGCCAGAGGTTTGGGCCCCAACTTCAGATAGGCGTTTCTCAGGTCTGGTTGCTCGAGCCAGCGGAAGCTTCCGTAGGGGCGGACATAATCGCCATACAACTGAACCCGCCAGCGCCCCCTGGCGAAGAATCGGTACGGGATGCCCGAGTCGTCCTGCAGGATGGCAGCGCTGGCCGATAGAATTTGATCCCGGATTATCGAGAACTCAGGCTTGTGCAGCATGTAGGACGTCGCTTTGAGAAATGTGCCGGCTCCCTTCAATCGGGACGCGAACCTAAGGAAAGGCTTGTTCTGCTCCAGCCTGTCGTTCGCAAGGTTGACCGAGAAGTACACCAGCTTGTGAACAGACTGGTCCCCGTCCGTCCGGAAGTCGATCTCTACCCCTTGGTTGCCGGTTCTTCCCGGTGCCCGGTAGGAGGCGGCCCGCTCCACCATGCGCCCGGCATCGTCGAGTCTTACAAACCGGAAACCGAGAATGGTGTGATTCGTCCGAACCAACAACTCCAAAATCGGTTGGAACAGGCCGTCGGTGACTTGCCCTCGAAATTCCCGATCCATTTGGCGGGTGATGAAGAAACTCCGATCCAACTCCGAAGCGAGGGTGGCCCGTACTCTTTCGAGGTGTTTCC
>Ga0209698_10001595_pt1 | contig 26074 bp, 16 predicted proteins | sample LitLauG_LLR_2012_FD_187203 | JGI IMG/M metagenome (GOLD analysis project Ga0209698, IMG submission 187203) | Freshwater sediment microbial communities from Pennsylvania, USA - Little Laurel Run_MetaG_LLR_2012 (SPAdes) (version 2) | ecosystem: Environmental > Aquatic > Freshwater > Creek >... | reverse complement strand
CTTCACCACTGAGTTCGATCAAGCATGCCGGCCTGCCCTGGGAACTCGGCTTGGCTGAAACGCAACAGGTGCTTCTGCTCAATGACTTGCGCAGCCGCATCCGGGTGCAGACCGACGGCAAGCTGCAGACCGGCCGCGACGTCGTCATCGCCGCACTGCTGGGCGCCGAAGAGTACGGCTTTGCCACCATGCCTTTGATCACCATGGGATGCATCATGATGCGCAAGTGTCATTTGAATACCTGCGCGGTCGGCATCGCCACGCAGGATCCGGTGTTGCGGGCGCGTTTCACCGGCCAGCCCGAGCACGTGGTCAACTTCTTCTTCTTCATTGCTGAGCAAATGCGCCAGCACATGGCCAAGCTTGGATTCCGAACCGTTGATGAGATGGTTGGCCGCGTCGACAAAATCGACGCCGTGGTTGCCAACGCGCACTGGAAGGCCAAGGGCATCGATCTTTCTTCAATTCTGTATGCCCCAACGTTGCCTTCGCGCGTTGCGCGCCGCCGCATGCAGGCCCAGGATCACGGCCTCAATCAGGCCCTCGATCATATCCTCATTGAAAAAGCCGCACCCGCGCTTGAATCTCAAACCAAAGTCTCCGGCAGCTATGCGATCCGCAACGTTCATCGCACCGTGGGGGCGATGCTTGGTGGCCAGATCGCTCGCAAGTACGGCTCCGCGGGATTGCCGGACGGAACCATCCACTTTCAATTTCAGGGCTCGGCCGGCCAGAGCTTTGGCGCATTTGTTCCTTCCGGGGTCACCCTCGAACTCGAAGGCGACGCCAACGACTATCTTGGCAAGGGCCTCTCGGGGGGGCGTATTATTGCCTATCCGCCCAAGACTTCAAGCTTTCTGCCCGAGGAGAGCATTCTTGTCGGCAACGTCGTTCTTTACGGTGCAACCTCCGGTGAGGCTTTCCTCAACGGCATCGCCGGCGAGCGCTTTGCCGTCCGCAACTCCGGCGCGACCGCGGTTGTTGAAGGCGTGGGCGACCACGGCTGCGAATACATGACCAACGGCACGGTGATCGTCCTTGGCAAGACGGGCCGCAATTTTGCAGCCGGCATGAGCGGCGGCATTGCCTACGTCTACGATGGCCGGGGCGACTTTGCATCCCGGCGCTGCAACAAAGTCAGTGTCGATCTGGAACCGCTGACAGCGGAGGCCGACGTGGAACGCGTGCGCGCATTGCTCGAGCGTCATCGCGACCTGACAAGCAGCCCGCGCGCCGCATGGGTCCTGGAACACTGGGCCGATGCTCAGCCCAGGTTCATCAAGGTATTCCCGCACGAGTACAAGCGCGTTCTCGGCGTGCCTCGAGTCGATTCTGTGTACTCTCCCACTCCAACAATTCCGTCGCCTCTGGTGACGTCTACGGCAGAGGTGCTCCATGGGTAAGGTAACAGGGTTTCTGGAGATTCAGCGCGAACAGCCCACGCGCCGTAAGGCCGATGAGCGCATCCGGGACTGGTTCGAAATCTACGAGCCCTTTCCAGAAGAGAAACAGCGCGAGCAGGGCGCGCGCTGCATGGACTGCGGCGTGCCGTTCTGCCATACCGGATGCCCGGTGAATAACCTGATTCCCGACTGGAACGACCTGGTCTACAACAACCGCTGGGAAGCGGCGATCCGCCGGCTCCATTCGACGAATAACTTCCCCGAGTTCACGGGGCGCATTTGCCCTGCTCCCTGCGAGGCTGCCTGCGTTCTGGGCATCAATCAGCCGCCGGTTTCCATCAAGCTCATCGAGCGCTCTATCGTCGAGCGCGGCTGGGACGAGGGATGGATTCGTCCCGAGGCTCCGGAGCGCAGCACCGGCAAGCGGGTTGCCGTCGTCGGCAGCGGTCCGGCAGGCCTTGCGGCAGCCCAGCAACTGCGCCGCGCCGGCCACTCTGTCACCGTTTATGAGAAGAACGACCGCATCGGCGGCCTGCTGCGCTACGGGATTCCCAACTTCAAGCTGGAAAAACACATCGTGGACCGTCGCATCGAGCAGATGCGCGCCGAGGGCGTGCAGTTCATCACCAATGCCCACATCGGCGTCAACGTTCCTGTTGAGACGCTGACAGCGCAGTTTGAAGCCATCCTGCTATGTGGCGGCTCCGAACACCCACGCGACCTCAATATCCCGGGCCGCGAGCTGAAAGGCATTCATTTCGCAATGGAGTTTCTGCCTCAGCAGAATCGGCGCAACGAGGGAGACACCGTCGATCCCTCCATCGCCATCCTTGCCACCGGCAAGCGCGTATTGATTATCGGCGGCGGCGATACAGGCGCTGACTGCCTTGGCACCAGCCATCGCCAGGGCGCAAAAAGCGTGCATCAGTTCGAGATCATGCCCAAGCCGCCAGACCTGCGAGCCGGCTCCACGCCCTGGCCTCTCTGGCCCCTTCAGTTGCGCACCGAGAGCTCTCATGAAGAGGGCGGCATTCGCGACTGGAGCGTCAACAGCGTGAAGTTCACCGGCGACGAAGCCGGCAACGTGAAGCAGCTGCATGCCGTCCGCGTCGGTCCTCCGCCCAATTTCGAACCTATTGCCGGCAGCGAGTTTACACTCGATGTCGATCTCGTCCTTCTCGCCATGGGCTTCCTTGGGCCAGTCCGCTCAGGGATGATCGAGCAATTGGGTGTGGCCCTGGACAACCGCGGCAACGTGGCAACGACGAACTACATGAGCTCGGTCGAGGGTATCTTTGCCGCCGGCGACATGCGCCGGGGACAGTCGCTCGTGGTCTGGGCCATCGCGGAAGGCCGAAAGGCGGCGGCAGCAGTCGATCAGTATCTGAGCGCGCAGGCGGATGCTGTTCCGTTGCTGCATCGCGCCACAGCCTAGTCAAGCTTCTCCATCTCTAGAAGAACGTCAACGGGTAGGTTCAACCAGATCGAACGGCTTGAACGCGGCTCTCGTTGATCTTGTTGCGCTCGATTCACGACTTTGCCAGCCGGCGGAGCTATACTTTAGAACAATCTTGATTGCCCACCGCAACTTTAGGGTGGCTTTTGTTTCAAAGTATCCGGAGCGTTTATGAGTTTGCAGGTTTCAGTCGGTTCCGGTCTGTCTTGCGAGTTCCTAAAATCGCAGACACGTCCATGGTTCACACCGGCAGCCTGCAGGTTCACATTGACTCTCGCAAAAATCCCCACGTCCATGGCTGATCCACATACCTGCATGCTTGCCACCCGATGATCAAGTAAAGGAGAACGACCATGCCCCTTTCCCGACGCGAATTGATGAACGAAGCGCCGATTCTAGGACTTCTTGCCGCAATGGCACCTGAACTCAGCGCGGCACAAACTGCGGCTCCCCCGGTCTCCACTGAGGAGGCCCCGCATGATTCCTATGCTTTCTGGAATGGTTTCTTCGATTCCGTGAACCCGCAGATGGAGGGCTCGGGCCAGAAGGTCGCAACGCGCGGGCCCACGGATCAGTTGCCTGACCCTGCCGTTCAGACTCAATATCTGCATTACAAGGGCGACGAGAAGAAGCTGCGCTTCGCCACCGGGATCGGCGAGCAAGAACTGTTGGATCATGATGGCGACGTCGCCGTCGGCATATCCCTTTCGCAGTATCGGCCGGCAGTCAGCACTGGCGCCGCCAACGATCACACCGCGCAACTCCGCCTCGACACCACGCAGATCTATCCATTCAGGCATCTGCTATCGCCTTTGGCCTGGTCGTCGATCGCTTCAATCGTGTCACAGAAGGGGGAATACGTTTCGCTCGACCGCCTGGGCCTGAAAACCGATCAGGCTGCGCAAGGAACAAGCAAGATCCTGCTCACCAAAGGTACGGGCAAGATAGCAGTCAATATCTCGAGGGCGCCTCAAACTTCGATGTTTGTGAAGGTGCTCAACGTGATTATGCAGGGGTTGAAAACAGCGGCGCCCCTGGTTACACTCCCTGCCATCAGTATCCCGGCTCTGAGCGCATTCACGCAGGCAATGAGTTACTGGGAAGATCGCACCCGTTTTATCATGGCGGGCAATCTGACTTCGGCTGTAGCGACCCAACAGGCGCTGAAGGATCCAAAACGAGAGAGCCCCTATATCGGCCTGGTTTCCGGCGACTACCTGATGTTTGCGCAACAACATGCCGAACTGCTGACCAAGGAGATGGAGAATTTCGATCTGGTTCAAGGTTACCTGGTGCGCAAAGACGCCAATCAGGATTTGCCGCTGCAGACCCGCGCAATGAGCGCCATTCCCGATGTTTCTTACTTCTCCATGCGAGTGAGCGTCAAGAAGCTTGACTCTTCCTCGACCTAACCATAAGAACATCGAATGGAGTCTGGTGGGAAGGCTCTAATCGCTGGTACACACGGAATTAGACTAACGCAAAACGGGAGGGACGAGGGAGGCGGGGATGAGTCGGGCACGAAAGATGTGCGTGCTGGCATGCCTGAACCTTGGGCTGCTGGCCTCGACTACGACCCATGCGCAAAGCGCACCGGTCCAGGATCTGATCAAGCAACACGAACAGAAGCTCGCGGACGCTCGTGCTGCCCAGCACGCCAAAGATGAAGGCTTCGAGCTGATTATTCTTGGCAGTCTATATAGACAGTCCGGGCAAATGCAAAAAGCGCTGGACGATTTGAACCAGGCCTTGTCCATTGAACAGCGCACGGGGAATCGTGCCGCTCAGGCGATGGCGCTAAATACCATGGGCCGTGTGTACACCGAGCAGGGAGAGGAAAATAGAGCGCTCGCCCTGTTCAGACAGGGATTGGATATCTGGACCTCGCTTCTGCTGAAGGAGGCCGCTGCCATCACCCTGAACAATATCGCCAACGCCTATAACAATCTGGGCCAGCGAGAAGAAGCGCTTAGCAACCTCAAAGTAGCCATGGCGATCTGGCATGAGCTCGGCGATGCGCAGAGCCGAAAGCGCTTGTTGAGCAGCAGGGACCGGATGCACGACCTGAGCCAGCTGAACTCGCTTCGGGAACTCAACAATGCGTTGCCGCCGAACTTTAGGCAGGTTGTGGGACCTGCCGGAGAAGCGAGCACGCTGGACAGCCTGGGCCAAACGTACTCCGCTATGGGTCGGGGAGCGAAAGCGTTCGACTATTTCAACCAGGCGCTGCCCTTCTGGCGTCAGGCGGGAGAGCAGGGCGGCGAGGCGCTCACCCTCAACAATATGGGCCACGCTTATGCGGACCTTGGGCAGAAGCAGGAGGCGCTTGCGGCCTTCAACAAGGCACTCGTGATCTGGCGCGCAATTGAGAACCAGCAGGGCGAGGCGCTCACCCTCAATAACATGGGCCGGCTGTACCGCGACCTGGGCCAGCAGCAGATTGCGCTCGACTATTACAACCAGGCCTTGCCCATTTGGCGCGAGGCTGGAGGCCGCATCGGAGAAGCTCTTGCACTCAACGACATTGGCCGCGCCTACGCGGATATGGGACAACCGCAGAAGGCGCTTGAATTCTGCAACCAGGCATTGCCGCTTTGGCGCGACACGGGAGTCCGCCGCGGCGAGGCCATGACCCTGAACAATATGGGCCGCGATTATTCCGACCTTGGAGAGCCAGACAAGGCACTGGACTTCGACACCCAGGCACTGGCGATCTGGCGAGAAGTCGAGGACAGGCGTGGTGAAGCCCTGGCGCTGATGACTACTGGCTGGGCGTACTGGGCGCTCAAGCAACCGGAGAAGGCCCTGGCGAGCGAACTGGCTGCTTTGTCCTTGGCGAAAAAAGCGGCCGACCCGGGAATCGAGGGCAACATTGAAACTGCGCTGATGATTGGCTTCCGCGAACAACACATGCCTGAGGAGGCGATCTTCTTCGGAATCGACGCCGTGAATTCCTATCAGCAGATTCGTAAGAACATCTCCGGCCTCGACAAGGACTTGCAAACCGGATTTCTTCAATCGAAGTCGATGACCTATCGCACCCTGGCTGAGCTGCTCGTACAGATCGACCGGCTGGGTGAAGCCGAACAGGTGCTCGATCTGCTCAAGGAACAGGAGCTGAAGGAAGTGGTTCGCGGAGCGGCCGACAACCCTGGGGCAAAAGTCGAACCGTTGAAACTGAATCCACTTCAAGAGAAGGCGCAGGGCGAGTTGCCTGCTGGTGAGAAGGCGGCTCTTGGCTTGACCGATTTGAGTGTGGAGTATGCCGGATTGCAGGCCAATGCCGCGCGCACTCCCGATGACGATGCTCGCTTGAAGAACCTCGAGGCGAAGATCGAAGCCGGCAATGCAGAGGTCTCTGACTTCTTCAAAAAGACACTCTTTCCTGAGCTCGCGGCGAAGGCCGGTACGCAGGACGCAAATGCTCTATTGAGCAAAGAGCGTTCAGACGTTAGCCGCCTGCAGAATACGCTGGCGCAACTGGGCCCTCGCGTGATGGGGATTCGGCTCTTGCTTGGCGAGGAACACGCATACGCGATTGTTGTCACTGCGCAGGCGCGCAAGAAATTCGAGTTGAAGGCCACGCCCGCGGAGTTGCGCAGCAAGGTGTTGCAAGTGCGCGACGATCTCCGCACTCCCGCTTCCGACCCCAAGCCGCATCTGGAGGAGCTCTATTCGATGGTGGCCGCTCCATTCGCGGACGAGCTGAATTCCCTGGAACAAGCCGTTGCGCCGGACGGTCATGCCCCTGTGCTGCTTTGGTCGCTGGACGGTGTGATGCGTTACCTGCCGATGGCCGCGCTCTATGATGGTCATCGCTACTTTGTGGAACGCTTCAGCAATGTGCTCTTCACCCCCGAGAGTTACGGCCATATGATATCGTCCACCGCTCCGGGCGCCTCCGGGTTAAGGGTACTGGCAATGGGACTGTCCAGGAGTTATGGCGGTTTGCCGCCGCTGCCCGGTGTGATGCCGGAATTGGACGCCGTGGTCCACGACCCCGCCGAGCCAGAATCGCACGGCCCGATGGAAGGCAGACTGCTGCCCAACGATCAATTCACGCTGGCTGCCTTGAAATCCGAGCTTGGCGCAGGCAAGAGCGTCCCAGTAGTGCATATTGCAAGCCACTTTGTGGTGCAGACAGGCGGCGATGCTGAACCTTACCTGATGCTAGGTGGTGAAAATGCCGGCACTGCGGAAGGGTATGCGCTCACGCTTTCAAAGATTGAAGATTCCACCATCAGCTTTCATGGAACACAGTTGCTGACCTTATCGGCATGCAGCACGGCCAGGGGCGATGCAAGCAGAGATGGCCTGGAGATGGACAGCCTGGGTATGATCGCTCAGCAAAAGGACGCGGAGGCGGTCCTTGCCACGCTATGGGACGTGAACGACGCCAGCACCAGCCGCTTGATGAGCGACTTCTATGGGAGGTGGGTTAAGGACCCCGCAGCCGGTAAAGCGGAGGGTCTGCGCCAGGCGCAACTGGCGCTCCTCAAAGCTCCTCCCGCATCTGCCGCTGCGCGAAGCGAGCGAGGATTTGAAACCGTAGCCGGGCCGGCGTCCTCGGCACACGACACAGGTTACTCTCACCCATTCTACTGGGCGCCATTTGTACTAATCGGTAACTTTCAATAGGCCGTTTACGCATATGGTGAGCGCTATGTGAACCACAGGTCTTACGAAGCCGGATCAGCCTCGCTTTGCAGTTTGGCAAGTCTCACATTCTGATTGAGCTTCCATTGGTCGGGCAGCCAGCCGGATAGATCGCCTTCGGACGTGAGGGGCAAGTTGGCGAGCAGTTGCGTCAGGTAGATCTGGGGATCGATTTCATGACGCCTGCAGGTCGAGGTGAGACTGGCGAGGATGGCGGCGGTGCGGCCGCCCCGCGGGTTGCCGACGAAGAGGCTGTTTTTCCGATTTAAGATGACGCGTTTCATCTCGCGCTCGGAGACATTGTTGTCGATGGGAACTGCGCCGTCGGTCGAGAACGCGTTCAACTCCGCCCACTGACTAAGAGCGTAGTTGATTGCTTCGGCCATGGGATGCTTGGGCAGCAACTGCTCTTTCCAGGCGAGGAACTTCTCGCGCAGTTTGGCCAACGCCGGCGCCGACTGCTCTTGGCGCAGGCAGAGCCGCGCTTCCACGGAAATATCTTTCGCTTGCTTCTCGACCGCGTAAAGAGCGCGCACCATCTCGATGGCTTCGCGTGCGATCTCCGGCGCGGTCTTCTCCGCATCGATAATCTTCCTCCGCAGATGAGCCCAGCATCCGGCGCGCACGATGCCGTTGCCGGCCACCACGCCGTTGTGGCCGCCGTAGCCGTCGGCCAGCAGAACCTGGTTGTAATCCTTGAGGAAGTACTTCGGCCCGTCCCGACCGCGGCTCAGCGTGAAGTCGAAGATATTGTAGGGATACGCATCGTCGCCGACGTAAACCCACATACGTGCATTGGTGCATTTCTCCCGACTCAGCATGGGCATGATGGTGTCGTCGGTGGCCACTACGTGCGAAGCTCGCACCTTGTCCGCCATCAGTGCATACAGCGGCTCGACCAGATCGGCTACGTCGCCGCACCAGACCGACTGCGTGGCTCGCGAGATCTCGAACCCCTGCCGCGCGAAGATGTCTTCCAACCGATAAAGCGGGGCATACTCGGCGAACTTGCTGGTGACGATGTAGGCCAGCAGCCCCGGTCCGGCCAACCCCTTGTCGATCGCCGACTCCGGCTTGGACGCAGTCTCGATGCATGGGTTGTCGCCATTGGTTTCGCAGGCCGGGCAGGCATACTTCTTGCGCACATGATGGATGCGCTCGAAGCGCCCTGGAATATGCTCGATCTGCCAGCTCTCTTCCTGGCCGATCTGCTTGCGCTCGATGCCGCAGCAAGGGCAGGCCCGTTGCTCCGAGCTCAACTCGTAAACATGCGTCGTGACCGGCAGGTTATCGAAGTTGGCCAGATGACGCCGGCCCTTGCGCCGTTTCACTCGGCGCAATTCTTCTTCAGGTTCCGCGTGAGGAAGAACATCATCCGGGTTGATCGGCTTGCGATCCAGCGCCTCGGCGAAGTTCAGCAGCAGCTGGGACAAGTCGCCGGCCGACTGAAGACGATCCGCGCGTGGACCGTAATACCATTTCTTGTAGCGAGCGAGTTCCACCTGCAGGCGCAGATTCTCGACGTGCAGATCGTCGGCACGTTGGGTCTGTTCCACTGCGCGTTGCTTGTGCTCTTCTGCTCGACTCCGCTCATCGTCGCGCTCCCGCGCTAGCGAACCACGCTCCAACAACAGTGAACACACCATTGCCTTCAGCGCTTCGCTGTTGTCGGGTAACTCGACTAAGTTGTCTGCGGGAGTCACATATAAGTAGACGTATAAGCTAGCGATGGAGTTACTTACACCGCGATCCTTTTCTCATTATCTTGCTTGGTTCGTGCTCCTCGCTCGTAGCGCGGCACGCGCTTCAGCTTCGTCATGTCGATCCCGTCCAGGATCATCGCCAGTTCGCTGGCCCGCAACTCCACCGAGCGCGCTCCATCCCTCACGCGTGGCAACTTAAAAACTCCTGCCTCGAGCCGCTTGTACCACAAGACAAATCCGTCACGGTCCCAGGTTAGAATCTTCAATCTGTCACCTCGCCGCGAACGAAAGATGAAGAGGCCGTCCCCAAGAGGATCCTGGTCGATTACAGCTCTCACTCGCTCAGCCAAACGATCGAACCCGCAACGCATGTCGGCCGCCTCTACCGCCAGCCAGATCCGCATTCCCTGCGTGCGGTCCAGCGCCCGCAAACTCGGCAACCCGATCATGCTTCCGCTTCCAACACCGAAAGCAACGCACGCAGATGATGCGCATCGAATCCGGGCTCAACCACGATGCTCCGGCCTCGGCAGAGCCGCACTTCAATCGCTCCGATGTGCATTGCCGATGTTGGCCATATCGCCTCTCGAACTGGCGCCACCTCCACGGCCACAAACTTCGCCGTCTCCGTCTCTCGCAATCTCTTCTTCCACGCGAAAAACTGGCCGCTTCGTAGACCACGCTCGATGCAAAATCCCGCTACGCTCTGCCCGCTCTGGCTCTGCTCCGCAACCAGACCCCGCCACTTCGTCCATGCTTCCGACTTGCGTTGCCTCATCCCTCAAGTGTGCGGCTTTGCGCACCGACGTACAAGATGGGGTTCACATAGCGCTCACAATCGAACTGCCAATCCAAGTCTCCCATGGTTAAGATGGCGCTAATCCTGTCACTCTGAACTGGTGTACCCTTTCCATCACTGCCGGCCGGTGCGCCCGTGGCCCAGAGGCAGTATTCGATCTGGCTCGAAGAGATTGCATAGAGATTCAACCATTGCGCGATTTGTGATTCCGCCGCGCGCTGTTTGGCCACCGATATTCCTCGACGCAGATTGAGGTCCGGTTCGCGTCGTGATCCAGACCGGAAGCGGAGAATCATCGTCCCAGTGAGCCTGTCCGGAGCGGCCGTCGAGCCGGAGACTTGCCCGCTCGGCGAACGCGTCAACCTTAGGGTCCTATGGGGTCGAAACGGAGGCCAGGCAGAACACTTCGAGACCTTTTTCGCCCGTCAAGCGCCAAAACACCCGCCCTCGAACCGGGGAATGATGGAGCAAAAAGGGTTTCCTTGGCACACGAACAATGACCCCTGGTTTCTCTCTACCAGCAATATGTGGCCACGACATCGGGAGCGCTCGGAAGCTGGTTTATGACGTTGGTATGGAGAACAATCTGTATATTCTCTTTCTCACAGCCTTTGGGAAGCGATTTGACTAAAGTCGAGATGGAATGCGAATTGGTCAGGAACTCAGCTGCCGCTCGTGTTCCTGCGTAGCCGATACCCGCCGCTGTGATCACTGTTGTTCCCGTCTCGGAATTCAACACCTTAGACACGATCGCGTAATCCTCTGGGAAGCCATCTTTGGCAGACCAGCGCTTTTTGGAGTCTGTGCGGTCGACGATGGCCAAATGGCCGTCGAAAACATAACGCAGATGCTCGGTCATCGTAAGAGTCCATGGGTTGTTGTGCGCACCAATGAGGATTGTGGGACTCTGGCGAAGATCGCCATACGCCACATCGTTACCGAAGCGAACGTCAAAATGCTTTTCGCGGCTGACCAGCATGGACACGATTTTGGTTGTCGCCGCCACATCGCCAATGGTAACGAACGTATCTTTGGCCGGAAACAGATCCTGGGCGTCAATCTTGGTGCCCGGCGCCAACGGAATGTAGGATTCCAAACCCATTTCCTCGTTTTGGCTCCGGGGATGCTCTCGGTAATACGCATCTATATAGGAGGAAGAAAGTTGATACACTGCATTGCTCCCCACATAGATGAGGACCGGATTTGAGCCTCCTAACACTGGCGCCCAGAATTGACTAAACGCCCGCTCGTCCGAATTTGCGAAATAGTGTTGCGTCGCCCAAATCAGCAAGATCACAAAAGCGGCGGATACGAACCACCAACCGCGGAGAGGGAGTCTTCCAGACGACGGCGATTGTTGAGCCCGTGCAACCTCAATGGGGTTGGAATGCGTTACCAGTTCCGCGAGGAGATGGCTGTCTTCCGATCTGGCTTCGGGAACGGGGTGCGAGTGTGCCGGCGATTTTCGGTCAACCCACTCGAAGGTCGCCCGGAAAGAACCGGAGGGGATGCCGATCCAGACAGTCTCTTCCCGCGCAGTTTGATAGAAAAGCGCCAAGCGCTTTCTGACTTCGGCTGCACGCGCACGAACGATCGGATCGTCATTCGTGTCGTAATCCGGTCGCCTGTTAAAAACATTCGCTCCGATGATTCGTTCCTTGAGCATCTCAAGGCGACCGGCGAGAGTTTGATCGACTATATATTGGAGCAACTCCTGGGATTGTTTGCTGGAGTGGAAGGGAGGACTCTGCAGAATTGCGGACATTGTCTTCTGAATTTCGGCCGGCGGAATCTTCTCAGCGCCCTCATGCCGGTCCGCAGGATCAACTACATTAACTGGATGCTCCATCGATCCCATTCCTCAGCGTCTTCGACTGCCAAGTACTGTACCCCCTTTAGACACTGCTGACAAGTCGAAATAAATGAGTGGAAACGCACTCGAACAGTACCGTACAGTACCTTGCGGTCTCTTTCTCAGTTAACGTTAACTTGCGTTCGCAGTAAAGCTAACGCCAGCTTGCGTCGGCAGTCAAGTTGACGCTTTCACGCGTACGTCAACGGGACAGGAGATTGGGCGCTTCATCTGTGAAATCGACCGACCCTACAGTCTCGATTTCGTGATTCCGGGTCCTCTTGCTTGAAGAGGGTTTGGTTACAGGAACATGCAACGTCAAGGCATCGTCTCAGGAGGCAAAATGACACGGTTACGTCTCGTACACTTGGCAGCCTTGTTGGCCGTTATGAGCCTAGGATTGACATCCATTTCGAAGCTCCATGCGCAGTCAAAGAGCATTACAGCCGCACTGTCTGGAACAGTTTCCGACCCGTCCGGGGCCAGGATCCCGAAGGCCGCGGTGAAGCTCATGAATCCAGACAATGGAATCATTCGAACCGACACCACCACCCAGGCGGGCGAGTTCTCCTTCGCCTTGTTGCCGCAGGGCACTTATACGCTCGAGGTGAGCGCACCTGGCTTTAAGAAAGCAAAGCAAAACGGGATCATCCTCACCTCGGGTGACTCGTCGAACCTTGAAGTCACTTTGACCATCGGAACAACGGAGGAAGTGACCGTCAGTGAGACCGGACCGCTGCTTCAAACGCAGAACTCAAATATCAGCACCGAGCTTGCGAGCAAGCAAATCGAGGAACTTCCACTCAATCTCAGAAACGTGCTTTCCTTCGCCACACTCGATTCCGCCGTTAACGTCCAGGGTGACCGGCAGCTGCTGGGGGCGGGTGGTAGTGAAGACACGGCCGACCAGGATTATTCCTTCCTGAATTTTGGCGGCGGCTACTTCGGGACAAACCTGTTCCTTCTGGAAGGCGGATATGATACTTCCCAGGACTGGGGCGGAATCCTGTATGTGCCTTCGCCGGAGGACACGGACCAGGTCAAGGTAACGAGTTACTCGTTCTCCGCCGAATACGGATTCAGTACCGGCAATGTGATCAGCATGACCACCAAAGCCGGTACCCACGACTGGCACTTCGTAGCGGATGAGTACATCCGCAACCAGGACCTGGACGCGAACCTGTACTTTAGTAATCTGAATGGCCAGTCCAGGCCTGCCGACCACCGTAACCAGTTCGGAGTTGCCGGCGGTGGACCGTTGTACATTCCCGGCATCTACAAACAGCGAGACAAGACTTTCTTTTTTGCCAACTATGAGGGGTTGCGGCTCAACGGTGGACTCACGTATGGCGCGATAGTCCCCACTACTGCTCAGTTAGGAGGCGACTTCTCGTCGGACCTGACGACCACTTCGCTGGGGGTGGATTGTCTCGGCCGGACCATCTTTCAAGGAGCCATCTACAATCCCTATTCGTTAAGCAACTGCCCAAGCGGAGGGGTAGTCCGCAATCCTTATCCGGGAAACATCATACCCAAAACTGGGCCTGGGGCAATCGACGCTCTGGCGAACAAATTTGCGACGGGCAACTACTGGCCGGCGCCAAAGAATCCCGGTGGCACAACCAACTTCAACACGACGGCGAGCGCGCCGACAACCTCCAACGAGTGGGGCATTCGCATCGACCAGAACATCAACGCGAATAACCGCATCTACGGGCAATTCTCGAATAAGCACGAGGGAAAGGTACAGACCGGAGCATTTTACGGACCGAACAATATTGCCGGGCCTTACGTGTTCGATCCGAATAACCGGATGTTTGGCGTGTTGGGCTATTCTCACGTCTTTTCCCCGACGCTTGTCCTTTCCAGCACCCTGTTTTTCATCCGCAACCCAGGTGGAAACGTGGTCCAGGGCTATCCATTCAAACCGTCCTCTCTCGGGCTTCCGGGCACTCTCGACTCGTGGACTCCGCAGTTTCCGCAGGTTCAGTTTGGCGACACCTTTAGCGGATCTCTTATCGCCCCGCTGGGAGCGACTCAGAATTCCGGCGAAGCTACCTTCCCGAAGACCAATGAAAGCCTGGGCGTTGATGTCAGCAAGACTCTGAAAACACAGACCATCTCAATTGGGTATTTGGGTGTCAGACAGACCGACGACGGTGGCAGGCTCACTCCAACAGTGTTCCATTTCGGCGGCCAGATGACGGCTGGTCCTGACCCATCGAACTTGAAGGGCGACACCACTGGAAATCCCCTTGCTTCCTTTATGGCGGGCGCTGGCAATTCCGGAATTGGTTCGGCCGGTTCGACGGGATTCACTGCCTATCCCGCGCCCACATATTACATGCACGGGATGTATGTGCAGGACGATTGGAAAGCGAGGCGCAATCTCACTTTAAATCTGGGGTTCCGCTACGATCTCCAGATGCCTACGACGGCACGGCATGACGAGCAGGCCTATTTCGACCTCCACGCCCTCAATCCCATCAGTGTGGCCACAGGCATTCCGTCCTATGGAAAGCTCGTCTATAACAGCCCGGGAGACCGCGGTCTTTGGAACGTCAATTTGCATGATCTTGCACCGCGCATCGGCTTCGCGTACGCCTGGATGCCGAAGCTGGTAATGCGTGGTGGCTATGGCATCTATTACGCAAGAAACTTCTATGGCGGCAATGGACCGAACCCCGGGTACTCGACATCGGGGGTGTGGACTTCATCGTCCGATGGCATCCACGTAACCACCCCGCTCTCACAGGCGTTCCAGACTGGGCTTGTTCCGGTCACCGGGAACGCGTTGGGAGGCCTGACAAGCGTCGGTCAGAGCCCCGCCGTTGTGCAGCGGAACCGTCCCGACCCGATGAATCAGCAGTTTAGTTTTGGATTCCAATACGCGTTCACTCCCAACGATGTACTGGATGTAAACTTCGTAGGCAGCCGCGGAAAGCACATCACCCTGGGCGGCATGAACTACGGCCAATTGGATCCAAAGTATCTATCCCTGGGCGGCGCGCTGAGTAACCCTTTGCCCACCAACCCGTATGCTACTGCCTTGAGCAATCTGGGCCTCACCGCCCCGAGCTGCCCCTACAACCTGGCACAATCGTTGAGTCCCTACCCTGAGTATTGCGGGTCCGTCTCTGCCCAGGGTGAACCTGTCGGAATCAACAACTACAACGCGTTACAGGCTAGCTTCAAGCACCGCTTTGGCGCGGGATTGATCTTTACCGCGTCGTACACTTTCTCCAAGTTCCTTTCTGACACAAGTGGCCCGGAAGAGTGGGGTTCCATTAATGGCGACCAAGGAGGTTCGAGCATCCGCAACTTCTACAACCTCAAAGCGGATTGGTCGGTAGATGGCGACGATATTCCTCAATCGCTGGTCTTGAATTACGTGTATCAACTTCCGTTCGGCCGGGGCAAACGCTTTGGCGGAAGTATGAACAGAGTCGCCGATGCAGTTGCCGGCGGCTGGGAGATTTCGGGAATTACGACCGCGCAAAGCGGTTTCCCGATGTCGATCGGCCCTGCCGGGAACAATCAGACCTTTGGCGGGGGCCAGCACGTTGATCTCACCGGGGCCAGCTTTAAATCAGCCGGGTGCGGCGGTTTCCAAGGCGTACCCTTCATTCCCGTTGGAAAGAAGTACTGTTTCTTCAACGGACAGCCAGCTACAGACCAGGGCCACGGTCAGGGGCCCTTTAAAGCTCCGGGCCCATACAGCTTTGGCAGTGGCCCACGTTACTTCTCCAATTTGAGAGCACCCAAGTATGTGGATGAAGATCTGACACTGGGGAAGTGGATCAGTATCACAGAAAAACTCCGGTTCCAGTTTGCTGTGCAGATGTTCAATGCGTTCAACCATCCTAATTTCGGCATACCTGGCGCCTCCGTTGGGAGTCCTAACATGGGTGCGAGTGGAAGTACCCAAGGTGCAAGGCAAATGCAGGGCGTGCTGAAGATAACCTATTAATGTCCGGATCTATGCGAAGGACTTTATTTGCTCTCTGCCTTACGATCGCGTTCACGAATTCAGGTGTGAGCGCGGTCGTAAGTGCGCAAGAGCATGCGCAAACTCTTCAACCCCTCCTGGCTGACGCCCAAGCGGCCCAGTCCAGTGGGGATTTTCATGCCGCCGCGGATGCTTATCGGAAGGCAACAGAGCTTGAACCCTCGATTCCGCAATTGTGGGCCAATCTCGGCCTCATGGATCACCAACTGGGGAATTCATCCGAAGCCATCGAAAGCTTCAAGAAGGCGACCCAACTGGACTCGTCTCTTTTTGTTCCTCAGCTATTTCTGGGCATTGAGTACCTGAACGGCAAGAATCCAGACGCCGCGCTGCCTTATTTGAGACGTGCCGGCACGCTCAAGCCCGGCGATTTGCAGGCTGCGCTTTCCTTGGGCAGAGCGTATTCCATGCTGGACCGCGGCGGACAAGCCGCAGATTCCTTTTGGAAAGCAACCGAGATCGCCCCGAACAACGGAAATGCATGGCTAGGCCTGGGCACTGCGTACCTGCAGCAAGTGGAAAGTGACGCGCGCCTTATGACGTCGACTTACAAACATTCGCCGTACGTTGCCATGAGGACCGCTGAGACTCTTGAAGAGGAGGGTAAGCTGGTTGATGCGGAGAACGCCTACAAGACAGCGGTTTCGGTTGCCTCGCCGTCGCCATGTGCTCATGCAGAGTTCGGGATCACGTTGCTCCGGGAAAAGAAGATCGCTGAAGCTCGTGAACATTTCGAAGCAGAGACGCGGATGGAAAGCCATTGCGGGCTGGCGTCGCTCGGTAATGCGGTTGCGGCTGCCGCGGCAGGACAAACGGAGCAGGCCGCCAAAGCGCTCGCCGCGATTGCTGCAAACGGCCCCGGGTTCATTGAATCAAATCTGTATCTCTTCCGCGGCGCCTTATCGACAGACCAGGCGCTTTCGATGGCCGACCTGGCAAGTAAGCAACCGAGCAATGGAGGATCCTCAGCCAATCTCGGCACGCTAGTTGAGCAGGCGCTTGTTTCCGATGTGCTGCCACCGGCCCGAATCGACGCGGTCGAAACGACTCAAGCGACGCGACCTGCGCCGGTGGAAGCAGAGCAACTTTACGTTGACGGGAAGTATGCAGCCTGTGACCAGGCCCTGAAGCCGGCGCTGGAAAAACTAGACAGCGCGCAACAACAACTGCTTGCATCCTGCGCGTTTTACACTGGCGACTTCCTCACGGCCTCAATGGCTGCTGAAAGGCAGAAAGCGAATCCTTCGACTCTGGCGCAGGGATTGTATTGGGAGACGAAGGCCGATCAGAAACTGGCGATTGCGACGCTGACGCGGGCCGGCGAGATTGACCCCGACTCGCCCCGGATGCATGTCCTGACGGGAGATGTATTTCGCCAGAAGCGGCACTGGAGCGAGGCGGAGGCGGAATATCGAAAGGCGCTTGCCATCGATCCCGCAAGCCACGGAGCGCGCCTGAGCCTCGGGATTGTGCTGTTCACCGAACTGAAGACAGATGAAGCCTTCACGATTGCCAAGTCCCTGCTTGCCGAGGCGCCGGAAGATCCCGAGGTGAATCTGCTCGCCGGCGAGATTCTGGTCCTGGAGCACAAGTTTGAAGATGCCGAGCCATACCTTACCCATTGCCAAAACCTCAATCCGGAGCTCGTTCCGCATCTTCACATTCTGTTTGCGCAGGTGTACGCGGAAACGAATAGGGTCCCAGAAGCGATCTCGGAGTACAAGCTGGGCTTGAAAAGCGATGAGAATGGCAGCATTCACTACCAACTGGCGCGTCTTTATCAGAAAACCGGGGATCCGAAGGCCGCGGCGGAAGCATTTCAGGCTTCCCAGCGTTTGCGCAAGCAGTGGGACGAGCGCGCAAGCGTCGTCCTTCAACAGTCAACAACAGATATTAGCCATCAGTAGGGCGACGAAGCAATGTGAACAGAGAACTGTTTCAAGAAGAGATGTTCAGAATTGATCGCGGAAGTGAACAATCTTGCTTGCCGGGGAGCAAAGCGTTCCCATGCAAGGCCGTACAGCACATCTTGATACGGTCAGCTCGGAGCTGACACAGGAGTTCATTTTGATTTCATCTGGTTTTATGAGAGTCACGCTTGTGGCCACCGCGCTCGTTGTCTCGAGTACAAAGTCCTCTTTTGGCGCCAGTAGCAAGGTACAGTCGTTCGAACGAAACGCCAATGGCGCAACTTTCTATTCAGAGAGCGGCGCCTTGCGCATTGCCGTGTGCGCGGATCGGATTGTCCATGTAGTTGCCAGCCCCACGCGAGAGATTCCGTCAGCGATTGTCCCCACGGTAATTGGCGAGTGCAAGGATGGTCAGTTCAAGATCGAGTCGAATAAGTCAAAGATCTCTGTTCGCACTGCCGCGCTTGAGGTGAGCGTCGACCGTGCCACAGGGGCCCTCCAATTCCTCTCAGCTGACGGGAAGGCATTGTTGAGCGAACCAGAGAGTGGGGGGAGGAAGCTGAATCCAGAAACGATTCAAGGTGTCTCCACATTCCAGGTGCAGCAGGCGTTTCTGTTGCCCGCCGATGAGGCGCTCTATGGTCTCGGCCAACACCAGGAAGGAATCTTCAATCTGCGAGAGCTTCCGCTTCGCCTGCAGCAGGCCAACACAAATATTTCTGTACCGGTTCTGCTGTCGACCAAAGGCTATGGGTTGCTTTGGAACAATGCGTCGTTGACGGACTTCAATCCTGCCGAGGAACCAATTGCACTGAATGCCGCAACCGGCGAAGGGACATTCAGAACGGGTGCGGCGGGAGAATATGGATTTCTGCTGGCTGGGAATCGAAGAAACAATCTGCGCCTTTCTGTTGACGGCAATGCGATCATCGACATCAACAATATGTGGGTTGCAGATTCTGCCAGTGCCAAAATCAGCCTGAAGGCGGATACAGAGTACAAGATTTTCGCTCAAACGGGCGGCGATACCAAGCTTTTTGTGCGGCATCCATCCGCAACTACCGAGTTTCGTTCCGAGGCCGGCGGAGCGGTGGACTACTACTTCTTCTACGGGCCGGAGCTGAACCAGGTGATTGCAGAGTATCGTCAGATGACCGGTGCTGCGCCGCTTCTGCCTCGGTGGGCTTACGGTTTTTGGCAGTGCAGGGAGCGGTACTCGAGCCAGAAGCAGATTCTGGACACGGCTGCGGAGTTTCGCGCGCGCAAGATCCCGGTCGATGTGATTGTTCAGGATTGGCAGTATTGGGGCAAGTATGGCTGGAATGCGATGCGCTTTGATGAGCAGTACTATCCCCAGCCGGCGCAGCTGATGACCCAGCTCCACAAAGAGGATATCCATCTTGTGGCTTCAGTGTGGGCGAAGTTTGGGGTCGAGACCAACGTCGATCAGGATATGAAGAAAGCGCATCTGCTGCTGGCGTCGGCTGATGGCGCCCGGGAACCCGGAGAGGCGCAAGCAAAAGAGGATTGGGCTGACCTGTTCAATCCGAAGGCACAGGAGATGTTCTGGTCTGAGCTGAATCTCGGCCTGTTTCACGATGGACTGGACGGATGGTGGTTGGATGCTTCAGAGCCCGAAGGGGATCCGCTTAAAGGAGCGCCAACATTTCTCGGTCCGGGAGAACTTGTGCGCAATGCGTATCCGTTGTATGAAACGGCGGCGGTCTATAAGGGACAGCGCGCTGCCGATGACCGGAAGCGCGTCGTGATCCTGACTAGATCAGCGTTCACGGGCCAGCAACGCAATGGAACGATCTCCTGGTCGGGCGATGTCTCGGCAAACTGGGAGACACTGCGCCGGCAGATCCCCGCAGGATTGAGCTTCAGCATGTCGGGGCTTCCTTACTGGACGACGGACATTGGAGGTTTTTTCCGTCCGAACGATCAGTACACTTCAGACGCCTATCACGAACTGCTGATTCGTTGGTTTGAGTTCGGCACCTTCTGCCCGATCTTTCGAATTCACGGCTATCGATCGGAAACCGAAATGTGGAAGTATGGTCCGGAGGTGGAGCAGGATCTTCGGCAGTTCGACGCGCTTCGCTATCGGCTCCTGCCCTATATCTACTCGCAGGCGTGGGATGTTACCAAAAAGGGCGGCACCATAATGCGCGCACTGCCATTGGAGTATCCCAAGGATGCGAATGTCCGCGATATTCAGGATCAGTTTCTGTTCGGGCCGTCCCTGTTGGTAAGTCCGGTGGTGGATAAAGGCGCCAGGGCGCGTGATATATGGTTACCGGCGGCCGATGGCTGGGTGGACTTTTGGACAGGGCAGCGTCATCAAGGAGGTGAGACGCTAAAGGCGGATGCTCCACTTTCGCAGATTCCAATCCATGTGAAAGAAGGCAGCATTGTTGTTCTCGGGCCGGCGGTACAGTCGGCGGCAGACTCAGACGATCCGCTTGAAATCCGGATCTATCCGGGGCGCGACGCGGATTTCAGTTTCTATGAAGATCAGGGAGACGGCTACTCCTACGAGGACGGACAGCGCGCCACGATTTCAATGCATTGGGATGATCGCCGCCAGTTGCTAATTGTCGGGGCAGTGAATGGAAGCTTTCCCGGCATACCGAAGCAGCACACTCTACGGATCGTTTCGGTTCGTTCCGGTCACGGCGTGGGCGTTGCCCCTGAACCGGTCGCCGACCGGGTGGTCGAATATGAGGGAACGCGCATTACAGTGGAACTTCACGATTCAGACAGGGCTTCGACTTCCGCAGCGCCCGCACAGTAACGCTCGATGGGGAATATCAGGAAGATCAACTTCAAATTGCATGAGACTCTAGGACAGACGCGATTTGAAACGCTCATTCCGTGGTTGACGATATGCGCAAAGAGATGAGTGATTAAGCCGGAGTGGTCGAATAACTTATAGAAGGGATCGAATCAATGAACCGCAGGGTATTCCTGGCCAGTGGGATATCTACGATCGCATTGTCTCAGATGGCGAAGGCAATCGGACCTCAAACGATTCAGGCCGAAGCCGTCAGCCTCCTGGGCGGGGCCACGAAGATAGCCGATCGCGAAGCTTCCGCAGGTTATCTGGTCAGTTTGACCCAACCTGGTCACGGTGTCGCGTTTAGCGGCATGCGGGCGGGCAGCAAATTGGCCACTCGCTACGCGTCGATGTCGGTGGGCACGATCAGCGCCGCTGTTAATGAGAAGCCGGCTGCCAAGGTGAATGTTCATTCTTCGGGAGCCCTCACCGGTTCCTATCTGAACGCCATCGTCGATCTGGAGATACCTGCCAATGCCACGGTGACCATCAGCCTGGCGCCCGGAGACGTCGGGGTCAATATCGATCGGATTGCTGTTGGTGGTGAACCTGGTTTGCCACAGGACATCTGGAATCTGCCGCCGTTGCCTGTTGCAGCCGGTCCCTATTCTGCCGATTGGAAAGCTCTCGGCCGAACCTATACCGCTCCGTCGTGGTGGCGCGATGCCAAGTTTGGCGCATGGGCGCACTGGGACCCGCAATCCATGCCTGAACAGGGCGATTGGTATGCACGCGGAATGTATATGGAGGGCAAACCGCAATATGAGTTCCACCTCAAACACTTCGGGCATCCGTCCGAATATGGTTACAAGGATATCTGCCACAACTGGGTAATCGACCGATGGAACTCTGAGGAGTTGATGAGTCTTTATGTTGAGATGGGCGCTCGTTACTTCATGGCGATGGGTTGTCATCACGACAACTTCGACTGCTTCGACTCAAAATATCAGCCGTGGAATTCGGTGCGCGTCGGCCCCAAGGTGGACATCGTCGGTACGTGGGAGAAAGTGGCCCGAAAGCACGGAATGCGCTTCGGCATCGGTTTTCATGACACGCCACCCCGCACCTGGGGTCAGTTTATGCCGGTGCGTTACAGCAGCGACAAGACGGGGCCGATGAAAGGTGTGCCTTACGATGCCCTTCAAACGGTTCTAGATGGGAAAGACAAATGGTGGGAAGGCATGGACCCGGTCGATCTTTATGGCCCTGTTCACAATTCTCAGGATCCATTGCACTCGCCGTTCGCCAACCAATTCATGTGGCGAGTCGATGACGCCATCACCAAGTACCACCCCGATGTGATCTATTTTGACGAGCACGCAGGCGATTCGCAAGTGGATCTCGGCGTGCATATGGGGCTGGGTTTTCTCGCCCCGACACTGATCGCGAATTACTACAACAAATCCTTGCAGTGGAACGATGGGAAGATGGAAGCGGTCGTCAACCTCAAAGGCGTGGGTGGGCGTTACGACAGCTTTCAGAACACCCCTGAACTACTTCCCGACGTTGACCGTTCCCTGGTGAAGAGCACCGAAGCGATCATCGAACCGGAGATTATGGCCTATCCGTTCCAGACCGAAACCAGTATTTCGGATTGGCATTACAGAACCGGGCAAAACTACATGGATGCCCAGAGTGTCATCAATCTATTGATGCAGAACGTTTGTCGCAACGGAACAATGCTGCTGAACCTCACTCAGCATGGTCGCGGCGATCTTGATGCCGAAGTGGTTCGCACCGCCAAAGACGTTGGCGCGTGGTTGAAGATGAATGGCGAGGCGGTCTACAACTCACGTCCATTTGAGGTCTATGGAGAAAGTGAAGTTTGTTATACCCGCAACCATGGCAATGTCTATGCCACACTCCTGAGTTGGAACGGCAAATCGGTCACTCTCAAGGCGCTTCGTGCAGGCGGAGCGACTCTGGGCAAGGTTTCCAAAGTTGAACTGATTGACTCCGACATTCCTCTCGCGTTCGTTCAAGATGATTTGGGGTTGACGGTTACTCCAGGTGCAACCCCGCAACCGCTTCCGGGAATCGCCAACCAGTCGCTGGCATCTGCATGCCGGGTGTTGCGTGTCAGGCACGACAAGGCATGGATCAATGATGACGATCTCGAAGTGGTGTCTCACGGCTGGCTACGACGCTGTAACCTGAGGACCGGCGACTACAACAACGACCTCACCACCAGCGATACGCCCGGCGATGTTTGGAGCTGTTCATTTACCGGCAGCAACGTCTCGGTCATCGCGCCGAAAGAAACAGGAGCCGGAAAGATCGAGATTCAGATTGACGGCCAAATCCGCGCCATTGTGGACCTGTCAACGACAGGTGCGCGTCAAGCCCAGCAGAGAGTTTGTGAAGTCACAGATCTGACTCCGGGTAAACACTTCATCGCAATTATCAATAGGGGCCCGGGGCGGGTAGCCTTAGATGCCATGGTCGCGCATTGACCCTGCTAGTTCATGAACACTAACTGTTTGTAATTCCTGTTTGTATGATTTTGATTTCCTGGAGAGGTCGAGCAATACGGTTTACAAAAGTAACCGGCAGAGTTACTCATTTAAGTTGAAATAACGTCGGCGTTAAGGTGTTTGGCGGTGTCGCCTGCGGAGATGCGCCAGCAGCTGGATAGTAGACCATTACGAAATAGTCAAGCGCAGACAAGTCCGTCGACAAGAGCCCAAAACCGAATGTAAAGTCAAAGCTCATTTCTCTGCCGAGTTTGCCGGATGGAGCGTCTCCCGTGCTGCATTCGCTCACCCCTTTACCCGCGTCATTCGCATCGGGTACGTAAGCGTCCAGCGAGCCCCTGTTGACACACAGAGTCGGAGTGGTACTTGCGATAAGGACTGATTTGGGGAAGTGTCCACTTAAATTAAGTGGACACTTGCGGAAGGACTGGTTAGGCGGCCTTGTTTTCGTCTTTAGGGCAGGCTTCTGCCAGGTTCCATGGCAGGAGCTCTGAGATCCGTTTAACCGGATGATCGGCAACGCGGGCAAGAACGGTTCGCAGATAGTGTTCCGGGTCCAGCCCGTTGAGTTTAGCTGAGCCGATCAGCGAGTAGAAAGTAGCGGCGCACTCGCCGCCGGCGTCGGATCCCGCGAACAGATAGTTCTTCCTGCCCAAAGCGACAGCGCGCAGCGCTCGCTCGGCGGCCGAGTTGTCTATCTCAAGGTGGCCGTCATCTACGTATCGAGTCAGAGCACGCCATCGCGAGAGCGCATATCGGATCGCAGCCGCGGTTTCGCTTTTTGGTGAAAGCGAACTCAGTGTCTTCTCCATCCACTTTTCGAACTCGTCGAGCAGCGGCCTGGCGCGAGTCTGTCGAACTTCCCGTCTCAACTCGGCGGGCTTACCGCGGATCTGTTCTTCGATTGCGTAGAGTGCGCCGATGCGTTCCAGGGCCTGGGTCGTTGTGGGCGACGCATGCAGCACATGGATCTCGTGGAACTTGCGTCTCGCATGAGCCCAGCATGCAACCTCGTAGATATCGCCGTCGCCATAAAGATGATGGAATCCTGCGTAGGCGTCAGCCTGCAACGCTCCATGAAAGTTCTTCAGATGTCCGCGTGGATGTTCGCCCTTACGGTCTTCCGAGTAGGCGAACCAGACTGCTGGAGCCGTGTCCTCACCACCAGGACGGTCGTCGCGCACATAGGTCCACAAGCGGCCCGTCTTGGTCTTGCCGCTGCCTGGTGAAAGCACCGGAATCGGCGTATCGTCGGCATGCAGCTTGCTTCCACTCATGACGTGCTTTTCGAGCGCGGCCAGCAGGGGTGCGAGCAACTCAGTGGCTGCTCCAACCCACCCGGCAAGCGTCGAACGGCCGATGTCTACACCCTGGCGTTCGTAGATCTCCGACTGTCGATAGAGCGGAAGATGATCGGCATATTTAGAAATGAGCACATGCGCAAGAAGTGCGGGTCCAGCAATGCCGCGCTCGACCGGACGGCTCGGCGCCGGAGCTTCCACGACGCGATCGCAAGCCGAGCACGCAAACTTCGGACGCACATGGCGGATGGCCTTGAAGTTCTCCGGGATGTACTCGAGCTGTTCGCTGACATCTTCTCCGAACTGACGCAACTGGCCACCGCACTCTGTGCAGCACTCACCATGAGGAAGGTGCCTCACGATCTCGCGAGGCAGATGTCCAGGAAGCGGCTTGCGTGCAGGCTTCTGAACTTCAGGCTCTGGCGATGCTGCTTCTATCGCGGTCTCAAGCTCAGCCCGAGCCGACTCCATTTCTTCCAGGTGCAGTTCGAGTTGATCGAGCTTGATGATGATCTTCTCGCTCTTGGTGCCGAACAGCATCCGCCGCAGCTTCTCCAACTGCAGCTTGAGATGTTCGATGTACTCGGTCCTGCTTAAGAGCTTGCGCCCCTGATCGACTAGTTCCCTCTTCTTGCTCTCAAGTTCTGAGGTAAGTGCAGCAAGCTTCGCATTACGACTGGCAAGCTCTGCTGCGCGACTGGCGAGTTCCGACTGCTGGGACTCGAACTCAGCGCGATGCGCAATCAACAACGCCATCAGCGCTTGACGATCGAGCGAATCAAGATCGGGCAGAGAAGCCGAATCCATGCATGCAGTATGCCACAAAACACGACTCGATAAAACGCCAAAATGCCTGTGAATACTGGGGAATCACGCTCGTCACTCACACTGCGACCGGCGGTGTCCAGGTACGCTCCGGCCTGCGCCAATCAATCCCTTCAAGCAGCATCGAAAGCTGTGCGCGACTCAAATGAATCGATCCGCTGCGCGCCTTCGGCCAGATAAATCTGCCGCGCTCGAGACGCTTCGAAAAGAGGCAAAGACCGTCGCCATCAAACCATAGGCATTTAACGATGTCACCTCGGCGTCCGCGAAACACGAAGACGTGACCAGAGTATGGCTGCTGTTCGAGAACTGTCTGTACTTGTGCACTCAGACCATGAAAGCCGCGGCGCATGTCGGTCACCCCGGCCGCAAGCCAGATCCTGGTTCCAATCGGTAGTTCGATCACTTGCGGAGGCTCTCAAGAATCACTCGCAGCAACGCCATATCGGCGCTGTACTCCACGCTGATCAAGGCACGTCCCGGGATCTCGATGTGAATCGCACCGCACGCTTGCTTCGAGTCCGCGACTTGCTCAACAACTGTGCTCTGCTCAACAGGTCCGTCGAGCCGCTCCTGCTGCACAACAACCGGCAATAAAGATGGAGCGCCTGGATCCGGAAGTACGAGTACCCCCTGACGATATGACTGTCGCCACTGAAATACCTGGTGTGAGTTCACACCTTCGGCTTGCGCAACACGCGCTACGCTCGCACCCGGCGCAAAGGTCAGCTCGACGATGCGGCGCTTCTCGGCAACCGACCATCGCATGCGAGTCCTTGGCTCTTCCATGCCCTCAGACTCGCTCGACTTGCGGCGCTCAGTCCAGTGGGGATGACTGGACGCTTAC
>Ga0209698_10001594_pt1 | contig 26080 bp, 24 predicted proteins | sample LitLauG_LLR_2012_FD_187203 | JGI IMG/M metagenome (GOLD analysis project Ga0209698, IMG submission 187203) | Freshwater sediment microbial communities from Pennsylvania, USA - Little Laurel Run_MetaG_LLR_2012 (SPAdes) (version 2) | ecosystem: Environmental > Aquatic > Freshwater > Creek >... | reverse complement strand
TCCGACCCTGTCGAGTGGTGTGTTCTACGCCAGCGCGGCCAACAAGTTGAAGGGTCCCTTGGTCGACCAAGCGGAGATCTTCCCGGACTTGGCCAACCCTTCGTTTCAGGACCACGCCAACGAGGCCATCCACGCTTCATTTCATGACGGCTCCTCGGGCGGGGGACGCGTTCCACCTTGGCCTCGACGGGACGGTGATCGCCGGCCGCTACATCGAGGTCGATCCTCCGCACCGCCTCGTGATTGGATGGGACCGTCAAGGAACCGACAAACCGACGCCGACACCTACATGCATTGAGATCACGCTCACCCCGACCGGTAACGACACAACCGTGAAGGTCCAGTTGTCCGGCCTGAGTGCGGCGGATGCCGCCTTCTATCAGCAAGTCTGGGCGCGTCACCTTGACCGGATTGCAGACTGCCTTTGCTCGCGCCGAACCCGGCGTACTTCCTGGCAACTGAGTCTCCGAGGCAATATACGGCCACGGCAGGTCAACTCCATACAACCGGGCGGTCACGGAGTAGAGCTGAGCAGTGCAGGTGCATCGGGCTGCACGGGGCATGCCCGTGCAGTGCCTCAGCTCCGCGGCCCTATGTCGCGAAACCGAAGCGCAAGGGCTGCACGTGTCGCGCCTCTGCATGAAGCGCGGTGACCAGCGGTTCAACACTGCGGGGGAATCATCTGAACTGACGACTCTGCTGTTAGGAGTCGAGCACTCCGGCACTGCCCAGGATATTCACCCTCGAACCGAGTTGAGCCATCTCCAGAGTGCCGGTAGGTGGGAGGCGCAGAACGAGGGTGCCGAACGGCGAGCAGCGACCGGAGACGCCGCCGCCAGATCGACGGCTCGGCGTGTCGAACACGGACAACAGAACGGCGCCATCTGGGAGCGAGCGGCGAGGTCGGCGGCGCGCCCGAGCCGGCGATCCGTGGCCGGTTGGCTGCGCGGTCGGGCTTTCGACGCGGCCGTGTGAGTCCTCCTGAGCTTGAGCTGTGAGAGCTCCAGTATCGAACACATGTTCGACCAGCTAGCACGATTTCGAGGACATCCCACGCTGATTGCGGTGCAAGAGTACTGGTGGGAGCCCTGCAGAGCAGGGCTCCCACCGCGTCAGGACCCGCGTAGGAGACGCCAGGACACGCTGGCACCGGCGCGGTCGATGCGGTCAAGCGGGCGCACCCCGATGGAGACATCGACGAGCTGCGTGCCGCCCTGGTCGCCGAGCTCAACCGGCGCGGATTGTCCGAGACCCCGGCCAGCATCGAGTCGAAACGCTGGACATGCTCCTCCTCGCGCGCCAGCCGCCGGGACGGCGTGCTCGCGCCGCGGCGTCGTGACCCTTCAGTGCCGGACATCCGCCGGCGCCCGCCCCGAGACCAACCCGGCGAAGCGGGTGACCAGCGCCCGGCGATGCTCCGCCAGCGCCGCGAGGGCGGCGACGGTCGTCGCGTCCGAGAGGCCTTCCCCGGCGGTGGCCGCCTCGTCGGCGAACGCGTCGGTGAAGGCGGCGACCGCGCCGCGGTCGACCTCGAGGTGGAACTGCACGCCCCAGCAGGCCGCCTCGAACCGGAAGGCCTGCTGCGGGTAGCGGGCGCTCGACGCCAGGTGAGTGGCGCCTGGCGGCAGGTCGTAGGTGTCGCCGTGCCAGTGGAGCACCTCGAGCCGGCGGGGCAGACCGGCGAAGAGCGGGTCCCACGCCGCGTCGTCGGACAGGCGGATCGGCGCCCAGCCGATCTCCGGCCCGGCCGATCCCCGGTAGACGCGGGCACCGAGCGCGCTCGCCAGGAGCTGGGCCCCCAGGCAGACGCCGAGCGTGGGGATCCCGGCGGCTGCCGCATCGGCGATCAGGCGCAACTCGGCGGGGCGGGACGGGAAACCGTCGTCGGAGCAGGCCGACATCGGCCCGCCCATCACGACCAGGCCATCGAGCCCGGATGCCGTGGGCGGGACCTGCGCGCCCTCGAACACCCGGCGCACGTCCAGCTCCACCGACGCGCCGGACAGGGCCTCGGCGATGGCGTAGGCGGACTCGGCCGGGACGTGCTGGAGGACGAGGCAGCGGGCGATTTGTTCAAGATAGCCGGGCGGTCGGTCACGGGCAGCACGGTCGAGGTGCGCGACGCCCGGGGCAACGCCGTCCGGGCCGGTCTGCTGGCCACCGGACGACCGGCTGGCGCCGTGCCCGATCCGATCAGCAATGGAGAGTCGATCTCTCTCTCCGGGCCGCAGGTAGCGTGACGTCCATGGCTACCACCATTCCCACCCAGGGGATCAAGACCGTCCTGCACCCGGTGTCCGACCTGGCCAGGGCCAAGGAGGTGTACGCCGCCCTCCTCGGCGCAGCACCGGGGACCGACTCGCCCTACTACGTCGGCTTCGATGTCGAAGGCCAGCACATCGGCCTGGTGCCGAGCGGTGGACCGCAGGGCATGGCGTCGCCCGTCGCCTTCTGGCACGTGGCGGACATCGAGGCGAAGCTGGCCGAGGTGACCGCGGCCGGAGCCACCGTCAAGGAGGCGGCGCACGACGTCGGCGGCGGGCGCCTGGTGGCCACCGTCAGCGACCCCGACGGCAACGTCCTCGGGTTGATCCAGGACCAATGAGTGCCGACCGGCGGGCTCGCCCCCGGGCCGGATGAGCCTAGCCAGGAGGACGGGCACGCCGTCTCCTGCGTCCCACGTCCCGACCGCCACGGGCTGATCCGCGTGCACGGCGCCCGAGTGAACAACCTCAAGGACCCCAGCGTCGAGCACCGAAGCGCCGGCTGACCGTGTTCAGCGGCGTCTCCGGCTCGGCAAGAGCTCGCTCGTGTTCGGCACCATCGCCACCGAGTCGCGGCGGCTGGTCAACGAGACGGCGCCACGCCGGGGGTCGTACGCAAGGTTGGTGACCACTGGTCAGCGTCTTGTTGTTCGCAGATGTTCTCGTCACACCCTCGGTGTTGGATGGAGGCATGGGACTGGAGGCGTTGCAGCAGGTGATCGACGACCTGTTCGCGGACGGTCCCGCGGCACTCGCCGACACGGCGAGCATCGTCGAGGTGCACCGCCAACTCGCCCGCCTCGACGCCTTCGTGACCCGGGCCGAGGCCCCGTTCGACGCCGAAGGCGCGTGGCAGGCGTCGGGCGCCCAGACCGCCGCCGCCTGGGCTCGCGACCTCGTGCCGGCTCCCCCGCAGCGACGCACGCCGCGGCCATCGCCGCCGCCGCGACGCCCGAGGTCGCCGACGTCCTCCTCCGCGACGAGCACCTCCTCGTCGGCAACGCCTGCAGCCTTCGCTACGAGGCGTTCACCACCACCATGCCTACTGGCGGCAGCTGGCCGACCCGGATGGCAGCGAGGCCGATGCCGCCAAGCAGCACTCCCGGCGCCAGGTGTGGATGACGCCGACCTTCGACGGCAGCTGGACCGGCGGCCTGACCCTCGACCCCATCGCCGGCACCATCGTCTCCGACGAGCTCGACCGCATCGGTCGCCACCTGTACGACCTCGACCGCGCGGCCGCACGCGCCCGGCTCGGGCGCGTGCGCGATCCCCTGCCCAACGAGCTCGACCGCACCCCCGCCCAGCGCCGCGCCGACGCCCTGGTCGAGATGGCGGTCCGCTCCCCTACGCCGTCGGCGGCCCCACCACCCAGGACAACGGTCGGCACAATGCGACTTCCACAACCGCCTGCGGAAACCCCGGGGCCCTGATCCGGTGCGGCGCCCGCCCGCCGGCGGCGTGAAGCCGATCAGAAGATCTCGTGCTCCGACGGTGAGGAACAAGCTGGAGCCCTCCATGTCGATGAACGACAGCTCGTCCTCCAGCAGCCGGCGTCCCGCCTCGATGGATGCGTCGGTCCCGGCCGCCACCGGGGCGTCGTCGAACCAGACCTCGGTCACGCCGTCATAGGGTTCCCCGGTCCCGCGGCTGGCCCGTAGCCCGTCGGTGGCGGGGCCGACGATGGTGTGGCTCTGCACGTACCGCCGCATCGACGGGATGGCGTCGCGCAGCGAGCGCACCAGGTTGGCGTGGCTCTCCAGCCAGTAGGTCTGGAATTCGTCGACGGTCATCGAGGCCTTCCTCCGGCAGCAGAACACGAGCTTCACCACAGCCAGCACCGTAGCCGGGCTGGCATGGCCTGGCGGCTCAGCGGGTGACGACGATGCGCCCGACCGTGGTCCGGGACTCCATGTCGTCCATCGCCGCGGGAAGCCCGTCGAACGGTACGACCCGACCGACGATCGGGCGGATGGACCCCTGCCCGAGCAGCTCGAGGAGGTGGGCCTGGACCCGCTCGCCGATGTCGGACGTCGGCGCGTTGAAGCGGGGAACGGGCACGGGCGCGAACCCGTCGACATAGGGCAGCGCGGTGGGATCGACATACGCCAGGATGACCCCGAGGAGGTCGAAGTTGCCGAAGCAGAGCACCCGGCCCGACACCATCGGGACCTCCTCGGCCTCGATGCCGCTGGCGAAGCCGATGCACAGGTGCCGGCCGCCCCGGGCCAGGCACCGCAGCGACCGCATCATCGTCTCGCCTCCGACGCCGTCGAAGCACACCTCCACGCCGGCGCCGGCGGTGGCGTCGAGGACACGGGCCACGAAGTCGTCGGTCCGGTAGTTGATGACGAGATCGGCACCGAGACCGGCCACCAGTCCCGCCTTCTCGTCGTCGCCGACGGTGGCGATCACCCGGGCCCCGGCCGCCACTGCGAGCTGCACCGCCGCCGATCCGACGCCGCCGGCCGCGGCATGGATCAGCACCGTCTCCCCGGCCGCCAGCCGGCCCCGCTCGTGCAACCCGAGGTGGGCGAGGTGGAAGGGGTAGAAGAACGCCGCGGCTTCCTCGTCGCTCAGCTGCTCCGGCGCCTCGAACGCCATGGCGGTCGGCCCGGCCACCAGCTCCGCGTGGGCACCCGTGCCGCCGCGCCCGCTGGCCGTGACCCGCCGGCCGATCCACGACTCGGCACCCGCCCCCGCACCGACGACCTCGCCGACGCACTCCATGCCGAGGGGGTAGGGCAGCGGTGGGTTGATCGTGAGGTAGCGGCCGCGGCAGCCGTCGACCTCGTTGTAGTTGAGGACGCTGGCCGTGGCGCGCACGAGGATCTCCCCCGGCCCGGGTGTCGCGTCGGGCACGTCGCAGAGCTCGAGCGCGTCGCTCGGGCGGCCGTAGCTGGTCACCTGCCAGGCGCGCACGTCAGCGGCCCCGAGTCGTCGCCGGTGGCCCCGTCGCAGGTCGTCCGACGGGTACGGCGCTGGTCATCGTTCGCATGTCCCTCCCTGGGTCGTGCTCATGTCGGTCACCGGTCGACCCCCGCTCAGCCCCCGCTCGGCGCCCGCTCAGCGCCCGAGCCTGACCGGCATCCGCCGGAAGCCGTTGATCAGGTTCGACCGGGCCCGCACCGGCGCGTCGCTCAGCTCGACGGTGCGAAAGGACGAGAGCAGCTCCTCGAAGAACACCCGGCTCTGGAGCCGGGCGACATGGGCCCCGATGCAGAAGTGGGCGCCGATGCCGAAGCTGAGGTGCGGGTTGGGGGACCGGCGGACGTCGAAGGTCTGGGGGTCGGCGAAGACCTCCTCGTCGCGGTTGGCCGAGGTGAAGCACATGGCGACCTTGTCGCCGGCCCGGATGCGCTTCCCGCCGAGCTCGGTGTCCTCGGTGGCCGTACGGCGCATGTAGTGGACCGGGTTGCAGAAGCGCAGCATCTCCTCGACCGCGGTGGGCACCAGGGTCGGGTCGTCGCGCAGCGCCCGCATCTGGTCGGGATGGCGGATCAGCTGCTCGGTGCCCGAGGCGACGAGCGTCCGGGTGGTGTCGTTGCCGGCCGTCACGAGCTGGAAGAAGAACGAGCCGAACTCCACGTCGCTCATCGCCTCGCCGTGCTCGAAGGTCGTCTCGAGCAACAACGAGGTCAGGTCATCGCGGTGCGGCAGGGCCCGCCGGGTGGCGGCCCACCGCATGGCGTAGGCGATCATGTCGAGCGAGGCATCGCCCTCGTAGGAGCTGGTGATCTCCTCGTCCTGGCCGCCGAGGGAGACCTCGGCCCACTGGCGGATCTGAGGGGTGTCCTCGTGCGGGAGGCCCATGATCTCGGAGATGGTCTCGGAGGTGAAAGGCCCGGCGACGTCGTGACAGAGGTCGACCTCGGTCCCCCCTGCATCGGCGAGGAGGCTGCGGCAGCGGTCCCGGATCTGCTGCTCCATCCGACCGATGACCCGGGCGGCGAAGTGCGGCGCCAGCGGCTGGCGGTATGCGGTGTGCTCCGGGGGGTCCTTCACGAGGAGCATCTGGCGCGTCCCCTCCAGGCGCTGGGGATCCGGGTCCTCGAGCATGACCCCGCCGAGCCAGCTCGAGAAGGTCTCCGGGTGGCGTGCGACGTGCACGACATCCGCATGGCGCAGCACCGCCCAGTAGCCGGGCTCGCCGGGCATGTCCTGCCAGTGGACCGGGTCGCGGCGCCGCAGCTCGGCGAAGGTCCGGTGCACCTCGTCGCCCAGGTACCAGTCAGGATCGTGGAGATCGCCCATGCTGCGGTCCTCGCTCGGTTCAGCCGGCCGCGTCGGGATGGTGGCGCCGGACGTTGTCGGGGTAGCTGCGGACGTAGTAGTTCCACAGCTGCTCGCCGTAGATCGGCGGAGGCTCGCTGCTCGTGCCGGACCGCCCGGCGAGGAGCTCGTCGCGCCTGGCCATGAACCCGGCGTCGCGGTGGCGGGGGCTGGCGGCGACCGCCGCCGCGAAGCGGGCGTCGAGGTCGAGCGGCGCGAGGCTGGCCCGCAGGTCAGGGCCGTGGAAGTAGGCCGAGGACAAGCGCGGCTCGGTGGCGATGACCCGGTGCGTGGTGGCGACGAAGTACCGGCCGGTCATGGCCTGGAGCATCTCGCCGAGGTTGATCACCAAGGCGCCCGGCGTGGGCGGCACGTCGATCCACACGCCTGCCGGGTTGAGGACCTGGAGGCCGCCGACGCGGTGCTGGAGGAGCACGGTGAGGAAACCTGCGTCGTGGTGGCCGTTGACGCCGGCCTCCCCCGGTGGGGTCCGCGGGTAGCTGATCAGCTTCACGAACGACAGCGGCCGCTCCCCGAAGCGGACCCGGAAGCTGTCCTCGGGCAGCCCGAGGCCGACGGCCAGGACCCCCATCAACTCGTCGGCGATCGCGCCCAGGCGGGTGAAGAACTGCCCGACCAGCGCCCGGAACCCGGGCAGGACCTCTTCGGGGAGCCACTGGTTGGGGCCGTCGAGGCGCAGGTACGGGGGATCGGCGTCGGCCGGGTACGGCGGGTGCTCGCTCGACACGTCGAGTTGCTCGCGGTGATCGACACGGTTGTCCGTGAGCTCGGCGCCCACCTGCTCCCACCCACGGAACTGCGGTGAGCGCCGCTTGTCGATGCACTCCTTGACGCCTTCGGGCAACGCGAAGAGCTCCTCGAGGGCCCCGGACCACCGCTCGATGAAGGCCGGGTCGACGCCGTGGTCGACGAGGGTGAGGAACCCGACCTGGTGGCAGATCTCCCGGACCTCGTCGGCGAATGCCGCCCGCTCGGCCTCGTCCCCACGCCACCCGGCGAGCGACACCGTCGGGACGCTCGTGAACGCGGTGGGCGCAGGGGCGGTTGCCGTTCGCTCCATGTCCGCAACCCTACGACCCTCGACCAGGCACGTGCGCCCGACCAGGCGAGCGTGCCCGACCGGACCCCCTACGATGTCGCCCGCAGGCGCCAGGGGCACAGCTCCGGCGAGGACCGGTCGGGGGGAGGCAGCAACGTGGTGGAGGCCGAGGTCATCGCGGCGGCGTCGGTGCCGGCGTGGGACGAGGTGGCCGACGTGGTCGTGGTCGGCTTCGGCGCGGCCGGCGCATGCGCGGCGATCGAGGCCGGTGCCGGCGGAGCCGACGTGATGATCGTCGAGCGGGCCAGCGGCCCCGGTGGCACCAGCGCGCTGGCCGGCGGCCACTTCTACCTCGGTGGCGGCACACCGGTACAGGAGGCCTGCGGGTTCGAGGACACGCCCGAGGACATGTACCGCTACCTCGCCGCGGTCACGCCCGATCCCGACCACGACAAGCTGCGGGCCTACTGCGACGGCAGCGTCGAGCTCTTCGCGTGGCTGGAGGCGCACGGCGTCACCTTCGAGCGCAGCTACTACCCGGACAAGCACGTCATCCAGCCGGGCCGGGAGTGCCTCATCTGGAGCGGCAACGAAAAGGTCTGGCCCTTTCGCGACCAGGCCCGCCCAGCTCCCCGTGGCCACAAGGTGTCCGCCGAGGGCGATGCCGGCCCGGTCATCATGGCCGCGCTGGCACAGGCGGCCGAGGCGGCCGGCGCCCGGGTCGCGCTCGACACCCGGGTGACGGCGCTCGTGCGCGACAGCGGGGGGCGCGTCGTCGGTGTGCGCACCCGCCACGGTGGCGCCGTGCGCCACGTGGGCGCCCGCCGGGGCGTCGTGCTGGCCGCGGGCGGCTTCGCCATGAACCGCGAGATGGTCGAGGAGTGGGCGCCGCAGATCGCAGACCCGGTGGTCCCCGTCGGAGGGCCCGGCGACGACGGCTCGGCGATCGCCCTCGGCCGTGCCGCCGGAGGCGCGCTCTGCCACATGGACGGGGTGTTCGTGTCGGTGACCAACTACCCACCGGCCATCCTGCTCGAGGGCATCCTCGTCAACGCCGAAGGCCGACGGTTCGTGGCCGAGGACTCCTACCACGGCCGCACCGGTGCGGCCTGCCTGGCCCAGCCGGGCGGGGTCGCCTACCTCGTCGTCGACGCCGCGACCTACGCGGTGCCCGAGTTCGCGTCGCTGCCCTTCGTCGACGGCTGGGAGACGGTCGAGGGCGTCGAGCAGGGTCTCGGCCTGCCGCCGGGGTCGCTCGCCGCCACCCTCGCCGCCTACAACGACGCGGCCGCCCGGGGTGAAGATCCCGAGCTGCACAAGCACCCCGACTGGCTGCAGGCTCTCGACCAGGCGCCCTACGCCGTCTTCGACGCCTCGCGGGGAAAGGGGATCTTCGTCGGCTTCACCCTCGGCGGCCTGCGGACCTCAATCGACGGCGAGGTCCTCGACGATGCCGGCAACGCCATCGCGGGCCTGTACGCCGCCGGGGCCTGCGCCTCCAACCTCGTGCAGGACAGCCCGGGCTACAACAGCGGCATCTGCCTGGGCGAGGCTGCCTTGTTCGGCCGGCGGGCCGGCAACCACGCCGCCCGATCCACCGCAGCCCCAGCCGCCACCGCAGCCCCGGCCGGCACCGCAGTCACCGCCCGACCCGACGAAAGGACCTGAACCACATGCGCACCCCTCCGAGCAGCGGCCCGGTCGTGCTGGGCATCCTGTACCCGACCGCGTGGCTCGGCGACGACGGCTCGGTCGCCACCGCGGTCGGCGCGATCGAGGCGGTCGACCCGCGCGTCGAGGTGGTGCTCGAGCCCTACGAGGAAGGTCAGGCGTCGCGCACGCTGCGGGGCCGGCCCGAGGGCATCGAAGAAGCCCGAGCCATCGCGCCCGCGCTCAGCGACGCGCAGCGGGCCATGTTCGCGCGCGTCCACGGGGTGGTCGCCATCGACCTGCCCTTCGACGTCGGCACGATCGCCCCCAACCTGGCCTGGGTGCAGGGAGTCGGCGCCGGCTACGCCCAGTTGGAGTCTGCCGGGCTGGCGGAGGCCGGCATCCGCCTGAGCAGCGCAGCGGGTGCCAACGCCGTCGCCATCGCCGAGTTCGTCATCGGGCGGCTGCTGGCCGAACGCAAGCGCTTCCGCGAGATCGAGGAGCGCCAGCAGCGACACGAGTGGGATCCGTTGTACGGCACGGAGCTGGCCGGGACCACCATCGGCCTGATCGGCTTCGGGGCGATCAACTCGGCCGTCGCCAAGCGCCTCGCCGGCTTCGACGTCACCGTGCTCGCGTGCCGGCGCTCGGCCCAGGCGGGTGATGTGGCCCCCTTCGTGGACGAGCTGTACCCGAGCCCGCGGTTGCACGACATGCTCGCCCGCTGCGACACGGTCGTCGCCGCCGTCCCCGAGACCGCGGAGACCACCGGCCTGATCGACGCGGCGGCACTCGCGGCGATGCCGGCCCGGTCCTTCCTCGTCAACGTCGGTCGGGGCACGCTGCTCGACGAGCCCGCCCTGATCGACGCCCTGGTCCGGGGTCACCTGCGGGCCGCGGCGCTCGACGTGGCCAGCCAGGAGCCGCTGCCGCCCGAGCACCCCTTGTGGGACGCCCCCAACCTCTACCTGTCCTACCACTGCTCGACGTCGCCTTCGGCGCTGTTCGTCAACCTGCAGCGCCTGTGGGCGGACAACATCCGGCGCTGGCTCGACGGCGGGACCCTGATCAACGAGGTCACCTGACGCCCCCGGTTCGTGCCGTCCCGCTCAGCCCGCCGCCGGGAGGTCCGCCGAGCCTTCCTCGGGTTGGATCCCCAGCGCGTGCACCACGAAGGCGATCATGTGGTACTGCCCCACCAGCATCGGCAGCTCGACGAGCTGGCGCTGGTCGAGGCCGGCAGCGAGGCGGGCCCACGTGGCGTCGGTGATCCCGCCGCCGTCGTGGAGCTCGTCGACCGCGGAGACCAGCGCGCCCTCGAGGTCGTCCCACCCCGGGGCGGACGGCCCGGCGACGATGCGCGCCAGGTCGCGCTCGTCGAAGAGGTCCCGGCTCAGCGCCACGTGCTGTCCCCACTCGTAGCGGGACCCGACCACCACCGCGGTGCGCATGATCACGAGCTCTCGCTGGCGGTCACTGAAGGAGGAGCCGTTGAGCAGCCGGCCCGCCAGCGGGAGGAACGCCTCGTAGAGCTCCGGCTGGCGCACCAGGGTCAGCACCACGTTGGGGACGGTCGTGAACTGGGGCGAGATCCCCTCGACCAGCCGCCGCTGCACCTCGTCGAGCTCGTCGGCTCGCAGGGCCGGGATGCGGGGATGCGCGGGGCGGAGCCCCGCAGAGTTGGTCATGGCTGCGGAGCGTAGGACCGGTTCGCACCGCGCACACCGCCGCCGCGGTTGACCGCCGCACACCCCGTCGCTACGGTCGGCCGCGGCGTCCGCCGAGCCGGGTCGGGCGTCGGAGGGGAAAGGGGGCCCGGGTGCCGGACCCGCCGGTCGAGCCGTTCACCGTGTCGGTGCCCGAGGCGGTCCTCACCGACCTGCGCGAGCGCCTCGGGCGCACCCGCTGGCCCGACCAGCTCGCGGGGAGCGCCTGGGAGCTCGGCACCGACCTCGACTACCTGCGCGACCTGTGCGCCTACTGGCGGGACGGCTTCGACTGGCCGGCGGCGCAGCGCCGGCTCAACACCTGGCCCCAGGTCGTGACCGAGATCGACGGCCAGCGCGTGCACGCCATCCACGCCCGAGCCGATGACCCCGGCGCACTGCCGCTCCTCGTGCTCCACGGCTGGCCCGGGTCGGTGGCGGAGATGCTCGACATCATCGAGCCGCTGCGTGCCGGCGGCGGAGCCGGCGACGCGTTTCATGTCGTGTGCCCCTCGCTGCCGGGCTACGGGTTCTCCGGGCCGACGACGGAGCGGGGGTGGAACGTGGCGCGCATCGCGTCGGCGATGGTCGCGCTCATGGCGCGCCTCGGCTACGCGCGCTTCGCCACCCTCGGCGGGGACTGGGGGGCGACCACCTCCAACCACCTGGCGCGGGACCACGCCGACCGGCTGGTCGGCATCTACCTCACGATGGTCGCCGCCGGCGCGCCGGAGGGATCCGACGGCTCCGAGCTCACCGACGCGGAGCGGGGGTGGCTGGCCGGCAACGCCGCCTTCTTCGCCAACGAGGGCGGCTACCTCCAGATGCACGGCACCCGGCCCCAGACGCTCGCCTACGGCTTGAGCGACTCACCGGCCGGCCTGGCCGGATGGATCGTCGAGAAGCTGCGGGCCTGGAGCGACTGTGACGGCGATCTCGAGTCGGCCATGACGCGGGACCAGATCCTCACCAACCTGACCGTCTACTGGGTGACGGGCACGGCCAACTCGGCGGCGCGGCTGTACCTCGAGGCCATGCGCTCCGGCGAGTTCCAACCGCTCGCCCAGCGCATCGAGGTCCCGACCGGCTGCGCCATCTTCCCCAAGGAGACGGTGCGCACCCCCCGGCCGTGGGCGGAGCGGGCGTGGAACGTGCAGCACTGGACCGAGATGCCTCGCGGCGGCCATTTCTCCGCCCTCGAGGTGCCGGACCTCCTCGTCGCCGACGTGCGGGCCTTCTACCGCACCTTGCGCAGGGACTGATCGACCAACGGCCGCAAACTGCGGTCGTCGAGGTCCTCGGGGTCTGGCGATTGGCCGAGGATCGCTACCATGACCCGGGTGATCACCGGCTTCTCGCACGTCCAGCTCGTCGTGCGCGACGTGGCGAGCAGCGCCGAGTGGTACGAGGCGGTGCTCGGCCTCGAGCGCTTCGTGAGCGGCACGACCGACTCGGGACCCTATGCCGGGCTGCGCCACCCGAGCGCCGGTTTCGTCGTGGGCATGCAGACGGCGACCGAGGAGCAGCGCAGCCGGCTCCCCGGCGCATCGACGGACCACCTGTCCTTCGCCGTGGCCGACCGCGCCGCGCTCGAGCAGGCCCGGGCCGGCCTGGCCGCTCGCGGCATCGAGGTCGGCGAGGTCTTCGAGGAGGCGGTGAGCTGCAACCTGCGCGTCCGCGATCCCGACGGCCTCGTGATCGAGCTCACCGCCCCGAAGCGCTGAGCTGGCTCCACGCCGCCAACCCCGCCCGTCAGTGCTCTCCGCTCTGGTCCCGGCGGCGGGCCCGCCGCTGCCGAGCGTTGCTCACCAAGCCGAAGAGGATCATCGCGAGGGCGACGGGCACGATTATGGCGATCAGCAGCACCGCCGACCCACTCTATCGGTCCGTCCCGCTCCCGCTCAGGGTGCACCGCTCGGCCGGGGGGCCGCCGATCCCATCATCGCACCGAGGCGCTCCCAGTCGGCGATGACCCGGGCCCGCAGCGCCGGGTCCTCGATCCACTCGGCGGAGATGACGAGCTGGTTGGTGGCGGCGATGCGCTCATAGATCGCCGGGTCGTCCCGACCGAGGGCCACGACGCGGTCGTAGAGCTCGAGGTGCTCCCGGAACCCCGGGGGCGGGGGCCCGCCCTCGACGCCGGGGACCCGGAGATCCGAGCGCGACGCCGCCTCCCAGGGCTGGCGGAGGGTGGCGGCGATCCGGGATTGGAACCGCCGCCCCAGGTCGGCCAGCTCCGCCGACGAAGCGCTGGCTTCGAGCTCGGTCTGCAGGTCGAGCGCCTCGAGGGCGGCCACGGTCATGCCTTGGCCGTACACCGGGTTGAACGAGCAGACGGCGTCGGCCATGCAGGCGAAGCCCGCCGGCCACCACGGCAGCGACTCGAGGTGGCGCCAGCGGTTGACGGTGTTGCGCCACCGCCGGATCGGCGTGAGCGGCTCGGCGAGCGCCAACGCGTCGGCGATGTCGTCGAAGGCGAGCGACCGGGCGAACGCGATGAAGCCCTCCTCCTCGTCGGGAGGGAAGTCCTTGGCGCAGCCCGAGAGGGTGACGAGCCACAGATCGTCCTCCTGGGCGAGGAGGAACCCACCGCGCGTCGCGGGCGGACCGTCGCTCGCGGCGCCGATCGGGAACCCGCCCACCGCCGGGGGCGCCGCGCCGGCCGGCAGGTGCAGGAACCGACTGGCGTAGCCCCAGTGGGCGTTGACGGTCGTGACCGCCGGCGGGTCGCTACCGAGGGCCTGCAACCACGACAGGATCGGCGAGGTCCGCCCGCTGGCGTCGACGACGAGGTCGGCCGCCTGCTCCCCGACGACGTCCGATCCGTCGAGCGCCCGGACCCGGACCCCGGTCACCTGCCGACCGTCGCTGGTGGCGACGAGCTCGACGACCTCGGCGCGGGGGCGCACCTCGACTCCGGGCCGCGCCATGGCCCGGCGGCGGATGACCGCCTCGATCAGCAGCCGGGAGGCCCCGATGCCCGAGCGCGTCGAAGCGGCGGTCGGCGCCCACCCGTAGGGCTCGTAGACCCGCGCCTCGGAGAGGTTGGTCCGGACCGCTCCGCTCCCGAGCAGGTCGTCGTCGAATCCGGGCAACAGCTCCTCGGCCACCCTGCGACCTCGGGCCAGGAGGGCGTGGAAGTGCACCGCGTGCGGGGCGCCGCGGCGGGCGGTCGCGGCGTCGGGCAGGTCGTCGCGGTCGAAGACCACCACCCGCTCGAAGTGGTCGGCGAGCACCCGGGCCGCGAAGCAACCCGCCACGCTGCCCCCCACGACCACCGCCGTCCCCCATCGCGCGGCCATGGCGCACGCTAGCGCCGGCCCGCCTAACGTGGGCCCGGGTCACGCCGACGCCCCCGCGCGACCCGGAGGAGGAGCCATGCCGGAGTCCACCTACGTCGCCGCCGACCCGCTCGCCGCACTGGTCGACACCAACGCCATGGACTGGGACGACAGCGGCGGGGGCAACGCGCTCAAGGTCCTGTGGGCCAGCGAGGAGACCGGCGCGTGGTCCGCGCTGATCAAGTCGGCGGCCGGTCAGGTCAACCCCCCGCACGTGCACCTCGGACCGGCGGACTTCTTCGTGCTGAGCGGCCGGATGGAGTACCGGGGCGGCGTCGCCGGCCCGGGCGCCTGGATCTACGAGCCGTCCGGCGCGGTCCACGACGCGACGACCACCCCGGTGGAGACCATCTACCTGGCCAACGTCCGGGGGCCCATCGCGTTCTTCGGCCCGGACGGCTCGATCGCGTCGGTCACCAACGGCGAGGAGATGCGTCGCCGCTTCGCGGAGCTGCGCGCCCTGCCCTGAGCCGATCCGCTCACGCCGGGTGGAACAAGCGGGCCACCCGGTGCTGGATGCGCCAGCCCTCCTCGGTGCGCACGAAGCGGTCGTCGTACATCCCGGTGCCGGAGCGGCCACTGGCCCGCACGACGAGCAGCTTGGTGTGCCCGACGGCCTCGTCGGGGCTCGCACCGTCTTCGACCACCGGGTCGGTCTGGTGGTGACCGAGCGGGTGGCGGATCGCCGAGAAGCGCGCGGCGATGCCCTCCGGGCCGTGCATGACCGCCCCGGTGTCGATCACCTCGAACACGGCGTCGGGCGAGAAGACCTTGCCGAGCTCGTCCCAGCGCCGGCCGTCGATGAGGTGGGGGTAGAGGTCGATCACCCTGCGGATGGCGATGTAGTCGGCGAGCTCCACGCCGACACCGTAGGCCCGCACCGGCGGGTGCCGCCGGTGTGGCTCGCCACGGCGGCCGATCGTTAGTGTCGGGCGGATGGTGCGCTCCTCCTCTCCTCGAGGCTCGGGGGCCGAGGCCGTCGAGCGCGCCGCGGGCACCGAGGAGCGGCGGGCCCTCACCGGGGTCCGGGCGTTGCGTCACCGCAGCTTCACGATGTTCTGGCTGGGCGCCCTCGTGTCCAACGCCGGCACCTGGATGCAGAACATCACCGTGCCCTACGTCCTCCTGCAGCTCACCCACAGCGCGACCTGGGTGGGCGCCTCGGCGTTCTGCGCCTTCCTCCCCTCGCTCCTCGTCACACCCATCGCCGGCTCGATCGCCGACCGCATCCCCCGCAAGGTCTTCCTGCTGTGGAGCCAGGCGGCACAGGCGCTGATCGCGTTCGCCCTCTTCGCCGCGTGGGTGGGCCACGTCCGGCGCCCCATCGTGCTGGTGATCCTCGTCGCCCTGGGCGGCCTCGTCTACGGCACGACCCTCGGCGCCTGGCACGCGTTCGTCTCCGAACTGGTGCCGCGCGAGGACCTGCTCAACGCCGTGAGCCTCAACGCGGCGCAGAACAACGCGGCGCGAGCCATCGGCCCGGCGCTCGGCGGCCTGGTCCTCGCCCGCTACGGCCCGGCTGGCGCGTTCCTGCTCAACAGCTTGTCGTTCCTCGCCGTCATCGGGGCGCTGGCCCTCGTGCGCACCGCCCGTGAGGTGCACCACCCGACCGAGCAGGGCGTGTGGCGGCACTTCGCCGACGGGGTCGCCTACGCGCGCCGCCACACCGGGATCCTCGTGGCCATCACCCTGGCCGGCACGACCTCGCTGCTGCTCAACCCGGTCCTGCAGCTCTCCGCCGTGGTCGCCCGCACGGTGTACCACGTCGGCGCCGGGCGCTACGCCTGGCTGATCGCGGCGTTCGGCGCGGCCGCCGTGCTCGGAGCGGTCATCCTGGGCGTCCTCGACGGCCGGGTGCCCCGCAGCCGGATCGCGCTCGGCGCGTCGGTCGCCTTCGGCGCGTCCATGGTGCTGTTCGCGCTCAACCGGGCCTACCTCCCGGGGCTGGCGCTGATGGGCACGATGGGACTGTGCTTCGTGATCCTCTTCGCCGTGCTCAACACCACGGTGCAGCTCCAGGTGCGCGAAGAGGTGCGCGGCCGGGTCCTCGCCGTGCTGATGATGGCGATCGTCGGTGGCTACCCCTTCGGCGCCCTGATCGAAGGATGGCTGGCCGACGTGATCGGCGTGCGCACGACGCTCGGAGGGGCAGCCGTGGTCTTCCTGGTGGTCGTGGCCGTCATCGCCGCCGACCGTCGCCGCTTCCTGTCCCTGGACGACCACGTCGACGCCAGCTGACCAGGCCATCGCGGGGTGGGACGCACCCTGCGGCGAATCGGTAGTGTCGACCCGATCGACCCGACGACGTCGATCTGACACCGAGGGGGCCCCATGAAGGCCGGATTTCAGGTCATCGACGCCGACGGGCACGTCTTCGACACGGCCAGCCGCCTGGCACCCTTCGTCGACGAGCCCTACCGCAGCCGGCTGGTGGCGCTCGTCGAGTGGCGTCGGCGCAACGTCGACGGCGGCCACATGTCCATCACCGAGCTGCCGTTCAACTTCATCGCCCAGGGCTTCGAGCGCACCGGGCGGCGGCTCCTCGGCACCCGCGACGTGGCCGACAACCTCGACCCCGCCCTGAGCGGCACCAAGGACCTGGTCGGATTCCACGAAAACCTGCGCGAGGGGAGTGGCTACGACGCCGCCGTGACGCGCGAAGACCTCGACGCGATGGGCATCGACCTCGCCGTGTTCTTCCCGACCTCGACGTCGAGCATCGTCGCCATCGACGAGGCGCCTTACGAAGCCGCGGTGTGCCGGGGGTACAACCGCTGGGTGGGAGAGTTCTGCGCCGGGCGCCCCGGCGAGTTCCATGCGGTGGCGATCATCCCGCACTGGGACACCTCGCGGGCCGTCGACGAGATCGACCGGGTGGCGGGCGAGCCGTGGTGCGTCGGCGTCACGTCGTGCATGACGCTTCCGGGCAAGCTCCCCGACCACCCGTACTTCGACCCGATCTACGCGGCGATCGCGCACCACGACCTCGCGCTCGGCATCCACTCGGGCACGGACCGGCCGCCCTATCCCCCCGGGCGCGCCGAGCTGAGCGACAACTACTTCTTGCTGCACATGAGCGGCCACCCGTGGCAGCAGATGCGCGCCATGGCCGCGATGGTGGGCGGCGGCATCTACGAGCGCTTCCCCACGTTGCGCGTCGCCCATCTCGAATCCGGCTGCGGCTGGGTGCCGTACTGGATGGAGCGCATGGACGCCCACTTCGAGACGCAGCGCCACACCGTGCCGTTCCTCCGGTCCAAGCCGAGCGAGCACGTCACCGGTGGCCGCTGCTTCGTCAGCTTCGAGGCCGACGAAGCCATCCTCCCGGCGGTCGCCGAGGTCGTCGGGGACGGCCAGCTCATCTACGCCTCCGACTACCCGCACTACGACGCGAAGTGGGATGCGCTCGACACCATCGTGGATCGCAAGGACCTGACCGACGAACAGAAGCGCAAGCTGCTCGCCGACAACGCCCGGCGCCTCTTCACCCGCATCGGGTGAAGGCTGCGGTCCTCCCCGCCGGGCCTCCTCGGCCGGGTCTCAGGCCCGGCCGAGCAGCTGGGCCAGGTTCGGGACGAGCTCGGTGGGTGTGTGGCGGCCGAGCGCGACGCGCTGCAGGGTGCGGGGCTGGTCGAGGGGGATGTCCCGGCGACCGTGGTGCAGCGCGACGTTGTCCCACAAGACGACGTCGCCGACCCGCCAGCGGTGCTCGTAGATGTTGTCGTCGGCGTAGAGGACACCGAAGAGGGCGTCGAGCAACGCCTCGCTCCGCTCCTCGGCCAGGCCGATGACGCGGTCGGTGTGCATCCGGTTGGCGTAGGGCACGGCGACATCGAGCACCGGGTGGCGGCCGAGCGCCGGGTGGGCGCTGCGGGGGCTGCCGGGGGCGAGCTGGTGCTCGCGCACCCGGGTGTCGTCGGGCCAGCCGAAGTCGTAGATGTTGAGCACGTCACGACCCTCGAGCTGCGAGCGCAGCTCGACGGGCAGGCGGGCCGCGGCTCGGACCGCGCTGGCGAACAGGGTCGGTGCGCCGTCATCGGGCACCTCGAGCGCGTGCAGGGAGATGGCCCGCGTCGGCTCCCGGGCGAACGCGAAGTCGGAGTGAAAGAGCAGGGCGCCTTCGCGCACGATGCCGTCCGGGCGGACGTTGGACACGTACCCCCAGGCCGCGTTCTCGATGACGAGCGGGCCGAAGTGCGAGGCGAACGCGACCTGCTGCTCACCGGAGAGGTCCTGGTCGTGCAGGACGAGGAGGTGGTGCCGCTCGTACGCCGCCCGCAGCTCGTCGACCTGCGCCGCACCCAGGGGCGTGCGCAGGTCGACACCGGCCACCTCGGCGCCGAGCACCGGCGACAGCTCGGTGATCTGCACCCTGCACCTCCTCCTCCGACCGGTCGGGACCCGACGCTACCCCTCGTCGCGCGGCACGGTGCCGTGGCAGCGCGCCGGCGCCGACCGGTACGTTGGCGAGGACCGACGACGCGAGTGGAGGGTGGCGATGGCGCAGGGGATCCGGCGGCCGCACGAGGCGGTCGACTTCGCGGCGATCGAACGCCTGTATCCCCCACCGCCGGAGTACTTCGAGACGACCTACTTCGACGACCGCGATGCGATCGAGCGCAAGCAGCTGGCCCGGCTGATCGACAAGGCGTGGCGCACCTACCAGATCCCGTTCCACCGGGACCGGTGGGATGCCGCGGGGTTCCATCCCTCCGACATCGTCGCGATCGACGATCTGTGGAAGGCACCCTTTTACACCGTCGACGACATCCGCCGCAGCATCGACGACCACATGCCCTTCGGGGACTACCAGGGCATCACTCCCGAGATCGCCCGGCGCGAGCCGATGCGGGTGTACATGTCCGGGGGCACGACCGGCAAGTCCCGGCCGACCTTCTACACCGCGTGGGATCGCATGGCTGGCGCCGTGCTGACGGCCCGGGCCCTCTACCAGCTCGGCATCCGCCCCGGTGACGTCGTGCTGAACTCCTGGGCCTACGGCACCCACAACGGCGCGTGGAGCTTCGACGAGGCCCTCTACGAGTGGCTCAACTGCGTGGTGCTCACGACCAGCACCGGCAACGTCACCTCGACCGAGAAGCAGGTGGAGCTCGCGATCCAGTACGGGGCGACGGCGATCCTGACCACCGGCGACTACCTGCTGCGCGTCGCAGAGGTGGCTCGCCGCCTCGGCTACGACCCGGTCGATGACCTCAAGATCCGCGCCCTGCCCAACATCGGCGACGCCGACGTGCTGACCGAGACCTTCGGCGCCGAGTACTACCGCAGCTACGGGTTCCACGAGGTCCAGTGGGTGGCGAGCGAGTGCCCGATGCACGACGGCCTGCACATCTACGAGGACGCGTTCGTCGTCCAGATCGTCGACGTCGAGACCGGCGAGCCCAAGCCCGACGGCGAGCTCGGGTCGATCTGCATGACCGAGCTGTACAAGACCGGCAGCCCGCAGTTCCGCTACAACATCATGGACCTGTCCTACCTGTACCCCAAGGGCCAGTGCGGTTGCGGCTCGTGGCTGCGCAAGATGGGCCCCTTCGCCGGGCGCGGCGACAACATGATCAAGCTGCGCGGGATCAACGTGTGGCCGGAGGCGGTCGGCGACATCGCCTGCGCCGTCGACGGCATCGCGCCCGACTACTTCGTCCGCGCCATCCGCCAGGACAACCGCGACGAGCTCGTGGTCTCGGTCGTCTCCGACCGGCCCCGCGAGGAGTTCGCCCCGCTCGCGGCGGAGATCGAACGGCTGCTCCACCAGCGCCTGGGGCTCAAGATCGGCGCGACCGTGGTCGGGCCGGGCGAGCTCGACGAGCTCACCGAGATCCACACGTCCCCGAAGTCGAAGCGGTTCCGCGACGAGCGCAACCGGACGCCCTGAGCGGTCGGCCCGCGCTCAGCGGGGATCCGAACCCCCGCCGCGGATGCCGGGACCGGCGATGTCGTGGCGCACCAGGATCTTCACGTGGTCGATGTCGTGGGGATCGCGGGGGCGGAGGTGCTCGAAGACCTCGGGGATCGCCTCGAGACCGGCCCACCCGGTCACCAGGCTGGCCGCGTCGAGGCGCCCGGCGACGATGTGGTCGAAGGTCTGGGTGAACTGGTAATCGGTCTCCCGGCTCGGGCCGAAGGAGAACTCGATGGTGACGTTCTTGTAGATGCCGACGACCGGCTTGATGACGTCGTCGGTCATGCACGCGCCGACGACGGTGATGCGGGTGAAGGGTGGCACCGCGTAGAGCAGCCCGTTGAGCACGCCCGGCCGGCCCGACGCCTCGTAGACGAACAGCGCCTGATCGGCGTCGGCCAGGTCGCGCCACGCGCCGACCGGGTCGTCCTCGCTCGGGTCCAGCGCGACGTGCGCGCCGAAGGCCACGGCCATGGCCCGACGCCGAGGCGAGGGATCCGACGCGACGAGGGGACGCACGCCCCTGCGGGCCAGCTCCCACACCGCGCCCAGCCCCACCGGGCCACACCCGGTCACGATCGCGCCGTGCGGAGGCGCGATCTTCGAGCGCACGACGCCGTTGAGCCCGGTGGCGAGCGGATCGACGATGGCGGGCAGGTACGGGGACACCCCCGCGGGGATGCGTACCTGGCCGAAGGCTTGGACCACGACGCGCTCGCCGAGCGCGCCCGGGTAGTCGGACGCATAGCCGACGCAGTGCGCGACGCCGGCGGGGTCGACCGCGAGGGGGAGGTTGAGCAGCAGGTCCCCCGGGGCGTAGCCCTCGACGCCGGTGCCCGTCTCGAGGACGCGGGAGGTGAACTCGTGGCCGAACACCAGGTCTCGATCGGGGTCGAAGACGAACAGGTCGGTCCCGCTGGCCCGCGACGATTCGAGGAACTCCTCGGTGTGCTCGAGGGCGGACAGGTCGCCACCGCAGACACCGGCGGCGAGCGGCTCGACGAGGAGCTGGCCCGGTCCGGGGCGCGGCTCAGCGATCTCGTCGAGGACCAGGCGGCCCCGTCGCAGCACGACGGCGCGCATCAGGGCGCCGGCTCGTACTCGACCTCGAGGTGCAGGGGCCCGCGCATCATCGGGAAGCGGACCCGGTCGTAGTGGAACGACGGAGCCAACCGCATGGTCGGGATGCGGTCGAGGACGGCGTTGAGGATGTGCGCACCCTCCAGGCGGGCCAGCGGCGCGCCGACGCAGAGGTGGATGCCCCAGCCGAAGCCGAGGTGCCGCCGGGCCTCCTCGCCGCGGTCGAGGTCGAAGCGCTCGGGGTGCTCGAACACCTCCTCGTCCCAGTTGGCGGAGCGGTAGCCGAGCACCACGACCGACCCCGCCGGGATGTCGGTGCCACGCAGCTCGCTGTCGACCGCCGCCCGTCGGAACATGGTGTTGACGATCGGCCGGTAGCGCAGCGACTCCTCGACGGCCACCGGCACGAGCGAGCGGTCGTCGCGCACCCGCTCATAGGCACCCGGCGTGTTGAGCAGGTCGAAGAACATGTTGCCCACCAGGTGCGTCGTGGTGTCGATCCCACCGGTGATCAGGTCCTTGGACAGGTGCAAGAGGATCTTGTCGTCCGACAGCGGCTGGCCCGACTCGTCGCGGTAGTCGACGAGCGCGGTCATCGCGTCGTCCGGTCGCTCCGTGGCGTTGCGCCGCCCGGCGATCACCTCCCGCAGACGGGCGTCGAACGCGTCGACCCGCGCGCGTGCGGCCTGGCGGACCGGGCCCTCCTGCTCCTGGACGAAGGTGACGACGTCGTCGGAGTACTCGTGGAGCAGGGGCCGCAGCGCCTCGGGCACGCCCGTCAGGTTGCCGATCACCGCCTGCGGCAGTGGCCGGCCGAGGTCGGCGACGAGATCGGCCGACCGGCGAGCCGCCAGCGCGGAGACCAGGTCCTCGCAGACCTGGTGCACGAAGGGCTCCATGGCACGGATGCGCGGCGGGCTGAGCACCGACTGCAGGATCTTGCGCACCTTGGTGTGCCCGGGGGGGTTGGACTCGCCGAGCTGCATCTCCTCGGGCGAGCGGGTGTCCTCCTCCAGCGGCCGGAACGGTGCCTGGGCGAAGCTCTGGGTGTCACGGCTCACCGCGACGCAGTCGTCGTGGCGGGCGACGTAGAAGACCCCGGGGAGCACCTCGGCGACCGGGCAGGTGGCGCGCAGCTCGGTGAGGACCTCTTCGTCGTGGTCGGCCTGGGCGGGGTCGAACGGGTTGTAGGCGATGGTCATCGGTGTCCCTCCTGAGCGCGCTCGCGCACCCCGGCGGGGTGCATGGCCACCGTGGCCGGCGCAGCGTCCGCACCCCCTCGTCGTCGCGGCCTGCGCTCAGGATATCGGAGAGGCGCCTGCGCAACTGCGGAGCACCCGCGACCAGAGGGTGCGCGCCACACGGGAGCGGATCACCCATCTCCCGTCGTGGCGGACCACCTCGTCGAGATAGCGGATGCCGAGGATGAGATCGCCCTCGGCCGCGTCAGCGGCACGGAGCTGGTAGACGACGGCGTAGGTGTCTAGTGTCGCAGTGTCGAGTGTCGCAGTGTCGAGGGTTGCCGTGTCGGGTGTCGCGGTGTCGCCGTCGGGCGGCAACTCGATGAGCGCTTCGCCGAGCACGTGCATGCTCGTCTCGAACACCCGCGGCGCGTGGCGCAGGCCGTCGAGGTAGGGCCCGATGCCGAGCAGGCCCCGGGCGCCCTCGACCGTCGCCCCAGGGTGGAAGAGCGCAGCCACGGCGTCGATGTCCCGTGCGTCGATGGCCCGCGCGTACCGCTGGCCGAGGGCCCGCAGCTCCTCGAGGTCCCGAGCCCGGGATGGGGCGCCGCTCACGTGCTCACAGGACGGCGACGGGGTTGACCGGGCAGCCGGTCCCGCCCTCGATGCGCAACGGGGCGAGGGAGAAGAGGAACGCCCAACGGCCGACGCGCGCACAGCGCTCCGACAGCTCGCCGAGTGCCATGTTGTCGATCAGGTGGAGGCCGATGCCGGTGATGCCGACCTGGTGGACGGGGAACGGCCACTCGGGGACCCCGAGACCGGGCATCGGATCGGAGATCCCGTCGCTTCCGAGCACGGCGATCTCGCGGGCGTGCAGCCAGGGCAGGCACTGGGCGTGCAGCCCCGCGATGCCGTCCGCCGGGTTGAGGATCCCGCCCTTGCCGTGACGACGGGCGTCGCGCCCGGTCGACACCAGGAGGATGTCTCCCTGACCGACCCGCACCCCCTCGGCCGCCTCCGCTTCCTCGAGATCGGCGACGGTGATGGCGGTGTTGGCCTCCAGGTGGGTCACCCCGCGCAGGCCTGCGATGTCGAGGAGCACGCCACGGCCGACGAGGCCATGGGCGAGCGCCATGATGCTGTTGCGCTGGGCACCATCGCTGCGCACGTCGCTGCCCGGCGCACCGTTGTACATCTGGCCCCTCACGAACATGTGGCAGAGCGCGTCGATGTGGGTCACCCCGAGCCCGTGCACCTGGGCGCCGACGTAGTCGCGCGTGGCCTCGTAGCCCTCGATCCCGGTGTTGTGGGCCGCGTCACCGGCGGCGAGCATGTGGTGCTGCGCCGGAAAGGGGTTCTCGGGGGTCGGGTTGACCGGCAGGTCGTGGGCCAGGCTGACGGTCGTCCCCTCGACGACGAGCGCCGCTGCCGCGACGCGATGCGCGGCCGTCAGGTGGTTGAGCGCGCCGCGCTGGTCCTCGGAGCCCCAACGGCCCCAGTTGCTCAGCGTGTCGAACCACCCGTCGAGGTCGGCCTTGGTCGGCGTCGGGATCGCCCCTGCAGCTGCTTCGGTCATGTCGCCACCCTCCTCCGCCGATGTTGTAGCACCCCTCGGCGGTGACGCGCCGGTCCGCCGCCGCGTTACGGCCCGCGGGGAAATGCTCCGAAGGGATGGACGATCTTCACCTCCCCGGGGCCGCGGATTACCCTCAGAGTCACACCCCGTGGCCGGACGGTCTGGCACGGTGGTCTGACACCCCGTGGGCACCGGTGGTGGGCACGCAGTCAAGGGGCAAAAGGGGCACAACCCGTGAAGCGTGGTGGAACACCCGTTCCTGTCCAGTCGATCGCCGGGCGCGCGAGCGCCCGCGGCCCGGGAGCCGTCGGGGCAGGGCGAAGGACGACGTGGTGCTGACGTTGCGCCCGCTCGCGGTCGGGATCACCCTGCTGTCGGCGATGTCCATCACGGCGCTCGCTCTCTACGTGCTCGGCCAGCGCAAGGCGCCAGCCAGGATCGCGCTGGCCGTCGTGCTGGGGGCGGCCGCCGTCGGCTTCAGCGCCTACGCGGTGGAGCTGTCGACGTCGGGCCGCGCCCGCCAGGTCTGGGGCGATCTCAAGTACCTCGGGGTCCTGGTGCTCCCGCCCGCCTTCTTGGTGTTCAACCTGCAGTACACCGGCCGGTTGCGACGCGCGAGCCTGCGCATCCTCATCGGCTTCGGGATCGTCCCGGCCACCGTCGGCGCCCTGCTGGCCGACCCGGACACCCACGACCTGGTGCGGGTCTACTACCCCGGGGCGCTCCGAGCACCCATCGCGGCGGCCCACCTCGGCACCATCGGCGCCATCCTCGTCGTCTACAGCGGGCTGCTCGTCGCCGTCGGCACCGCCCTCACCATCGCCACGCTCCTGCGCATCTCCGACGCGTACCGCCGCAAGAGCCTGCTGCTCATCAGCGCGCTGGCCCTGCCGTGGCTGATCAACCTCCTCTACGACTTCAACATCGGGCCCTTCGCCACCTTCGACCCGACCGCGGAGATCTTCGCCGCATGCGGCGCGATCCTCGTGTGGGGGGTGTTCCGCTTCCGCCTCGTCGACCTCGTGCCGCTGGCGCGCGCCGCGGTGGTCGAGCGCCTGTCGGAGGCCGTCGTGGTCCTCGATCCCGCCGGCCGGGTGATCGATCTCAACCCCTCCGCGGCCGACCTCGCCGGGGTGCGCAGGTCCGCAGCGATCGGGCGACCCTTCACCGACCTCGTCGCCATCCCACCCGAGCTGCTCTCGACGCGCTCGCAGCGCAGCGGCGAGCTCTCCATCGGTGATCCTCCGGCACAGCGCCACTTCGAGGTCACGGTTTCGTCCCTGCCGGCCACGGGCGGCGAAGAGAGCGGCAAGCTCCTCGTGCTCGCCGACATCACCGCCCGCAAGGCCGCCGAACAGCACCTCCGCGACCTCGCCCAGCGCGACCCCCTGACCGGTCTCTCCAACCGGCGGGTCCTCGACGAGCGCCTCGCCCAGGCGATCTCGGCCGGCGCCCGCCACGGCACGGGCCTGGCGGTGCTGTACCTCGACCTCGACGGGTTCAAGGCGGTCAACGACCGCTTCGGTCACGAGACCGGCGACCGGGTCCTGCGCGAGGCGGCCGAACGGCTGGTCACCTGCGTGCGCGCCGAGGACACCATCGCGCGCATCGGAGGCGACGAGTTCGCCGTCCTGCTCGCCGGCGTCGACGGTCGCGCCGGGGTCGAGGCGGCCGCGGCCAAGGTCCTCGACGCCTTCACCCGCCCGCTGACGGCGGCGCCCGACGCCCGCGACGTCGCCGGCCCTCCCAACCCTGTGGGCTCGGTCGAGGTCAAGGTGAGCATCGGGACCGCGCTGTGGCCCGATGACGGGGCGGACGGGGCGGGTCTCCTCCAGCGGGCCGACGCCGCCATGTACCGGGCCAAGCGGGCGACGGTGACGCTTCGGGGGCACGGCAAGACTTTCACCCGCCTGACCGACGGCACCGGCTTCTACGCCTTCGTCGCCCTGCCGCCCGGCGACTACACGCTGAAGGTGAGCGCGCCCGGGTACCAGTCGCAGCAGAACCGTCTGAAGGCAGGCGCAGGC
>Ga0209698_10001592_pt1 | contig 26100 bp, 19 predicted proteins | sample LitLauG_LLR_2012_FD_187203 | JGI IMG/M metagenome (GOLD analysis project Ga0209698, IMG submission 187203) | Freshwater sediment microbial communities from Pennsylvania, USA - Little Laurel Run_MetaG_LLR_2012 (SPAdes) (version 2) | ecosystem: Environmental > Aquatic > Freshwater > Creek >... | reverse complement strand
CCTCCCCGCCCGCGCCGTAAAAGCGCTCATGCGCCAGACCTTCGACGACAGCGCCGACCCCACGTTCGGCCCCCGCCACACCCCCTTGATCCGCCAGGCGATGTCCGTTCAGGGCCTGGACGGATTTCTCGTGCCGCACGAGGACGAGCATCAGAACGAATACCTGCCGGCGGCCAACGATCGTCTGGCCTGGGCGACGGGCTTCACCGGCTCGGCCGGAGCGGCGGTGATCTTTCGCGACAAGGCGGCGGTGTTCGTCGACGGCCGCTATACCATCCAGGTGCGCGATCAGGTCGATCAGACCGTGTTCGAGATCCGCGACCTGGTCGAGGGCGGCGTACCGGCCTATCTGCGCGAGACGGCGAAGGCCGGCTGGGTGATCGGTTATGATCCCAAGCTGCACAGCCCCGACGCCTTGGCGCACCTTCGTGCGGCGGCGGAGAAGGCCGGCGCGACGCTCAAGGCGGTGGAACTCAATCCGCTGGACGCGGCGTGGGGCGACGCGCGTCCTGCGCAGCCCAAGGCGCCGGTTGTTCCCCATCCGCTGGAATACGCCGGCGAGAGTTCGGCTTCGAAGCGCGAGCGGCTGGGCGCCGAGTTGGCCGGTCAGGGCGCCGACGCGGCGGTTCTGACCTCGCCCGCGGCCCTTGCCTGGCTCTTCAACGTGCGCGGCGGCGATGTCATCCGCACACCTCTGCCGCTCGGGCAAAGCATACTCAACGCCGACGGTTCGGCGCGGCTGTTCCTGGATCCCGAAAAGGTGACGGCCGAGCTGCCGGCGTGGCTCGGTAACGATGTCTCATTGGAGCGGCCAGACGATCTGCCGGGCGCGCTGGCGTCGCTGAAGGGCCACAGGGTGCTGATCGATCCGGGTCAGTCGTCGGCCTGGTATTTCGATACGCTGCAGGGCGCCGGGGCCGAGGTCGTACGCGGGGCCGATCCGACCACACTGCCTCGCGCCTGCAAGAACGACGTGGAGATCGAAGGCGCGCGGCGGGCGCACCTGCGCGACGGCGCGGCCCTGACACGGTTCCTGCACTGGCTGGCGACCGAGGGCCAGATCGCCCTGCCCGACGAATTGGAGGCGGTGACAAAGCTGGAGGGCTTCCGGGAAGCGACGGGCGTTCTTAAGGATTTGTCGTTCGACACCATCGCCGGGGCGACGTCGAACGGCGCGATCTGCCACTATCATCCGACGCGGCGCCTGAACCGGCGTTCGCAAGCGGGATCGCTGCTGCTGATCGATTCCGGCGGCCAGTACCTCGATGGCACCACCGATGTGACGCGCACCGTGGCGATGGGCCAGCCCTCGGCCGAAATGGCGCAACGGTTCACCCTGGTGCTGAAGGGGAATCTCGCCCTGGCGCGTGTGCGATTTCCCGAAGGCACGACCGGATCGGCCCTCGACGCGTTCGCGCGGGCCGCGCTCTGGGCGGCTGGGCTGGATTACGATCATGGCACCGGCCACGGCGTGGGATCCTACCTGGGCGTACACGAGGGGCCGCACCGGATCGCCAAGGCGCCAAACACGGTGGCGCTGAAGCCGGGCATGATCGTCTCGAACGAGCCGGGCTATTACAAGGAAGGCGCCTACGGCATCCGGATCGAGAACCTGCAGGTGGTGACCAAGGCCGAGCCGATCGCGGGCGGCGAACGGCCGATGCTCGGCTTCGAAACCCTGACCCTGGCGCCGATCGATCGGCGCCTGATCGTACGCGACCTGCTGAGCGATGAGGAACGTGCTCAGCTCAACGCCTATCACGCGCGGGTGCTGGCCGTAGTCGGCCCGCTAGTTCCGGCGGATGTACGGGCGTGGATGCAGGGGGCGTGCGCGGCGATTTGAGTTCGACGGCCAATCGGCTCTTTCACTTCAGCGAAGACCCCCACATCAAGGTCTTCGAGCCGCGACCGGTCGCCACGCCTGTCGATCGCGGGCATGGACGCGAATGGCTCAACGGGCCCCTGGTTTGGGCGATCGATGAGCATCATCAGTTTCTCTACTGGTTTCCACGCGAATGCCCGAGGATCTTGATCTGGCCCACGGAGGCGACAAGCGAGTGTGACCGCACCGCTTGGTTCGGATCGAGTTCGGCGCGTGCGATCGCCTTCGTCGAAGGTGGTTGGCAGGAGAGGCTTCGCGTGGCCGCCATCCACCGCTACGAGCTGCCGACCAACGGTTTTGAGGATATCGCGGATGTCGGCATGTGGGTTTCACATGATCCTGTGAGACCAATCCTCGCCGAAAGCCTCGATGACCTGCCGACGCGCCTACGCGCCGCCGATATTGAGCTGCGGGTCCTGGACCGGCTCACGAGCCTGCGTCCCCTTTGGTCAACGAGCCTTCACGCAAGCGGCCTTCGATTGAGAAACGCCATCGATTGGGGCGAGCCCGGCTGGCTTCGCTCGACCTCGGCGGCGGCCCCTTCGGTTTAGCGCCTAGTCGCCGATCACCCCGATCAGCGCCAGCCACTCGTCCTCCGTCATGACCTGAAGGCCTAGCTCGGTGGCTGTCTTGAGCTTTGAGCCGGCGCCGGGGCCTGCAACGACGATATCGGTCTTCCTGGAGACGGACGAGGCGACCTTGGCGCCCAGGGATTCGGCCTTGGCTTTCGCCTCGTCGCGGGTCATGCGCTCAAGTGCGCCGGTGAAGACCACGGTCTTGCCGGCGACGGGCGTGTCGGTGCTGGGCTTTTCGGCAGGCAGTATTGTCAGTTCGGTGCGGAGGGCTTCAACCAGGCGGCGGTTGTGGTCTTCGCCAAAGTAGGCGGCCGCCGCTTCAATCACCGCCGATCCGATCTGATCGAGGGCGTCGAGCTCGGCCATGGCGTCGGGATCGCGGGCGGCCACCTTGTCCATGGCCTCCAGGAAAGCGTCGGCGTCGCCATAGCCACGCGCCAGGACGAGCGCGGTGGTCTCGCCGACATGGCGTATGCCCAGGGCGTAGATGAACCGGTCCAACGCGATCGTTCGCCGGGCCTCAATAGCTGCCCGCAGGTTGCGCACCGAGGTCTCGCCATAGCCCTCCCGGCCGATCAAGGCGTCCATCGCCGTGGCGTTGCGGGCCAGGGCGAAAATGTCGGCGGGACCGGAAACCAGGCCCTCGTCGAAGAAGGCCTGAAGTTGTTTGTCGCCCAGGCCTTCGATGTCGAAGGCGCGACGCGAGGCGAAGTGCTTGAGGTGTTCGACGCGCTGGAACGGACAGGCGAATTCGCCGGTGCATCGGCGCACAACCGTCTCGACACCCCCGGTGGTGGTCTCCCGCGCCAGGAGCGTGTTCAGCGGGCACGGGCAATGGGTTGGATAGACAAACGGCGCCGTGTCCGCCGGGCGGTCCGCCAGAACGACCTCAACGATTTGGGGAATGACGTCGCCGGCCCGCTGGACGATGACGGTGTCGCCGACGCGGGTGTCTTTTCGGGCGATCTCGTCGGCGTTGTGCAGGGTGGCGTTCTCGACGACCACACCGCCGACCGTTACGGGTCTAAGGCGCGCCACCGGGGTGACGGCGCCGGTGCGACCGACCTGGAAATCGATCGCCACGAGCACGGTGCGCGCCCGCTCGGCGGGAAACTTGCGCGCGATCGCCCAGCGTGGTGAGCGCGATACGAATCCCAGCCGATCCTGCCAATCCAGCCGATCGACCTTGTACACGACGCCATCGATATCGAATCCCAGGTGCGGACGGGCAGCCTCCAGATCGGCGTAGGCGGCGATCAGGCCCTCGACCCCTTCGACCCGTCGGGCCTGCGGCGTGACCGTGAACCCCCAGGCCTTCAGGGCCGCGAGCGCCTGCCATTGCGTTTCGGCGAAAGGGTGACTGATCAGGCCCCAGGCATAGGCGAAGAACTTGAGCGGGCGGGTGGCCGTGATCGCCGCATCGATCTGGCGCAGCGAACCGGCGGCGGCGTTGCGGGGATTGGCGTAGGTCTTCTCACCACCCTGGGTCGCCGCTTCGTTGAGCGCGGCGAATTGAGCATGGCCAAGATAGACCTCGCCTCGCACCTCGATCACCTCGGGCCAACCCGAGCCGGTCAAATCCTTGGGAATATCCGCCAGGGTCCGCAGGTTTTCGGTCACATCCTCGCCCACCCGGCCATCCCCTCGCGTGGCGCCGCGAACGAGGCGGCCGTTTTCGTAGCGCAGCGAGGCGGAGAGACCGTCGATCTTAGGCTCGGCGGTGTAGGCGATCGGATCGTCAGCAAGGCGCAGGAAGCGCCTGATCTTGGCGTCGAACTCGACGGCGTCATCGTTGGAAAAGGCGTTGTCCAGCGAGAGCATCGGCACGCCGTGGGCGACCGGAGCGAACCCCTCGGCGCGTCTGGCGCCAACCTTTTGCGATGGCGACTCCGCGGCTGTCAGCTTAGGAAATCGCGCCTCGATCTGGGCGGCGCGGCGCTTGAGCGCGTCGTACTCCGCGTCGGAGACCGTCGGGGCGTCCTGCTGAAAATAGCTGACGTCGTGGGCCGCGAGCGTTTCGGTCAGGACGGCGAGTTCACGCGCGGCGCTGACCTCATCGAGGTCCTCGATCGGAACGGGCGTTTCAGGCATGCATGAGAGCCCTGGCCGCCGCGCGCGCGGCGTCTGTGACGGCGGCGCCCGACAACATCCGCGCGATCTCTTCCTCCCGCGCTTCGGCCGTCAAGGCATCGACGACGGCGTTCACCACCGCGCCGTCCCCGACTTTCCGCACGCGCCAATGGGCGTGTCCGCGCGCGGCCACCTGGGGACTGTGGGTAACCACCAGCACCTGCCCCTTGAGCGCCAGGGCTTTGAGCCTCGCCCCCACGGCGTCGGCGACCGCGCCGCCCACGCCCTGATCCACCTCGTCGAAGATCATTAGGGGCTGATCGCCGCCACCTTCGGCCGCAAGGCAGGCCTTCAGCGCCAGGGCGAAGCGGGCGAGCTCGCCGCCCGAGGCGATGGCCCCCAGGCCCTGGAAGGGCGCCCCCGGCAAGGTCGTGACCTGGAACTCCACCCGGTCCGCGCCCGAAGGTCCGGCGCGGTCCTCGGGCAAGGGATCGACCGACACACGGAAGCGCGCGCGATCAAGTTTGAGGGGCGCCAGCTCGTCCATCACCGCGCGGGCGAGGCGGTCGCCGCTCGCCTGACGCTGCGCTCGAAGCGCCAGGGCCGCGGCCCAATAGTCGGCGGCGGCGCGCGCGGCGGCGGCATCCGCGGCGGCTACGGAGTCGTCGATATCGCGCAGCCCCAGAAGGCGGGTGGCCATTTCCGCGCGCGTGGCCTCCAGATCGTCAGGTTCGACCCCAAGCTTACGGGCGATAGCGCGCAGAGCGAACAGCCGCTCCTCCACCTCGTTCAACCGCCCGGGTTCGAACTCAAGACTTGCCGCGGCGGCGTCGATCCTTTCGGTGGCCTCGCTGGCCTCGATCATCGCCCGATCGAGAGCATCGGCCGCCGAGGTCAAGCTGGCCGCCAGCGATGAGGCGGCGTCGACCCCAGCGGCCAGCACCCGCTGGCGGGCGCGGTCCACCGCGCGGTAGGCTTGCCCGAGCCGCGCCTGCACCACATCCCCTTCCAGGCCTTCCCGCGCGGCGGCGATATCGGCCAGGGTTTTTTCGGTCGCGCCGAGGAGCGCGCGCTCAGCCACAAGCCGGCTGGCTTCGCCCGTGGCCGGCGACAATCGGTCGAGTTCGGCCAAGCCGAGCGACAACTCTTCCGCCAGGGCCGCAACCCGGTCGCGATCCTGGCGCAAGGCGGCCGCATGCTCGCGCGCCTGACGCCAGAGGCTCCAGGACTGCAGGCAGGCCTGGGCGGCCGCGGCGCAGTCGCCGAAGCGGTCCAAAAGGGCGATGTGGGTCCGGGCGTCCAGCAAGCCGACCGTCTCGTGTTGGCCGTGAACCTCCATCAACAAAGCGCCCAATTCGCGCAGAACGCCGACGCTGGCGGCCTGATCGTTCACGAAGGCCCGGGACCGGCCATCGGCGCCGACAACCCGCCGAAGGACCAGATCCTCGTCGGCGCGATAGTCGATGCCCTTGTCGTCGAGACAGGCCCAGACGCCCGAATCCGGCGACGGCGCAAACATCGCGGTCGCGACGGCCTGGCTGGCCCCACGACGCACCAGCCCGGCGTCGGCCCGGACGCCGGTCGCCAATCCCAGCGCATCAAGAATGATCGATTTTCCCGCCCCCGTCTCGCCGGTGAGCACGGTGAGGCCGGCGCCGAACGCGAGGTCCAGGCTGTCGATGAGAACCAGATCACGGATCGCCAGGCCGATCAGCATGGGACCAGGATGACCGAGAATCCCTTTGGCTTAAAGGCCTAGAACGCCGTGGACGAAATCCTTCGGCTTCGGCGCCGGCTTCTTCTTGCCGTCGGCCGGAAGGTCGGGAGTCTGCGCCTGCGCGACCGTATCGGTCGAAACATCGACGGGGGGCGGCGCCATGTCGGGCGAGTCCTTGCGATGAGGCAGGAACGGCAGGTGGGGCAAGGTCGCGCCGCTCCCGGTGGGGAGAATCGACGGCCGGATGCCCCGCGATGTCAGAAGCCTGTAGGCGTCGTGGTACCAGGGATCCCCGGGATAGTTGTAGCCCAACACCGCCGCATTTTCCTTGGCTTCATTGATCAGGCCCAGGGTCAAATAGGCCTCGACCAGCCGATAGAGCGCTTCGGGCGCATGAGAGGTGGTCTGATATCGCGCCACGACGTTTCGGAACCGGCCGATGGCGGCGATCGGGTCGGCGTTGCGCAGATAAAACCGCGCCACCGTCATTTCCTTGCCCGCTAGCTGATCCTGCACCATGTCAAGCTTCAAGCGGGAATCCACCGCATAGGGGCTGTGCGGGTAGCGCTTGAGCACCTCGTTGAACGCCCGTTGCGCCTGCTCGGTCGAGGCCTGATCGCGGCCCACGTCGACGATCTGTTCGAAATAGCAGATCGCCCGAATGTAGTAGGCGTAGGGCGTGGCCACATTGCCCGGGTAGAGGGCGATGAAGCGTTCGGCGTCGCCAATCGCGTCGCTATATTCATTGGCCTCGTAGTGCGCATAGGCCGTCATGAGAATCGCCCGGCGCGACCATTCTGAATAGGGGTGCTGGCGTTCGACCTCACGGAAGTAGTTGACCGCGTCCCCCCATTGATGGCGATCCAAGGCGGACGCGCCTACCGAAAACAACAGTTCTACCGGGCGCTCTTCATAGGCCAGTGTATGCTTTTTCTTTTTGAACGTGGAGCAACCGGACAAGGCGACGGCGAATATCACCGCCAGAGCAAGGGCTGTCCGAGCCCGCGGAAGGGAATGCACGTATGGGCACCTCAATGCGTCCGGCGAGTCAAGCGCCGCAAGCGCTGGCTTCTACACCAGCGGCCTTTGCGCGCCAATGATCAGACCGCGCGGGCGATGGGACGGGCTTGTGTCGAATATCGCCAGGCGTCGGGCTGGTCGAGCACCGCTCGCGCGAGAGCGTTGTTGAGGGTGTGGCCGGCGAACCTCGCCTCGTAGCGCGCCAGGAGCGGACCGCCGAGCAGGTAAAGATCGCCGATGGCGTCGAGGGCCTTGTGCCGGACGAATTCGTCGTGGCGGCGCAGGCCCTCGGGATTGAGCACCCGATCGTCGGCGATCACGACGACATTTTCCATCGATCCGCCCCGCGCCAGCCCGGCCGCGCGCAGAGCATCGACCTCGTGGGCGAAGCCGAAGGTACGACAGGGCGCGAGGTCTCGGCGGAACGCAGCCTCATCCACCACCATATCGACCCGCTGACCGCCGATCACGGCGGAGTCAAAGTGGATCTCGAAGGCCAACTCGAACCGTTCCGCGGGGGTCAGCGACACCTCTTTGTCGCCGTCCCGCACCACGATCGGACGCAGAATTTCCAGGCGCTGGCGCGCGGCCCTTTGGGCGACCAGGCCGGTGTTGTCGATGATCTCAACGAACGGCAGCGAGGATCCATCCATGATCGGCGTCTCGGGGCCATCAATGGACACCAGCGCGTTGTCGACACCCAGACCACAGAACGCCGCCATCAAATGTTCGATAGTCGAAATTCGCACATCGTCGGCGTTGGCGATCACCGTGCCCAGCCGAGTTTCGCAGACGTGCGAAGCCTGGGCCGGCACGCGGGGGTCGCAGCCTACGACGTCGGTGCGGTGGAAGACGATACCTGTGTTCGGCTTGGACGGCGCGATGGTGACATTAACCGACCGGCCCGTATGGATGCCCACACCCCCGAACGAGACCGGAGCGCGGAGGGTATGCTGAAGCTCTGACGACACGCGCGCTGCCACTCCGAAACTCATGCCGAAAGTCACGACGGCCAAGGCGCCCCACGGGCCGACTACGGTCGTCGGCCCGTGGCGACAACTCAACTTATGTTTCCATCCATGTCGGCACTATACCGCTGTTTTTGAACAAAAACTGTGTCGGCGTTGAAATGATCGCGGCAGGCCCGATCCGTGATCGAAAATCAGGCGGTCTTCGACGTCGATGGCCGGCGCCCGTCACCGCCGGATAAGCGGCGTAGGACGCCAGCACGGTTCCGGCGCCTCTCGCCTGAAGGGAAAGCCTAGTTGGCCAGGCGCCGCAGGAACGAAGGAATCTCAAGCTCTTCCGAAGATTCGATCTCATGATCGTCGATCGGATCCAAGGCCGCCTGAGCGCCGCCCGAGCGGACCGGCGCCTGGCGCGACGCCTTACGATTGTGGCCAAACAGACTGAGAAACCCCGGCTTTTGCCGACGGTCATCGTTGTGGAGCGCGGGATTGAACAGAGGCTCGTCATCCTCGTCAGCGACCGAGGGATCGACGATCTTCTTGACGGTGGGGACGACGGGGGCGGCCGGTCGGGGGGCTATTGGCGCATCGAAAAGCATGGCCGAATCCGCGGGAGCCGGGGCCGGTTCGGGCGCGGCGAATTCTGCGACCACGGGTTCCCGCGCTTCCGGCTCGCCGATACCGGCGTAGACGGTCACCGGTTCTGGCTGGGCGGCGGCTGCCGGCCGCGCCGGCTCGGCCTCGATCACCTCGTCAAACCGGCGCACTTCGGATTTCGTCTTGGCGGGCGCGTGGGACTCGATAGCGGCCATCGACGCGCCGTCCATGCCGGTGGCGACGACGGACACGCGAACCACCCCGTCCAGGCTCTTGTCGAACGCCGCGCCGAAAATGATGTTGGCGTCGGGATCGACCTGACCGGAAATGGCGTTGGCCGCTTCGTCAACCTCCAGCAGCGTCATGTCCAGACCGCCGGTGATGTTCACGAGCACGGCCTTGGCGCCTTTCAGGGTGACTTCATCGAGTAGTGGATTCTGAATCGCGTTCTCGGCCGCCATGAGCGCGCGGCCTTCGCCGGACGCCTCGCCCGTACCCATCATGGCCTTGCCCATCTCGGTCATGACCGTGCGCACGTCGGCGAAATCGAGATTGATCAGGCCGGGCAGCACCATGAGGTCCGTGATGGAGCGGACGCCCGAATGCAGCACCTGGTCGGCCATGGCGAACGCCTGGGCGAAGGTGGTCCGCTCATTGGCCACGCGGAAGAGGTTCTGATTGGGAATGACGATCAGGGTGTCAACATAACGCTGCAATTCGGCGATGCCCGAATCGGCCAGTCGCATGCGGTGACGACCCTCGAAGTGGAATGGCTTCGTCACCACCCCAACGGTCAGGATGCCGCGCTCGCGCGCGCACTTGGCGATGATCGGTCCGGCGCCGGTGCCGGTGCCGCCGCCCATGCCAGCGGTGATGAACACCATATGGGCGCCATCGAGATGCTCGCCGATCTCCACGGCCGACTCCTCGGCGGCCGACATGCCCACCTCGGGGTGAGCGCCGGCGCCGAGACCCTGCGTGACGTTGGCGCCCAGCTGGATGCGCCGGTCGGTCTTCGAGAACGCCAGCTGTTGCGAATCTGTATTGGCGACAACGAATTCGACGCCTTCGAGGCCCGCCTCAATCATGTTGTTGACGGCGTTGCCACCGGCGCCGCCGACACCGAACACGACGATCCTCGGCTTCAATTCCGACGATTGAGGAGCAAACACCTTGAACGTCATCTAGGCTACGCAGCCTCCATGCTAAGCGGTTCGCCAATCGCGCCCGGTCGCGGACCGAATCACCGCGCCAAACGACAGAACAGCCAAGTCCGTTAATCCGAGGTTAATCGCTTAGGGTGAGTCGGCGCTCGCGGGAGCCTCAATCCAGACCAAGGCGTGGAAATAGCTGTGTAAAAGATGCCCCATCACGCGAAATTCGACGTCGTGATGGGTCTTTGCGCCGCCAATACGCTTCGCGGTGGCGAAATCTTTACAAATTGTCCCGCAGCCAGGCCGTCGCCTTGGCGATCACATTCGCGTTAGGGTCGATGGCGCGCCGGGACGGGTCGCCGCCAAGCCGGCGACCGGCGCGCAGATCGCGCGGACCGAACGCGGCGCGGTGCAGGACGCCAGCGGCGGCGCAATAGCCAGGCCCCCCCGCCGCCTCGGCAAGGTGCGGGATACGGCCGGGCCGGCCGAGCCGGACGTTCCGGTCAAACACCCGCGTGGCGACTTCACGCACGCCGGCGAGCTGGCTCGCCCCGCCGGTCAGGACGACGCCGGCCCCCAGCTCGAGAGCGCCAGCGGATTTCAGGCGATCCTTGAGGATTTCCAAGGTCTCCTCGACCCGCGGCGCGATGATCCCCTTGAGCATCGAGCGTGGCGCCGTCACGGGGCCGGCGCCGGGATCGTCGCCGCGCGGCGGCGCCTCGATCATTTCGCGGTCTTCGTTTGTCGAGGCGATCGCGGAGCCGTGCAAAGTCTTGATCCGCTCGGCGCCGCCCAGAGACGTCGAGAGCCCTTGCGCCACATCCTTGGTGACGTGCGACCCGCCCACCGGAACGCTATCGACATGCACCAGGGAGCCGCCGCTGAACACCGCCACGGAGGTCGATCCGCCGCCCATGTCGATGCAGATGGCGCCCAGCTCCATCTCGTCTTCCTCCAGAGCCACGAGGGCGGAGGCGTAAGGCGCCGCCATGACGCCCTCAAATTCCAGATGCGCCAGGCCGACGCAGTGGCCGAGCGTCTGGTAGACACCTTCCTTCATCGACACGGCGAGCAGGTCCAACCCCAGCATACGGCCCGACATGCCCCGGGGATCGACCACGTGGCCTTGTCCATCGACGTTCCAGCACACGGCACGCAGGTGAATCACCTTGCGTCGGTTGAGGCGCAGCGTCGCCGCGGCCTGGGCGATGGCGCGGGCCTGGTCGGCCTCGGTAATGGCGCGCCCGCCGGTGGCGACCCTGGCCGTCACGCGATGGCTGGCGAGCTGGCCGCACGAGGTGACCATGGTCACGCTGGAAATATCAACACCGGCCATGGCTTCGGCCCGTTCGACCGCCTGGGCTATGGCGCGCGAGGCCTCGGCGACATCGACGATCGCGCCGCCGCGGACACCGCGGGACTGCACATAGCCGATACCCGCCGCGGTGAGGGCTCGTTCCGGCCGTCGGATGCCGTCCGGCTTGAGGATGAAGCAGGCGACCTTGGAGGCGCCGAGGTCGACCGCCGCGACGACCTGCGGGCGACCCAGGCTGAGTTTCAAGCCGTCACGCCCGTCTCGACGACCGGCAACGTTCGTCGCGGGACGGTCCATCACAGCCTGCATAGATTGGCCCCTCACGGTGTTTTTGTTTGAGTCGCGATCACCGACCCAAATGGACGCACCACGGTTAAATTGCGATTACGCAGGTCGATACGCGCCAAGCCAAGCTCAAGTGCGTTGCCCCCTGCGTCAAGGCGATCCAGGCGTGACAATGCAGCATCTTCCTCGCCTGCGGGCAGAAGGATCACGGTGCGGCTTTTCAGAATGATGTCCCAGCGCCGGCCATCGACCCGCCGGAGCGCCGAAACGCGCGACGCCAGTCGCGGTCTCGCCGCGATCAGGGGGAGTATTTCCGCCGCGTGGGTATTGGCGTCGACGCCGACGACCAGGGGCAAGGCGCCGACACGCGCGGGCGCGACCGAGTTGACGATCTGCCCATTGGACGCGATCACGGATTGGCGCCCGGCCACCTGCCAGATCGCCAGCAGGGGCCGTTCGCGGACGGAAACCACCAGCGTGCCAGGGAACAATCGTTCGACGCTGGCGTTGGCGACCCACCCCACCTGCTCCACGCGGGCGCGGATGGCGGCGAGATCCAGTCCGAGTATGGGCGAACCCGGCTTCACCCCGATCGCCTTGAGAATTTCGCCTTGAGAGGCCGAGGAGGCGCCATCGAGCCTGATGGTGTTCACGCGCAGGCCAAGACCGGCGAACTGCCCCCGCGCCAGGGCGTCCAGGGACGCGGCGGTCGCGCCGGCGCCGTCACCGACCTGTCGGCCAAAAGCCAGCAGCCGCTCACCCCGCGAGCCCGTGGCGAGGACCGCCACCCCGAGCAAGACCAGCACCAGGGCGCCGGCGGTCAGCGCCGCCAGCCTGATCCCGCCACGACGCGCCGAGGCCAGTTTCGAGGGGCCAGCGGGGGCCGGGCGGCGCGGCGCCGCGCGCGCGCGGTCGGGCGCCGGCGCCGACGACGGGCGCGACCTCGATTTACGTCGCCGATCTCGCTGCGCAGCGGCGGGCAAGCCCATCCTCCGTGATCCAGAGCACCAGGTCGTCAAAGCCCATGCCGACATGCGCCGCCTGCTCGGGCGCGAGCGAGGTGGGTGTCATTCCCGGCTGGGTGTTGACCTCCAACAGGAACAGAAGGTCGTTAACGTCGTCATAACGAAAGTCACTTCTGGTTAAGCCTTGGCATCCGAGCGCGCGATGAGCGGCGAGCGCCTGGCTCATGGCGGCCGAGGCGACGGCCGCGGGGATGCGCGCGGGGATAATGTGGATCGATCCTCCCTCGCCATATTTGGCCTCGAAATCATAGAAGCCGGTGCGCGGTTCGATCTCGGTGACCGCAAGCGCGCGGTCGTCCATCACGGCGACGGCCAGTTCGAGCCCGGGGACGTAGGGCTCGATCATCACCTGATCGCCAAACGCCCAGTCCGGCGACAGCAGTTCGGACGGCGGCGCGTTGGCGCCCTCGAAGACGCGGAAGACGCCAACCGAGGAGCCCTGAGCATTGGGTTTCACGACATAGGGCGGTTTCATCACATGGGCGCGACCGGCGACCATCCTGTAGAAGAGGCCACCGCCAGGGACCTGAACGCCGGCGGCCGACATCACGGCCTTCGCCTTGGCCTTGTCCATGGCCAGCGCCGAGGCCAGGACGCCAGAGTGCGTGTAGGCCAGGTCCAGGGTCTCCAGAACCCCCTGCACGCAGCCATCCTCGCCCCAGGCGCCGTGGAGGGCGTTGAAACACACATCCGGATTGAGAGCGCCCAGCACCGAAGCGAGGTCACGGCCGGCGTCCACCCGGCTGACCCGCGCGCCGAGACGGTTAAGCGCGTCCGCGCAAGCCGCGCCCGTCGCCAGACTCACCGGCCGTTCAGGTGACAGGCCACCCATCAGCACGGCGACATGGCGATCTTTGAGCGGTGCGGTCACGCGAGATCCAGTTGCGGGGGCGAAGTCCGTGTTGTGTCTGACTCGCGCGGGTCTGTTAAGGGTGTTGGGACTCCCGCCGCCCGATGCGTTTGATCTCCCAGTCCAGCTGAACACCGAACTGCGCGACCACATCCGCGCGGACCGCTTCGCCGAGGTCTTCGAGTTCGGCGGCGGTGGCGTCGCCGGTGTTGATCAGGAAGTTGGCGTGCTTGGGCGAGAACATGGCCCCGCCATGGGCCTTGCCGCGCCAGCCGGCTTCGTCGACGAGGCTCCAGGCCGACCGGCCTGGGGGATTCTTGAAGGTCGAGCCGCCGGTTTTCTCGCGGATAGGCTGGCTCTCTTCGCGGCGGCGGGTGATCTCTGCGATAGCCGCCTCGATTTCCTCGCGCTTACCAGGGCGGCCCTTGAAGATGGCGCCGGTCCAGATGATGTCGGCCGGCGCCTGGCTGGAGCGATAGGCGTAGCCGAGGTCAGCCGTGGTGAAAACGCGCCGGGCGCCCTGGCGGTCGACCCCCCAGGCCACCTCCAGCCAATCCGCGGTCTCCGACCCATAGCATCCAGCGTTCATCGTGAGCGCGCCGCCGATCGACCCCGGAATGCCGGCGTAGAACTCCAGGCCGGCGACCGACGCCTTGGCCGCGGCCCTGGCGACGGCGGCGTCCGGGGCCGCCGCGCCGACGATAAGGCGACACCCCTCCGCCTCGGGCGCGATTTCGGTGAAGCCTCGCCCGACCAGCCGGATGACGACACCCTCGACACCGCCGTCACGGACGATCACGTTCGAGCCGACGCCCAGGACAGTCACGGAAATCTCCCTTGGCAGGGCCTTGAGGAAATCCGACAGATCCTCCTCGTCGGCCGGCAGGAAGAGGACGTCGGCCGGCCCGCCGACGCGCAGCCAGGTAAAGGGGGCCAAGGGTTCGTCGAAAAGCAGACGCCCGCGCACGGTGGGCAGCCTCAGGCGCCAGTCGCTCACGCCTTGGCGACCTTGGCGGCGCGCAGTTGGTCAGGCAGGGCGTAGGCCCAGTTGGTGATGTCTCCCGCGCCCAGGAAGATGACCATGTCGCCATCGGCGGCCTCGCCGGCGATGATGGCGGGCAGCTCGGCTGGATTGGCGAGGATAAGGACGCGGCGATGGCCGTGACGGGTGAGGCCCTCGGCGAGGGCTGGGCTGTCGAACCCAGGGATCGGCGCCTCGCCGGCTGGGTAGACCGGGGCGAGAACCACAACATCGGCGTCGTTGAAACAGCGACAGAAATCCGCGAACAGGTCGCGCAGCCGCGAATAGCGATGGGGCTGCACCACGGCGATCACGCGGCTGGCCGTCATGCCCCGGGCCGCCGCGAGCACGCTGGCGATCTCCACCGGGTGGTGGCCGTAGTCATCAATGATCCGCACGCCGCCCACGACGCCGGTGGTGGTGAACCTGCGCCTGACGCCGGCGAAGCCGGCGAGGCCGACACGGATCGCCTGGTCGTCGACACCCAGTTCGCGGGCGACGGCGATGGCCGCCAGGGCGTTGAGGACGTTATGATGGCCGGCCATCGGCAGGGCGAGGTTCGCCAGGACATCCTTCGCGCCGCCCGGACCGGCGATCTGAACGGAAAAGGTCGCGCCGTCGGGGCCCATGGCGATATCGACGGCCCTGACTTCGGCCTGAGGATTCACGCCATAGGTGATCAGGCGCCGGTTTTCGATCAGAGCCGCGATATCCTGCACCACGGGGTGGTCGATGCACAGAACGCCAAAGCCATAAAACGGCACGTTTTCGATGAAGTCGCGGAACGCGGCCTTCAGCGCCTCGAATGTCCCGTAGTGGTCCAGGTGCTCGGGATCGATGTTGGTGACCACCGCGGCGGTGGAGCGCAGCTTCAGGAAGGTGCCATCGCTTTCGTCGGCCTCGACGACGATCCACTCGCCGCCGCCCACCTTGGCATTGGCGCCATAGGCGTTGATGATACCGCCGTTGACCACGGTGGGGTCCAGGCCGCCGGCGTCCAGCAACGCGGCGACCATCGAGGTGGTGGTGGTCTTGCCATGCGTTCCGCCCACGGCGACAGAGTAGAGCACCCGCATGAGCTCCGCGAGCATTTCCGCCCGGCGCACCAGGGGGATTCGCGAGGCGCGAGCGGCCGACATTTCCGGATTATCGTCACGGATGGCGCTGGAATAGACGACCGCCGAGGCGCCGCGAACGTGATCCGCCTGGTGGCCGATGAACACCTGGGCGCCGAGCGCGCGCAGGCGTTCGGTGTTGGCGTTCTCCCGCGCATCGGACCCCTGCACCGAGTAGCCGCGGCGCAGCATGATCTCGGCGACGCCACTCATGCCAATGCCGCCAATGCCGATGAAATGGACGGGACCGAGCGCGAAGGGCGTGGGACGAAGACGCATGACGCCGAGCTAGCCCAATTCGCCGCGCCTCGCAAAAGGGTTCGCGGCGGCCACCCCAATCCGGGCCCCGGACGCCTTCGTCCGCGGATCGCTCGCCGGGCCAATGGCTGGCGGCGCCACATCAGCGCCAGCCGGCGGGAAGAGAAGCGCGGGCCTTGCGGACGAGGGCGTCCGCTCCCTGAGTCTCAGGAGGTGTTCAGCCGGCGTTGCGCCACCAAGGGTGCGCCGCCACCAAGGGTGCGCCGCCACCAACAATGTCCGAAGTCAGTCCTGTCCCATCAGGGCTTCAAGCCGCCGCCCCCCAAAAGGCCCTGAATTGGATCGAACCGTCTCACCTTCGCGGGTGGGGGTCAGGACGATGGATTCCCCTTGCCGCCGCACATAGACGGTATCTGAGTTGACCCAGTAAAGACGCGGCAGCCTTACAAATTGCCAATTATCACGTTCGAATACGATCGCGGTGTCCATCGCGCTGGTTCTCCCAAACCCCGAACTTGCCATTGGCCAGGGGACCCAGACGGCCTCCACGCCCGGATCGCTCAGCCTCTTGGGAGTTACATAATGCAAACGGAACAAAGTTGGAACAGATAAATTTGCAATTTGCGCTTTTTTCAGGAGCGCCGTCGCCTCGCCGTCACCTCGACAAGATCGGCCAATCGATCTGCCGCATCAGGACGCGCCAGGCCGTGAGCCGCCGCCGCCATGCGCGCCAGCCGCGCGGGATTGTCGAGAAGCTTGATCAAGGCCGCCGTCATCGCCTCGCGCGACAATTCGGCTTCCCGCGCCACAACCGCGCCGCCGGCCCGGGCCAGGACGGCTGCGTTCTGACCCTGGTCATCATCAAGAGCCGCGCCGAGCGGCACCAGGATCGAGGGCCTGCCCGCGACCGTGAGTTCGGACACCGTCGAGGCGCCCGCCCGGCCGATGACCAGGTGCGCGCGCGCCAGACGACCCGCCATGTCGCGGAAGAACGTGGCCAACTCGGCGTCGATCAAGGCGTCGGCATAGGTGGATCTGGCGGTGTCCAGACTCTCGGGACGGGTCTGCTGCTCGACGTGCAGTCGCCCCCGCAACCGCTCGGGCAGAGCGGCGAGGGCCACCGGCATGAGTTCGGAAAGCAAACGCGCGCCTTGGCTGCCACCGGTGATCAACAGTCGAATCTGCTCGGTGGGAGGCTCATAGGGCAGGCCGTAGAGCGCCTGAATTTCCGGGCGAACGGGGTTGCCGACGACGACCGCCCGCGCCTGCGTGCGGGCGCTGGCCTTGGCCAGACCGTCGAAGGCGCAACCGATCTGGGTCACCATGGGCGCCAGCAGACGGTTCGCCCGTCCGGAGACGGCGTTCTGTTCGTGAATGACGGTCGGTCGGCCCTGACTGATGGCCGCCAGCAGCGCCGGGAGCGAGGGATAGCCGCCAAATCCGACCACCACGTCCGGATCCAGTTCCCGCAGCGCGGCGCGGCCCTCGAGAACCCCGCGGGCGATCATGATCACCGCGCGCGGGATGCTGAGCGGATCGGCGCGGCGCACGGTCGCCGATGGCAGGGTCACGACGCGTTCTGACGGAAACTGGCGAACCAGACCTTCGACACGTTCGTCCGTGGCCAGGATCACGCGCCACCCGCGCGCGCCAAGCGCCTCCGCCAGCGCCTGAGCGGGAAAGAGGTGGCCGCCGGTCCCCCCGGCCGCGACAACCGCGGTGCGGCGCCCGCTAATCAGCTTCGTCCGATGGGCCGATGTCGTCCGAACCCGCGAAGGGACCGAACTGGCGCCGCGTGAGGGCCAGGGCCATGCCCATGGTCAGGCTCATGGCCAGCATGGAGGATCCGCCGTAGGAGATGAACGGCAGGGTCATGCCCTTGGTCGGCGCGAGGCCAAGATTGACAACGATGTTGATGAACGCCTGCATGCCGACCATGGCGAAGAGGCCGGCGGCGGCGACCTGCTCGAACGGCTTGGCGATTTTCATCGCCCTGTAGAGGCCGCGGATCACCAACAGGGCGAACAATGAAATCAGCAGCAGCGACAGCCACAAGCCGTATTCCTCGGCCGCGGCGGAATAGGCGAAGTCGGTGTGCATATCGGGAATCTGCACCTTCATGATCCCCTCGCCGGGGCCACGGCCAAACGCGCGGCCGGCGGCGATCGCCTCGGCGGCGCGCTGAACCTGGCCAGGCTCGGTGGGTTTGGGATCAAGAAACACAGCCATGCGGGCGTGGACGTGCGGAAAGATGAAGTAGGTGCTGACGAGGCCGACCATCGCCGTCCCGCCCATGCCAAGGATCCAGGCCAGGGGCATTCCGGCGACCCAGAACGCCGCGCCGAACGCGGCCGTGATCAGCGCCGTCTGGCCGATATCCGGTTCCATGAGTAGCAGGACGACCGCCACGGCATAGAGGCCAAAGGCGATCATGACTCCGGGAATCTCACCCTTTCGGGCTTCGGCGAACATCCAGGCCACGAGCACGACGAGCGCGGGCTTCATGAATTCGGAAGGTTGCAGGGCGAATCCGCCGAATTCCACCCAGCGGGTGGCTCCCTTGGCGTTGTGACCCAGAAACGGCAAGGCCATCATGGCCACGATCGCAACCAGATAGACGAAGAAGGCGACACGGCGAACGCCGCGCGGCTTGAGCACGGAAACCGCGAGTACAATCACGACCCCGAGGCCGGCGAACGCGCATTGGCGCAAGGCGAAATAGAAGGGTGAAGCGATACCCAGGCGCGAGGCCGCCGCCGGGCTGGTGCCAAACTGCAGCAGCACGCCGAGGGTTATGAGCGCCGCCGTCGCACCCAGGAGCAGATGATCGGTGGTCCACCACCATTGCGCCCAACGGGAACTGTCAGTTCGCGCGAAGGGGTGAGCGCGGGTCGACATCAGCGCGCGTCTCCTCGGGTTGAATCGGGCTGCAGAGCGAGAACCGCTGACCGGAACGCCTCTCCGCGGGCCTCGAAGTCGGCGAACTGATCAAACGAGGCGCAGGCCGGCGAAAAGAGCACTATGGCCTCCTCCCCCGTCGCGCGCGCGTCCTCGAAGGCGGCGCGCACGGCGACATCCATGTCGCCACATTGGGCGACGGGCGCGCGGCCGGCCAAGGTCGCGCCGAAATCCGCCGCCGCCTCGCCAATGAGATAGGCCTTGGCGATCGAGCCGAAGAGGTTGGACAATGTGTCGATCCCCGACTTCGCACGGCCGCCGGCGATCCAATAGAATCGCGGGTAGGCGCTCATGGCTTGACGCGCGGCGTCCACATTGGTGGCCTTTGAATCGTTCACAAAACGCACGCCGTCTATGACGCGTATGGTTTCCATCCGGTGAGCCAATCCCGGAAAACCGCGAAGTCCGGAGATCGCCTCCGTCGCGCCGATGCCCAGGGCGCGCGCCGCGGCGTAGGCGCAGGCCGCGTTTTGCCAATTGTGCCGGCCCGGCAACGCCGTCACGTCTCGAAGGTCATCGACCGCGACCGGGGAACCGTCGAGGGCGTCGTAGAGGACGCCTTCGGCGACATAGACACCGCCGCTGACAGGGCGACGCACGCTGACTGGCCAGGCGTTCGTCGCCTTCGCCGCCTGGAGTTCGGCCAGGAACCGCTCGCCCCAGGGGTCATCGACGCCGATCACCGCGGTGTCCCGCGCCGTAAGGTTGCGCAGCACACGCCGCTTGGCGGCGGCGTATCCCTCCATGTCGCCGTGCCGGTCGAGGTGATCCTCGGTAAGGTTCAGGATGATGGCCACGTCGGGCTTGAGCGTATGGGTCAAGTCGAGTTGAAACGAGGACAATTCCAGGACGAAAATGGCGCCAGCGCGGAACGGGTCCAGTCCGAGCACGCCGACACCGATGTTTCCGCCGATCCGGGCGTCGCGGCCGGCGTGACGAAGCATGTGCCCGATGAGCGCGGTCGTGGTCGACTTTCCGTTTGTGCCGGTGACGGCCACGACGCGGGGACGGGACGCCGCCGGAGCCGCGGAAACCGCTCGGGCGAACAGTTCGACATCGCCGATGATCTCGACGTGGGACGCCTGGGCGAGGCCGACCGTCCAATGAGGCGCGGGGTGGGTGAGCGGCGCGCCGGGCGCGAGAACCAGCGCGGCAAAGCGCCGCCAGTCGGCGTCGCGAAGGTCCACGACGTTGAACCCCTCGGCAAAGGCGGCGGCCCGGGGCCTGGGTTTGTCATCCCACAGACACGGCCTGGCGCCGCCGGCGACCAAGGCTCGGGCGGCCGTGAGGCCCGACCGCGCGAGCCCAAAGACGGCGATTTCTCTCCCCTCGAATGCGCTGACGGGGATCACGCGGGCCTACCGCAGCTTCAGCGTGGAAAGGCCGATCATGGCAAGCATCACCGCGACGATCCAAAATCGAATGACGACGGTCGATTCCGACCAGCCCAGACGTTCGAAATGATGGTGGATCGGCGCCATCAGAAACACGCGGCGCCCGGTGCGCTTGAACCACAACACCTGAATGATCACCGAGACCGTCTCAATGACGAACAGGCCGCCGACAATGCCGAGGACGATTTCGTGCTTGGTGGCGACCGCGACGGCGCCCAGCGCGCCGCCAAGGGCCAGCGAGCCGCAATCCCCCATGAAGATCCTCGCGGGCGGCGCGTTATACCAAAGAAAACCGAGGCCCGACCCGACGATGGCGGCGCAGAATACGGCCAGCTCTCCGGCCCCCGGGACGAAGTGAAGCTCCAGGTAACCGGCGAAGACATAGTTGCCGACGAGATAGGCGATGAGCCCGAAGGTCGCGGCGGCGATCATTACGGGAACCGTCGCCAGCCCATCGAGACCGTCGGTGAAGTTCACCGCGTTTGAGGCGCCAACGATGACGAAGGCGCCCAGCGCCAGGTAGAACCAGGATAGATCGACGAGCGCGCGCTTGAAGATCGGAAACGCCAGCGACGTCGAAAGATGCGTTCCCTCGGGCGACGCCTGACCATATCGGATCATCAGATAGACCGCCGTCATGGCGATACCGGCTTCCACCGCCAGCCTCGCGCGACCGGAAATGCCTGCGGTCGACTGCTTGGTGACCTTGGCGTAGTCGTCGAGGAACCCCAGAACGCCAAAACTGAGCGTCACGAGAAGCACCGCCCATACATAGACGTCGGTCAGATCGGCCCAGAGCAGGGTTGAGATCGAAATCCCAGCCAGGAACATCAGCCCGCCCATGGTGGGCGTCCCGGCCTTTTCGATGATGTGACGTTCGATTCCGTCCGCGCGGATCGGCTGTCCCTTGCCTTGGCGGGCTTTCATCCAGCGGATGAAGCGCGAGCCCATGGTGACGACAACCAGCTGCGCCGTCGCCACGGCCATGCCGCCCCGGAAGGTCAGATACCGCACCAGATTGAGGACCGGCACATAGTGCTGATGCTCGGCGAACCGCTGATAGAGCCAGTACAACATCAGCGACCCTCCAACTTGGTCTGATCCGCGGAGGTCACAAGTCTGTCGACGATCCACGAGGCGCGCGAATCATGCGAGCCCTTGATCATGACCACGTCGCCCGGTCCGATCTCCCGCGCAAGGTTTGGATACAGGTCCTCCACCGACATGGCGTGAGCGCCGCGGCGCGAGGCGGGCAGCGCCGCGTAGAGGCTGGCCATCAAAGGGCCGGCGCAAAACACCGCATCGATCTTCGCGTCCTCGACCGCGCCCGCCAGTTCGGCGTGCCGGGTCCGCGACTGGGCGCCCAGCTCGAGCATGTCGGTGAGGACCGCGATCCTGCGGCCTTCCGCCGGACGCGCGCCGAGGGCGGCAACAGCGGCCGCAACGGACACGGGACTGGCGTTGTAGCTTTCGTCGACAAGTATGAATTCGCCACCGCGGCAATTCACACGCCTGACGGCGCCGCGCCCAGGCAACGGCTGAAAATTCGAGATCGCCATGACGGCGGTATCCAGATCTACCCGCAGCGCGCGGAGCATGAGCAGGGCGCAGACACTCATCGGGCCCCAATGGCGGGCGGACTGTGAGACAGGGAATACGACCGCACGCCCGTCAACGAGGGCGGACACGGTCGCGCCGATCGCGTCGGGTCGAAAATCGACAACCCTGCCCTCGACATCGGAACCCGCGCCGAACGCCACTATGCGCGCGCCCTTTTCCAGCGCTGCCGCCCGCAGCAGATCAAACCAGCGGTTGTCGGCGTTCAGGATCGCCACCCCGTCAGGCTCAAGGCCGGCGAAGATCTCGGCCTTGGCCCGCGCGACCCCGGCTTCGCCGTCGGCGAAGTTCTCCACATGCACCGCCTCGACCGTCGTGATCGCCACGGCGTGGGGACACACCATCTGGCTCAAGGGCAGGATCTCAAGAGCGTGATTCATGCCTATCTCGAAAATCGCGCCCCGGGTATCGGCGGGCATGCGCGCCAAGGTCAGGGGCACGCCCAAGTGGTTGTTGTACGACTTTACCGAGCCATGGCCGTGACCTAGGGCATCGAGGCCAGCGCGGACAAGCTGGGTGACGGTCGTCTTGCCAACTGAACCCGTCACCGCCCCGCGAACCGCCCCGGCGGCGCGGTCGCGCGCGGCTGTCGCCAGGGCTTGCAGGGCCGCGAAAGTATCCTCAACGACGACGCGGGGGCCGTCGACCTCCCGGCTCGCCAAGACGCCGGCGGCGCCGGCGGCAAACGCCAGAGGCGCGAAGTCATGGCCGTCGCGGGCGCCCGTCAGGGCGACGAACAGGTCGCCGCGGCCGATATCGCGGCTGTCGATGCTGACGCCAGTGGCGGCGAATTCGCCGCCGGCGATCCGGCCGCCGGTCGCCTTGGCGATATCATTGGACGTCCACAACGGCCTGGCGCTCCGCGTGCCCCCAGGGGGCAGGTCAACCAAGCTCATCCTCCAGCCCCAGTGCCAGGCGGGTTTCGGCGACGTCGTCAAAGGGCCGCACCACGTCGCCCACGGTCATACCCTGCTCGTGACCCTTGCCCGCCACAACGAGGATATCTCCCTCGCCCAGGAGCGCGGCGGCAGCGCGGATGGCTTCGCGGCGATCGGCAAGGTCGATCAGGCCCCGGCCGCCCTCAACGATCTGAGCGCGGATGGCCGCAGGATCCTCGTGCCGCGGATTATCGTCGGTGACAAAGGCGACGTCGGCGAGGTCGGCGGCGATAGCCCCCATCTGCGGACGCTTGCCGCGATCGCGGTCTCCGCCCGCGCCGAACACGACGATCAGGCGGCCTCGTACGTGAGGCCGCAGAGCGGCGAGCACCGTGGCGAGCCCATCGGGCGTGTGAGCGTAGTCCACAAAGGCCTCGCCGCCGCGTGGACCTGATCCCACCCGCTGCAAACGACCAGGGGCGCCTTCGAGGTTTTCGAGCGCGGCCATGACGGTCTCGGGCCGCTCGCCGGCGGCGATGCAGAGCCCAGCGGCGACGAGCGCGTTGGACACCTGGAACGCGCCGACAAGGGGCAACACCAGATCATACGGCCGCCCCCAGGCGGAGACCTGTATCCGCTGGCCGCGCGGCAACATCGTCCGCCCGGTCAAGGTCAGGCCCTGACCCATGGCGCCGACGGACATGACCGTGTGCCCGTGGGTCACCGCGGCCGCGGCGAAGGCGCCATAGGCGTCGGTATCCGCGTTGAGCACGGCCGCGCCGCCACGTGCAAGCAAGGTGTCGAACAGGCGCAGTTTGGCGGCGCGATAGACGCCCATCGTGCCGTGATAGTCCAGGTGATCCTGAGTGAGGTTCAAGAAGCCGGCCGCCTTCAGCCTGACACCGTCCAGCCGTCGCTGATCGATGCCGTGCGACGACGCTTCCAGCGCGACGTGAGTGACGCCGCGGGTCGCCAGATCGGCCATCAGGCGCGCCACATCGGCCGCGTCGGGTGTCGTCAGGCCAGGCGGCGTCAGCTGTTCCGCCCCAGCGCGCACCCCCAGGGTGCCCATGCTGGCGGAAAGCCGACCGCAAGCGGTGAAGATCTGGCGACAAAAGGTGGCGACCGAGGTCTTGCCATTTGTGCCGGTGACCGCAACGCACGTGGCGGGTTGAGCCCCGTAGAAGGCGGTCGCGGCCAGGGCATAGGCCCTGCGGGGATCGCCCACGCGGACGACGGGTGCGGCGATTCCCTGGATCTGTTCGCTTGCCAGCACGGCGGCCGCGCCACGGGCGAGAGCAGCGGGAACAAAGCTCTTGCCGTCGGCTTTCGCGCCCGGCAGGGCGGCGAACAGGAATCCTTCCTCGACCTTGCGGCTGTCGGCGGTGACGCCGCGAATGATCGGATTGTCGGCGAGGTCCTTATGGACGAGGTCCGCCAGACGGATCGGGCTGATCGCCTGCGTCGTTGAAAACCGTGGGGTTGCGTTCACAGTCCGCCCTCCGTGAGGTGCGAGGGATCGACCTTGTCCCGATCGGCCTTGGCCACGGCCACGCCCCCGGCGACCGGCGTGAGGCCGAGCAGGGGCGCGATCCGGCGGATGACCTTGCCGGCAATCGGCGCCGAAACCGCGCCGCCGGTGGTGAAACCGCCCGTTTCAGCGGTCACCTTGGGTCCGTCCATCATGATCAAGGTCAGATAGCGGTCGGCGCCGAGCGGGCCATCGGTGGGGAACACGGCGGCGAATGACGCGAGGTTCAGCTTGCCCTTGCCGTAACGGCCGTTGACGAGCTTCGTCGCCGTGCCGGTCTTGCCGCCCACGCGGTAGCCTGGGACGTCCGCAGAGGCGCCGGTGCCGTTGGTGACATTGAGCCGCATGAGGTTCAGCATCGTGCGCGAGGTCGAGGCCTGAATGACGCGCCGTCCGGGCGCGGGCGCCTGCCCCGGCGCCAGTTTGCGCAGGGTGAGCGGCCGATAGACGCCGCCGTTCAGGATCGCGCTCATGCCGGTCGCCAGCATCAGGGGCGTGACAGAGATCGAATGGCCAAATGCGGTGGTGGCGACAATGTTCTCACTGAAGCGTTTTGGCACAAGCGGGTGGGCGCTCTCGGCCAGTTCGCTGGGCGCGGCGGCGAACAGGCCAAAATCACGAAAATAGTGAATTTCACGATCCGCGCCGGCGAGCAACCCGAGTCGCGCGGCGCCGATATTGGATGAGTGGGTGAACACTTCCCACAGGGGCAGGGTGTGGTCGCCCTTGTCATAGTCGTGGATCGTCTGACCCGGCAGGACGATTGGCGAGTGTACGTCGAACACCGTGGTGACATTGGCCACACCGCTATCGAGACCCATGGCCAGGGTGAACACCTTGAACACCGAGCCGGGCTCGAACACGGTGGCGGCGGCGTGGTTCGTGGCCGCCCACGGGTCTGCATGGCCTGGATTGTTGGGGTCGAAGCTCGGGTAGCTGGCCATGGCCAGGATCTCGCCCGTGCGCACATTGACGACCATGCCGACGGCGTCCTTGACCGCGAAGTGGTCGGCGGCCTGCTCAAGCTCGTCCTGCAGCGCGCCCTGGACCCGCAGGTCGAGCGACACCGCGTCCTGCGCGCGACCAGCGTCGCCTCGGATGACCTTGTCGAACGCCCGCTCCATTCCGGCGAGACCGACCCCGTCCTTGCTGGAGTAGCCAATGACGTGGGCGCCGGTCGAACCGAGGGGATAGAAGCGGCCGCCCTCTTCCTCGAAATCGAGGCCGGGCAGGGCCAGGTCGTGGATCTTCTCCTTGATGGCGGGCGTCAGGCCGTCGGCGACGAAGACCATGCGTCCCGGATCGGTGATGCGCGCCGGCCCTCCGCCCGCCCCGAGCAAAGCCATGAGCAGCGCCTTCAGCGGGTTCGGCGCGTGCCGCCGACTGATGGAGGGGTGGGATGCGTGTTCGCGCCCGGCGATAGCGTTTTCGATCTCGACGCGGCGAATATTCGGCGCGACCGCCTCGATCGCGGCGATGGTTCCGGCCTTGTCCGTGACCTCGACCGGCTTGATGTATAGGGCGTAGCGCGGAATATCGACGGCCAGGATGTCTCCATTGCGGTCGACGAGGTCGGCGCGCGCGCCGTGCATCGCCGCCGCCGCAACATGGTGTTGATCCAGCCCGGAAAACAGCGCCGCTCGCGTGGCGGCGATGGCGACGGCGAGAAACGCGGCGGAAAACATCGCCATCACAAAGAATATGCGCAGCCGGGCGCCCTCGCCCCGGTCTTCCGCGCTGGCGCGGTTTAGCGCCGCTCCAAGGCCGGCGACAAACTCGATCTGCTTGCGCCCGGCCGGAAGCTCGCCAAGGGCGCCGGTCTCGAAGAACGGTTCCGCCGTCATCGCGCCACCTCGTTCGCCGCATTGTC
>Ga0209698_10001590_pt1 | contig 26111 bp, 9 predicted proteins | sample LitLauG_LLR_2012_FD_187203 | JGI IMG/M metagenome (GOLD analysis project Ga0209698, IMG submission 187203) | Freshwater sediment microbial communities from Pennsylvania, USA - Little Laurel Run_MetaG_LLR_2012 (SPAdes) (version 2) | ecosystem: Environmental > Aquatic > Freshwater > Creek >... | reverse complement strand
TCAGAAAAGAGCGCCAGAAAAGCTCTTCCATAATCGGTACCACCAAGACGGCACCAAACGCGCGTGTCGCGATCAGGTCCCAGCGGCGCACGCCATCGGGATCGACCGGCGTAAATGCGGCCGCATCCGGATCGAAGTGGGCCCAGGAGGGCTGCGGGGCTATCCAGAACAGGAAGACCGAGAGTCCCGCCGCAATGCTCAAGCTAAGCGCGGTTGCAGACCACGCGCCCTCGCGCAGCTCCGCATAGCGGCCGTGCCAGGCCAACAACGGTAGCAGTGCCGCAGCCGCCTGCACTGCGTAGAGCCAGCGCAAGTCAAACGGCTTGTCGGTTCCGTACTTTCCCAGGAGGCCGCGCAAGGCCAGGACGGCGATGAAAAGGGCAAAGGGAATGCATCTAACCCGCGCGGATGTTCGCTGCGGATCTGCCCAGGGCGATGGCATGCGCAGGGTGTCGGTCACTATCGTGTCAGGCGCTTCAGGGTTTGCGTATGTATACGCGCGGAGATTTGCTATGGAGCCCGTGATGTCGAGGCAAAACGTGCGACTTTCGCAGGCGTTTGTGACGATAGTGTGATACGCACAGATACAATCGGCACCTGCTTCCAACGCCACGCTGACTCGGCCATGCCGCGCAGTCTATCCGTGGCGCCTCGGGGGGGCGGCGCGCGAAACACGTCCAAGGGTGAGGTTTGATCCATGTCAAGATGCCGTGGTCGCATTTTCCATATTCCAGACTAGCGATCCATTGATTCTTTCGGATCAATCAAGGACTTTTGTTCGACGTTTCGCGGCACCATATGCGCTATCGCTGCGGTGCACACCTTCTTCGCGTTCGGGTACTGCTGTGAATTGGTTGCCATGTCGGGGAATGCGGAATTTGTGGGAAGTAAAACAATGAATTCAAATGCAGGTCCGGCCCGCCGCGTCCGACAGGTGGCAGGTGGTGTTGCGGCGTTTGCCTTGTTCGGCTTCGTTCTGCCGGCGCTCGCGGTTGGCGGCCCAGCGCGCACGGCGCAATCCAGCGAGTCGCTGCCAACGGCGGACCTTGCGGGCTTTCCGGCGGGCGCCGTCGGGGATTCACGATGGGTGATACACACGGACACAGGAAGATCGATAGCCGAAGGCAGCGAGCTGTCCGTGCAATTGGTTGAATCATTCACTGGTGGAGCCCTGGGGCAGGAGGGCGGCAGCATCGACTATTCCGCCGATCACCGCCGCAACATGGGCGGCAACTGGCTCGAGCATGGCGTGACCGGCGGGAATGTTTTGGACGATGGCCGCTTCGACAGCGACCATTTTTGCGATGGGCGCTGTGTATCGAGTCCCGGGGTCGTTCCCGAGCCGGACCAACTGGTGCTGACCGTGGTCGGACTATCGGTGGTATTCGTCCTTGTGCTGCACGGTCGCCGGCGCGCGCGCTGACTAATCCGAAATCCGCGGCTGCGCAGCCGGCTTGGCTGGGTTCCATTTTCCGTGCCCCTGCTTCGCGGTACAGCCGTGCAACAAAAAGATATTGACGATACATTTCAGCAACCGGTCATAAAGCTCTTTTACCGTGCACCGGTCTGCTGGTCGGCGAGCAGCGAATGAGCAATGCTTGCGTCGTTCTTGCACTCTTGGTAGAAACATGTTGCTGGGTGCCCCTTCCGTCGCGATTTCCCGCGGCCAACTCTCGTTTGGTGGATTCGTACGCGTCGCCCTGGATCCGACGCTGATCGTCATCTGCCTGCTCGTCAGCTGCCTGGTAGCCGGCTCCGGATTTGGCGCCGGCGAGCTGGTGCTGGCCGTCGTGGTCTTTTCGCTTGCGTTCCCGTCCGAGGTGTCGCTGCACAAGCTGCGCCAGAATCTTGCCGGCACCATCTTTGTCAATTGGCTGTTGATGGTCGCGCTGCTCGTGTTCTTTGGCTATGCCACGAAATTTGTCTGGGTGTTTGACCAGCGCATGCTGCTCATGTGGTTTGTCGCCACGCCCTGCGTGCTGTATGTGGCGCATCGATCCATCCCGTACTTGGTTCCGCAACTGCTGGCCATCGACGGCTATCGCAGCGCGGTCGTGGTTGCGGCCAACGAAGTCGGCAGCCGCATGGCGAGAAACCTTGTGGATCACCCGGCGCTTGGGTTCCGGTTCCTGGGCTTCTTCGACGACGGCCTCTTTGAATCGAATGCCGGTGGGGTAATGCATGGCCGTTCGGCCGCGGCCGATTTCGGTGGCGTTGCATCGCTCGATACAGGTCCGGCTGCGCTGCGGTCGGGCGCGGCCGTGGCAGCTGCTCCGGGGCCCGTGCTCGGGACGGTTGATAGTGCGGTCGAATTCGTCAAGGCTAATCGAGTCGAGGCCGTCTTCATCGCTTTGCCCATGGCGGCGCAACCCCAACTGCTCAAGCTGCTCGACGATGTCAAGGACACCACGGCGTCGGTATATTTCGTGCCGGACATCTTCATCACGGATCTTATCAACGCACGTATCGACGATATCAACGGCATGCCCGTGATGGCGGTTTGCGAGTCGCCCATCGTTGGTCTCAATTCGCTGTTCAAGCGCCTGTTCGATCTTGCGGTGGGCGGGGTGGCACTGCTGGCCTTGTCTCCCATCATGGTGCTGATCGCGCTGGGCATCAGGCTCGAATCGGCTGGCCCGATACTGTTCCGCCAGCGCCGCTACGGGCTTGACGGCCGCCAGATCGTGGTGTGGAAGTTCCGCTCCATGACAGTGGTCGAGGACGGATCGGTGGTGCGACAGGCCACGCGCGACGACAAGCGCATCACGCGGCTGGGCGCATTCCTGCGCCGCACCTCGCTCGACGAATTGCCCCAGCTCTTCAACGTGATTATCGGCAGCATGAGCCTGGTGGGCCCGCGCCCGCACGCTGTCGCGCACAACGAGGAATACCGGGGTCTTATCAAGGGATATATGGTGCGCCACAAGGTAAAGCCGGGAATTACCGGCTGGGCGCAGGTCAACGGCTTGCGCGGCGAGACCGATTCGGTGGACAAGATGCGTCGGCGCATAGAGCACGATATCGAGTATCTGCGCCGATGGTCGCCGGGTTTCGACGTGCTCATCCTTTTCAAGACAGCCATAATCGTCTTTCGGCGCACCAATGCTTATTGAGGCCCTACGCTGATGCGCTCCGAGGCCGGCACGCCCGATCCGGGCCCGGCGGCCACGCCGCTGTCCATGGCTGACAGCGCGGCGCTGCTGTCGGCGATAGCCGACGCGGTCATCGTACGGCGCCGATTCCAGTTTTTTGCCTGGACGCAGGGTCATCTGCAGGCGCTGCTGCCGCACGGCGTTTTGGTGTGCGGTCTGCCGCGTGGTACGGGTACCGGCATGTTCTTCGACTATTTCCATAACGTGCCGCTGCCCACGTCCGCGCTGGCGCGATTGTGCCATCCGCGCGATGGGGTTGCGGTGGCCATGCTCGAGGCGTGGCGGGGGCAGGGCGGTGATCCGCTGATCGTCCAGGCCGGGCAGATCCGCACCGCCGGCCTGTATGCCCAGTTGCAGGAACTGGGTTTGGGCACGACCCTGGCCCACGGCATACCGTTTGAACAGTCCAGCGTGGGTGCGCATGGCTTTTTTGCCTTTGTGTCGCTGCGCAATCTGCCCGGTGCCCGCGAAACCTCCATTGCGACCATGACGGTACCCCACGTGTTCAGCACCTATTGCCGAGCGCTGTCGCGGGATCGCATCCCCATCACGGTTTCGGTCACGCCCAGCGACGGTGCGCTGAGCGAGCGCGAGGTGGAGATCCTGCACTGGGTGCGCGAGGGCAAAAGCAATCATGAGATCGGCATGGTTCTGTCCATCAGTCCGCTCACGGTGAAGAACCACATCCAGCGCATACTGAAGAAACTGCAGGCGAGCAACCGCACGCAGGCGGTCTCCAAGGCCATGAGCCTGCGCTTGCTGGGAGATGTCGTTCGCGGGGAAATCGATGCGGGGAAGGCGACCGTCGAATCCCCGGCAGCATCGTAGGTCGGTGTCTGGGCATGGATTCAGCCTTGCACGCGTCGCGCGCTGCGCGGGCGCTGATTGCTCCGGATCCCCGTACCCTGCCATGACCGGCCGGAAAATGCTACGCGGGTCCGCGCAGCCGCGTTGCGCATCGCGCGGTTTTGCCCTCATGTTCGCGCTGCTTGCCCTGGTTCTGGTCAGCCTGGCAGCTGTCGTTGCGCATAGTCGCGCCCGCGAGGACGCATTGCGCGAAAGGGAAGCCCAGCTGCTGTGGGTGGGAGATCAATACCGGCAGGCGATCCGCAGCTACGCAGCGGTGCGTCCGGTTGCTGGCACAGGGCAATATCCGAAAGTACTGGAAGACCTCGTGGAGGACAAGCGAGGTCCAGTGGCGATCCATCATTTGCGCCGCCTGTATTCCGATCCGATGACCGGCGCGGTTGACTGGGTGCTGGAAGGGCAGGCCGGAGCCATCGTCGGGTTGCACAGTCGCAGTGAGCAGGCGCCCCTGCGCCACGCAAATTTCCCTGCTGTGGACGCCGGCTTTGCGCGAGCGCAATCCTATGCGCAATGGCGCTTCCTGGTGAACGACGATCCTGGCCGAAATGCGACGGATCTCCCGCCCGGTGCAGCGGCCCCGAGCACGATTGCCGGTGGCCCGGGCGCAACTCCCGGCACTGCGCCCGGCGATGGCAACGGTTCGAGCGACCCTAGCGCCGCGCCGCCTGCGCCGAGCAACACGGTCGCCGCGGAGCTCTTGTGCAGGGACCAGCAGATCAGTGCGGTAGCCGACTGCAACGGCCTGCCGCAGCCGCAACTCAATGCCTGCATCCGGGCGGCCAAGCAGCAGTATTACGTGTGCCTGGCGGCGGTGGGAAATTGATCTGGTCGCGCCGGTGTTCATGACCACTTAATGACGACCGCGGTTATCGAATAGTTCCATCGGATCAAGTTGCTTCCGTCGAGTTTTCGACACCGTCGAGGGCAGGCGAATTCATCCGCCAATTAGTCCGAACGGACTGCGCGCCGACCAGCCCATGTCATTGATTTTCACGATGCGTTCCTATGATTCCCCTGTCCGCATGGGCACCTTGCTTACGAAGTCCGGCACCGACAGCCGTGAAAACGCCGAGTGCGCGATCGCGGTCCCAGGGGTCAACACAAACGATTGATTTTTCGGAGATGAAGAGTATGAAACGTTCCCTGAAACTGGCTGCCCTCGCGACGGCCATGGCGCTGTCGTCTGGCGCCTTCGCTGCCAACACGACCGATCTGGTTGTCGGAATTTATAACCCCACGACCGCCGACACCCTGTACGTTGATGTTGGTGCGCAACTCACCACCGCGGGCGCAACCACTAGTGCCAACCTCGCGAGCATTGCGGGCGCCAACTGGACCACGTTTACCGGCACCGAAGGCGCAAACCTCACCAACGGAACGGACCTTTGGTTTGTTCTTGGTGGTGCGGCCAAAACCGGCGACGTATCGTTTGTTGCGGGCGGGGAAAGCGCGCTTTCCCAAGCCACGCTTAACAAGCTGTTCGGCTCGACGGATTCCGCGCAAATCATCTCGACAATGGGCGCCGCGGGAACGTCGGCGATCACTGCCGGTCTCGCATCTGGCTCGAACTTGCTGACCGTCGCGTTCAACTTTGGCTCAACCCTTGGTATCAATGCCACGGGGACCGCAAAATCAATGGACCTCGCGTATTACGGCACTCCCACGGGCGGCGTTCCCGGTATTGTCATCAACACCGCGTCGCTTTCCTCGCTTTCGGCTACGACGGGTCTGTTCACGGTTTCCGCTTCGGCGACCCCCGAACCCGGTGCCTATGCGCTGATGGCCGCCGGCCTTCTGGCTGTTGCGGCAATTGCCCGCCGCCGCTCTCGCGCATAAGTCTCGCCGGAATCTGTGCTTTGCTACTGCTGTGATTCAAGCCGGCGGCGCCTTGGCCGGCTTGAATCTTTAGCAGCGTCCGTTTTTTATTTCCAGATACACCCCTTGGGTACCTAAAGGAGCTTTACGATGTCAAAGAAATACGCACTTTCTGCGGTGGCTGTCGCTGTCGGCGCTACGTTTTGCGCTGCCGCGGGCGCAACCACGCTGTCGGGCGCCGGCGCCTCGGCAATTAACAATACGCTCAAGGCTGTTGTGCTGGGCCAATATTGCACTCCTGGCACGGTCGCCTATTACGATAACGATAGCAACGGCGCCGGCGGCGGCTCCGTCTATCGCATCACTTGCACGTCGAAGACTGCCACGAAGTTTGCCACCGGCGTGGACATTTCGTACGACACTACTGGCGGCTCATGGAAGGGCTTTCTTGCCACCAACACGGCCCTGATGACCAACGCACAGAACACCGCTCTCAACGCCAACCCCGCCTCGACGATCAATACCGGGGCCTGCGGTACGGTTTCCAGCAGCTTCGTAATTGCCGGCGTCACCGTTTCCTATCACCCCAATTGCTCGGTGTCCTTCCTTCCGGCTTCGACGCCGACGAATTTCGGCATGACGGACGTTGAATCCGCGCTGTTCAATGGATCGACCTTTGACCAGCCGCTCGTCAATAATTCGTGGAACGGTACGCCGTGCCAAATCTTTTCGAGCACCCTGCAAGCCTGCCAGCCGAGTGGAACCGTTGCGACGCCCTGGGGTAATGGCCTCGACAATGCCACCGCGGCGTTTGGTGTCGTTTTCGGTGTTGCCGCCTCCAAGAGTCTCTATCTGGCGATGCAAAAGGACCAGATCGGCGTGGGCTGGATTCCCAGCAGCTGCTCGGGCACCGTTGCGACAGCCGGCGTGAACGAAATCTGCGCCCCGCTCATTTCCAGGTCACAGTACGCCTCTCTGGTCGGTGTGACATTCCAGGGTGGAAATACCAGCGCGTCCTTCCTGTTCCAAGGCACGCCACCCACGACCGACAATTCGATCGAGTTGGCCCGGCGCGACCAGGGATCGGGCACCCAATCCGGCTCGAATGCACACTTCCTGAACGTGTCGTGCACGACGTCCACGGAAACGCCGTATCCTCCGGCGCTTCCTTCGGACTTTCCGCAGGTTACCGTCGCGCCGTTTAACGCATTTCAGGTTACGTTCAATGCTACGACCGGCGACGTAATTACCCGTCTGGCCGGTGGCGCTGCCGCGACGGGTAGCACCACGACGAGCAATTACATTCCGGCTACGCCCACGTCGGGCTATGTGATCGGCGTTGTCAGCGACGAAAACGACACCAAGCTCAAGGGTGGCGCTGGTTTCTTGCGTCTTGATGGGTTCTACCCGAGCACTGCAAATGCCGCTTCGGGCATGTACACCTACGTAACGGAAGAAAACCTGCACTGTTCCTCCGCCTTGACGGCTGGCGACAACCTGACGTTCTGCCAGGATCTCGCAGGTACGGGAACAACGTCGGTTTCGCTCAAGACGTACACGGGCACCGGCATTTTGCAGACGTCGACTGCCAATTACAATCTGGACAATGATGGCACCGCCGGAAGTTCGGTTTGCCAGGGGCTGATGCGCAAATAATGCATACTGACTTGACCTTCTGTTGAGCTTGAGTCCCCGGCAGGGATTTATCCCTGCCGGGGCGGACGGAAGGCGTGAATGGTCAATTCTCCGGGGTGCAATGCCCCGGATTTTTTCCGTTGTAATCGTCGTGAAGACGACCGGCGATGACGCCTTGTCATGGAGATGCCGCATTTCGGATGCCATGATCGACAGCTTTCCGCGTCGGTTTTCCGCATCCACTTCTTCCGCTTGTGAAATTTCGTCGATCTTTCATGCAACTTGGTTCCCCTGGACACTGCTCCGCCCGCTTCAGATTGCCTAGCGTGCTTGCAGAATCGGTTTCGCCACCGCTAATGCGCGTTTGCTGGCCGAGTGGCGTGTCTATCCTGGCCGCCCTGGTGCTTCATTTCGCTGCCTGCGGTGCGGCATTCGCGCAAGCAGGGGCAAGCAGTGCATCAGCGCAGCCAGATGCCGCGGCTGCAAACAAAAGTTCAGGCAGTGATCCCTCGTTTGACATCCTGGAATTCCGTATCGAGGGCAATTCGGTCTTGCCCACGATCGACGTCGAGCGCGCGGTGATGCCTTTTCTTGGGCCCAAACGTCACTTCGCCGATGTGGAGAGCGCGCGCAAGGCGCTGGAGGATCTTTATCAGAAGCGCGGCTACCAGACCGTGTTTGTTGAAATTCCCGAACAGAAGATCAGTCGCGGTGCGATCCGCCTGCACGTGCTCGAAGGGCAGGTGGAGCGCACGCGCGTCGTCGGTTCGCGCTACTTCCTGCTGAGCGAAATCCGCTCCAAGGCCTCCGACCTGGCTCCCGGATCGGTTCCGGATTTCAACGCCGTACAGCAGGAACTGGCTCAGCTCAATAAATTGCCCGACCGGCAGGTATCGCCCATATTGAAGCCCGGTCGGACTCCGGGCGGTGTCGAGGTCGAGTTGTCGGTGAGAGACGAGCTGCCTCTTCACGGCGACATCGAGATCGACAATCACGCTTCGCCATTTACCAGCAGCGAACGGGCCAACGCCTCGTTGCGATACGACAACCTGTGGCAGCGCGAACACAGTATCGCCATCAATTACCAGGTGGCGCCTCAAAAGCGCAGCGAAGCCAATGTCGTGTATGGAACCTATTTGTGGCGATTTGCGGAATCCGACGACGTCATTTCGCTTTATGCCATCCGATCCAACAGCGACATCGCCGTCGTGGGCAGTGCGTCCATACTGGGCAATGCCAGGATCTACGGTGCGCGCTGGATTCATCCGCTGGGAAGCGGCACCTCCGGTGGCAGCAGCTACTTTCATTCGGTGACATTGGGAATCGATCGCAAGGACTTTGGCCAGACCAATGCCAGTGCGCAGACCGGCAATGCCACGGTCTACCCGCCCATTTCCTATTCGCCGCTGTCGCTCAGCTATGGTGCCAACCTGGTGCGGGAGCAGGGCAGCGTGCAATTTTCCATCGGCCCCTCGACCGCGCCGCGCGGCGTGTTCGGCAATTCTGATGCCGAATTCATCGGTCGACGCGTGCTCAGCGGCGGTGCCGGGTATGTTGCGCTGAAGATGGACAGTTCCGTCGAACAATGGGTTTCCCGGCGCTGGAGCGGCTATGGGCGCCTGCAGGGCCAATACACCAGTGATGCGCTCATACCCAACGAGCAGTTCATCATGGGCGGCTTCGATACGGTGCGCGGCTACCGCGAATCGGAAGTTACCGGGGACCGTGGCGCCCAAGCCACCCTCGAGGCGCGTTTTTATCCGATAGGCCGGCCGCAGTTGGACGGCAAGCGCCAGCTTTATGCCCTCGCATTTGGCGACGCGGCGTCGGTTCGCTTTGTGGCGCCGCAGGGCGCACAGGTTCACGGCAACGTCCTTGGGTCGGTCGGCCTGGGCCTGCGTGCCCAGGGCTGGCACGGCCTGCACGCAGCGGCAGATGTCGCGGATGCGCTCCATGACGGGGGTTCGGGCGTGGGAGGGCCCATAACGCGCAAGGGAGCCAAGCGCGTAGATGCCAGCCTGGGTTGGAGCTTCTAGTGGGGCGCACCGGCAGGTGCGGCTTTGCCATTCCTCCAAATTCAGGTAGCCGTGCGATTCGCGGGCATCTGTCATGCAATTGAAATTCTGGCTGGCGACACTCGATGTTCGTCCGCCGCAGTTGGGCCGGAACGTGGGGATTTGATGAAACTTCGCCGCAGCAAGCGCCTGTATCGGGCCGCCGTCAGGAACAAGCAGCAACCCGATGCAGCCGGCCGCCGCCTTGTTCGGCTGGTCTGGTCCACTGCGGGTGCTGCCGCCATGCTAAGCGGCGGTTTCGCGTTTGCGCAGGTTAGCGTTCATGCGGGGCTGCCGGCAGCGTGTCCCGGCGGTGGATCCAGTTGCAAGGGTCTGCCGTTCATCGGCAGCGCCGGCGCCGGCTCCAGCCTTCTTTACGGGCCCAACCGGCTCACGGTTAATCAAGCCGGTTCTTCGGCCATCTACAACTGGGCGTCGTTCAATATCGCCGCGGGAAACACGGTTCAGTTCATACAGCCGTCGACGTCGTCCGTCGCGCTCAACCGGATATTCGATCCCAACGTATCGACAATATCCGGAAACCTCCTCTCCAACGGTCAGATCTACCTCATCAACCCCAACGGCATCCTGTTCGGCAAGGGCGCCAACGTAAATGTTGGCGGCCTGATCGCCTCTACGCTGGACATCAATGACTCGGCGATCACCGGCGGACTTTTGTCGGGCAACAACGTCGCGCACCCCAATCTCAGTGCGCCAATTTTCTCGAACGACGGGTCCATCGTTCCGTCCGACCTTGCCGCCAGCCCTGGAGCCAATCCGGCCATCGTGGTTCAATCGGGGGCTACGCTGTACTCGGCAGGACGCAGCGCCGACGGTACCGTGGTCAGCGCCGGGCGGATCTTCCTGTTTGCACCCACCGTGGAGAACAGTGGAAAGATCACGGTAGATGGCGGCGGACAGGTGATCCTGGGAGCCGGCTCCAGCGTGTACCTGGGCAGTTCGTCGGATGCCTCGCTGCGCGGACTGCTGGTCGAGGTGGCCGGAAAGTCCAATGCGGTTACGGTCGACCCAACGGGCAGCATCCAGGTGGGCCGCGGCAATATCACCCTGATGGGCCTTGCGGTCAACCAGAACGGTGCATTGACAGCCACGTCGGCGCTCGACGAGAACGGTTCCATCCGGCTGGTGGCACGCGAGGTCGATCCGACCCAGCAGGCAAATCTTCCCGTGCCGGTGGACAAGAACGTGCTTGTCGACGCGTCGGTCACGGGCGCGGTCAGCCTTGGTTCTGGCTCCAAAACCGTGGTGAGCGTCGATACCAGCGACACATCGACCTTGCCCTTGAACGACCCTACCGCCTTGTCTTTGCGTTCTACCATCGACATCCAGGGAGCCTCCGTCACGATTGGCGGCAATGGTGCACCGGGTTCGACGCTCGTTCAGGCGCATGGGGGCGACATCACGGTCACTGCTCGCCAGGCCAGCGCGCCGCTGGCGGGTGGAAGCACCAACCTGGGCGATGGCAGCTTGTTGGGCACGGGCAATGCCGCATCGATCATCCACGTCGGCGCCGATGCGAAGATCGACGCATCGGGGCTGCAAGACGTACAGGTTGACGGGGCGCGCAACTTCGTCTTCATAAGCCGGCTCACTTCGAACAATCTTGCTAATGCGCCGTACCAACGCACGGGCTTCCTGCTCGGCCAGGGCGTCTATGTGAACTTGGCTACGGCGCCGTCCTGGATCGATGTTTCCAATTTGCAGGCGGCTGTTTCCGGCACGCAGGCCGAACGCAATACGGTTGCGGGCACGGTATCGCTCAGGGCCGAGGGATCGGTGGTTCTTGCCAAGGGTTCCGTCGTGGATGTCAGTGGCGGGTCGATTGCCTACACGGCAGCCATTGGACGCACTTCGCAGCTGATTACCGCACTGGGTACAGTAGTCGATATTTCCAACGCGTCGCCGGATGTGCAATACCTTGGCTTTTCCGACCAAGGCAGCACCACGCTCGCCAACCCGCGCGAGGGCATCACCAACATCGTCACCTGGCAGGCGCCTACGTATACGCAGGTGGGCGGATACACCCAGGGTCAGAGCGCGGGCACCATCCAGATATACGCGCCGGCGGCAACCCTCAATGGTTCGCTGGTGGGTCAGACGACGTCGGGGGCGCAGCAACGTGGAGCGCCGCCGCCCGGTGGCAAACTGCAGATCGGCAGCAACAGCATCACGTCGCTGGACACCGAAGCTGTGATCCAGCGTGCCAACATCCTGCTCGGGCCCAATGCCTCGGCGCTGGAAAACTCCCTGACGGCGGCCCAGGCTGCCGACACCATCGTCGTCGACACCGGTTCCGCATTGGGTAACGGCATCAACCGCTTCGACCTCACCAGTGATGGGACCATCGAAATCGCAGGTGGCGCCACAGCGCCGCTGAACTTGGGCGCCGGTGGCCAGTTGATTGCCAGAGCCAACGCTATCGCCGTGAACGCGTCGATCGTCGCGCCAGGTGGAACCGTAAGCCTGAGCGAGCGCCCATTGACCGGATCCAACGCCAATTCTGGCGGCATCACCAGCGCTTCGCCCTGGAATTTGCGAAATTCCCTTGCCTTTCTTGATCTTGCACCAAACGCCCAACGCGGTTCCATAGCCTTGGCTGCGGGAACCCAGATCACGGTTGCCGGAACATGGACCAACGATTACCTTACCCCGGCACCGCGTGTTCCCGGCGCGCCCATCGTGCTCAATGGCGGCTCCATCACTTTGTCGGGCCGCGTTGTCGATATCAGCGGCGCCGCTTTCGATGTTTCCGGCGGGGCGAACCTCAGCCAGGCAGGCACGTTTAGCGGTGGGGCGGCCGGAAAACTCAGCGTCAAGGCAAGTTTCGTCTCCGACGGCACCGGCGGCGATCCCTCTCGCGTCGCGAGCACGGCACAGTTGACCGATACGGGCGTGCTGGACCTGGGTGCAAACTTTGCGTCGCGAATCCGGGGATTCGGCGTTTCCGGCGGAGGCTCCCTGGTACTGGCCGCACCGTCGCTGGCAATCGGTGATTCCGCTAATGGCGGCGCCGGGTCCACGCAGGCACCGACGCCGCTCGCGCCGCTGGATATTCCCACGTCGGTGGGTCATGACGGTTTTTCAAATTTTGGCTTTACCGCCTTCGATTCCATTGAGGTGGTTGGTTCCGGTTTCACGCCACTCGTCCAGACGTTACAGGACAACGCCCTTCTGGCGGCCCGGCCATCTGCGGGCAGCCTGCTAGCGGTAACGAACCCGCAGGGGCCGCTGCCGGGGCAGGCCGCACCGGCGCAGATCAGCTTTAGCGCCACCAATACCTTTGATGGAAGGGCCAGCGTAGCGGCCGGAGCACTGGTAGATGCCGGCGTGCAAGGCAAGGTATCCATTTCTGCCGGCGCCAACATTCAGGACGACGGCGTGCTGCGCGCACCGGCCGGTACTGTGGCGCTGAGCCTAGGAACGCGCCAGATCGACACGACGTTTGGGTATGACGGAACCGGTGGACTTAATGACCGGGCCATCCAGTTGGGCCCTACCGCGCAAGTCGACGTCTCCGGTACCAGTCTGGCCGTAACCAACGCGCAGGGCGTCAAGGCGGGTCAGGTGCTCGACGCCGGAACCTTTTCGGCGAACGCACCGCTGGGCACGGTCGCAATCGATAGCGGCGCCAGCATCAGCGCGCACGGCACCGTCGACACCGTGGATATTCTCATCGGCGGATCGACCTACCAGCGCCAGCCGGTTGCATCGCAAGGCGGTATCGTGCAGATCAGCGCCACCAACGGGCTCTTTCTGGAGGGTTCGGTCGACGCGCGCGGCGGTGCCGCCACCGCCGGTGGCGGCTGGCTCTCCGTGGCGCTTTTGGCTCAGAGTAGCGTTCCTTCAAATACGGTGAATCCGGGGAGCGTTCTGCAGGCCGTCGGCGCGCAACTTGTCCAAAATTCCGACCTGGCGGTCACCAGTGCACCGCCCGCGCTGAGCACCGCCCAGGGGTCATTCGCTTCCCTGGTCTCGTCCGTGGATGCCGCGGGCAATGCGCTTGCCGCGGCACCAGTGCAGGGCGCCGTGACGCCCGCGTGGGTAAATACCTCCACCTCGGGATTCGATCATGTTTGGTTGCAAGCGCCCGACAGCATCGTCTTTTCGCAAGCCAACCTTGCCGTGCGCGGCTCTCTGGTTCTGTCGGCGCAGGCACTGCGCGACACGACCTCGGGCGCATCGGTAACCCTGGCAGCACCATATATCGCGTTGGGCACCGTGGCGCAGTTGTCGCCCGCAACCTTGGACGTGCAGTTCCCATACAACACGCATGCCGCGTCGGCCGGTACAGCGACGATTTCGATCGATGGCAGCAGTCAGGTTGATCTTGTCGGCAATCTTGCGCTAAATGGGTTCGGCAATACCAGGATCAATTCCCTTGGCGACGTGCGCGGCATCGGCGTGACGGCGGATAGTTCAAGTCCCATTTCGTCGCGAACCGCCGGATCATTGAATTTTTCCGGCTCGTTGGACATTGCGGCCGCGCAGGTTTACCCGGCAACCCAAACCGACTTTGTGTTTGCGTCGGCCGACCCGGCCGGCGGCAGCGTCAATATCGCAGTCCCCACGAATCCGGCGATTGCGCCTTGGTCGGCGGGGGGCTCACTGGATTTTCGCGTCGGCAGCTTCGACAATGCCGGCCGGGTGGTTGCGCCCCAGGGTTCCATTTCCGTCGAGGGGACCAATATCACCCTGGAATCGGCAAGCCTGCTGTCGGCAGCAGGCAGTGTGCTGGTTCCCTACGGGACGGTATTGAGCGGCGTGACCTGGACCTATGCGAACCCCCCCAACAATACCTCCATACCCATTGCACCCTTTACGTTGGGTTCAGCTGCGGGCGCGGCAATTCCAGGCAAGGGTATCAGCCTGACGGCGTCAACGATAGATGCCAAGGCCGGATCGACCATCGATATTTCGGGCGGCGGCGATGTCCTCGGAACCGGCTTTGTGCCAGGACCCGGCGGCACCTACGATATGTCGCTCAACTTCCCCTACGCAACGTCCACGAACCCGGTTCTGGCGTCCACCCGCAATCCGTTCTTCGCTCTTGTTCCCAGTCGCGGCACGGCGTCTGCGCCTTTCGACACCCAGATCTACACCGATCTTGTGCTCAATGCGGGCCTGCCTTCAAGTTCCAGTTCGGCGTTCCAGATGGGCGAAACCATCACCATCGGTGCCGGCAGTTCCATTGCGGCGGGTACGTACACGGTGATGCCGGTACGTTATGCCCTATTGCCCGGCGCCTACGCCGTGGAGGCAGCTGCAGGCTTCGCCGATATTCAACCGAACGCCTCGGTATCCATGCCGGATGGAACAGCTATCGTTGCGGGCAAGCTTGGCGTTGCCGCTGCCGGCACCATTACGGCGCGCTGGAGCGGATTTCGCGTCTACTCCGACACGCAGTTTCGCACGCTCTCCGAGTTCCACGATTACCTGGGCAGCCAATTCTTTGCGGCGTCCGCCAGCAATGCCGGACAAACCGTTCCGCAGTTGGGCCCCGACGCTGGCACGCTGCAGGTTGACGCGACCCAGGCCATTGCCCTGGGATCGACCATCGCGGCGGCGCCCGCGGCCGGTGGCCGCGGTGCCGACGTCGCACTGGACGCGCCAGCGGTTGTTGTTGCACCCTTCGCAGCCGATGCCGCTTCGCCGCAAGCCACCTTGACGCTGGGCACGACGGGCTTGACGGCATTGCATGCCGAGTCGCTGGTGATTGGCGCCACCATCGAAGCGCCGGGACCGGTGCTCGCGCGCAATTCGGCGCGGAATTTGTCCGCGGTCGCTGCGTCGGTTGGTGTTTCGGGTGGTGCGTCCATCCAGGCCGGGGAAATCATCCTTGCCGGAACCACGGTAAACATCGGTGCGGGGTCGTCCATCATCGCCGATCCCACGGTCGCGCCGCCGACCCGCAGCATTTCCGTAGCCGGAGACGGAACGGCGCTGGGCGACGGGGCTTTGGTCTATGCGGGCAATGTGGCAACGCTGCCTGCGCTCAAGCGCAACGGATCGGCGCCCGGAACCGCAACCAGCGGGGACCTAGCGATCGGCGCCAATGCCACGGTGCGCGCAAGCTCCGTGCTTTTCGACGCCTCGAATACCCAGTCGTATGACCCGTCCTTCACGCCGCAATCAAGGGATGTGGGTCTGTCCGCGGCGCTCGTCAACCTGGGCGCCGTGCCGGCGGGCGCCAGCGGTCTGAACTTGAACCAGGTACTACTGTCGAAGTTTTCCGCCGCGGGCAGCCTGACCCTATCCAGCCTGGGCGGGTTCGAAGTCTACGGCGCCGCCACGATCGGTCAATTGGCGTCCAACGGCGCGCCTCTGCTGTCGAGCCTCGCCCTCGTGGGTCCGGGGCTGATCGAGGTGGGCGGTGGAACCGCGCAGGTCGCGCTAAACGCCGGCCATATCCGCCTGGAAAATTCGCCGGGTTTGAGCTTGGCGTCGCCTGGCAGCGGCCAGGCGACTCTGCTGATCAATGCGGTGGCGTCGGCGAGTGCGGCCTCAACGGCCGTCGAGGATGGCAGTGTCGCCATTGGTGGTGCGCTGGCGTTCGATGGGTTCCAATCGGTTGTCGTGGATGCTGCCGGGCGCGCCGCGTCCCCGACCCAGACAGCCGCCGGTACCGGTGACCTGGTCTTTACGGGCGCGGTCGGCGCAGGTTCGGGTATCACGCTAGGCAACGCCGGAGCGACACTCAACGTGAGCGCCACGCGCATCACGGCGCAACGCGGCGTCGATGCCGGCATCGTTGTGCCCGGGGCCCTTACCATCTCCGCGTCGGGCAATGCCGCGCCGGCGCAAAGCGGTGAACTCGGTGCCTCGTTGAATATTTCTGCACAGAACGTCAACCTGACGGGCCGGATCGATCTGCCCTCGGGCGTGGTTGCCATCCAGGCCAATGGCCCGGCTGCCAGTGACGGAATCACCGTTGGTAGCGGCGCCGCGATACGCGTTGCCGGTTCCACGCAGACATTTGGCGCGACCACAGCCGATGTATCGGCGGGTTCCATTCAATTGAATTCGGCCAACGGCTCGATCTTGCAGGCGGCGGGCTCCACAATCGACATTTCCGGCTCGGGCATCAAGGGTGATGCCGGTGCGCTCAAACTTGGCGCAGCCAGCGGCACTGTGCAACTCGGTGGGACAGTCCTCATGGCGCCGGGAAGCGCGGCGCGCGGGGCCGACGTGAATATTGACGCTGCCCGCCTGGATAATTTTTCCGCACTGGTATCGACGATTGACGCGGGCGGCGGTGGTGTTGCGGCCGATGCACTGTCATTGCGGGCCCGGTCGGGTGATATCGCCATCGGTTCGGGTGATGCGATCAAGGCGCACGCCATCACCGTGGAGGCCGACGGCGGCGGCGGAATCAACGACGGTTCGATCGTTGCGTCGGGCACGCTCGATGCCAGTGGCGCCGCCGGGGGGCAGGTGAACCTTTACGCCAATGACCAGATAGCCTTGCTGGGTGCGCAGATACTCGCCAATGCAACATCGGCCGGCCAGACCGGCGGAAGCGTGGTTGTATCGTCCCGCGTTACGGCCGATGCGAGCGCACGCATTGCGCGCAACGGCAGCAATTATGCGGTTGTGTTCGGCGCCGATCCGCAAAGCCAGCGGCAGACGACGATCGATGTTTCCGCACCGGGTAGCGCGGGCCCGCTGGATCCGGCCGGCTACACGGCGGGTGGAATCATCACCCTGCGTACACGCCAGATCAACGGCAACGACGTCGATATCGCCGGGATTGGGCAGGCAGCGCTCCTCGGAGCGCGTCAGGACGCCTTCGTGGGGGTATACGTGGACAACGCCGCAGCCGGTGTGGATGCCGGAGCGGAGATTGCCGCGATGGCGGGAACGCTTTCCTCCTACATGAGCGCGGCCAACCGGGCCGCCATGACGAACCGTTTGTTGGGAGGCGCCGCGCCCGGGGCGGCATTCAGCCTGCGACCCGGGTTGGAAATCCGTTCCCCCGGGCAAATACTCGTGTCCACTGCGGTTGATTTTGCGGCGGGACTGACAGCGACCGACGCGGCCAATTGCACCACGTGCACTTTTCGCTATACCGGTTCTACGGCGGCCAGCGATCCGGGCGAACTTACCTTGCGAGCAACGGGCAACATCGCCATCAATGCCAATGTCAGCGATGGATTTCTTCCGGGAGCCAACGCGCGTAATGCGACAGCATTGGCAGGACCCGGCGCGCCCAATGTCACGCCGTGGAGCAGCGGTGAAAGCTGGAGCTACACCGTTACCGCCGGTGCCGATCTGCTGGCCGCGGACCCCAATCGCGTGGCGGCCTCGGCCCAGGTGGCAGGTCAGGCCGGAGACCTTTCAGTCGGCCCCACCGCTGGTGGACTTCCTGTGACCGTCCGGACGGGGACCGGGACCATCGCGCTCAACGCGGCACGCGATCTCATCGTGTCGAACACGCCGCCCCGTGCCGGCAGCAGCTACCTTGTGTCCAGCGCGGTCTATTCAGCCGGCGTGGCCAACATCTCGATCCCGGCGTCGGTGCAACTGCCGTCAAGCGCTCTTTTCGTCCCGGGAATCTCTCCCCTGCGGGAACCGGCCACCGTGCCGTACCTGACCCAATTCGGCGGCAATGTCAGCATCGTTTCCGGCAATGACATCGTCAGTGGACAGGACGCAGTTTCGCAAACCATCAACGACTGGCTCCTGCACGCGGGCCTCAATTCCCAACAGGCCAGTCCGGCTGGGCCCTGGGGCATCCTCTGGGTGGACTTCGGTCAGTTCCAACAGGGCTTCGGTGCTTTGGGTGGGGGCAATCTGGCGCTTTTGGCAGGAAACAACATCACTGGCGTCGGTGCTGCGGTGGCCAGCAATCGCGTGAATTCGGCCGAGACGGGCGGACAAACCGTCACCCACGGCGTGGGGTCCTTGAGCGTGGAAGCCGGAGGCACCGTACAGCAGGGTACCTTCTACGATGAGTCGGGTTTGTACCGTATCCAGGCCACAGCGCTCACGTCCGCTTCGACGCTGGCCTCCCCAAACCCGGATGTGCGGTTGGCTTTGGGCAGCAACGCCTTGGACATCCAGGTGCGCGAAGGAGCGCAATTTGAATCACCGTTCAATCCGGCCATATACGCCTACAGCGACATCGTCATCGCCGCCAAGCCGATCGGGCCGCTCGCGCCCGCGGTGCAATCGATGTACTTCACGTACGACGATTCATCGACCCTGAATGTACGGGCCGCTGCGGGTGATGTCCTGATGGGAAGTACCGTCATCAGCAGCATCACCTCGCCATTGGTGGCCCTCGGTGGCAGCGTGTTCGGCCTGACCGTTGCCAGGAATGGCGATGTCCTGCCGCCAAACGTGTCGCTTGTCGCATTCGGCGGGAATGTTCGGGGTCCCGGCCCTTCCGCATCCGTCGAGATGTATCCGTCGGCGTCGGGACAGTTGCAACTGCTGGCCGATGGCGCCATCTCGGGCTTTGGCATCACGATGTCTCCCGCTTTGCCCGGTTCGCAGCCCGGCATTGCCTCGGCCCAGCCTGCCCTTGAATATGTGGGCCCAGGCTCGGCATTCCTGGCCTCGCCAGTCGGACCGGTGCTGCATGCAGGGGATGGCGCGCCTGCGCAGGTGGTAGCGCGCAACGGATCGATTTCCGACAGCGACATCGTTCTGTCCAAGACCCTTGACATGCAGGCGGGCGGCAATATCGGACCCAACGTCACCCTTGACGTCCAGAATTCCAATGCCGATAGCGTGACCAGCATTTCGACGGGCGGCATGATCGATTTTTCCGCTAATTCCAACGCCCAGCAGTTCGATCACATCTTCATATCCGGGCCCGGAGCCGCGCAAGTGGTGGCTGCCGGAGCAATCAATCTTGGCGCCGACGGGCTGGGCATAGATTCGCGCGGCAATCTGGACAACCCGAACCTGCCCGCGGTCGGTGCCTCCCTTGTCGTGGTTGCCGGCGCGGGGAGCAATTCAAGCGGGGGTGTCGCGCTACCCAACTACCTGGGAATCATTGACAACTTCGTGCGCTATGACGCGTTTGCCTCCTTCGGCTCGGCATCGGCCGTTCTCGATGCGCAGGTGATTGCCGCGCTTCGCAATGATCCGGGTTTGGTACCGCTGGCCAATGCCTTGGCGGCGGGAATGGCCAACCGCAATTCGGTGAACGATCCATGGTCGGCGTTCCAACGAGACGTGAACGCGCTTTCCCCGGCGGTGCTGGCAGTCGGTGCAGTAAAGCTGGCCTCCGCGGTCCAGGTGGTTGCGAACCAGCAATTCGTCCTGAGCAACAATAGCGAAACCTTCGCGCCGGCCTATGCGGTGTTCGGCGACATGTTTTCGACCCTGCAAAACAATGATGGCGCCATCCGTCAATTCATCCTTGACAACCCCTTTGGGAATGCGTCCAACGCGGCGGCACTGCGAAGCCAAGCTCTGGCCGGCCTGCCGGCGGCATTGGTGGCCGCGATTGAACTGGGAATCGCTGCCCCCTCGAGCGTGAACAATGCCGATTCGGCCTTCTCCAAGGCGCTGTCGGCGATAGATCCGGCAACGCTCAGCAGTGGTGCGCGCGCCCTCCTGGCCAATACCCTGAGCGTTGCAGGTGCCAGCCGCGACGCGCTGGCAGCCTCGGGAAGCCTGACCGGCAGCGGATCACCCTACGCCAAGGGCCTCACGAGCCTGGCCGCGTCCTTCACTCCGACCACGGCGGCGGGGCTCAACGATTTGCAGATGGGATACAACGAGATCAAGGCAGAACAGTCCGGCTCGGTGGCGGTATTCGCGCCCCAGGGCGGCATCATCGTCGGGCAATCCGCGCCGCCCGTGCTCGATACGACGGCCAAGTTGAAGACGCCCTCCCAGCTGGGCATTTTCACCTATGGCGGAGGCGACATCATCGGCATGGTACGCGACAATTTCGATGTGTTTCGCTCACGGGTCTTCACCCTTGCCGGCGGCGATATCAACCTGTGGTCCTCGCTGGGCAATATCGATGCCGGGCATGGAGCGCGGGACGTTGCCGTGGTGCCTCCGCCGAATCTGGTGCAGGATCCCAATACGGGCATCGTGTCACTGGATTTTGGTGCCTCAGTCAGCGGCAGCGGAATCGGTGCACTCAAGACGCAGGCCGTACAACCCCCCAGCAATATCAACCTGATGGCGCCTGCCGGCTACGTCGATGCGGGCGAAGCCGGAATCCGCGCAGAAGGCGGCAGCGTCACGCTTGGAACCAACCTGGTCTTGAATGCCGGCAACATACAGGCGGCCAGCGGCGTCAGCGGGGGTGCGGTCGTGGCGACGGTGGCTGCACCGCCGCCGCCTTCGACGGGGACAAGCGGTGGCGACAAGGTGGCGGAGGGTGCGCAGCGCGACGCGATGAACCAGGCACGGGACGCCGAGGCGCGTGCCAATGCACAGGCCCACATGCACGTCACTGGGGAATTCATCGGATTTGACGATGACTGCGGTTCCCATTCCGCCGGTGAAAGTGAAAAATGCAGGACCGCCAGCGATGCGGCGCAATGAGTTTGCTCGGCTGGCACATGTACCCATTCGACGTCCCCGCGATACCGGTTCGCTCAGGCATGCCGCCCGCTCGGCGCGCCGCAGGTGCCGCAAATGGCGGCTTCCGCTAGGGCAACGGTGTTCCCTGTTTCCATCGCCTCGCCTTCGGGCGCCGCCTCGCGCGGGCGGTTAGCGCATTTCATAGCCCAGCACCAGAGAGGCAACGTCGTATCGGCCATTGCCGGTTATCGCGATGTCCTGCGCGTCGATCCGCTTCAGTTCGATGCCTGGCGCCTCCTGGGAACGGCGCTGCTATCCCGGCAGGAGTCCGCGGCGGCGCTCGAAGCCTGTAATCGTGCGCTTGGGCTGCGCCGGGATATCGCCGAGGTGTGGGCGACGCGAGGCGAAGCGCTGGCGCGATTGGGCCGCAATGGCGAAGTGATGGAACACCCGGACCGTATTCGGGAGGCCATTGCAAGCTTTGAAAGTGCGGTCCGCCTGCAGCCGGCACTTGGGTCCGCGTGGCTGCAGCTGTCAAGCCTGCGCAGGCTGCTGGGCGAAAATGAGCTGGCGCTCGACGCCTTGGATCGCGCGCGGGCCCAAGGTCCCGATTTGGCCAAGGTCTGGAATAATCGGGCCCTGATACTCGATGCGCTCCGGCGGCGCGAGGAGGCACTTGTCGATTTTGCGCGTGCCTTGGCACTGGATCCGCAAAACGCCGTCGTCTGGAGCAATCAGGCCAAGGTGCTGCATAGCTTGTCCCGCAATGACGAGGCCCTTGCCAGCCTGGACCGCGGTCTTGCAATTGCACCGGATTTGGCCGTCGCATGGAGCATGCGCGGCGTCATCTGTGCGCAAATGAACCGCTACGACGAGGCGCGCGAGCACCTGCAGCGGGCCCTGCAGCTTGAACCCGAGCACCGCGAGGCGCGGTTCAACCTTGGAATGGTGCATTTGTATCTCGGAAATTTCGATCAAGGCTGGGTGGGATACGAGGCCCGCGAGAACCTGCCGGGCACCAATGTGCTGAACCTGGCCGGGGCACCGACCTGGCAGAGGGGGGAATCCGTCTCCGGAAAGACCATCCTCATTCACTGTGAGCAGGGTTTGGGCGATACGATCCAATTCTGCCGCTTCGCTCCGCATCTGGCCGCGATGGGCGCCCGGGTGATCATTACGGTTCAGCCGCCCCTGCACTTGCTGTTGGCCGATCTGGGCGAAAACGTCCGCGTCCTGACCAATGGGGATCCGGCGCCGGCTTTCGACATGCAGTGCTGGCTGATGAGCGTTGCGCACCGGCTTGCCATAACCGCCGACACCATACCTTCCCGTGTACCTTACCTTAGCCCCCCCGCGCAGCGGGTACGCGTTTGGCGCCGAACGCTGGGGCTGGCGCCGGACCAGGGCAGGGCCGAACACTCGGCTGGGGGTCCGCTCCGTGTCGGTCTGGTGGTAAGCGGCAATGCCGATCACGCCAATGACGCACATCGATCGATCCCGCTGGAGCGCTTCGCGGCGGTCTTTTCGATGCTGGGCGCAACAAAGGTGCAGTGGCACCTCTTGCAGCGCGAAGTGCGCGCCGATGACGAGCAGTGGCTGCGACGGCACGAAATTGCCGACCATCGCGAGGCACTATTGGATTTTTGCGATACGGCCGCGCTCGCCTGCTGCATGGACGTGGTTATCAGTGTCGATACTTCGGTTGCGCACCTGGCAGGAGCTTTGGGAGTGCCGCTTTTTCTCCTGTTGCCGGCCAACGTCGACTGGCGCTGGATGGGCGGGCGCGAAGACAGTCCCTGGTACCCGAGCGCTCGCCTGTTTCGCCAGCAAAGCCTCGGCGATTGGAGCGGGCCGTTAAGGATGCTGGCAGCGGCACTGGACGAGGAACAGCGCAGGTCTATGGGCGATCGACGGCCCTCACAACTCCCCGGTGACGCGCCGCCGTGCGATTCCGATTGGCGCGACGACGCACTGCTCGGCGTTCTGCAGCAAAAGGCGCGCGCGTCGTTGCAGGACTCGGCCGCACAGTTCAACCTGGGTTTGCGCCTCCTGGCGTTGGGGCGGCTGGATGCCGGCTGGGACTATTACGAATGGCGCCAGTGGGTGCCATCGTTGCACACCGCCATGCCGGAGGGCGGGATCGTCTGGGATGGCAGCCAGGACCTTGCCGGCAAGACGCTGCTGCTGTGTCATGAGCAGGGCCTGGGCGATGTGCTGCAGTTTTGCCGTTACGTGCCCCTGCTTGCGGCCTACGGCGCGCGCGTATTGCTTGGCGTGCCGCGACCCCTGGCCAGCCTCGTCGCCAGCGTTCCCGGCGTACACGCCGTGGTGGGCGGCAATGATCCGATACCCCCGTTCGATTACAAGTGCCTGCTCTTGAGCTTGCCCCAGCGCTTCGGCACGACCTTGCGGAACATTCCTGCGCAAATTCCTTATCTGGCTGCGCCTGCGTCCAACATGGGTCGCTGGCGCGAACGTATCGAGGTCGGTGGGCACCCTGAAGTCCTGCGTATCGGCCTGGTTTGTTCGGGCAGCCCCACGCATCCGAACGACGCCCAACGTTCGATTCCGCTGGCGGCGTTCGCCGCCTTGCGTGATGCCCTGGATGGAGTGGTGTTTGAATTCCACCTCTTGCAGGCGCAGGTTCGTGCTTCGGATTCGGCGGCGCTCTCGGAACTTGGCATTCACGATCATTGCGCGGAACTTACGGACATGACCCATACGGCTGCGCTTGCGCAATACATGGATGCCGTCGTCAGCGTCGACACCGCCGTCGCGCATCTGTGCGGGGCGCTCGGCTTGCCGCTTTATCTGCTGCTTTCGCCCGACCCCGATTGGCGCTGGATGATCGGGCGGGAGGACTCGCCTTGGTATCCGAGCGTGCGTCTGTTTCGCAGGGCGCCAGGACTGCCCTGGCATTGCGTGTTGGCGCAGGTCGGCTCGGTGCTGCGCGCCGAGAGGGATCAGGTTCGCGGTAGGCCCGGGGCAGGCACGTTCGACTACGCGGTTGCCGCCGGCGCGCTGCCGGGCTTGGCTTGGCGACGTGCTCCGGTAACACCGCCGGATCTTCCGGCGATGCTGGCCGGCGCCATCGATCGGCATCGCAATGGGGATCGGGCCGGCGCCATCGCTTCCTATCGGACCTTGCTCGCGTTTCAGCCGGAATGGTTCGATGTCTTGCGCCTCCTGGGCGGCGCATTGGTCCAGGACGAACAGGCCGCCGAAGCGTTGGCGGCGCTGGACGCGGCCCTGCGCCAGCGGGAGGACGCCGAAGAGGTGTGGGCGGCTCGCGCCAGTGCACTGGCGCTGCTGGGGCGATTTGCCGAGGCACTTGAGAGTATCGACCGCGCACTGGCCCTGCAACCGGGCAAGCCGGAATATTGGAACACCCGGTCCCTGCAGCTTCAGGCGCTGGGCAGAATTCACGAGGCCCTGGAAGGCGTCGGGCGTGCCTTGCGCCACGTCCCGGATCGGCCGGAGTTTCTCGGCAACCGCGCTGTGCTCAACCTGACGCTGGGAAATCTTGCGACCGGCTGGCGCGACTTCGAAGCGCGCCTGCAGGTTCGCGAGATGGGGATGGCGCCGCTTGGCGGCATCCCCATTTGGGACGGGCGGCAGCGGCTGGCGGGACGGACAATACTGCTCGCCTGCGAACAGGGACTGGGCGACACGCTCCAGTTCTGCCGCTACGCGCCGCTGCTCGCGCAGAGGGGGGCGCGAGTCGTACTCGGCGTGCAGCCGGCACTGCGGGCCCTGTTGCGCGAAATGCCGGGGCTCTTGGCCGTAGTCACCGAGGGTGATTCTGTGCCTGCCGTCGACTTGCAATGTTGGTTGCTGAGCGTTCCGCACCGCTTGGGTACGACGCTGGAGTCCGTCCCGGCCGCGGTTCCCTATCTGCGCGCTCCGGACAGCCGGGTGATTGCCTGGCGCGAGCGCCTGGGGGCAAAAGACGCGCAAGCGGCGCTGCGGGTAGGAATCGTCGCCAGTGGAAGCGCTGACCATGATAACGATCGATATCGCTCGATTCCCCTGGCCCAATTCGAAGCGCTGTTTGCGACCCTGCGGCTGCGGGCGGCCAGGCCCATCCAATGGCATCTCCTGCAAAGCGAGGTGCGTGCGGACGACGAGACCTGGCTTGGTCGACTGGGAATAGCGGACCACCGCACGGATTTGCGGGATTTTTGCGAAACGGCAGCGTTGGCTTCCTGCTTGGACGCCATCGTGAGTGTCGATACGGCTGCGGCGCACCTTGCTGGTGCCTTGGGCATTCCGCTCTACCTTCTTTTGCCGGCCAATCCCGATTGGCGGTGGATGGTGGAGCGTACGGATAGCCCGTGGTACCCGACGGCACGGCTCTTGCGTCAACGAAAACTTGGGGATTGGAGCGACCCGCTCGCATCGCTTTGCCAAGCACTGCTTGAAGCGTCGGATTCCGGCTCGACGTGACGCGTCAGATTCCCGACACAACCGTGTGCGATCCTCAAACGTTTGGAGCCAGGAACCCGAGGCGCCCGTGGCGCCACCCAGGATCCGGTTAACCGATGAAACGATTTTTATTGTTGTTGACCCTGCTTTCCCTGCTGCCGCTTACCGCAAACGCTTGGTGGAACGGGGAGTGGAAATATCGCCGGAAAATCCAGATTAATACGTCGCAGACCGGCGTCGCGCTCAACGAGTCGGTGGGGCAGGCTCTGGTAGCCGTTCGCCTTCATTCGGGAAATTTCCTGTTCTCGGACGCCAAGCCCGATGGCAGCGATCTGCGCTTTGTTGCCAACGACGACGCAACGCCGTTGCGGTACTCGGTGGAGTACTTTGACGCCACGAATCAGCTTGCCCTGATTTGGGTACAAGTCCCCCAGGTAGCGGCGTCGTCGACCGCGGAATTCTTCTACCTGTATTCGGGAAACGAGAAGGTTGTCAACGCCAGTGACCCGAAGGGCCTTTACGGGGCCGATCAGCTGTTGGCGCTCGAATTCGGGGAACTGCAGCTGCCGTTCAAGGACGGCAGCGCCTATGCGAGCGCGGTTGCCGGCGACGGCGTGTCGACGGACGCCGGCGGACTCTTTGGCCACGC
>Ga0209698_10001589_pt1 | contig 26123 bp, 26 predicted proteins | sample LitLauG_LLR_2012_FD_187203 | JGI IMG/M metagenome (GOLD analysis project Ga0209698, IMG submission 187203) | Freshwater sediment microbial communities from Pennsylvania, USA - Little Laurel Run_MetaG_LLR_2012 (SPAdes) (version 2) | ecosystem: Environmental > Aquatic > Freshwater > Creek >... | reverse complement strand
GGGCGGAGATTGAGAAGGTTGTGCGGTAGTCAGTGTGGCGCGGGCGCCCCCGCCCGCGAACAGCCGGAGAATCCACAGGATTTGTGGTCTGAAGTGTTCATCCGTCACAGACAGCGATTTCCGCGAGCCTCTATGCTGCGACTGGAATAGGCAGAGCTCGTCATGCTGGATACTTCACCACCGAAATACCGTTACCGCCGGCGACTCCCGCATCTACAAAAGGCGGATTGCGATCTGTTCGTGACTTTCTGCACGCTGGGGCGGACGTCCCTTCCTGATGCCGCCCGCGACCTGGTCCTTGGGCATGCCATGCGTGAGCACGGGAACAGGGTCCACCTCCATGCGGCCGTGGTAATGCCGGACCATGTTCATTTGCTGCTCCTGCCGCTGCGCGGCCCTGATGGCTGGCCCTTTCCCCTGGTGACTATCCTGCAATGTATGAAAGGGGCCACTGCCCATCGCATCAACAAGCTTTTGCATCGCTTCGGACCGGTTTGGGAGGAGGAGTCGTTCGATCACGTATTGAGATCGGATGAAAGCCTGGGCGAAAAATGCGAATACATCCGTCAGAACCCGGTAAAGAGAGGTCTGGTGCGGCGGCCGGAAGACTATCGGTGGTTGTGGCTGAACCCCGAGCTGTCGGCGAACTCGGTGTCCGGATAGCTCTGCTCTGCAGCAGTCGCGGGCGGGGGCGCCCGCGCCACATTAGTTCACTTCTTTCAGCCTGCCTGTCTTGACGTCATACACGAATCCCCGCACCGGAATGTGCTTCGGAATCCACGGGTGCGATTTCACTTTGTGTATCTGCTGGCGGACGTTGGCTTCCAGGTCGTCGAAGGCGTAGAAATGGGCCGGTTCGCTGGAACCCATGCCCATTTTCTCGGTCAGGCGCGCTCTTAATTCGTATTCCTGCACCTTGAGCAGGCCGCAGTCGGTGTGGTTGATGATGATGAACTCCTGCGTGTCGAGCAGGTGATGGGAGACGATTAGCGAGCGCAAGGCGTCTTCAGTAGCGATGCCTCCGGCGTTGCGGATCATGTGCGCGTCTCCCGGCTTCAGGCCGAGGCAATGCTCGAACAGAATGCGCGAGTCCATGCAGGCGAGAACCGCCACGTGCCGCTTGGGGCGGACGGAGAGTTCTCCCAGGGTGAAGTTGCGGGCGAAGACTTCGTTGGCTTGTAAGAGTTCGTCGGCTACGGACAAGGTTGCGTGCTCCTAAGAATCCCCACGTCTCGCAAAAGATGCGAGACATGGGGCACCCAGATTTTGAGTACCCCACTTTTTATTGCATCTAGTTTACCCGTTACAATCGGCGCGTGACCCTCGGTGTGAATTTGGATGACACGATCGTGGCGATCGCTACGCCGGCCGGGCGTGGCGGGATCGGCGTAGTGCGGCTTGCGGGGCCGAAGGCACGGATCATTGCTTTGCCGATGTTACGGCTGAAGCACGAATTAGAGCCCGGGCGGGCAGTGTTTACCGATCTGGTTGAGCTTCGTACCGCAATAGAGGAAGTCAAAGTCCCCACCCTAGCCTCGCCAAAAAACGGCGAGTCTAGGATGGGGCACCCTCCTGTTTCATCTCGGGTCGACGAGGTCGTCGTTACCTACTTTGCCAAGCCGCATTCTTATACGACAGACGACATCATCGAGATTTCGGCGCATGGGTCTCCGGTGGTGCTGCGGCACATTGTCGAGCTCTGCGTTGCTGCTGGCGCCCGCTTGGCCGAGCCGGGCGAGTTCACCATGCGGGCGTTTTTGAACGGGCGCATCGATCTGACGCAGGCCGAGGCGGTGCGCGATCTGATTGACTCGCAGACTTTGTATCAGGCCAAAGTGGCGGCGCAGCAGCTGGAAGGGGCGCTCTCGCGGCGGTTGCAGCCGATCAAGCAAAAGCTGGTCGAGCTGATCGCGGTGCTCGAGGCGGGAATCGATTTCGCCGAGGACGATGTTTCCGTCATGCCCGACTCGAAGATTCTGGAGCACATCGGGGCAATCCGCACGCCGCTGGAGCAGCTGAGCGCCAGCTTTGCCTACGGAAAAATCGTGCTTGAAGGATTGACTCTGGCCATCGTGGGACGGCCGAATGTCGGCAAATCGAGCCTGTTCAACCGCCTGGTCGAACGCGAGCGGGCCATTGTCACGGCAACTCCGGGGACAACTCGCGACCTGGTCACCGAAACGGTGGCGATTGGCGGAATCCCCGTGAAGCTGGTCGATACCGCCGGCATTCGCCAGGCGCTCGATGAGGCGGAGTCCATCGGCATTCAAAAATCCAAAGAGACGCTGGCCGATGCGGATCTGGTGTTGGTCGTGGTCGATGCGTCGCAGGCCGCCACCGAGGAGGATGCGGAGCTGCAACGTCTGGCGGCGAACCGGCCGATGATTGTAGTTGGAAATAAGAGTGATCTCGGGATCAGCGATCGGTGGTCCGCAGCGGGTGGTCAGACAGTTTGCACGTCTGCCGTTACCGGGGCAGGAATGGCCGAGCTGCGCGCGGAGATTTTGCGGCATATCGGCGGCGAGGGGGCGGCGCAGGCCGAGTCAGGATTTTTGACGAACGTGCGCCATGAGGGTTTGATCAAAGAGTCGCTCAACTCCCTCGGCGCGGCCTGCAAAGCCGTTGAGGGCAAGATTCCGCACGAGATGCTGATGATCGATCTTTATAACGCGCTGCGTCCGCTGGATGCGATTACTGGGGCGACCACCTCCGACGACATTCTGAATTTGATCTTCAGCACATTTTGCATCGGAAAGTAAAAAGGCTTCCAAGCCGGGACATTGGTCAGTTACCATAGGCGACCAGTTTCGAAGGGGTTAAGTTGTCCGTATCCACGCAAAATAATCTGGAAAATGACCTCGCGCACGCTGAGCGAGCGGCTGGGCCTTGCGTGTTCGTGTTGTTTGGCGCGGCTGGGGACTTGACCAAGCGCAAGCTGGTGCCGGCGCTCTTCAATCTGAGCAGAGCGAAGCTGCTGCCTGACAACTTCGCGGTCATAGGCGTCTCTGTCGACGACTTGAGCCTCGAAGATTTCCGCAGCCAGGTCACCAGCTTCCTGCCGACCTCAACCGAATCCGCGGATGCTTTGGACTGGTTCCGCAAACGGCTATTCTACGAGCGCGGAGACTTCGCCGATCCGAACACGTTTGTGAAGCTGCGAGACCGGCTGGCCGCGATCGACGCGGAGCAGCACACGGAGGGGAACTATCTTTTCTATCTGGCGACGGCGCCCAAGTTTTTTTCGCAAATTGTGCAGCAACTAGGAACCGCTGGAATGTCGCGGCAGGAGAATGGGCGCTGGCGGCGGGTGGTGATCGAAAAGCCGTTTGGACACGATCTGGAATCGGCCCAGGCGCTCAACCGCGATATCAAGACTGTGCTGCAGGAAAACCAGATCTATCGCATCGATCACTATCTGGGCAAAGAGACGGTGCAGAACATCATGGTCTTCCGCTTCGACAACGCCATCTTTGAGCCCATCTGGAACCGGCGGTATATCGACCATGTGCAGATCACGAACGCCGAAACCGTGGGAGTGGAGCGGCGCGGCGGGTACTTCGATACGGCGGGGACCTTGCGCGACATGGTTCCCAACCATGTGATGCAACTGCTCAGCTTGACCGCGATGGAATCGCCGGTATCGTTTCAGGCGGACGCCGTACGAAATGAGCAGGCGAAGGTTTTGCATTCGATCCAGCCGCTGAACTCGGATGACGTCTTGCAGCGCAGCGTGCGCGGACAGTATGGCGCTGGAGTGTCAGGTGAGGAAAAGTTGGCGGCTTACCGCGCGGAACCTGGGGTTGCGGCGGAATCCCGCACCGAGACGTTCGTGGCGCTGAAGCTGAACATCGACAATTGGCGATGGGCGGGCGTGCCATTCTATCTGCGGACGGGCAAGCGGCTGGCGCTGCGCCATACGGAGATCGCCATCCAGTTCAAACGAACGCCGTTCGAACTGTTTCGCAACGCTCCCTTTCGCAAACTCCACACCAACACGCTGGTGATCCAGATCCAGCCGGTGGAAGGAATTTCGTTGAGCTTCGGGGCGAAGATTCCAGGGCCTCTGCTTCGGGTGGGATCGGTAGACATGAGTTTTGAATACTCAAAGTATTTCGGAGCGGACGCCTACACCGGATATGAAGTTTTGCTCTATGACTGCATGATCGGCGATGCGACCTTATTCCAGCGCGCCGACATGGTCGAGGCTGGCTGGCGAGTGGTCGATCCGGTATTGGACGTGTGGAGAGCGCTGCCTCCGCGCAAGTTTCCGAATTATGCATCGGGCAGTTGGGGGCCGGCGGAGGCCGATCAGTTGCTGGAGCAGGACGGCCGCCAGTGGAGGAGAATCGAACCATGATTCTTTTTGAACAATGATTCTTGCAGGCGAGATCGGCGCGACGCGCATCCGGCTGGCTGCTTTCCAGACCGAAGGCAACCAATTGCAATCCGTGGTCGAGAGAATTTACATCAGCCATGAGCACGACGGGCTGGCGGGCGTTCTGGCGGACTTCATCAAGACCGAAGGCATCCCCGTGCATAGCGCATGCCTTGGCGTAGCGGGGCCGGTGCGAGCGGGACGGAGCAAGATCTCCAACCTGCCTTGGACCATCGACGCCAGAGATGTGGCCAAGCAGCTCCGGCTGAACTCGGTGGGCTTGCTCAACGATCTGGAGGCCTACGCGTACGGAATCGATGGCCTGGAATCGAAAGACTTCATCCCGTTGAGCGAGGGCTCGGAAGAGGCCGAGGGGAATCGCGCCGTGATCTCGGCCAAGACAGGACTGGGCATGGCGGGGCTGTACTGGGATGGCTTCCGGCACCATCCTTTTGCTTGCGAGGGAGGCCATGCCGACTTCGCGCCCAGAAACGATCTGCAGATGGAGTTGCTGGCCCACCTGCAGAAAAAATATGGCCGCATCAGTTGTGAGCGCATTCTGTCCGGGCCCGGGATCAAGAACATCTACGACTTTCTGCGGGATACGCACAAGGCTGAGGAGCCGGAGTGGTTAGGTGAAGAGATGGGCGCCGCGCCTGATCCTCCCGCCCTGATCTCAAAAGTTGCGCTCGAGGGTAAGGCCGCGATCTGCGATCAGGCCATGTCGATTTTCGTGAGCGTGTTCGGCGCGGAGACCGGGAACTGCGCGTTGCATTACATGTCCACGGGCGGAATTTTTATCGGCGGCAGTATTGCTGCGAAGATCGTGCCCAAGATGAAGGATCCGCTGTTCATGCAATCCTTCCTGGACAAAGGGCGCATGGAAACGATTCTGAAAGACATGCCGGTCAAGATTGTCGTCAATGACGACTGCGGCATGATCGGAGCCGCACGGTACACGCTCGTGCAGAAGGCGTTTCGCGGCTCGGGGCGGCAAGGCCAGTAACGGAGCCCTCGAGGTAGCTTAAAGGTGGTGGCCGCGGAGCATGGTGACGATGCTTCCGGCGACGATCAGCACCAGGCATGCGAACGAGAAGATGTAGTAGAGCCACTTCACCTTCGGCCAAATAAACGCGGGCCACTTGTCGGAAAGCTTATCGAAGAATGTGTCGCCCATGCGCGGCGGTAGAGCCGCTTCCTCCGAGTCCGGCGTCCAGTTGCCTGCGATCCATGTGGCGCGAAGATTCGATAACAGCAGGGCGATGACGATAATCTTCACCACCCCAATACCGGGTGAATTGAAAAGTACGAAGACGAACGATGTGAGGAAGTCGATCACGTAATAGAGAAGAACAATCGCCGCGGCAAAGGGATTATGCTCGCGAACCCCGACTCCGCCGAGATGGAAGAGAAGGAACAGGACGACTCCGAGGATGGGCTGGCGGCCCAGCAAAAGGAAAGCGAGCGACATTACGCCTACCAGAGTGCACACCCAAAACCCCTGCACGGCGAGATAGTCGACGTCAGCACCGCTTTGGATCGATGGCCAAAAGAGGCTCTTGAGGCGGCTCTCGTTACGAGTCGTCGAATCGGAGAGGCCGAGCGTTTGCATGGCCAGAGATTAGAGCGCAAGGGGCACCGCGTGTCCAGCGAAAACACCGCCCCCTATTTCGAAAGCCGGCCCAGGGCTGCGCGGAACATCTGGTCGAAAGACTTGGCAGTGCCATCCTTGGCAACTGCTTCGAGCGCCTTTTCGGCGTTGACGCGTTGATAGCCGAGATTCAATAGCGCCGAGAGCACGTCTTCTTCGGTTGCGTTCATCGCCGGTGCAGCGGGCGCCGCGGCTGGTCCGGCTTCCGGCAACTTATCTCTCAACTCCAGCACCATCCGCTCGGCGGTCTTCCTGCCGATGCCCGGGATGCGGGTGAGGCGGGCGATGTCGTTGCCACGAATCGCTCCGACCATCTCGTCGGCAGCCATGCCGCTCAGGATCGTGATCGCCAGTTTGGGGCCGATGCCGCTCACCGTAAGTAGCTTCTCGAATAACAACTTCTCCGACGGGCGCAGAAATCCGTAGAGCGCGAGCGCGTCTTCGCGCACGTGCGTATGGATGTGGAGCGCGACCTCGGCTCCGGCGGCGGGCAGGTCGGAGAAGGTGGGCACGGTGATGGTCACGTCGTAGCCGACGCCGGCCGTTTCGACGATGGCCTGGTTGGGATGCTTGGCCAGCAGTTTGCCGCGAAGGTGAGCAATCATGCTGCCGCCATTGTAGCGGGAACGAAAGCCGGCGACATTTCGCTTGACAGACGAATTTATAGAGTCAATAATGACACTGTCATGAATGACCTACTGCTGCTCGCGATGCTGCTGGCAAGTCCAAAGTACGGGTACCAGCTCAAGCGCGAGGCGGGATGGATGTCGGGGCACGATTCGCTGCACAACAACCTGGTGTATCCCATGATGCGGCGGTTTCTGGACGAGGGATGGGTCAGCAAGAAAGCCGTCCCCGGCGAGCGCGGCCAGACGCGCCAGCAGTATGCCCTCACCGCCGAGGGCCGTCGGTATGTGTTCGGGCGTATTCATGAGTTCACCGACTCGGATGCGGCGTCAGCAGAAGCATTCAACCTGCGCGTCGGATTGTTTGAGGCGCTGAAGCCGGAGGCGCGGGAGACGATTCTGGCGCGGCGTGAGAATTACCTCGAGCAGCGCGACCAGAAGCTGGCGGTTCTCGAAGACAAGATGGAACTGGGAAAGTTTGGCACCGAGATCGTGAAGCACCTGAGGAAGCAACTGGACATGGAGCGGGAGTGGGTGCGCCATCTGCGGCGGATTTCGAAGAAGGACTGACGACTGGCGATTGGAGGGTTATGAGTACTCATTTGCCGTGGCATATCGACTTGCTTCCCTGGTATGTGTTCGCCGCCTACTGGGGGTTGACCGCCCTGACGGTAAAGAGAGCGAAGGTGACGGAGAAATCCGCGGACCGGCTGGCAACGCTCGCCGTCATGGTGACGGCCTTTGTTCTTCTGTTCTACGAGTGGCCGAGCACCGGGCCGCTGCGCTTGCATTTTGCGCCCGCGGAACGGTGGATCGTGTGGTTCGGAGTTGCGATCACAACTCTGGGTGTGGTGCTGGCGATCTGGGCGCGGCGGTGCCTGGGCGAATACTGGAGTGCTCGGGTCACGCTGAAGCAGGATCATCAATTAATCCGCTCCGGCCCGTACCGATATGTCAGGCATCCGATCTACACCGGGATGCTCTTAGGTGCGGTGGGCCGAGCTATCACAATCGGGGAATGGCGGGGAGTCCTGGCGGTTGCGCTGATCCTGGTAGCGCACTCGCGCAAAGCGCTGCGGGAACAACGCATGCTGGCTGGAGAATTCGGCGAGGAGTATGCACGCTATTGCGGCGAAACAGGATTTTTGTTTCCCCGTGTCTGGCCCAACAGCAGGATGGACACTCGCTCCAAGCACCCTTAGAATCCTGGTTGGTGCAGAACGAGGCATGATGCGGGTTTCCAAGCGGTTTGCCGGAATCGTGCTGCTGGCTGGTTTGAGCCCGGGATGGGCGCAGCAGAGTGTTGTTGATCTGGATGGCCGCGCCGCCAATCCCCTGGCGGCGTCTTCGGGAAAAACGGTGGTGCTGGTTTTTCTCCGCCGGGACTGCCCGGTCTCCGGCCGCTATGCACCCGCCATTCAGCAGATCAGCAAACAATATGCGGATCGCGCAGATTTCTGGCTGGTATATCCGGATAAAAACGATTCCCCAGCAGCGATTCGTGCACATCTCGCTGAATTTGGTTACCACCTGCCGGCGCTACGAGATCCCGCACACGTGCTAGTCAAGCTGGGACATGTGCAGATCACTCCGGAGGTTGCGGTGTTCGGTCGGGATCATCAACTAATTTACGATGGACGGATTGATGATTGGTACGTGACTTTCAGCCGCGCGCGACCGGCGCCGACGACGCACGAGCTGGAAGCTGCGATCCGCGCGGCGGCCGAGGGAAAATCCGTGGCGAAAAATGAAGTCAGGGGTGTGGGATGCTACATTTCGGACCTGGAATGAGTTCCCGCGCACGTAGATCGCGGTGCATCGCAGTTCTGCTGGTGGGTATTGTCGGCGTGCTGGCCGCGCAGTCGCCAGCACATTCTCCTCCAGCGGCATCCTCGCAGGTTACCTTCAATCGCGACATCGCTCCCATCATTTATCGCTCGTGCACGATGTGCCATCGGCCGGGCGAAGCCGGGCCATTCAATCTGCAGAGCTATTCGGACGTGAAAAAGCATGCGCGGCAGATTGGCGAGGTCACGCAATCCCGGGCGATGCCGCCATGGCTGCCCGCGCCGCAGGAAGCGAAGTTTGCCGATGAGCTGCGCTTGTCCGAGCAGGAGATCAACTTAATTCAAAAATGGGTCGAGCAGGGAGAGATTGAAGGCGCAGCGGCCGACCTGCCTCGCGCGCCGCAATTTGTGGACGGCTGGCAGCTCGGGCAGCCCGACATGATTCTGAAGGCCGCAAAGCCGTTCATCCTGCCGGCGCAGGGCACGGATACCTACTGGAATTTCGTTTTCCGGGTGCCGATTAGTGACACGCAATGGGTCCGGGCGGTTGAGATTCGTCCGGGCGACAAGCGCTATGTGCACCACGCGAACATCATGGTCGACCGTGCCGGATCTGCGCGCAAGCGGGAATCCGAGCCGGGTGCGGGCTTTGGCGGGATGGAGATTCGCATCGAGTCGCAGGTGTTCGATCCCGACAGCCACTTGCTCTTCTGGAAGCCGGGAACGGTACCGTCGGTTGAGCCGGAAGGAATGGCGCTGCGCCTCGACAAGGGCACGGACCTGATTCTCAACACGCACATGCAGCCTTCGGGGAAGCCGGAAGTGATTCAGCCGAGTATCGGCCTGTATTTCACATCGCGCTCCGCCACGAAGGTGCCGATGCTGTTGCAACTCGAAAATGACGCCAAGCTCGACATCCCGCCGGGTGACAAGGATTTTCTGGTCACGGATGATTTCACATTGCCGATTGATGTGGACCTGATGGCGATTTATCCGCACGCCCATTATCTGGGGAAGGATCTGACGGCGTATGCGACGATGCCTGACGGCAAGAAGACGACGCTGATTCATATTCCGCAATGGAACTTGAACTGGCAGGCGGTGTATCGGTATGCCAAACCGGTGCGGTTGCCGCAGGGTACGACGATCAGTCTGCGCTACACGTACGACAACTCGGCGGAGAATGCGATGAATCCAAATCATCCTCCGGTTCAAGTGGCGGGGGGGAACCGATCGAGCGATGAGATGTGCCACCTGTGGCTGCAGGTGCTGCCGGTGAATTTCGACCGGGCGCAGGGCGATCCGCGGATGGTGCTGCAAGAGGCATTGGCGCGGCACAACATCGAGAAAAATCCCGGTGATTTCGAAGCGCATTACAATTTGGCGGCGATGCTGCAGGCGAGGAATGACCTCGACGCCGCGATCCCCGAATATGAGTCGGCGGTGCGCTTGCGATCGGATGATGCAGCGGCGAACAACGGGCTGGGAGCGGCTTTGCTGGCCGCGGGACATGCAGATCAAGCCGCGACCTATCTGCAGGAGGCGCTCAAAGCACGGCCGGATTACTTCGATGCGCACTACAACCTGGGCTTCGCGCTGGCGCAACAGAGTGATTACCAGGGCGCGGCGGAGCAGTTTGAGTCGGCGTTGCAGTTGCAACCCAAAGACGCGAATGCGGAGGCAAATCTCGGCGCGGCCCTGGCTGAGATGGGAAAGTTCGCGGAGGCGAAGGCGCATTTTGAGCGGGCGCTGCGGATTGATCCGAACCAGCCGATCGCGCGCGATAATCTGGACGCGGTGAATAAGGCAATTCGCGAGCAGTGATAGGGTTGAAGGTCAGATTCCCCACCCTCTCGCATAACACGCGAGAAGGGTGGGGCACCCTCACCGGGAAATTTCATGAAAATCAGAAAACCTATTTTGGCGCTGGGTCTTTGGCTCGGGATAGGGCTGTCGGCGTTTGCTGTTCTCTGCGGCGCGCAGCAGCCGGCTGAGAAGCCATCTGCGCCGGCTGCCGCACCATCGGCAGAAAATTCGTCCGACTTTGCGGCGGCGCGAAAGTTGATGCAGGAAGGCCGGACGGATGAGGCGATCGCGCAGTTGCAAACGCTGGAATCCCGTGATCCGTCCACCAAGGGACTCGCGCTCGAATTGGGCACAGCGTTTTACAAGAAGAGCGACTTCCCCAAGGCGATCGAATATCTGAAGAAAGCTACTGCGGCCGATCCGGGGAACGGCGAGGCGACGCAGTTGCTTGGGCTGTCGTACTACCTGGGCGGGCATCCCGCGGACGCGATTCCGCTGCTGGAAAAAGTGCAGGGCTGGTACCCGCGGGCCAACGTGGATGCCTCGTACATTCTGGGCGTCTGCTACATCCAGACGCGGAACTACGATCAGGCGCGCAAGGCGTTTGGAAAAATGTTTGACGTGCCGACGGATTCGGCGGCGAGCTATCTGTTCACGGCGCGCATGCTGCTGCGGCAAGAATACGATCCGATCGCCGAAGAGTACGCGCAGAAGGCGGCGACGATCGATCCCAAGCTGCCGCTGGTGCATTTTCTGCTGGGAGAGTTGTATCTGTACAAATCGCGAGTGCCGGAGGCGATTGCGGAATTCCAGAAGGAAGTGGCGATCAATCCGGCGCACGCTCCGACCTATTACAAGCTGGGCGACGCGTACTCGCGGGTGCAGAAGTTCGAGGATGCGGAGCGCGTGCTGCAGCGTTCGATCTGGCTCGATGCGACTTCGACCGGGCCCTACATTCTGATGGGAAAGGTGCTTGAGAAAAAGGGCGAGTACGACCTGGCGGTGCGGGCGCTGCGGCGCGCGGCTACGATGGACCCGAACAATCCGACCACGCATCATCTGCTGGGGCAGGCCTATCGGGATATGGGAAAGAAGGAAGAGGCGGAAAGCGAGTTGAAGCTCGCGGAAGAATTGCAGACCAAGCAGGATTCGCACCCGTAGCTTTTGCAGCCCACGATCACAGGCGCCCTCTTCGCGATCTCTGCGGAATTTCTTGGCGGCCTCGGCGGTTCAAGTGTTTTGGTGCAAAGCTCTTAACCGCAAAGTTCGCAGAGGAAAATCCGCGAAGGGCGCAAAGAAAACCGCTAGAGCGCGGCGGCTTGCTCGCGGCGTCGAGCCTGAATCTCGATATAGACATTTACAAGTGATACCGCGGCCGGCGTTACTCCGGGGATGCGCGAGGCTTGGCCGATGGTGCGGGGCTGGATTTTGCACAGCTTCTCCTGCATCTCGCGCGACAGGCCGCTCACCGAGCGATAGTCGAACCAGTCGGGAATGGTGTGGTGCTCGGCTTTCTTCAGGCGCTCCATGGCGCGCTGCTGCTGCAGCAGGTAGCCTTCGTACTTGATTTCGGTCTCGACCGACTTGAGTTCGTTTCTTATTTCGGAGGAAAGCTTGGCCACGGATTCGCGCGGATTTTCACAGGTTTCTCTTTCGAAAAACGCTGGGAACAACTCCCGCAGGACCGGAACCAGTTGCTCGATTGTGATCTCGGGGCGCTTCAGAAGCTGCGAAACCGGCTGACCTAACGCAGAATCCCATTCGTGCGCAGGCCCAGTGCCACCGCAGGCAGAATGCATAGGTTCTTCGCTTCGCTCAGAATGACAAGACGCTAACATTTCCGGCCTGAGCCGGCTTGTTTCCAGCAGCCTCTTCACATTTGCCAAGCGCTTCTGCTTTTCCTGGAAATCTTTCCACGCTGCATCTGAGATCAAACCTACGCGGCGGCCGTGGGGAGTCAGTCGGCGGTCGGCGTTGTCGATGCGCAGGTGCAGGCGGAACTCGGCGCGCGAGGTAAACATGCGATACGGTTCGTTCGTCCCTTTGGAGATCAGATCGTCGATCAGGATCGCCGTGTAGGCTTCGGTGCGATCCAGAATCAGTGGCTCTTCTCCCTCCACTTGCAACGCGGCATTGATGCCGGCCATCAAGCCTTGGCAGGCGGCTTCTTCGTAGCCGGAGGTGCCGTTGATCTGGCCGCCCAGGAAGAGGCCGCTAATTCTGCGCGTCTCCAGCGTGTGTGCGAGTTCGGTCGGATCGATGGAGTCGTATTCAATCGCGTAGCCGGGGCGCAGCATTTCTGCATTTTCTAACCCGGGAATCGACTTCAGGATCGCGAGCTGCACTTCGACAGGCAGTGAGGTGCTCATGCCGTTGACGTAGATTTCGTGCGTGTTCAGCCCCTCGGGCTCGAGAAAAAGCTGGTGCATCTCTTTGTCGGGGAACTTGACGATCTTGTCTTCGATGGACGGGCAGTAGCGCGGGCCGATCGACTGGATCTGGCCGCTGTACATGGGCGAGCGATGCACGTTTTCGCGGATGATGCGATGCGTCTCAGGGGTCGTCCAGGCGATGTAGCAGGGCACCTGCGAGTCGTGGTGCGCGACGCGCTTGGTGCGAAAGCTGAACGGGGTAGGGTCTTCATCTCCCGGCTGAACCGGGAAGCGTGACCAGTCGATGCTGCGGCCGTCGAGGCGCGGCGGAGTGCCGGTCTTGAGACGGCATCCGCGCAGGCCGAGATTCTTCAGTGCTTCGCCGAGCAGGACCGCGTTGGGCTCGCCGGAGCGTCCTGCAGGATATTGCTGCTCGCCGCAGTGAATAAGTCCGTTGAGGAAGGTTCCGGTGGTGACGATGACAGCCTGCGCGCTGACGGTGCGCCCGTCGCGGAGTTTTATTCCGAGAACACGGCGTCGGTCGTCGGTCGTCGGTCGTCGGCCTTCGGCAACCTCAGCGGCTAAAGCCGGTTTTTCTTGAGATATCTGATCGGCACGACTGAAGTCGTGCCCTTCCCGGTCTTGCTGATGGCTGACGGCTGACGGCTGGCAGCTGCTTTCCACGATCAAATCCGCTACTTCCGCCTGCTTGATCTTCAGATTCGGCTGCGACTCCAGCATCTCGCGCATTTTCAGGCGGTAGGCCTGCTTGTCGCACTGTGCACGGGGCGACCAGACCGCCGGACCGCGGGAGGTATTCAGCAGGCGGAATTGAATGCCGACGGCGTCCGTGATTTCACCCATGATGCCGCCAAGGGCGTCGACTTCGCGGACGAGGTGTCCTTTGGCGATGCCGCCGATGGCGGGGTTACAAGACATCTGTGCGATCAGGTCCACGTTCAGCGTATAGAGCGCGGTCTTCAAGCCCATGCGGGCGGAGGCCATCGCCGCCTCGCATCCGGCATGACCGGCGCCGACCACCACTACGTCGAATTGTTCGGTGAACTGCATCAGGGGATAAGCCCGGTTCCCACGTTCCAGGCTATTTCTGCTTTCATTCTAGCAACTTAGCGGCGGTTGGTGATCGCCCTCACTTGCCGACCGGACAGGGTGAACGTATATTAGCCTGTCATACGGACATCAATGCCAAGGAAAGAGGGGTTCGCATGAATACCGCTGAGTTCTTCGAGGAATTGGAAGCGCGGATCGCGAAATACGATCTGCTTTGCCATCCTTTTTACCAGGCGTGGTCGGCGGGCGAGCTGACGCGCGACGATCTTCGCGAGTACGCCCAGGATTACTTTGTGCACGTCGAGGCGTTTCCTTCCTATCTGGCGGCGTTAGGGCTGCGGCTCGAGGACGGGGAACTGCGCCGCGCGGTGCTGGCGAACATGTGCGACGAAAAGGGCGTGGAAGGGCGTCCGGGCCGGGAATCCGTCCCGCACTCCGAGCTGTGGCTGGACTTTGCCGAGGGCATGGGTTCGAGCCGGAATCTGGAGTGGCACAATCCGGTGCCGGAGATGCGGCAACTGGTACGGCATTTCCATCGCGTAGCCGGCGAGGGCACGCCCGAGGAGGCGCTGGCCGCGTTTTATGCCTACGAGTCGCAGGTACCGCGCATCGCCGAGGAGAAGGAGCGCGGGCTGCGGGAGATGTACGGCGCCGATCACAAGACCTGCGGATATTTCTCGCTTCACGCGGAGGCCGATGTGTACCACTCGCGCGTGTGGCGGAATCAGCTGGAGAAGCGGGTTGAGGCGAATCCGAAGGCTGCGGATGCTGCGCTGGATGCTGCCGAGAATGCAGCGCGAATGCTGTGGAAGGCGCTGGATGGGATTGAGGCGCGGCGCATGGCGGTGAGCGCTGCATAGCCTGGAGACCCTGAAGCAAGATTGAGCCAGTGATTCGAGCGAATCGTTGGCTCTTTTATTTTGGAGGGCAATTTTGGCAAGGGACATTCCAATCGGAGCTCGGGGCGAGGCGGAGGAGACGGTGGAGTTCGAGCACACGCTGACCTCGCATCATGAGGAACTGCCGCCGGTTTATTCGACTCCGGACATGATTCGACTGATGGAGACGGCGGCCTTTCACGCGCTGCAGCCCTACTGTGAGGGCGACGAGATCACCGTGGGGACATCGGTTCATGTGGAGCATCGGGCGGCCAGCGGGATTGGGGCGCGGATCCGAGTGGAGGCGGTGCTGGAGTCGTTCGATGGGCGCTTCTATACGGTGCGCGTGATGGCTTGGGATGAAGCGCACGAGATTGGACGCGGGACCGTAGGGCGGGCGGTGGTGAGCGTGGGGAAGTTTGTGGAGAAGATGAAAGATCAGTAGCGCCGGGGCGTTTTCCATTCTGATTGGCATCATTTCCGACACGCATGGTCTGCTTCGACCGGAAGCGGTCGCGGCGTTGCGCGACGCGGAGCACATTGTTCACGCGGGAGACGTGGGCGCGGCTGAGATTCTCGAGGAACTCGCCAAAATCGCTCCCGTGACCGCCATTCGCGGCAATGTAGATAAGGGCGCTTGGGCCCGTTCACTGCCGGAGACCGAAGCGGTCGAATTGGGTGGGGCTTTGATTTACGTGCTCCACGATCTCGGGCGGCTTGACTTGAAGCCTGAGGCCGCTGGATTTGCTGCGGTGATTTCGGGGCACAGCCATGTTCCGAAGGAGGAAGTGCGTGACGGCGTGCTCTACTTCAATCCGGGAAGCGCTGGGCCGCGACGGTTCAAGCTGCCTGTTTGCGTGGGAAGGCTCTTCGTCGAGAGTGGGAACGTCCGGGGAGAGATTGTTCGGATTGACGAATGAGGGCGCTTTCTCATGAATGCGAAATTCAAAATCCCCACCCTCTCGCATAAAGCGCGAGAAGGGTGGCGCACCCTTTGATTCAATCCTGGTTGCTACAATTCCTTCAGCGTGTCGATCTCCTTTCACATTGATCAAACTGTTGGGGCGGCGCGGCTTGGGCGCTTGGTCACTCCGCATGGAGAGATCGAGACGCCGGTGTTCATGCCCGTCGGAACTCTCGCTTCGGTCAAGGGCATTCCGCAGGAAACTCTGGAAGAACTTGGGGCACAGATCATTCTGGGGAATACATATCACCTCTACCTGCGGCCTGGAGTTGAGACTGTGCGGCGGATGGGTGGGCTGCATGGGTTCATGTCGTGGCCTCGGGCGATTCTTACCGACTCCGGAGGTTTTCAGGTCTTCAGCTTGAACGAGCTACGAAAGATCACGGAAGACGGCGTGACGTTTCGTTCGCACCTGGATGGTTCCTCGCATTTCTTCAGTCCGGAGAATTCGATGGCGGCGCAGATTGGCCTTGGCGCGGACATCATCATGGCGTTCGATGAGTGCACGGAGCATCCGGCGACGCGGGAGCGGGCGCGCGAGTCGATGGAATTGACGCTGCGCTGGGCGGAGCGGAGCAAGAAGTACTTTGAGGAGCACAAATACGAGGTCCCGTGGAAGCCGCTGCCGGCTTCACCGTTGCCCACTCTAGCCGCACAAAACGCGGTTAGAATGGGGCACCCTATTCTCGGTGATGCCACCCAGTCCTTGTTCGGCATTGTGCAGGGGGGAATGGATCGCGAACTGAGAAAAGAATCGGTTCTGCGGACGATTGAAATTGGGTTCCCGGGTTACGCGATTGGGGGGCTTAGCGTCGGGGAGCCGCGGGAGCTTACCCGCGAGATTGTCGAGTCCACGCTGGAGCATCTTCCTGCCGATAAACCTCGATATTTGATGGGCGTCGGCACTCCGGAAGAGATTGTGGAGTATGCAAATCTTGGCGTTGACATGATGGATTGTGTTTTACCGACGCGGGCGGCGCGGCATGGGCTTTTATTCACTTCCGAGGGGAAAATTTCGATCAAGCAGGCGCGTTATGCGCAAGATCCTGCGCCTCTCGATCCGAATTGCCCCTGCCGGGTGTGCCAGCGCTATTCGCGGGCGTACTTGCGACACCTTTATGCCTCGAATGAGGTATTGGCGCAAGTGTTAAACACCGTCCATAACCTGAGTTTCTACCTTGACACTATGCGGCGGGTGCGGCATGCTATTTCACTTGGGGAAGAGTCCACTCTTTCGGTTGTCTGGTCTCGACCGAAACCCTAGACATCAGGAGAAAAGATGTCAGGGCAAAGACCTCCAGGAAAGATCTCCCCGGATTCAAGCCTGAACTAGAAGGAACCCGGCCGAAGTCGATCCAAACCCCGTGGTGAGATGAGAAGCCCCGCGGCATGAAGTGGGCGCGGGCGATAGTTCGCGGGTAAATACGCTTTGACGTTCGTAAATATGCTGGCTTTCGCGATGATGCAGGCAGGTGCGGGTGGCGGCGGTCTGTCGCTGCTGATCATGTTCGTGCCCATGATCGCGATGATCTATTTTCTGCTGATTTTGCCGCAGCAGCGCCGGCAGAAAAAGTGGCAGGCCATGCTGGACCAGCTAAAGACGGGCGATAAAGTCACGACCAGCGGAGGGCTGCGGGGCACGGTTATCGCGCTGAAGGATGACTCAATTCATCTGCGCGTGCCGCCCGACAATTTGCGCGTGGAAGTGACCAAGGCCTCGGTAACGCAGGTCTCGACCACCGAGGAAGAAGCGAAAACGAAGTGACTGGGTATTTCTCATGAATAAGAGTTTTCTCTGGAAAATCGGACTCATTCTGGGCATTCTGCTGGTCTTCTTGTTCGGGATTTTTGGGATTCCGAAGAGCTTTTCCGCGCAGGGCCTGCGTTCCGCGGTCACCGATCACATTCACCTTGGGCTTGATCTGCGCGGCGGCACGCACCTGATTCTTCAGGTGCAGGTCAACGACGCGGTCAGTGTGACCGCGCAGAATGCGATCGAAGTGTTGAAGGAACAGCTGCGCAGCCACAAGATTGACTATTCCGAGATTTCCCAGCCTGACCCGCAGAGCAATCCCGATCACATTTTGCTGAAGGGCGTGCAGGCCAGTTCGCGGACCGACTTGCTGGGAATCGTGCAGGATCGTCTGCCGGAGTACCAGGTGAGCGGCAATGCCGACAATTCGTGGACACTGAGCATGAAGCCGTCGATGCTGACGGACCTGAAGACCAAGGCCGTCACCCAGGCGATCGAGACCATCCGCAACCGAATTGACGCGCTGGGCGTCAGCGAGCCGACGATTCAGGAACATGGCCTGGGGCAATATCAGATTCTGGTGCAATTGCCTGGCGTGGACGATCCGGCGCGCGTGAAGGACATCATGCAGTCCACCGCCATGCTTGAGATCAAGCAGCAATTGGGCGGGCCATACACGAGCGAGCAGGCGGCTTTGCAGGACAAGGGCGGGGTGCTGCCCCCGGATGCGATCCTGCTTCCCGGCCACAGCATGCCGGGAGCCGAGAGCGAAGGGCAGGCGTGGTATCTGGTGTCGCGAGTTTCGGCCGTCAGCGGAAAAGACCTGCGCGACGCGCAGCCCAGCCGCGACCAGAACGGACAGCCTAGCGTCAGCTTCACGCTGACTAACGAAGGCGGGCAGCGGTTTTACAACTTCACTTCCAATCACACCGGCGACAGCCTGGCGGTTGTGCTCGATAACAAAGTGCAGGAAGTTGCGAACATTAAAGAGGCGATTCGAGACCGCGGCGAAATTTCTGGCGGCAAGATGAGCGAGCAGCAGTCGAAGGATCTTTCTATGATCCTGCGTTCGGGCGCGCTTCCGGCAGGCATTAAGTACCTGGAAGAGCGAACGGTGGGGCCTTCGCTGGGTGCAGATTCCATTCGCGCGGGCGTTCGCGCCGCGATGGTCGGCATGCTGGCCGTGCTGATCTTTATGCTGATCTACTATCGCGGGGCCGGCATCAACGCAGACGTTGCTCTGATTTTGAACCTGATCATTCTGCTTGGGTTCATGGGCTACTTCGAGGCCGTACTCACTTTGCCGGGCATTGCCGGAGTCATCCTGACGGTCGGTATGGGCGTGGATTCGAATGTGCTGATTTTCGAGCGCATCCGGGAAGAGTTGCGTAACGGCAAGACGCCGCCTTCGGCGGTTGATCAGGGATTCAGTCATGCCTGGATCACGATCGTTGACACCCACGTCACGACGATTGTTTCGGCTGCGATTCTGTTCATTTTCGGCACGGGCCCGGTGAAAGGTTTCGCGACCACGCTGACCTTCGGCCTGCTGGCGAACCTGTTTACGGCGGTGTTCGTGTCGCGCGTGATCTTTGATTGGGTACTGACCCACAAGCAGCGCGGCGAAGCGCTGAGCATTTAGGAATTGAGTAATTGAGAAATTTGGTAATTGAGTAATTTGAAGATTTTCAATTACACAATTACTCAATTTCCCAATTACCAAATGGATTTATAGATAAGGGGCAATAAAACCGGTGGAGTTCTTTCACGACGTCAACATCGATTTTCTGGGCAAGAAGTGGTATTTTCTCGCCTTCTCGCTGATCTTCAGTGTGGCCGGCGTGCTCTCCATGCTGTTCTGGCATGGCATTCCGTGGGGCGTCGACTTCCGCGGCGGAACGCTGGTGTATGTGAAGTTTTCCCATACGCCCGACGATAACGCGGTTCGCGCCGCCATGGATCGCGTCGGCCTGCACAACGCCAAGATCCAGAGTTTTGTGAAGACCAACGAGGTTCTGGTGGACCTCGACGTGCGTGAGACCAGCGAGGCCGCCCTCGATCAGGGCAAGTTGAAGATCATCCAGGCGCTGGAAACCAACGCTCCGGCAGGCAAGGATGACCTCAATAACGCCAGTTCCCTGACTATTAAGAACCGCCTCATCGACAAGGACCCGATGCACGTGGGCGGGGATGAGCAAAAATATGCAGCCCAGGCCCAGGCGATCGTGGATTATCGCGACAAAACGCAAAGCGGCGTGCTCAGTTCCATAGATCAGTTGAAGGGCGCCCCGGGTGTAGACCCGGCAGTGGCGGCTTCTTTGAGTGATGGCTTCTTCCTTTCCGACTTCGGCGTGCGGAACGTGGAAATCGTCGGTCCGCAGGTTGGGGCTCAGTTGCAGAAACAGGCTGCGCTGGCCACAATTTATTCGCTGGCCGGAATGCTGGTTTATTTGGGCTTCCGGTTCGAGTGGATCTACGGCATTGCCGCCGTGGTGACCGTATTCCACGATACGTTGATCACCGTAGGCTTCTTCTCCCTGACCAAAACCGACATCTCCCTCACGGTCATTGCGGCCATTCTGACGTTGATTGGTTACTCTAATAACGACACGATCGTGGTATTTGACCGCATCCGGGAAAACATTAAACTCATGCGGCGGGAAAAACTGTCGGAGATCGTCAATCGCAGCATTAATCAAACTTTAAGCAGAACGATCTTGACAGCGGGCTTAACGTTCCTTACCGTACTGGCACTCTTTTTATTCGGTGGCGAGGTGCTTCGTGGGTTCAGCCTCGCGCTGGTGATCGGCATTTTAATCGGGACGTATTCGTCGATCGCAATCGCCGCGCCGATTCTAGTGGCATATCAGGACTGGCGTATTGAAAAGGGCAAGCGGCCGGTCATGCCTGGTGCTGGCAGGCCAAGTGGGCCAAGCAAAGTGGCGGGGGCCGGAAAAGCCACGGTTTCGGCGAAAGCTAAGTAGTCCGCCGGGGTCGGCCTAAGGCGATTGTTGTAGGCCTTCTTAGAATATTTATTACCTGGAAGGGTTTGTTTCCGGCGCACTTCGGTTGGGAGCAAATGTAGGGCAGTCGGTGTCTAAGTCTCCATAGGTCCGAAGTAGGGAGAAACTTATGTTTGAAGACAGCCTGATCGAGTCCGGGGGCAGACTCAAAACGAAACGCGGGCAGACTTCGTTTATCGCGTTTATCATTGAGGCGATCATCATTGGGGTCATGGTTCTGATTCCATTGATTTTCACCGAAGCGCTGCCCAAGCAGCAGCTCATGACATTCCTGGTGGCGCCGCCACCACCGCCACCACCGCCACCGCCGCCAGCAGCCGCGGTGGTGAAAGTCGTCAAGGTGATCCAGACCGACATCGTCAACGGTCAGCTGCGCACGCCGACGAAGATTCCCAAAAAGATTGAGATGATCAAGGAAGAAGAGGCGCCACCGCCGGTGATGGCTTCTTCTGGCGTAGTGGGCGGAGTTCCGGGCGGAGTTCCGGGCGGCTCGATGGGCGGAGTGATTGGCGGTATCGTCAATTCGACGCCAGTCGCCGTGCCGAAGATCGCCACGCCACAGCGCGTGCGTGTTTCGTCGGGCGTGGTTTCGGGCCTGCTGGTGCGAAAAGTCAATCCGACGTATCCTCCTCTGGCGCGCCAGGCACGCATTCAGGGCACAGTCGTGTTGCAGGCGCAGATCAGCAAGGATGGCAACATCGAGAACCTGCAGTTGATCAGCGGGCACCCGATGCTGGCTCCGGCCGCGATCGAAGCTGTGAAGCAGTGGAAGTACCGTCCGTACTTGCTCAACGGCGAACCGGTCGAAGTCGAGACGCAAGTGCAGGTGAACTTCACGCTGGCTGGCAGCTAGAGTCAAAACTTGGGCACTGCGGCCCTCGGCTGGGATAGCGGAGGGCTGCTGTGCTATAAGAAGTGCGCAGTTTGTACCACCCCTCCCCTTCCCACCTAATCTCCGGTGGCCGGGAGCGGCTGTTTCGAATAGCTCCGGCATGGCCGCCGTACTGTAGTATCTCCAAACCCTGCGGACAGCCGAGCTCAGTAAAGCGAAAAGCGGAGGTCGTGCAGGTTCCCGGCCATCGTTAGCGGCGCATGCACGCATCGAAGTGCCTTAAGCAGGAAGAGTCAAAGATTCCGAGGAGGGAAAGCAACTCATGTTAGCAATTCACGCAGGTGCAGTTCTTCACCACATTCCCGTCGCAGCCGCCTGGATCGTCCAGGAAGGCGGCGGCACACTGGCTACCGATCCCCTTGGCTTGTGGAAGGCCATGGGGTGGGTCGCCCGAACCGTGGTTATCATTCTCTTCATCATGTCCGGATGGTCGATCGGCGTGATGATTGACCGCTGGATGGCATACAGCGCAGCCCGCAAGCAATCCCGCGCCTTCGCTCCCGCTGTTGCCGGCGCTCTCCGCGACGGCCGCATTGATGAAGCCATCAAGGTTGCCGAGCGCAACAAGAAGAGCCACCTGGCCAAGGTTGTTACCGCTGGCCTGATGGAATTCAAGGCTCACCAGGATTCCCCGGGCGCAATCCCTGGCGAAACCATCGAAGCCTCAAAGCGCGCTCTGGAACGCACCGAAGCCATCGTTCACGCTGAGTTGAAGCGCGGACTGGGCGGCTTAGCCACCATCGGATCGACGGCCCCCTTCGTGGGACTGTTCGGCACGGTGATGGGCATTCTGAACGCCTTCATCGGCATCAACAACTCGAAGGCCACCGGTCTCGCCGCAGTCGCCGGCGGTATCGCGGAAGCGCTGGTTACGACGGCCATCGGGCTGCTCGTCGCCATCCCGGCCGTCATGATGTTCAACTACCTGACCGGCCGCGTGGAAGCGTTCGACGTCGAGATGGACAACTCGTCCTCCGAATTGATCGACTACTTCCTGAAGAAGCGCGGCGACGTTCGACGGTAAGTAGCTCCCCACGTCCCGCAAAATCAGCGAGACATGGGGCACCCGCAGTCTGATTTTCTGAGATGAGTTGCTAGTCCGGCGCTGGAAGACCTCCGGCGCCGGGCCTCCCTGCTTACGGGAGCTCTCAGGGAAAGCGGAGAAGTACGGAGAGACTAGACCTATGGCATTAGCAAAGCGCGAAGAAGGCAAGAAAGTAAATTCAGAGATCAACGTCACGCCCATGGTGGACGTGATGCTGGTTCTGCTGATCATCTTCATGGTGGTCACGCCCATGTTGCAGAAGGGCATCAGCGTGGACATGGCGAAGGTGAACAATCCGACGCCGATGGAAGACGCTGACAAGGAAGACGCGCTGCTGGTCTCAGTGACCCGCGACGGCAAGGTGTACTTCGGCAGCGATCAAGTACAGGTCGACTCGCTCACCCAGAAGGTGAAAGATCGCATGGCCAGCCATCCGCAGAATCGGGAAGTGTACGTGAAGGCCGACATGCGGGCGCGCTACGGCAGCGTCGTGCAGGTAGTAGACGCGGTCCGTTCCGCCGGGGTCGATGATCTGGGCTTGTTAACCGACCAGCGGAAGACGGCCACGCCGCCGCCACCGGCAGGAGCCACGGGTGCTCCGGCACAGCCAGGGCAATAAGGGCAATCGAGGAGAATATTTATGGGAATGGGAGTTAGCTCGGGCGGAGGACAGAGCGCCAATATCAACGTCACGCCCCTCATTGACGTGCTGCTGGTTTTGCTGATCATCTTCATGGTGATCTCACCGGTGACGCCGAAAGGACTGGATGCGCTGGTGCCCCAGCCGCCGCCGCCGAACGCGCCCAAGAACAACACTCCCGACCGCACCATTGTCGTGCAGTTGATCGATCGCGGAGCGGGCCAGGAGCCCGGCCTGAAGATCAACGACGAAGATGCGACCTGGGATAACCTGCAAGGCCGGCTGACGGACATTTACAAGGCACGCGCGGAGAAGGTGATGTTCGTGAAGGGCGATGATTCCATCCCCTTCGTCAACGTCGCCAACGTGATTGACACGGCCCATGCCTCCGGCGTGGATAAAGTGGGATTGATCACGGCGAAGATCGAAGCGGGCAACTAAAGCCCGCTCTCGGTCGTCGGCCTTCGGCCGTTGTGATCGTCTGATCCATGAAGCGAAGGCTGACGATCGGCGACCGACGACAGGAACATTAGGCCGGTCCGGTTCATTTCAGCGCTGCGCGCTTGTCAAACCGCCGTCTCTGGGCCTAGGATGCTGTGGCGAGGGGAACTAACACCGCAATGAATAAGAACATAAAAATGCTGGCGCTGGCCGCGATGACGCTGGCGCTCATCTCCGCTGTGGGCTGCGACAAACTGCGCGCCCGCGACCAACTCAACAAGGGCGTGGAATCGTATAAGAACTCTCATTACGAGCAAGCCATCGATCATTTCCAGCAGGCCGTTCAGCTGGATCCGGGTCTCGTTAATGCTCGTATGTACCTGGCGACGGCCTTTGTGTCGCAATACATTCCTGGCGTCGACTCGCCCGACAACCTGCGCACCGCCCAGCAGGCGATCGACGAGTACCAGAAGGTGCTCGAGGCCAATCCTTCGCGCGACCAGAAGGTGAATGCCGCCAAGGGCATCGCTTCGCTTTATTACAACATGAAGAAATTCGACGACGCCAAGAAGTACAACCACATGGTCTCTGAATTGGATCCGAATGATCCGGATCCGTACTACTCGATTGGCGTCATTGACTGGGCCACCTGCTATCCACCGCGCATGGAAGAGCGGGCGAAGCTGGGCCTGAAGCCGGAAGAGAATCTGAATCCGAAGAACAAAGATCAGAAAAAAGCTTGCGACGAGTTGAAGGTGAAGAACGGGCCTGCGGTCGAGGAAGGGATTTCCAGCCTGAAGAAAGCCATTGAGCTGCGTCAGGACTACGACGACGCCATGGCCTACCTGAACCTGATGTACCGCGAAAAAGCCGACGTCGAGTGCGACGATCTGGCGGCTCGCGCCGAGGATCTGAAGACCGCCGATCACTGGGTGGACGAGACCTTGAAGACGAAGAAGATCAAGGCTGACAAGGCGGCACAATCCGCCGGAGGCGGCATCACCATGGATCAGCCCAAGTAAGCTGAAGATCGGTTTTGGAGATATTGGCCTCCTTCGCTTCGTGCGGAGGAGGCTTTCTTATTGGGTGGTCTGGGCAGGCGTTGCTTCGCCGGCCGGAGTTGCCAATCGGCAAACGAGAATATCCTCGCCAAAGGCTTGCGGTGCCGGACATCCGAATCGCGCAAGTTCCCTTTTCAGGGCCGGGGCGGAGTCGTTGATCCAGCCTGCGTAGAACAGCCACACTTCTTTGCCTGAAGGTAGAGCCCCGCTCGCGCCAGCCAGTTGCGCGGGGAAATTATCTGCCGTGAATTTCCAATCGCGGAAGGATGTTGCCAAGACGGTGTACTCGCCGCAGGGCGCGCTGGCGAGCGACTGCTGCGGCGGGAAGATCTGTACGACGCCGTGGCCGCAGAGATAGTAGCCGAGCAGCAGGCCGCTCTCGTAATCCGTCAGGAAGACACTGCCGGCCGGCACGGACGAGCGCAGGTAGATGACGGCACTCTTCATCCGCGCCGAGGATTGATCTCTTGCGCGTATCGGCGGCGGCGGCGCCGGGAACAGATTGCAAACCCCAAGGGCGAGCACCAGCACCACCGTTTTGACTGACGTTCGGGCAGGAAAGGAGGCGATTCCCAGACAAGCTCCGGCAATCGCAAACGGCGCCAGAAATGCACTGTGACGGGTCGCACCCAGGGGATAGAGACCCCCGAGCGAGACTGCCCAATTCACGATAAACGGAAGCGCAAGCAGAAGCGCCACTGCACGAGATGAGGGACCGGGCCTCGATTGCCCTTGACTCCCGGCAGCGTTTGTCCTCAGTAACCAGAAAATCCCGCCGAGGAACGCGAGCAGCAGCAGGCCGCCGATCAGTCCGTGGCTGAAAAGGTAGGTAAATACCCGCAAAGTCTGGGCCGCGACAAATGCCGCCGGATTGCGTTCGCCGGCATGGTAGATGGACTTGCGGAGGTACGACTCCAGATCGGCGCGCACCATCCCGGTCTCGCGCAAACGCGGGACATGCGTCACCAGAAAATATGCGGCGATGGCGGCGCCGCCAGTCTGGCCTGCCACCCAGGTCCAGAACAACCCGCTTCGCCACTTAAACGGATATTGCCTGATCAGTACATAAATGCCCACGGCAAAAGCGAACATCAGGGCGGAATAGTGAGTAAGAAGGGCACCATACAGCGAAAACGAGAATGCAGCCATCAGAGCGGGCGAGTTCTTTTGCAAAGCGCGCTCGGAAAGATAAAGGCACCCGGCCTCGAAGCAGAGCAGCAGCGCGTACTGCCGAACCTCGGCCGAGAGCAGGATGAGCGAGGGTGAGAAAGAAAACAGAAGAAGTCCCAGGAAAGCGGTCGAGCGGTCCGTTACCAGCCTCAGCCATTCATAGAAGAACCAGCAGGCGGCGGTTCCGGCGATGACGGAAGGCAGGCGCAGCCATACCTCCGAGGTTCCCAAAGAGCGCCAATAATAGAGAAATACAATGAGAAGCGGCGGGTGCGCGTTGGTCAATGCCGCGGCCCAGGCCTGAGCGAAACTCGATTGGCTGGCCAGCAGATTGTGGAGAGCCTCGTCCGGATTGAGAAACAATCGGCTGGCAGGAACGATTCTAGCGATAAATCCGGCCAGCACGATCAGAGCCGGCCACAAGGCAGGCGAAGCCCCCGCAATGTTCCCTGCTGATTCTGAATCTGGAGTTGGCTTCGGGTTGGACCCAGCGGCGGGTGCCTTCATGCGCGATTGAATTCCGGCGATGGGCAAATGATACTATGCTCGAGTTCAACAGTAGCCGCTG
>Ga0209698_10001588_pt1 | contig 26137 bp, 24 predicted proteins | sample LitLauG_LLR_2012_FD_187203 | JGI IMG/M metagenome (GOLD analysis project Ga0209698, IMG submission 187203) | Freshwater sediment microbial communities from Pennsylvania, USA - Little Laurel Run_MetaG_LLR_2012 (SPAdes) (version 2) | ecosystem: Environmental > Aquatic > Freshwater > Creek >... | reverse complement strand
GCTTGTACAAGACCTCCTTGTCCCCGAGGGTCTTGGACTCCTTGTAGAAGGTCGAGAGCGCCGCGATCGAGGAGATCAGCATGCCCATCGGGTGCGCGTCGTAGTGGAAACCCTCGAGGAAACGCTTGCGCATGTTCTCGTGGATATAGGTGTGGTACTTGATGTCGGTGGCCCAGACGTCGAGTTCGGCGGCGTTGGGCAACTCGCCGTTGACCAGCAGGTACGCCACTTCGACGTAGGACGACTTCTCCGCCAATTGCTCGATCGGGTAGCCGCGGTAGCGCAGCACGCCCGCATCCCCGTCGAGATAGGTGATGGCGGACTCGGCGGCGGCGGTCGACATGAAACCCGGGTCGTAGAACCAAACACCGGGGACGACCTTGGCGAATTCCGACGCGGCCACGCCACCGTTGACGATCGGAATCTCGCGGGTCTCACCGGTCAGATTGTTGGTCACGGTTATGGACTCAGACACGATTCCTCTTTTCACAATCGGGGGTGCCCCCATCGTATGCCAACTGGCCGGTAACCCCAATTGAACTTTGTTCGTCAGCCCAATCCGGAGGAGGAGACGTCGACCGTGTACGTCCGTTCGTGGGTGAGCCCACTCGTGGCCGGAACCCCCTCAAGGGTCACCGTCATCGTGGCCTTCTCACCGTCGAACACGCTGAAAACGTGGCTGGCGAAGGCGAAGGACGTCCCCGGTGACAGCGTCTGGGTCAGAGTGACCCGCTGCACCGACCCGGCGGCCGACGTCAAGACCAGGCTCAACGATACGGGCTGGATGATCTGGCGCAGGTTCGACACCGCGACCTGGACCTGCATCGTCGACGTGGGGGGCAAGAGGAGGGTCAACGCGGCGGCCGGTAGTGGTGCCGGTTGCACCTCGATGGCGGAGATGACGATGGCGCGCGTGGCCGCCAGGCCCGGTGAGGCGGCGAGCGTCGTCACGTCCTGGGGCACGTTGAGCGTCGCCACCGACGTGGTCAGGGCGCCCAGGGTCACGTGACCGGGGGCGTCGGCCAGGAGGTGGCGATCCGCCCCCCACGAGGCGGCGGTCTGGGCGAGTGACAACTGGGCGGCGCCCAGCGTGGGCGTCGTGGGAGACGGCGCCGGTCCCGAGAGACTCAGCGCCTGGGCGACGTAGGCCAGCACCGTGTCGTAGTCGTCGACTCGCGTCAGCGTGTCGTCGGACAGGGTGACGTTGAGGTCCGGCGAGAGGACCGGGGTCTTCAAGAGTCCGGCGACGGCGCGCCAGGAGGAGAGCTCCTGGGTCAACTCCGAGAACTGGACCGAGAAATTGGCGCGACCGAGTCGTGACCCGGTGGTGAGAAGCGTCGTCAACTGAGTGTCGAAGGAGTTCTCCTGACCCAAGAGGTTCGTGGCCAATGAGGCGAAGCTCAGATTCTCGCTCACGCGCGCCGAATTCTCCTGGTGGGCCGAACGCGAGACCTCTCGCCCGAAGACCAGGAGGACGAGCGTCACGACGAGCGCGATCGCGACGCGCAGCATCTGACGACGACGATGAGCTCGAGTACGTGCCACGACGTAAGAACTTACTCAGCCCTCAGCCACTACTCCTCATCGTCATCGGTCTCGAGCGCATCGAGCTCGATGATCTCGGACTGTGCGGCCAGGTCCTGGTCGTCGAGGTCCGCTCCCCACTTGGGGGCGTCCAGGGCTTTGGCGCTCGAGGTGATCTCCTCGAGTCCGTCGATGTTCTTGGCACCGGTGGCGCCGTCGAGCTGGCGAACACGACGCGCGATGGGGATCAGTCGCGATTCCACCGAGGCGATCGCCTCGTTGTAGCTGGCCACCGAATCGTTGAGGGACTTGCCTAGTTTCGCGAGGGGTCCCGCCACGACGCGGATACGCCCGTAGAGTTCGGTCGCGGCCTTCATGATCTCTTGGGCGTTGGTCACGAATGCGTGACGTTGGAGCACCTCGGCCGCCGACCACAACAGCGCCAGCAGATTGGTCGGCCCCACCAGCAGCACGCGCTTCTCGGTCGCGAAATCGTGCAAGGTCGGGTCCGCCTCGTAGGCGGCGGCGAGGGCCGCGTCACTCGGGACGAAACAGACGGTGAACTCCGGCGACACGGCTTGGGCCTGCCAGTACGACTTGGTCGACAGGGCCTTGACGTGTTCACGAAGGTCGGCGGCGGATCGCTCCTCGAAGAGGCGCCGCTCACCCGGGTCCTGCGCCGATAACGCCTTCTCGAAGTTGGCGAAGGGGAATTTCGCGTCGATCACGATGGTCGAATTGTTGGGGAGGTTCACGATGCAGTCCGGGCGCTGGCGTTGGCCGGCCTCACCGGCTTGGGTGACCTGCAAGTCGAAGTCGATGGTGGGACGAAGCCCCGACGCCTTCATCACGTTGGCCAACTGCACCTCGCCCCAGCGACCGCGGTCGGCGCTGCGGCCGAGCAACTGATTGAGACGGTTCGTCTCCTCTTGGGTCTTGAGTTGCGCCTGCAGCAGTTCACCCGCGCGGTTCTTCACGTCGAAGAGCGCTTGACGGTGATCCTTGTCGAAGGTGTCCAAACTCACTTTGTACTGTCCGAGCAACTCCTCGAGCGGACCGAGGCTGTCCTTCAACTTGGTGTCACGCTCGCGCAAGATGCGCTCTTGGGTCTCGTTGAACTGTGACATCGAATTGGCCAGCACCCGGCTCGAGGTGGCCTCGAAGAGGGTCTCCATGTGCGAGACCGCTTCGAGATGCTCGCTGCGCTCGCGCTCGAGCGAATCGGCGGCGGCCTGACGCAACGCCTCCGCCACGTGGACGCGCGCCTCGGTCTCACCGAGTCGGGTGCGCAGTTCTTGGCTCCTGCGGCCGGCGAGCACCCACGCGACCAGCGCCCCGACGACCAGTCCGACGACGACCCCGACAATGACCACGATTCTCCTTTGACGCCCCCAACCTAGAGAGCGATTGTGACACGCGAGTATCCTCTCACTATGTACCGTGTCTTCAGTTCCGCGAAATCGGCTCCACCGGCCAGCGCCAACGACTCGCCCATCACCCCCGAGATGACGCAGCGGATCATCCACACCTTCGCTCTGGTGGGTGAATCCATCGCCGAAGCGACGCACGCGCTGCTCGCCGGCGACCGCGAACTCGCCAAACGCGTCGTCGAACAAGACGCCGTCATCGACGACCTGGTCAATGATCTGGTGGCTCAAGTGGAGTCCCTCCTGGTTGAGGGACCGGCGCTGTCGAGTGAGGCGCGCGGCAGCCTCCTCACTCTCCTGCGGGTCATGCCCGAGGTGGAACGCAATGGCGACCTCGCCGAGCACATCGCACGTCGCGCGGCGCGCGGCATGGGCGCGGAGATGTCGCCACGCAGCCGTGGCCTGGTCGAGCGAATGGGCGAGGTGGCGTCGACCATCTGGCGCGAGGCGACCGACGTCATCATCGACGGCAAGCTCGAGGCCGCGGGGGCGATCGAGGACATCGACGACGAACTCGACGACCTGCACGTCGCCCTGACGGCGGAACTGACGTCCGGCTCCATGTCGGTGCCGGTCGCGGTGGAACTCGCCCTGCTGGCGCGCTTCTACGAGCGCTTCGGCGATCACTGCGTCAATCTGGCGCGACGCCAGATCGGTCGCGACGGCGCCGACTAGCGCGCGACGAGGAGTTCGGCGATTTGCACCGCGTTGAGCGCGGCGCCCTTTCGAAGGTTGTCGTTGCTCACGAACAACGACAGCCCGTTGTCCACGCTGTGGGCCCGGCGGATTCTTCCCACATAGCTCGGATCCTGACCGGCCGCCAGACGAGGGGTGGGGATCTCGTCGAGGACGACGCCGGCAGCGTTCTTCATCAAGTCCGTCGCCTCCTCGGGTGAGATCGCTCGATCGAACCCGGCGGTGATCGACAAGGAGTGTCCCGTGAAGACGGGCACCCGCACACAGGTCGCGTCCACGAGCAGTCCGGGGATCTCGAGGATCTTGCGGCTCTCGTCACGCAACTTCTGCTCCTCGCCCGTCTCGAGCGAACCGTCGTCGACGATCGAGCCGGCGACGGGGACCACGTTGTGAGCGATGGACATCGGGAACTTGTTTCCCCTCTCCAGGGGGAAATAGTTGCCATTGAAGGTGAGTTGGCGCACGTCGCCTCGGGCGCTGGCTTCGAGTTGCTGGGCCAACTCGTCGACCCCGTCACGTCCCGCGCCGCTCACCGCTTGATACGTCGAGACCACGAGAGTGCGCAGACCCGCGGCCACGTGCAACGGCTTGAGCACCGGCATGGCGGCCATCGTCGTGCAGTTGGGGTTCGCAACGATCCCCTTGGGAATATGGGTGAGGGCGTGGGCGTTGACCTCAGAGACCACGAGTGGCACCTCCGGGTCCATCCGCCACGCCGAGGAATTGTCCACGACGATGGCGCCCGCGGCGGCCACGCGCGGAGCGATCAGCTTCGACGACGTGGCGCCCGAGGACATGAGAGCGATGTCGATGCCCGAGAAATCGGCGGTAGTGGCGTCCTCGACCGTGATCTCGCGGCCGTCCCACTCGAGGGTCGATCCCGCCGAACGGGCCGAACCGAAGAAACGTACGTCGTCGGCGGGGAACTGACGTTCGGCCAATATGGCCCGCATGACAGTGCCGACCTGGCCGGTGGCTCCAATTATCGCAATTCGCATAGGGCGAAGTCTAGAACTAGGCGGCGTCGAGACCAAAAGCCGTGTGCAGCGCGCGCACCGCGTCGGCGACCTTGGACGCCTCGACCACGCACGAGATACGGATGGAACTCGTCGAAATCATCTCGATATTGATGCCGTTCGACGACAGTGTCTCGAACATCAGTGCCGTGACGCCCGGACTGGACTTCATCCCGGCGCCGATGATCGATACGCGACCGATCTTCTCATCCGAGGTGACGCGCGCGGCGCCGATCTCGTCCTTGACCTCTTCGCACGTGGCACGCGCCGCATCGAGGTCCGTGCGTGCGACGGTGAAGGAGATCGCGGTCTGCGCGTTGGTCCCGGTGTTCTGGACGATCATGTCCACATTGATGCCGCGGTCCGAGAGTTTGCGAAAGAGAGTGGCCGCGACGCCCGGACGGTCGGGCACCCCATCGACCGTGAGCTTCGCTTCCGATGTGTCATCGGTGATTGCCGAAACGATGGCCTCTTCCATAGTGGGGTCCTCCTCCACAATCCAGGTCCCTGGTTCCCAGGTGAAACTCGAACGAACGTGTAACGGTACGCCGTGGCGACGCGCGAACTCCACCGAGCGCAGCATCAAGACTCGCCCACCGGTCGCGGCCATCTCCATCATCTCGTCGAAGGACACCTTGGCCAATCGTCGGGCCTTGGGCACGACGCGCGGGTCGGCCGAGAAGACGCCGGTGACGTCGGTGTAGATCTCGCAGACATCAGCGTGCAGAGCGGCCGCGAGAGCGACGGCCGTGACGTCGGACCCTCCGCGCCCCAGCGTCGTGATATCGCGCTCGGTGGAGACTCCCTGAAAGCCAGCCACCACGGGCACGAGACCGTCGTCGAGGGCCTCGCGGATGCGCTCAGGGCGCATCTCAAGGATTTTGGCCTTGGTGTGGTCGGTGTCGGTGATGATGCCGGCCTGGGAACCCGTGAAGGATGCCGAGTCGACCCCGCAATCCGACAGGGCCATCGAGACCAGGGCCATCGAGATGCGTTCGCCGGCGGTCAACAACATGTCGAGTTCTCGTGGTGGTCTCGTCGGTGATACCTGGTCAGCGAGGTGGATGAGATCGTCGGTGAACTTACCCATCGCCGACACGACGACCACGACGTCGTTACCGGCGGCACGGGTGCGAGCGACGTGGTCGGCCACCGCGCGGATGCGGTCGGCGTCGCCGACGGAGGTGCCACCAAACTTTTGGACGATCAGCGCCATGGTTTCCAACTTTAGTTGAGACGACCAATGCGCCCAATTTGCGCTAGTAGCGTCGCTTCCACGTCCACCCACAGCCACCTCGGCGGATAAGGGGGTTCGAACCGCAATGGCCGGTCCTACACCCCTCAACACGAACTACGTGCGCGCCGGGCGAGCGACCTTGGCGGTGGCGCTGGTCGTGGTCGTCGGGTTCATCGTGCTCGTCGTGCGACGTCCGGCCCCGACGGCCGCCAACGCCCCCACGACCACGACCGTCGCCCCCGCGACGCCTGCGCCACGACGATCACCTCGGTGCCCGGCATCGGGACGATCTCGTGCCCCTCTCCCGCGGGGGTCTGGGATTCGCCCCACACGATCCTGGTGCCGCCGTCACGCCCGCCCACGCACCTCGAGGCCGATGACCTGATCAAGGGTTCGGGTCCCCCCGTGAAGAACGGTGACAACCTCATCGTCGAATACGAGTTGGCGACCTACTCGTCGCGTCACGTCGTCCAGTCGTCCTGGCACGGCTCTTCCTTCATGTTCACCGAAGGCCAGGGCGACGTCAACGCCGGGTGGAACCAAGGGATCCCGGGGATGCAAGCAGGGGGGCGACGCGAACTGATCGTGCCCGCCCCACTGGGCTACGGTGACACCTCACCGGCGCCGGGTATCGCCCGCAACGACACATTGGTGTACATCGTCGACGTCTTCCAGCGCTGAGGCGGGTGAGGACCTGATGACGGCGGGAACTCCGCCCTAGCCATCGGGACGGACTCTGCGGTCCTAGTAATGTCGGACGAATGGCTACCACCAAACGTCAACGTCAAAAAGAAGCGCGCCGCCAGAAGATGGAAGCGCTCGAGCGCCAGAATAAGCGCCGCCAGAACCTCCGTCGCGGCGTCATCGTGCTCGTCGTCGCCATCGTCGTGATCGGTTCGGCCGCCCTCTTCTTCTCCAAGTCCACGCCGGCCACCGTGACCATCCCGACCACCACGACGACCACCGCCAAGTGCGTCCCGTCGGGCATCGACTTGAAGCCCACCACCGTCTTCGCCGCCGTCACCAGCCCCCAGGCTCCCGGAACCGCTGGCAAGGCTCCGACGATCGTCGTTCCGACGACGCCCGCTCCCAAAGTGATGCAGGTGAGCGACCTCATCAAGGGCACCGGACCCGCGGTGAAGGTCTGCGACTCGTTGACCATGCAATACGTGCTGGCCGACTACGCCACCCACAAGGTGCTGCAGTCCTCGTGGTCGAGCGGATCGTTCAACTTCACCATCGGAGAGCAGCAGGTCATCCCCGGCTGGGACGAGGGCATCCTCGGCATGAAGGTCGGCGGTCGTCGTGAGATGGTCATCCCCCCCGCGCTGGCCTACGGCGCCAACCCCCAGGCCGGAAGCGGCATCGCGAAGAACGACACGTTGATCTTCGTGGTCGACCTGCTCAAGATCGGCTAGCGGCCCGCGCCGTCGACCCCACCCACGACAGAAGAGGAACCCATGACTGACCAGATCCCCAATCCTGATGGCTCGAGCCCGCAGCGCCAGAAGTTCGACGCCGCTCCCCCGATGATCATCGACACCACCAAGACCTACACCGCCACCATGGTGACCTCCCACGGCACCATGGAATTCCTCCTCGATGCAGCGGGCGCGCCCCAGACGGTCAACAGCTTCGTCTTCCTGGCGCGTTGGCACTACTACGACGGCATCGTTCTGCACCGCATCATCCCCGGTTTCGTCCTCCAGGGCGGCGACCCGACGGGTTCGGGAGCGGGTGGGCCGGGATATCGCTTCAACGACGAGTTGCCCAAGCCGGGGCGCTACGAACTCGGTTCACTGGCGATGGCCAACGCCGGCCCCCACACCAACGGTTCACAGTTCTTCATCATCTCGGGGCCCGATGGCATGCGCCTGCCCCCCCTCTACGCGCTCTTCGGTAAGGCGATCAAGGGCCTCGACGTGGTGAGCACCATCGACGCGATCGGCACGCCGTCGGGCAAACCCCGTGAAGCGGTGACCATCGAGTCGCTCACCATCACCGAGTCCTAGGCCCGACCACGTCGGTCACTCCTCGAGCGAGAACTCCGCGAGACTCACGCCATCACCGCCGCGGCTGACCTCGAGGTCCTCGCCCGACACCACCCGCCAGTGCCCGTCGAAGACCACCGCCGAACGACGACCCAATTCGATCAGCAATTGACCCGCGAGCAACCCGCGCGTGCGAACACTCTGTTCGAGGCTCGCCGGCACGCACACCACGGCGTCGTCGAAGAATCCGAGGCCCGTCGTGGGTGCCCCGCCGCGCGGATCGATCATCGTCGCACCCAGGACCGAGCCGGTCGATCCGATGCACAGCAGGGGCGCGTGCGCCAGCGCGACGCCGAGCGCCGAGTGGCGCCACACGCTTCGTGCGTGCAGCGCAGCACCGTCGACCAGCACCACCAGATCCGCGGACGCGACCGCCGCGACGACCGTCGGGTCATCGGCGCTGGCGCGGTCGATCGCCGCGACCGCGCTCAACGCCGCTTCGAAGGGGGCGAGCACGTCGTTCACCTCGTCGATGGCCGCGCGCGCACCGCGAAAGGCCGCCGCGGTCGCCACGACACAGACGCGGGAGTCCGAGTTCAGGCCAGTCGCCATCGCGCCGGCGTCCCACGCGGCCAGTGACCCGATGAAGACAGCGTTGTTCACGCTCAGCGCGAGAAGCGGCGCGGCGCCTCGAACCAGCGACCCGAGAAGCGCCACGGTGGCGTGGCGTCCGCGGTCTCCTCGCCCACCGGGCGCGGCGTCCTCAGTAGTTCGATCGCGATGACGACGGCGGCCATCTCCTCCTCGGACAGGGGCGTGGTCGACACCTCGTTCACAGAGGGATGTTCCCGTGCTTGCGCTGGGGCAGGTCCTCGCGCTTGGAGCGCAGCAGGTTCAACGACCGTGCGATGACCGCGCGGGTCTCGGCCGGGTCGATGACGTCGTCGATGAAGCCGCGCTCGGCCGCGATGAAGGGCGAGGAGAAACGCTCCTCGTACTCCGCGACCAACTGGCGGCGGGTCGCGTCGGGGTCCTCGGCGGCGGCGAGCTCGCGGCGATGCACGATCTCGACGGCGCCGGCCGATCCCATGACGGCGAGTTCGGCCGAGGGCCAGGCGAACGCGAAGTCCGCCCCGATGCCCTTGGAGTTCATGACGACGTAGGCGCCACCGTACGCCTTACGGGTGATCACCGAGACACGCGGCACCGTCGCCTCGCAGAAGGCGTAGAGGAGTTTGGCGCCGCGACGGATGATGCCGTCGTACTCCTCGCTCACGCCCGGCAAGAATCCCGGCACATCGACGAAGGTGACCAGGGGGATGTTGAAGGCGTCACAGGTGCGCACGAAGCGCGCGGCCTTCTCACTCGAGTCGATGTCGAGGACTCCCGCCAGCACTTGGGGCTGATTGGCCACGATTCCCACCGAATAGCCGTCGATCCGCGCGAAGCCACAGGTGATCTGAGCGGCGAAGGCGGCGTGCACCTCGGTGAACTCGCCGTCGTCGACGACCGAGGTGATGACCTTCTTCATGTCGTAGGGCTGGTTCGGCGACGCCGGCATGATGTCGCGAAGTTCGCTGCAGAGCCGGTCCGCCGGGTCGCCGGACATGATGCGCGGCGGCTCCTCGCGATTGTTCGACGGCAGGAAGGAGAGCAGATAGCGCACCTCGTCGAGGGCGGTCTTCTCATCCGGGAAGACGAAACCGGCGACCCCGGACTTCGTCGCGTGGGTCATCGCACCGCCGAGCTCCTCGAGCGTGACGTTCTCCCCCGTGACCGCCTTGACCACGTCGGGACCCGTGATGAACATGTGACTCGTGTCCTTGACCATGATCGTGAAATCGGTGATGGCCGGAGAGTAGACGGCGCCGCCGGCGCAGGGCCCCAGGATCACCGAGACCTGGGGGACGACGCCCGAGGCCCGGACGTTACGAAAGAAGATGCCGCCGTACGCGTTGAGTCCCGCGACACCCTCTTGGATGCGCGCGCCCGCGCCGTCATTGAGGCCGATGATCGGCAGGCCCACGGACGTCGCGAGGTCCATGACCTTGTGGATCTTCTCGCCGTGGGTCTCGCCCAGGGCACCGCCGAAGACGGTGAAGTCCTGGGAATAGACGCAGACCTGGCGCCCGTCGATCTGTCCGTACCCGGTGATCACCCCGTCAGTGAAGGGTCGCGACCCGTCGAGTCCCACGCCCGAGGCGTGGTGGCGCGCCAGCATGTCGAGTTCCTGGAAGCTGCCTTCGTCGAGCAGGTATTCGACCCGCTCTCGCGCCGTCATCCTCCCCTTGGCCTTATGGCGCTCGATGGCGCGTTCGCCGCCCGCCACTCGGGCCTCGGCCTTGCGGGCCTCGAGCTCGGACAGTCGTTGTCCCATTGAATTCTCCATAGTGGTCAAGGCTACCGAGGTCTCCTCACCCGCGCGGTTCGTCGCGCGGATCGACGTTCTAGGAACAAGTGGGTCATGGTTCGCCTCTCAGCGGTGGGTGGACGCAGTGGTGGGTGATTCCTCGACCAGTTCGATCAGTGTGCCGAAACTGGTCTTGGGGTGCACGAAAGCGATGGTCGTCGCCCGCGAACCGGGGCGCGGCACCTCGTCGATCACCCGCGCGCCACTGGCCTTGACCGCCTCGAGGGCCTGGGCGCAGTTGTCGACGCGATAGCCCACGTGATGCAGGCCCTCGCCGCGACGCTCGAGGAAAGCGGCCACGGTCGAGTCCTCGCGGGTGGGAGTGAGCAGTTGGATGTAGGAATCGCCCACCTTGATGAGCGCCTCGCAGATCCCGTCGCTCGCCACGTCCTCGCGATGCACCACCTGCGCTCCTAGGGTCTGGGCGTACCAGGTGATCGCGGCGTCAATGTCGCGCACAGCGATCGCCACGTGGTCGATATCAGTGAGTAGAGATTGCATGCTTCCTCCTCAAGGCGAGGCTAGTCACTGCTCGGGGGCCCCTCACAGGGTCTTTCGTATCTTGATGGGCGCGTCGCTGGCGGTGATCGTCGCACCCCGATGGACCGGGTGAGGGTCTATCGTCAGGCTGGGCACCACGTCGAGGAGGAACTATGGCACGTAGCGTGATCGTCACTGGTCTTCGGACCCCGATCGGCAGATTGGCGGGAGCCCTGGCACCGCTGCGCGCCAGTGAGCTCGGTGGCGTCGCCATCGCCGCGGTCCTGGCCCAGAGCGGGATTGACCCGGCCACCGTCGACGCCGTCGTGATGGGTCAAGTGCTCCAGGCCGGCCAGGGGCAGATCACCGCCCGCCAGGCCGCCGTCGGCGGCGGGGTGCCCATGAGTGTGCCCGCCACCACCGTCAACAAGGTCTGTCTCTCGGGACTCAACACGATCTACTTGGCGGACCTGATGGTGCGTGCCGGTGAGGCGCAGGTGGTGATCGCCGGCGGGATGGAGTCGATGACCAACGCGCCCTACCTCTTGCCGGGCGCGCGCGCCGGTTATCGGGCGGGTGATCACGCGGTCGTCGACTCGATGATGCACGACGGGCTGACGTGCTCCTTCGACCACTGCGCCATGGGACTGGCCACGGAACGCCACAATTCGCGACGGATCTCTCGCGCGCGTCAGGACGAATTCGCCGCTCGCTCCCACTTCCTCGCCGCGGCCGCGACGGCGGCCGGGCGATTCGAGCACGAGATCACGGCCGTACGGGTCCCCCAGCGCAAGGGCGACGACCGTCGCGTCGACATCGACGAGGGCATTCGCCGCGACACCACGCCCGAGTCGCTGGCGCAATTGCGCGGCGCCTTCGAGGTCGACGGCACCATCACCGCGGGCAACGCCTCGCAGATCTCTGATGGAGCGGCCGCGGTACTGGTGATGTCGGACGAGCGCGCTGCTGCGCTCGGGCTCGAGCCATTGGGCGAACTCATCGGGTACGGCCAAGTGGCCGGACCCGACACGTCGTTGCTGTTGCAGCCCTCGAACGCGATCCTCGCGGCGGCCAGCCGGGCCGACTTGGGGGTGAGTGACCTTGACATCGTCGAGATCAACGAGGCCTTCGCCGCGGTCGCGCTGGCGTCGATGGACGCGCTCGGTCTCGAGGAGGACCGTCTCAACGTCAACGGCGGTGCCATCGCCCTCGGACACCCGATCGGGATGTCGGGGACCCGCTTACTCCTCACGGCCCTGCTGGAACTTCGACGCCGCGGCGGTGGCGTCGCGGCGGTCGCCCTGTGCGGAGGCGGCGGTCAGGGTGACGCCGCGATCGTGCGGTCGCTCTAGACGTCGGGGACGAACTGCGCCACGAGGGGGTAGCGCGCCAGACCGATCGGTTGGTCGTCGCGCAACGCCAGGACGAACGCCGCCCCGAGGGGGTATCCGCGATGGTCCAGGATGTCGGGCAACTCCTCGGCGAGGCTCTCGACGAGTTCGTGCACCGTGGGATTGTGGGCGACGACCAACAACGACGTGCTGACCGGATCGATCGCGGCGAGTTCGATGAGCAGGTCCTCCGCCGTCACCTCGCGGCGCCCGTTGTAGATCAGATCGCTGTAGAGCACCGACGATACGAAGGTGGTGTCCTCGAAAGCGCGACGGAAGGTCTCGCGGGTTCGAGACGCCGACGACACCAGTGCGGTGGTCGGCCCGTACGCCCCCAGGCTCGCCGCATCACTGGCCCACGAGCGCAATTGCTCGCACTGGCGCTTGCCCCGGCCGCTCAGACGACGCTCGTAGTCAGGGGTGCCGTGCTCGGCGGGAGTCGCCTTGGCGTGTCGGACGATGACGAGGTAGCGCACCTCGCCAGTTTGGCACCGACGACGACACGACGGCCACGGGTGGTTTAGCGTGGTGACGTGCTCGCGTCGCTGACCTACCTCCAAGCCGTGGTCATGGGTCTCGTCCAGGGCGTCACCGAACTGTTCCCCGTCTCGAGCCTCGGACACGGGGTGCTGTTGCCAGCCCTCCTGGGCTGGCACAACCTAGTTTCCAGCCAGACCCAGGCACAATCGTTCTTCCTCGTCTTCCTCGTGGGGTTGCACGTGGGCACCGCGATCGGACTCATCGTCTACTACCGCGCGACGTGGCGCAAACTCATCGAGGGTCTCGTTCGTCAGGTGGGGGCGAGTCGCCGCGACGGCGCCTCGTCGCTGTGGCGGCTCTCAAGCGAATCCATGGACCGCGACTATCGCATGCTGTTCCTCCTCGTCATCGGTTCGATCCCCGTGGGCGTGGCGGGCGTGTTGCTCGAGAAGCCGCTGCGCGAGCTCTTCGCACGGCCGCTCGCCGCGGCCATCTTCCTCACCCTCAATGGCGTGATCTTGTTAGTGGGCGAGCGCATGCGTCACCGTCGCGGCCGCCACGCGCGCTACGAGAAGCTCGACACGCTGGGCGCGCGCAACGCCTTCGCCATCGGATCGGCGCAGATCCTGGCACTGTTGGCCGGTATCTCGCGCAGCGGCGTGACGATGGTCGCGGGTCTCACACGCGGGCTCGACCACGAGGACGCCGCGAACTTCTCCTTCTTGTTGGCGACGCCCGTCATCTTGCTCGCCGGCCTCTACAAGCTCCCGTCACTGATGGGGCACCTCGGACACGGCGTCCGCACCCAGACCGCGGTCGGCGCGGTCTGTGCGGGGATCGCCGCGTACGTCGCCGTCCGGTTCCTCACCCGCTGGTTCGCCACCAAGACGCTCAGGCCCTTCGGGATCTACTGTCTCGTCGCGGGCATCGCCTGCGTTATTCGCTTCGCCTAGTCGGCCAGCACGTGGCGGCCATTGATCGCGCGACTGAGCGTCAGGTCGTCGGCGAACTCGAGGTCCCCGCCGACCGGTAGACCATTGGCGGGTTGCGACACGACGAGTCCCGGCACCTGCAGAAGGCGGCCGAGATACATCGCGGTAGCGTCACCTTCGAGGTTCGCGTTGAAGCACAAGATGACCTCCTTCACCGGCCCGTGCAGGCGCTGGAGCAATTCTTGGATGCGCAGCCGGTCCGGGGTCACCCCTTCGAGCGGGCTCAATAGACCATGGAGAACGTGGTAGGTGCCGTTGAACGCCCGTGAGCGCTCGACCGCGACCACGTCGGGGGGGCTCTCCACCACGCAGATCGTCGTCTGGTCGCGGCGCTCGTCACCGCAGATGGGGCACAGTCCCCCGGACTCGGCGAAGTTGTAGCACCGCTCACAAAACGACAGGTTCTCCTTCATGTCCTCGAGCGACTGACCCAACCGACGCACGTCCTCGGCGGGCTGGCGCATGAGCCAGAACGCGATGCGTTGGGCCGACTTGGGTCCCACGCCGGGGAACCTCCCCAACTCGTCGACGACCGCCTGAAGGGAGGGCGGATAGCTCACGAGACCTCCTCGGCTCCCGGGAACATCTCGGTGATCAGGTGCTCCGCCACCGACGCGACGACGGGACCCTGATGGTCGTCGACACTGGTCTCGTCGAAATCAGGCACGGGTTCGTGCGAGGGCGTCGCCCGCGAGCGTGGCGACGGAGCGCTGGGTGTGGGCGGCGTCACCGTCGGGTCGACGATCCAGTCCACCGTCAAGGGGACCTTGAATTCGTGGTCGAGTGCGCCCTTGAGCCCTTGGGAGATCTGGTCGGTGTTGTGGCGGATCTCCTCGCTGGCCACGGCCAGGGTGATGCGACCGCCGTCGAAGTCCACCACGGTGGCCGATCGTAGAACCAGCTGAGCACCACGCGACGTGCGGGGCACGACGCGCTCCACGAACCGAGTTCGCACCTCGTCGACGCTCATCGTCGCTCCCTCCTTCGCTGGGACTGGCGCCGACGCGGACGAGACCCCGGGGTCGGGGTCGCCAGCGGGAGGAGGCGAGGCAGGGGCCGCCGGCGACGCGGCACTGTCGCGAGGGGTGGACGTTGACGCAGCCGTGGGTGACGACAGAACCGGTGGCGACATCGGTGCGACGCTTGACGTGGACCCGATCGGCCGCAACGTCGCGGCGGCGGGTGCCGGCGCAGCGGGTGCGGCGCTGCGCTCGTGACGTTCGAGCTTGCCCACGCGCTCGCTCAGCGCGTCGAGCGTGGCGTCGAGTTCGGGTTTGACCAGGCGCACCATGGCCACCTCGAGGACGACGATCTTCTCAGGGGCGCTCTTCATCTCGCGCATCGCTCGCCCGAGGGTCTCGAGCACGCGCACCGTTCGAGCGAGGCCGAGGCGAGCGCCCCACTCTCGCAGGCGTTCACGGTCCGCGTCCACCGCGTCGGAGACTTCGGGGGCCACCTGCAGGAGGAACGCTTGACGCACGAGCGCGGCGAAGCTCTCCGCCAGCTGTTCCGGATCCCAACCGTCTCGGGCCAGGTTGGCCAGGGTGGTGATGGCGCCCACCGCATCGGCGTCGACGAGGGCGAGGAAGAGTTCGTCGAAATCAGGCTGGGTCTCGTCGGTCGCGCCCGTGGCGAGCAGTTGATCCAGTGCGCTCAACGCGTCGCGCGCCGAGCCACGGCCCAAGCGAACCGCGGTCTCGATCGTCGAATCGTCAGCGGCGAGGCCAGCCGCTCCCTGGACGTCGTGCAACAGGCCACTGAGCGTGTCGCCTGCGAGCAGTCGGAACTCTAGGTGCTGGGTGCGCGAGCGGATGGTGGGAAGGACCTTATGGGGGTCGGTGGTCGCCAGGACGAAGATGACGTGAGGCGGCGGCTCCTCGAGGGTCTTGAGAAGCGCGGCCGATGCCGGCTTGGAGAGTTGGTGGACCTCGTCGAAGATATAGACCTTCCAACGCCCCGGGGTGCCGTGCCACGCGCCCGCGGTGATCTCCCTGATGTCGTCGACGCCGTTATTGGACGCGGCGTCGAGCTCGGTCACGTCGAGCGAGGAGCCCCGCGTGATCGCCACGCAACTCGCACAGACGTTGCACGCGTCACCCTCGAGCGGATTCTCACAGTTGAGCGCCTTGGCGAGGATGCGCGCGGTCGTCGTCTTGCCGGTGCCCCGGGGGCCCGAGAAGAGGTAGGCGTGACTCACGCGGTCGCGCGCGACGGCGCCCTGCAGGGCGCGCACCACGTGGTCTTGACCGCGAAGTTCGGCGAATCGGCCGGGTCGGAAACGTCGATAGAGCGAGGTCACCCCGTCGATGGACGTCGGAACCGAAGGAGGAGTGGCCATGGGCCAATGCTAACGGTGGGGTGTCAGAGCCGAGGTTCAAAGCAGTGGCCAGGCTGACCGTGGCACCCGGCGCAATCCGCTGAGAGCTGCTGGCTTCCACCCCTGACTCGGTTCACGAACGGCCGTCGCACGGGACCCGACCACCGCTTTGAACCTCGGCGAATTAAGGCTACCGGAACCGCGCCCCATTCGTCTCGGGTAGCCTTGCAAGCCGGTATTCATTTTATTCGCGTGAGCGAAATCTTGGAGGAGTGCGAGAGCGGCCGAATCGGCACGATTGGAAATCGTGTGAAGGGAAACCTTCCGTGGGTTCAAATCCCACCTCCTCCGCCATGCGATGTGTTGGCAGTTCACTCCTCCTGGCATCACGAGAGCCCGACATGGCAGACGGCACAGAACCGGGTCGCCCCGTGGCCCGGCCTCCCCGGGGCCTAGTGTGAACCAATGAATGTTGAGGGAGGAGTCCCTACGCGGGGTCAAGGCGACGAACCCTTCTCACGGCGGTTCGTCAACGTCTTCTTCGCGGTGTACTTCGTTCTCGGCCTTGGCCTGATGGCCTATACCCCGCCTTTCCAGAGTGCGGATGCGTTCTCACACTTTGACCGCGCCGCCGGTATCGCCAGCGGTCAAATTATCGCATCGTCCCTGAATCATTTCGGGGGTAGCTTCCTCCCCTCGGGAGTGATCAATCTGGAGGACGGATTTTCTACGCTGCCGTTCAATCCGGCCTCGCGCGTCACGAGCACCCAGTACCCCGACGGGTGGCTCCAGTCCTGGGCCACACCCAAGGTGTTCGTGCAGTACACGACGGGAGGGAACCTTCCATTCCTCTATCTTCCCCAGGCGGCCGGCATCGTGGTAGGGCGTCTCCTCAGTAACCATATTTTGGTCAGTTTCTATTTGGCGCAAATTTCCAACCTCCTCGTCTTCATCGCTCTGACCCGCTTGGCCTTCGCACGTCTACCCCGTCGCTTGGCGATTCCCATAGGTATTTTCTTGTTCTTCCCCACGGTGGTATCGGTCGCGACGTCGGTCAATCCTGATTCCCTACTGCTCGCTCTGTCGGTAGTCTTCGCGACGATGTGCTGGAGCGGTTCCCGCGGCGAACCAAACGCCGAGTCCCTGATAGTCGAAGAGTCGCGCGCCGTCCGGCGTCGACAACGGCGGTGCCCGACAAACCTGACGTACTTACTGGCTTTCGCGAGTCTCTTCTTCATGTCGCTCGAGAAACCGCCACTGATGGTACTGGGCCTCCTCCTGCCGATGGCTGATCACGCGCGGGGCATCCGACGATACGTCGCACTCGTCTCAGTTTTCGTCGCGTCAGTCGTCATCATCTTCGTCGGCTGGGCCTCGTTCGGATCTCATGGACAGAGTGGCCCGCCCACTGGCGGACCGTCCACCGCCTACCGGCAATTGGTGCTGACCGTGACGGACCCGGTCAAGGACATTCAGGTCCTCTGGGCGACTTTCCGATACTGGGGCTGGCTCTTTACGAAGCAAGCGGTGGCGGGAATCGCGTGGCTCGACATCTCCTTCCCAACGTGGGTGTACCTCTCGCTTGTGTTGTTCTTCTTGCTGGCGCTGGCTAGCGCGGTTCGCGTCGGACGCAGCGACCTGGCACGAGTCGGCTGGTCCCTCCTCGTGATCGTCGCCACCTATGTCGCGACCGCGTTCTCGCTGTACATCTTGGCGAACCAGTATGCAGTGGGGAGAATCTACGGCTTTCAGGGTCGCTACCTCCTACCGATGCTGCCCATCTTGATCATCGTCCTTGGCCTACACCCCCGAGAGACACGACTCACGTCACGTGTGACCGCGGTGGTACAGGAGTATGCGCCGATCTACCTCGTCTGCATGCAAATTCTTTTCGCCGTCGAGTGCGCCGTCATGATCCGAGAACGCTACTGGTTGAAGTAATGCATACCGACGCCTCGAGGGAACTTCGTCGCGCGCGTCGACCAAGAGATCGGCAATTCGTCGGGCCGCCCGAACTCCAGTGACGGTGTCCGCGTCACGTTCCTCGTACAATGAGCCAGTAATTTTCATCAAAGTCCGAGGTAGGGGTGGCACGTACATCGCGGAGTAACCGGTGCCCTCGAAGGCCTCGCGAGTCGCGAGTCGTGACCCGAGTCGCTCTGAGGGGTGCGTGGCGGTGGTGCAGCGCGGCCATTGTCCTCCTCACCGTCGTGAACGGATGGTTACTCAGTTCGCGCGCGGGCGCCTCGCACCCGCTGTCGGAGCCGACACTCACGAGCGTGCACCCCTCGGCGACTTCGGTGGTGGTGTCCTACTCGCCAGTCCCGGGTGCCGCTCGCTATTCGGTAAGGATCTACCGCGCGGCGACCCTCGTCGCGTCGAGCACCACCTGCACACCCACGAATTGCCGCTTCAACGCACTCACCCCCGCCACCGACTACGCGGTCACCGTCGCGGCCCACGGCGATGGCAGGCACCACAGCGACTCGTCCGAGAGCCCGCCAGTGGCCTTCGTCACCCCGTCATTGGCGTTGCCCTCTGCGGCACCGGTACCCGGCTGGCGGGTCCTGGTGCGCTCTGGGTTGGGCGTGATGATCGACGAACGTAACATCACCGTGGACGGGCTCGACTTCGTCGCCGTGAGGTTCCGCTACGCGACGACGGCCTTCCACCTGCACGTGGGCACCCTCGATCCCCCGAGCGCCGCGGCGCTCACCCCCGTCGACGCGGCCCCTCGAGTGAGCGCCGTCGAACTCACACGCGGGGTCATCGCCGTCTTCAACTCCGCCTTCAAGAGCACGGACCACGCCGGCGGTTCCATGGTGGACGGTCGGGTCCTGGCGCCCATGGTGCCTGGTGACGCCACAATGGCGATCACCACGACCGGCCATATCGTCCTGGGCGTGTGGGGCAGCGGCCTGCCGCGCGCCGGCGTCGCGGCCATCGCGTACCGACAGAATCTGCCCGCGCTCGTCAAGGGCGGTGCCACGACCACCCTCGCGGCGACGCCCTACTGGGGAACCTGGGGCGCCGTGTGGCTCGACAATCCCCGCGAGCCACGTTCGGGACTCGGCGTCAACGCCCATGGCGACGTGCTGTACGTCGCCACGACGCAGGGAGCGATGCCGATCGACCTGGCCCGGGCGCTCGTCGCCGCGGGATCGCGCTTCGCGATGCAGCTCGACATCAACCCCTACTGGCCTTCCTTGGGCGTCACCGACATCTCTCACCATCGTGTTCCCCACTTCATCTACCGCCTACCGGGCGAGCAGAAGGATCCCGGGGTGTACTTCTCGGGCTCGACGCGCGACTTCTTAGTCGCGGTGGCTCAACCCTCGCTGAGCGATTGCCACCTGGCCTCGCCCGCACCCTCGAGGACCCCCCACGGCGAGCCGCTGAACCTGTCCGGCGTCGGCTGCGCGTCGTAACGACCGGTGCCGCCGGACCCGCAGGTCGCACCACTTTCTCGCCCCTTCTCAAGATTCCTCTAGAAAACGACCCGCGGTGGTTGCCGACTTTCTCAACTATTCTAAAGATGCTCCTAGAAACGAGGTCTCGCCGTGAACAAGCGCGACAATCCCTACACCCCCGGGGCGGGGCGCAAACCTCGGACCTTGGCCGGACGCGACCCCGACCTCGAGCAATTCCAGGACCTGGTCGAGCGGCTCAACTCGGGGTCCTACGAACGAAGTCTCATCTACACGGGGCTGCGCGGCGTCGGCAAGACCGTGTTGTTAATGGAACTAGACGTCCTCGCCAGTGAGGCGGGCTGGGCCACCACCGACGTGCAGGAAGTGGGGTCGCAGGGCGATTTCCGCGTCGCCTTCGCCCGCATGGGCGTGCGCCTGTTGACCAACATGAGTTCACGCCACCGTGCCCGCGAACGCATCCAACGCGCGCTCTCGGTGGTCAAGGCGTTCAGCCTCGCCGTTCCCGGGGCCGTCGAACTGCGCATCGACGTCGACGCGGCCACCGGGGTCGCTGATTCCGGCGACCCCGAACACGACCTCACGGACCTGTTGGGCGAGCTCGGCGAAGTGGCCCAAGCCAATGCCATGGGCGCACTGTTCTTGATCGATGAGATGCAGAACCTCGACGGCCCCTCCCTCGCAGCGATCTGCATCGCCTTCCAAGCCATCAGTCGGCGCGCGTTGCCCGTCTCGCTGGTGGGAGCGGGGCTGCCCGACCTGCGGGTGCGCCTGCTGGCCGCCAAGCCCTACGCCGACCGCCTGTTCTCCTACCGAGAGCTCGGACGTCTCTCCACCCTCGACGCGCGGTCGGCTCTCCTTGGTCCCGCCGCGTCCTTCGGGGTCGACTTCGATCCCCTGGTCGTCGATCAGGTCATCGCCGAGGCCGCCGGCTACCCCTACTTCTTGCAGGAGTACGGACTCGAGCTGTGGAACTACGCCGACGAATCACCCATCAACGACGACGACCTGCGAGCGGTGCGCGGGGTCGTGAAGGACACATTGGCCAGCAGTTTCTTCGGGACGCGCTTCGAATTGGCCACCGACACCGAACAGCAGGTGCTCTCGGCCATGGCGTCCCTCGGCCCGGGTCCCTACCGCATCGGCGACGTGGCCAGCGCCTTCGGGGCTCGCGACCAGCGCGCCATCTCGACCTACCGAGAGTCCCTCATCGCCAAGGACCTCATCTGGAGTCCCCGGCGCGGCCTCGTCGAATTCACCGTTCCGCTCTTCGACGACTACCTGCGCGAACTCAACCGCGCCGACTAGTCCCGGCGACGGGCGTGGCCGCTAGGAACGGTCCTCGGGCCCGCGCTGCAGCACGGAGTCGACCTCGGCCCCGATCAAGATCGCGTACCCGGACAAGAAGAGCCAGAAGATGAGGATCGCCACCCCGGCGAACGCCCCGTAGGTCGTGGCGAAGGAGCCGAACATCGAGGTGTAGAGCGAGAAGCCCAGGGACACCACCGCCCACATGAGCGTGGCCACCACCGTGCCGGTACTCGTCCAGCGCCAGCGCGAGGGGCGATTGGGGGCCAAGTAGTAGAACAACGAGAGCAACAGGTTCATCAACGCCAGCGCCACGATCCATCGCACGGCGTCCCACGAGGCGGCGAAGAGCCCCCCGTGGACCGGCACCACCTCTTGGATCAGGCGACCCACCTGTGAGCCGAAGACCGCCAACGCCGACGCGGCGCCACCGAGGACGACGGCGCCCGCCAACATGGGAATGGCCACCACGCGTCGCGCGACGAAGGAGCGGTCGTTGGGCAGACCGAAGGCCATGTCGAGGGCCTCCTCGACGACCACCATGCCCGCGGTGGAACTCCAGACCGCGATCACGCTGGCCACCACCGTCGTGACGAGGCCGGTACGAGTGTCCTGCTGGGCGTGAGTCAATGACTGGGTCACCACGGCGGCAGCACCCGAAGGCAGGGCCGCGCCCACCCCGTGGATCAGGTTGACGATGATGTGATGAGGGATCGTGACCAGGGACGCGACCCCTAACAGGGCAATGATCAACGGGAAGATCGAGAGGAACCACCGGTAGGCGAAGGCGCCGGCGGCGACGCTCACCCGGTTCGTGCGCGCGCGGGCGAGCACCACGCGCGCCACCAAGAGCCCGCGGAAGGCGACGCTCACCGCCTCGGCGAGCTCGACCTCAGCGTCCTCAATCACGACACCACTCCCGGCCTCGACCGTGACAGCGTTCCCTCGTCGCGTCGTTCACGCGTATCGCCCAGTGTGACTCATGCGGTGTGACTCATGCGGTGTGACTCATCGGGTGCGACTCATCGGGTGCGACTCACTCGGCCGGGTACGGGTGCTCGCTACTCACGCGCGCACGAGCTCCACGACCGGGATCACTCGCGTCGTCTTCGCCTCGTACTCGGCGAACCCCGGGTAGAGCCGCGCCTGGACGGCGTAGACCCGGTCGCGCTCGGGGGCCGCGACCGGGTGCGCGGTCGCCTCGAAGGTCTCTTCTCCCAACTCGACCACCACCGAAGGATTGGCCACCAGGTTGTGGTACCAGTCGGGATGGGAATCGGCCCCGGCCTTCGAGGCGAAGACGTAGAGGTGACCCGATTCCTCGAGGTACATCATCGGGTTCACCCTCTCGAGTCCGGACTTGGCGCCCGTCGTTCGAAGCAGGAGCACCGGGGCGCCTTCGAACTGACCCCCCACTTTGCCCCCGTGCGCCCGGAACTCCTCGATGACCTTGCGGTTCCAGTCGTCACTCTCGCTCACGTCGAGCACCCCCTTCGTCTCAGCGCGAGGCCCCCGGTCGCGGGTGGCGTCGCGAATTCAGTTCTCCCGGTGATGCTAGGGGGTCGTGGCACGTCCCTCGCTCATGGGCAACGCCCCATCACGACCGGCGCCACCGCCGCCGCTACCCGGTCCCTCACGAGGGGTCAGTTCCGCGTCGCGGACCCGCAGGGTGTGCGAACGCCCATAATGGTGTCGTGAACGACGTCCGCCAGGCCCAGACCTGGCTCTGCGACATGGACGGCGTACTGATCGACGACGACCGCATGATCGAGGGTGCGGACCGCTTCTTGGATCGGCTGCGCCAGCGCGGTCGCGACGTTCTGATCCTGACCAACAACTCCCTCTTCACCCCCGAAGCGATGCGCTCGCGACTCTCGTCACTGGGCCTGGAGGTGGAGGAGTCAGAACTCTGGACGTCCGCGCTCGCCACGGCCCACTTCGTCCGCTCCCAGCGACCGGGGGGGACGGCCTTCGTGATCGGTGAGGCGAGCGTGCACGAGGCGTTGGCCGACGTCGGGTACCACGAGAGCGACGTCGTCGCCGACTACGTCGTGCTCGGCGAGACGTGGGAGTACTCCTTCGAGGACTTCGCCACCGCCAGTCGTCTGATCCGCGCCGGCAGTCACTTCGTCAGCACCAATCCAGAACCCACCGGACCGACACCCGAGGGGACGCTCCCGGGCACCGGCGCCATGGCGGCGGTCATCGAGAGCGCGACCGGCGTCGCCCCCTACGTCGTGGGAAAGCCCAACTCGATGATGATCCGCGAAGCCCTGGACGTGCTCGGCGCCAGCGCCCGCACGAGCGTGATGGTCGGGGACCGGATGGAGACCGACATCCACGCCGGGGTCGACGCGGGACTGGCCACGATCTTGGTGCTCTCGGGCGCCAATGACGAGCACGACGCCGCCCGCTACCCCTTTCGCCCCACGCGAGTGGTGGGTTCGGTCGCCGACCTCATCGGCGAGCTCTAGGACTCCCCACCTGCGGACCTCTCGCGCGCCACGTCATCACCGTTGGCGAGGGCCGAGAGGAAAGTCTGGGCCCACTGCGCGACGTCGCGGCGCAGTACCTTGCGGCGCATGCGCAACATACGGGCCTTGGCCTCCTTGGGCCCGGCCCGCAGCGCCAGACCGATGGCTTCCTTGATGCCGTCGAGGTCGTGGGGATTCACCATGAATGCGCCGCGGAGCTCGGCCGCGGCGCCGGCGAACTCACTCAGGACGAGTCGACCCGTCGCGTCGGTCCGACTCGCCACGTACTCCTTGGCCACGAGGTTCATACCGTCGCGGAAGGGTGTCACGAGCATGATGTCGGCGGCGAGGTAGAGGGCCAACAACTCATCGAAGGCGAGGTTCTGGTGCAAGTAGTGGATCACCGGGCTCCCCACCTGCCCGTGGTCGCCGTTGATCGCACTCACCACTTGCTCGAGGTTGTGGCGTTCGAGGTCGTAGTGGGCGTCGCTCTCTCGGCTCGGCACCGCCACCTGGACGATCACGTGGGCGCCGCCAGTGAGGTCCCCGGCGGCGAACATCTCGGCGATCGCGCTCAGGCGGTGCTGGATGCCCTTGGTGTAGTCCAGGCGGTCGACGCCCAAGAGGACGACCTCGGGATTGCCGAGGTCGCGGCGGATCTCCCTCGCCCGCTCTCGGATCGCGCTCTGACGCGTCAAGGTGGTGATCTGTTCGGTGTCGACGGTGATCGGGAACGCCCCCACTCGAATCACGCGCCCATTGTGGTGCAGCACCGAATCGGTGCCGGTGGCGCCGACCAGGCGTCGAGCGGTGCGTGAGAAGTTCGACGCCGCGTGGGGGACTTGGAGACCGATCAGGTCGGCCCCGAGGAGACCGTTGATGATCTCGCGACGCCACGGCAATTGCATGAAGAGTTCGCTCGGGGGGAACGGGATGTGCAAGAAGAATCCGATGCGCACATCGGGGCGCAGTTCGCGCAACATCGCCGGCACGAGCTGGAGTTGGTAATCGTGCACCCACACGGTCCCCCCGGGCGCCACCGACGCGGCCGCGGCGTCGGCGTAGCGTTGATTGATCTCCTGATACGCCTTCCACCACGTGCGATGGAACGTCGGCGCCCGGATCGCGTCATGGTAGAGGGGCCACAGGGTGGCATTGGAGAAACCCAGGTAGAAGTTCTCGTACTCCTCGGGAGTGATCGAGACCGCTTTCATGCGGATCCCCTCGTACTCGACCGGGGCGTCGGTCACCTCGGTGCCGCCCAGCCAACCGATCCAGAGCCCGTGGCGACTCTGCAGGACCGAGGTCAGGGCCGAGGCCAGACCTCCGGGGCTGGGACGCCACTCGTCGCCGCCCGAGGACGACGTCTGATGGACCGGGAGTCGATTGGCCACGACCACGAATTCAGCGAGGTCGGGGCCGTGAGGGGTTGCCACAGCGTCACCGCGCGTCGCCGCGGCGTCATCACGACGTGGCGACGCAGGGTTCGATGGCGCCGGGGCCAGTCGGGTCTGTTCGAGCATCTCCAATTCCTCCTTCGCCTAGCTGAGCGCGCCGGGTCGGTCCGCGGTGCCCACGGCGTTCCACCAGTTCGGTGAACCCGCGGGACCGATGATCCGCCCCGACGTGCGTTGTTCGGCTTCGATGACGTCCAAGAGTGCGTTGATCAGGGCCAGGTGCGTCAAGGCCTGGGGGAAGTTGCCGAGGTGGCGAGCGGTGGCGGGCTCGATCTCCTCGCCGTAGAGGCCGAGCGTGCTCGCCGAGCCGACCAGCTTCTCGCACTGCACGCGCGCGCGGTCCAGCTCGCCGATCTCGACGAGCGCTGACACCAGCCAGAATGAGCACGCGGTGAAGCTCCCCTCGGGCTGACCCTCGAGCCCGTCATCGGTCGTCTCGGGCCGGTAGCGATAGACGAAGGCGCCGTCGCTCAGGTTGTCGGCGATCGCCATGACCGTGGCGCAGATCCGCTCGTCGTTCACCGGCAAGAATCCCAGCGAGCCCAGGAGGAGCAACGACGCGTCGAGCTCGTTCGACCCGTAGGCGAGGGAGAAGAATCCGCCCTCGCTCACCGCGTGCTCACAGATGTCGGCGTGGATCTCCTGGGCAGCGCTCCACCAGCGATCCGCACGTTCCTTCTCGCCGCGTAGCGCCGCGAGGCGCGACCCCCGGTCGGCGGCGACCCAGCACATGACCTTGGAGAACGTGAAGTGCTGGGGCTCACCGCGGATCTCCCAGATCCCCCGGTCGACCTCGCGCCAACTCGTCAGTGCCGTCTCCACGGCCTGGACAACGATGCGCCAGGAGCGCTCGCTCAGCGAGTCGCGCGAGCGGGTGTGCTCGAAGACGCAGTCCACGATGGCGCCAAGGATGTCGAACTGGGTCTGGTTGTAGGCGGCGTTGCCGTTGCGCACCGGTCGACTCCCGCCGTGACCCGTCAGGTGGTCGAGTTCGGTCTCGGGAACGGCCGTCGCTCCGTCCACCGGGTAGAGCACCTGGAGATTACCGCGGGCTTGGACCATGCCCCGCGCGGCGACGCCCTTTGGTTCGAGGACGTCGCCGAGGAACGCCAAGAAGTCGTCCGCCTCGGTGTCGAAGCCGAGCGAGTGCAGGGAGCGAAGAGTGAAGGCGGCGTCGCGGATCCACGTGTAGCGGTAGTCCCAGTTGCGCTGTCCACCGGGCTGCTCGGGCAGCGACGTGGTCGGCGCGGCCAGCATCGCCCCGGTCGGCGCGTAGGTGAGTCCCTTGAGCGTGAGGGCGCTTCGCTGCAGGAGTTCACGCCAGGGATGGTCGGGGAATCGTCCGCCGTCGAGCCAATTGCGCCAGAAGCGACTGGTCTCGGCGCGACAGAGGTCTACCTGGGCGCGCGTCGTCGGCGGTGTCGCGTCCCTCCACCCCAACACGATGAAGGACGACTCGCCCTCGGTCAGACGATGGCGCGCGCGCACCGCCCGGCCCTCGATGCCCAG
>Ga0209698_10001587_pt1 | contig 26144 bp, 21 predicted proteins | sample LitLauG_LLR_2012_FD_187203 | JGI IMG/M metagenome (GOLD analysis project Ga0209698, IMG submission 187203) | Freshwater sediment microbial communities from Pennsylvania, USA - Little Laurel Run_MetaG_LLR_2012 (SPAdes) (version 2) | ecosystem: Environmental > Aquatic > Freshwater > Creek >... | reverse complement strand
CCATGGCTTACGTAATGCTCGACGGCTGCCACCCGCTGCTCATCAGAGTACTTCGATCGCGGCCGGGAATACGCAACCGGCAAATCAAGAAGCCGCTCGTATTGCCGATGCCAGCTGATCAGGGAATTCTTTGTCGGGTATCCGAGTTGCCGGATGGTTAGTCGGATCCGCTTGCCCATCTTTAGATACAGCTTTACCGCTCGAATTCGATCCTCGTAGGAATACATGGACTACCTCCCCAAAGTAGTCCAAGATTTTGTCCGCACCCCCACTGGGTCACTTCCAGGCGGAAATCAACACCCGGGAGCGACACGGTTTCAGAAGCCTTGGCGCCATTTTATCTTTACTTTCAATGTCTTATATAAAAAACCCGGGAGCCCCACCCCAGCATTTATCCAAAAGCTATGCCTGGTTGTGCCTGAGCAGACGCACCAAATGCGGTCGACGGGCGCGATTAGTTCCCGTCCAGCAGCGTGGCCGGTCGGACCGACAGGGTCCTGGCCAATCGACAGATGTTTACAAGGGAGATATTTCGCTGTCCACGTTCGACGCCGCTCAGGTAGCTTCGCGCGAGCCCGCTTTCAAAGGCAAGCGCTTCCTGAGACCAACCGGCCTCGCGACGCAATGCAGCGAGGTGCCGGCCAAACGCAATTCTTGGGTCTGAACGAGCCCCGCGGCGCACTTTTCCATCCATAGTCGCCGAATCTATGGGTTAGGCTCTTATCAGGCCACGCTCTATGAGTGACAATTGCGGCGTTGCCAACGTCTATTTGCGACCCCAAATGCATCCAGAACTGCTCCAAAGCCTGATCGACCGCACGGACTTTGCTCAATTCCGCGCGCGGTTCGATGAGGCCGTTAACGCTGCGCGCACTGCAAAAACCTTGAAGCCGTTGCGCAGAATCGGGGCGAACGCATTCGAGGTATTCATGGAGATGTCTGTCGTGGCAGATCAGGAAACCCTGGTCTGGTTTGCCGCGCACGCTGAACGAGGCAATATCGAGATCACGCCTACGCTGATCAGCGCCCTGCGCAAGATCACAAGATCGATTACGCAGCAAAGTGAACGGCGGCGATTTGAGCGGGTCGATAGCGGTACAGTCGTAATGCAACTGCAGCGCGTCGTCCAGATGTCCTGGTTTGGTTCGGCGGGATTTCGGGCGAGCGACGCTTTTGAAATTCGCCGTTCCGTCTTTCGGTCTCCGCAGGAGCGCGCATTCGCCAAAGCCTTAGCCCTTCGCTTCCCTGGACTTCGTGCCCTGCCGAACTACCCGCTCGACCAGGTGGCGGACCTCGATCGCTTGAAAGCCCTGGTAGGCGATGATGCTTGGCGCTATGGATTCGGGTGTCGTTTGGATGCCCTAATGGTTACGCCATTGGAAGGCGATCCAGTTGCAGCATTCGAGCTCGATAGCCGTGCCCATGATCGGCCCGACGTTGTCAAACGCGACCAATGGAAAAATCATCTGCTTTCTGCAGCGCGAATTCCGCTATTCAGGCTGCGATCGGAAGATCCGAGTGCCACCAGTGTCGACGAGTGGTACAGCCTCCTAACCGACCAAGTTCTCGACAAGATCGATTGTGGCGAGCGAATTCGAACGCGTGACGTCCACACCAGCCTGGTCCCGCTGTACCGCTAATGCGACTAGCTAGAAAGGCTGAAACCTTTAGGCGCCAGCTTGCTGTTCTTTCTATGGTATGGGCAGATGTAAATCGACGCCACCTTCCTTCCGTCAGAGAAAATGTCATAAATATCAACGCTTCCTTCTGTGACATCCGACGTCGTCGATCCGACTCTCTTATTTTCGACGGGCTTATTTTGGTATCGCAACTTTGCCAGGTATTTCTTGCTCCCTGCCACACAAATCGTGGGGATCGGATTTGTCAGAGCATGTCCGAAGTCACCATGTCCGCCCAAAATTTGATCCTCCGTCGTTCCGTTATCCCTCGCGCTAGCGAAATCGGATAATTGATTCAAAAGCTCTTGCGTTATCGGTTGACCTTGAGCTTTCATCATCTGAATAAAACCATTTCGATGGCTAACCTCGCCCGCAAAATACACATAAATGTTTCTTGCTTCATTCGCGGAAAGCAAATTTCCAGAACGCGCGATGTAGCTCCTCACAAAATCGTCATCATCATAATCCTTGGCTGTTAGGGCGAGAACCTTGCAGCCCATTGTGAACAGACGTAACGATTCTTTCGGTATCTTTCCGTGGGACAGCTCTCTAATTTTTTGACAATCCCTAGCGACATCCACCTCACCCATTGGATTGACAAAAGTGTTCATGTCGTCAAATGCTTTGTCCTTCTTGCTTTCGTCCTTGCCCTTGAATAGCCCCCAAAGCGCCATCTCCCGCTCCCAAAAATTCTCCGCACATTGAAAATTGTCAAAGAAATGTGCCCGCGATTCGTGGATCTCGTGATCGGTAGTAAATTAACGTCACATCAAAGATAGACGGAGAATAAGTGTTGAATCGTTCAGCGATGGAAGCGCTCTCATATAACTTTAGGCAATTCAAAAACGTCACCAATCCTACGTTGGGTTATCCCCCAATTCCGCGCTTTACGCCAGATTCATATCCCCTGCGCACTTCAGCATTCGCCTCTTCGGGAAGTAACTTCCAGAGCTCTGCAACTACGTTCTGCAGGCCGTCCGAATTGTTTTTCGCAATGAATGACCGTCCCTGATCGAGTAAACGTCCGCCTCTCGCCTGGTCCAATAATGCTTCCGGGTTTCTTTCAATATATTGGAACTGGTACACCCAAAATTCAGACGTAGCGAATACCAGTCTCCAGTAAATCGACTCGGCCTGCTTGAGCTTTGCCTGAAGATCATCAAACCGATTCTCTTGAATTAGCGCCGCAAGCTCCAGGCGGATCTTCTCCACCGGCTTTCGTAGACTTTGGTCTTTAGCCTTCGCAGCTTCGGCGACGAGTCGTTCGGAGAGTTCCTGTACTTTAGCTACCAGGCTTGGCCACTCAAGGTGATCGGCAATCGCGTCAATAGCTAATTTCAATTCAATCAAGCGCCGCTCAAATTTAACCGCAGCATCTGGATTTTCGACGTCGCGTGATAACTGATTCAACTCCAGGACAAGCGAACCATGCTCCAGCGATGCAAGGCGCTCCCACCCTTCCTCATTGCCTACAGCCTTCGCTTTTGCTTTTACCTCATCTAAGCGCTGAAGCTCCCCTCGCAAGTCGTTTCGTACAGTCGACGGCTCCCGTGGGCTGACCTCCAAAGGCAGCGTTGTCTCAAAATCGACGTCCAGGATTGCAACGTACGCGCGTACCTTCATTATTCGCGATGCGTCCATTTCCAGCGTGACCTCAATTTCACTATGCATTGGAAGGTCACGGGGAATCTTATCCCCCCTGATAACCAATGAACCAATTAGCCTGTTGCGATCACCTTTTGCCGCTTCCCCCTCGCAAACAGGAATTTTCAATACGTCGCCGGTCTGCCCCTTCTTCATTGCCGTAGCCGTCGCGTAGGACTTGGTAATCTTCGCAGGCAGACCGCGTCCCTTTTGCAAAAGGCAATCAAATTCGTTGTCAGCCGTTACGACACCCATGGAATTGATCAGAGGCTGTTCGTCGACCACCGACCCGATCGTGTAGGTGAAATTGTCCGGTGCTGTATGCCGGCGCTCTCCCTTTGAATCAAGAAGGAAAATCTCGTAGCTATTGCGCGTCCCGCGGTCAGCTCTCAACGTCGCGGTGAAAACACCCTCCGCAGACACAGGGAGCTTCCCGCTTCGCCATTTGCTCGTGTCGTTGACGATTTCAATTGTGTAGCCCGAAATTTGTGAGCCGTCAGGTGTTGAAATTCGGCCGCCGATCAGCGGAGCACTGTCAAACCCCACCGGCTTGTGCTTTAGGTCAATAAGAAACGCAGTCTTGTCTTGGGTTTTCCTATTAACAGAACGCTTCTGCGTCCCCGCAAAAACGGCAGCCCCGCGCGCCACGACCGTAAGCGGGTCTACGCCATGCTCAAGAGCAATTCCAAGGGAGTTTTGCAAATGCTCTCGAAAGTAGGGCGCCAGCGTGGGTCCGCCAACCAGAATCATTTTCTCAATGGCGCTTGGTGATAACTTCTTTTCCTCCAATACCTTCTTACAAATATCTACTGATCGACGTATCAAAGGTTCAGCGGCGGCGATGACCTGAGACCGCGTCAGCTCAATATCAACCTCGATGCTCTCCCCCCCTTCAGCCAGGAAGGTGCAATCTTCAATAAGGGTGCTTTCCTTTCGGGATAGGCTGATTTTTGCCCGCTCGATAGATTGCTTGATTTTTGCAAATGCAACGCGCCAACGAGGATTTCCTCGGTTGAACTCTTTGAGCCCGTGCTCGCTGATCAAGTGGGGGACAACTACCCCATTGATGAGCGCCCAATCTATATCCGAGCCCCCTAGGAAGTTATCGCCGCCGTGATTGACGACCCGCACGGTCCCCTCCTCGGATTTGATTACAGCAGCATCAAATGTTCCACCACCAAAATCGTAAACAAGCCAGAAGGTTCGATCGCTATCCGTTTGGAAACCATAGGCCAAGGCAGCTGCCACCGGCTCCTGAAGAAGCGGGCTTTGAATAAAGCCGGCAAGCTCAGCCGCCTTCCTTGTTGCATCACATTGGTGTAGCTCGAAAGCCGCCGGAACAGTAATGACAGCGGCATCAATAGATTCTCCCGTTCGCTGCTGAACATTTCCGCGAAGCTCCTTTAGAACTTCAGCCGACAGCTCTTCCGGGCGCTTTTTGATTCCACTTCGCTCAAAAAGGTACTCGTAATTCGCGCCCATCTGACGCTTGAATTCCGAAAAAGCATTCCCGGAGTCGCTAATTGCCAGCCCACGTGCGTCTTCACCAACACGCATGGCACTACGCTTATCGATTCCAACCACCGACGGCGTAATGTCAGCATCCCGGTTGCTCTTGATGATTTCTGTTGAGACACCCCGAAGCAGCGCGACAGCGCTGTTGGTAGTTCCAAGGTCGATACCAAAATCGATAGTTTGGCGCTCCATGCCTATTCCTCTTCGCCCAGCGGCGTCGCTATTACAACTTCACCTCGCTGAAGGATCTTCCCGCGATAGGTAACAGTTGGCCTAATTGTTTCGGTCACAACCTCGCGATTGATCCCGGGCTGGGGCTGAGATGCCACAACTTTTATTGGCAGGCCGAAGTCAAAAGCTTCCCCGGTATGGTCCTGCGCCTGAATTTCAAACTTCGCAAGGCTATCGATGATTGCTTCGATGTTGCGTTCCAAACGGCGGAACTCCGGGGGCTGTTCTCCCTGGCCTGATCCCGCCAGTCGCGACCGGGCTTTCCAGGCGTTGGTTGCAATTTCAACCAAAACAGTAAACAGTTGCGTGCCATCGATATACATTACCTCTTTGGCACCTGGTTCGACATTGGTTTCATCGCCGCGCTCAGGGGTCAATACAGGATCGCCTGGCGCCTGAGCTTTGCGGAAAGGCATAGGAATTTTCATTCGCGTGCTCCAATGTTCATCGCTAATAGCATCGACCTAGTGACCGTACTGCACGAGCTTGGCGTTGTATGCCTGTATTAGCTGATTGGCTATAGCTTCCTGCTGCTTGGTTTCTGCAAGAAGTTCGTTGTACGGATCCACTAGTGCATTGGCTTGTGCGTTCATACCTCGCATTTGCACAACCAGCCCGTTGTAACGATCGACCTTTTCGTTAAAGTTAGCTACGGCAATAGGCTCGCCAGTTTGGGCGAGGCCGCGGTCGCCTTCTATTTCTTGAGCAAGTTGATCGACTTCAGTTTTCAGGCTTCGTGCGCGACCTTGCTTGTATTCGATTTCTTCGCGAGCAGAATCGAGACGTCTAGCGTATTCTGCCGCTCTAGCTTCGGCAGCATCTGCAGCCGCCTTATCTCGCTCAAGCTCAGCCGTTCGGTATGTGGGGACACGATAAATTCTATCGGCACTCTGATTTGATGCGGGGTTCCCGTATGTCGATGGACTCGCGTTTGATGTAGAAGTGCCCGAATGCGCGGGGGGCGAATAGGTTGACGGAGGCGTGTACTGATTGTTTGGGCTTGCAGGCGGCGGCGTCTTATCGGAGCCGGAAAACCCGAGATAGGCGAAAAATAGCAACCCAGCGAATGCCATCGCTGCCGTCTTCGTTCGCTCCTTCGCGATTTTTTGTCGCTTTGCTGCATAAAGGCGCTCGATAGTCACACGGTCGCTCTTTAGCTTCTCTTTTATTTCAGGATCAAGGGCGTACAGGTCTGCGTGCCCTAGTGCTTCCAACGCTGTCTTGCCGTCCTCACTCTGATTCCAGGCATCCACCGAAATGTTTCGCAAGACAAAGGCTAACCGTTGGTAGAACGATGCACGCAGGTTGGGAAATTTGCTGATTTCGTCCGAAAACCTCGTTAACTCTGGCAAGACGGATTCCAGAAAATTCGCTAGCCGCAATGCCGCGGAATCCTCCCGTGCGGCAAGCGCATCTAACGATTTCCAAAAGGGGGTGGCCTTAACATAAACTTGGTTACTCTTGACGATTTCAATTCGTGCGGCTACCTGATTCCATACTTCCTGACTACGGGCGAATTGAAGCACCAACGAATAAATTGGGAGCGCGGTATCCTCGTTGTCGACTTCCTCGTAGTAGATTTGCGCGCTACGAAATACGGTTAACGCGACAAGATCAAATAATTCGTCAACGTCGCCCTTATGCCCATTCAGGGCAAGCTGATCTAGAAGGTCTGAGTAGCGGGAAAATACGGTGACAAGCCGCTGTGCGTGCGTGTCTGCGGTTCGCCGGTCAGCTTCGAGGCCCTTGTTGGTATCTTCGACTGCTTGCCGGACCCGTAGTTTTAACTCGCCGAGTAGATATTGATTAATGGTGCAATTAGGCCCAGCGGTGATGGGTGACGACAGCAGCAATTTGATGTGGGCACAGGCTGGAACGGTTAGTCCGGCATCTGCGTACTGCAAGGCTAGGTCTGCGCTGATCTTGGTTACGGCATTTGGGGCGGTTTTGCGCAGGCTTTCGACGAAAGCCAACGAGAGCCTGTCGTCGTCGAGGTTCAATACCCTTGCTGATAGCGTGTTCCAAACGGCGTCGCTAGTGATGGCGTCCTTCCAGTAATTCGTCGCTGCATGCCAATATCGTTCAATGCGCTCTCGGTTGTTGTCGCTCCATACCGCTCCGTTTGACATGGATTCGATCTCGAGGGCAGCGAGCTGCCAACGGATCGCCAGATTATGACTAGCGATGGCTGCCATTGCCGGGTCCGCTGTTGCGTTCTTGCAGGCAAGGTCCCAATGGGAGACCGCCGTAGCTACGTCCCCCGTCCTGAGCGCTTCTAGCGCTGGGTCCTGGTCGTTGGATACAACGGATAACGGCCAAAGCCAAAATAGCTCGTGAACGAGCCGAATCTCAGGATCGTGGAGCACCGCATCTGCGGCTCTCAACTCTTCATCAGTTGCTGGTGGCTTGCGTTCAAGGCGTCCATATGTCGGCGTGTCAGCTTGCCCAAGCTCTGCAAGCATTCGGCGCCGCTCAAGCTTCTTCGCTGACTCCCGTGGCGAAGCGCTAACGGGAAGTCCCAGCAAACGAAACGCGTTAATTTGATAAACGTTTCGGGTGGCGGCGTCCAAAAGTGGCTGACAGTCCGGTGTCGCTTTCTTTCCTGAGTGGTCATCCATAATTAGCCGTTGATGTCTCTATACGCATTACATGGCTATGCCGCGCCGCCAAAGCTTCACCCGGTCTTCGAACTGTGTTCGAAGAGGTGGGTATTTCAAGAATGCTTCCTCCATTAAGTCAGCGGCCTCATGAAAATCTCCCTTTTTTCCATGGTTAAGAGCTCTCTCGGCCAAGACTTTTGCGCCGGCTTCATCGGGCTCTGTGTAGCTCCCTAGCGCAACTTTTGATTGGTGATGATCGATCGACTTTCGCGTCGGAGAGTTCAAATTCGGCCGGGCATCACGCAGGTCGTTCAGGCACGTCAGTAACTCCTGAGCTGACTGGTATCGCGTTTTTGGATCCCAATGCAAAGCAGTTGCGACGATTTCGTCTAGCTGAACCGAAACGTCCGGATTTACCTGTGAGGGTGGAATTAGCTTTCGATAGACAGGCTGTTCATGATGGGTAATTGAAGTCGAAAGGGCATCGGCAAATGGCAATTTGTCTGTAAGTAGCATGTACAGCGTTGCTCCAATTGCCCATACGTCACTTGCGCGTGAATCGCCTTGCTTTGCTGAAAACGCCTCGGGGGGTTTGAACGCGATCGTTCCGGCGGTCGTAGCAAGGAGCGTTAGCGGATTGACGTTCTTAGCCAGGCCAAAATCGCTAACCCGGGCGCGGAGGCCCTCGGCCTCATGGCCCACCAGTATGTTGTCGGGTTTTATGTCGCGGTGCACAATCGGAGGATCTGATTGGTGCGCTACCGCCAGCCCTTCACATACCTGTTTGATCAGGCTAAGCGAGGTGGCGATCGGAACGAGATTAATTCCATGGGTTTGCCAGAACCGGCGAAGGCTACCGCCCGCCACGAATTCCATGGTGAAGTAGCCGCATGTCCCCGATTCTGTTTCCAGGACGTTGGCATCGAAAACCCGCACGATATTGGGGTGACCGATACGTGTCAGAAGTAATGCTTCCCCGAGGACGTCGTGGATTTCCTCAATGCTCATACCCACGCGCTTGAATATCTTCAGCGATTGGCGACCCAAAAAGCGATGCTTAACCCGGTAGACCTCGGCGAATGCGCCTTCCCCAAGAAAGCGCTCCACCTCATAGGTGTCCTTTATCAGAGTTCCAGGCTCGAGGATGGGCATCGAAGGGAGTTTCTCTCAGGATATGGGTTATTTTGCCTGCAATCAGCGCAAAAGTACCTCCTTCTACCGCAAAACCGCACACTCAAACGCTCAAATTGCTCATGAAAATGAAATGTAATCCTGCGTGCATTTAACAATACAACGCGATGCAAAAACAGGTACTCGACACCTAGCAAAGTCAACGTTGATATCGGTGGAAGGTCCCCCGCTAACCGCGCATGCAATGGCAATGTTCTCGCACCGAGATCATCTCCAATATGCATTGCGAACTACTAGCAAGGGGAACCCGCCAAATATCTTGAAAAACGAACGACTTGCCTTACCAGATGCCGCTAGCTACCCAGAGATTCGCCTGGGGAAAAATGACGACATATCGAATTAGAGTTTGGATGCTAATTCCGTTCAAATTGAGCACCGTTTCCGGCAAAATCTGGGCACCGAATCCGCCAAAATCAAGTGCCACCCGGGTTGGCTAATAGCGATTGACGGGACTGACGGCAACATCGCCTGGCGCAGCTCGGATTCCGACATTTCGAACGGCTCAAAATCAACCAAGGGATGGGGTAACGTGTTTGGCCCATTGACCAATCAGAATTTTGCGTCATGAGCCCCGACGAGAAGCGCGCTCGCCGCCGTGAGCGCGATCGAGCAGCCTACGCACGCGATCCGGAGAAGTATCGCAAGCTTTCCCGTGAAAATCGGCTCAAGCCTGGTGCGGCCGAGCGGCACAAGGAGTACGCAATGGCCTGGGCAGTACTCAATGCCGAGCGCGTTAGGGCGCTCCGCAAAGCCAAGTACGAGGCTGACCGTCGAGGGAACATCGAAAAGGCCAAAACCTGGAAAAAGCGCAACCCAGCCAAGGTTCTAGCCAGTCAGCGCGCACGCGCCCCGTTGAATCGGGAGAAGAATCGTGCAGCGCGAAAGGCCTGGGAGCAGAGGAATCCGGCAGCGGCCGCCGAGGCATTCAAGAGCTACCGCGAGCGAAATCGCGTGCAGATTCGCGCGCGGCTCGCGGTTTCAAAGCAAGGTCGGGAAAAGCGACGCGTGGCCTGGGCGAATCAGGACGCCATCCTCGAATTCTACCGTCACGCCGAATTCATGACGCGCACCACGGGGCGACTTCACGTCGTGGACCACATTATTCCGCTGCAGGGACGCACGGTAAGCGGCCTGCATGTCGAAACCAATCTTCGCGTCATCGAGCACAAAGAGAACGCGCGCAAACATAATTCTTGGGAGAGTCCGGGATGGCAACGCCCAGGGGAGGACGCTGTACCGATAGCCTTGCCGAGACAGGGTAGCCTTTTTTAGCCAAGAAACAGGGCTTGAGCGACTCGATTTGTAGGCCGCTTCTTGCCGACTGGGCACATTAGCCAAATGGCCGAGAGTCCGCATAGTCGATGAACGTCACGGCACATTCGAGTTGCTTCTAGTTAGGCCGATCGCTACTATTCTGTAAAGGGTTTCTTCGGGACTTCAGTTGTAATCCAAAATCGCTTTGAAATTGGGTCAAAGGAGAGAGCGATCTTGCGTACTTTCCCTATCACGTTACTGATAGCTTTTGCATTGGCGGGCCCCGTTCTGGCCCAGGACAGCGATCCCGCAATGGCCTGTACTGCCGGGGTCCAGCAAGTGAATTTATGGTGCGGAGAAAGCCCACCAACGTTGGCAGGTGCAGCAAGTATCGCAGCGAACTGCGATCGTGCCGAAAGTGAAGCGCGGGAATTCTGCCCTGCGGCCGGTGCACGCATGGCGTGTCAAGGCGCTCTTCAGAGGCAACGGGTTTGGTGCGCAAACCGCCCTCTCTTGGGTAACCCGATGGTGCCGAATAATCCAGCTACGCGTACCGCTAACTGCAGTATCTCCAGCCAGGATGTACAGCGCTACTGTCAATGAGTATGTTTTAGATCCCCGATGATTGACAAGTCGCCAGCGATTCCGTGAAAAAGGTAATTGTCATGTGTACTCCGCCTGGTTGTGAAGGCCGAAGAATTCTAGAGTTGGAAATCGGATAAGAAATGAACTCCCTCTTGCGAAATTGCGGAGGAAAATAGTGCCAATAACTGATGAATGGGACTCTCAAGGCGTCGCTCTTGAGGTTGCAAAAATCGCAAAGCAGATTTTTTTCGTTGATCTCTCTGGCGACCCGTCGCGGATGTACAAGGAGGTCTTCGACCTATTTCTCTCTTGCAGAATAGGCGACGAGCGCGTCAAGGCGTTCGCTAATGAGGTCAATATCCGCAAGTTTCCCGAGCTGCTGCAAAACTACCTTCCGCCTCCCCCTACCAACTTCCGGGACCTTAGAACCTTCCGCATTCCGCCCGAGGCTATGACGCCGGAGCTACGCAGAGTCCTTGACTTGATGTCTAAGGACCCACCGAGCAAGGGGTACTCCTTGTCTATCTTCGAGTCTATATTTGGTGAAACTTAGATCAAGCGAATCCCATATCGCCCGTCTATGCCTTATTGGTTTGGTTAAAGTGCGCATTCCACCCTATTCCGACTCGCGGCTTCGGTTCAAACCAACGACCGCATTTGGCGGGCCTGGGCGTCTAATCCAGCAGCCGGCTAGTTTTTGACTAGCCAGACCAATACCATCGGGGAGAAGAGAAATGATTGGCCCATCTCCTGAGCCAATTTGAGACCTATTTCATCTTGGCTTTGGCCGCAACGAGAGCTGCAAAGGTTTCCATCTTCGCGATGGCGTCGTCAACTTCTTTGGATGACAGTTTGTCTATTGAGCCGTGTTCATGGAAAAGCCCAATAGTCAACGAGAAGCTCGCGACTTTTCCTGGTGGGAGCACTACAACCAGCGACGCTCCTCCGCATGAGCAACTCAGGTTTTGTGACTTAAGTTCTGCTGATGTGTCCGCGAGAAGGCCAACTCGATCTTTCGCCGACTTAATACAGGCAGATAAACAAACCAGTTCGTCCTTCGAGATTTGGAACGCTGGATCAGGGCTGATCAGCCGACGCATTGCCGCTAATACTGAAACGTCTCCCGTCGACAAATCGACTGACACGTGAACGTCGCAGCCAACCCCAAATAGCTTTGCATCGTAGGTCGCTTGATATTGAAGCCCTCCTTGTCTCTTCGCGCTTCCCCAAGTCATTCGAGTCTCTCCGCTAACGGGTTGAACAACGTCAGTCTATCGCGCTTCACGCATTAGTGCGTTTGCCTAGCCTCGCGGAGCCATGCCTGTAGCTCTTTCGAACTTGGCTCTTCGGGAAGAAATTGATCGAAACAAAGCTACTCATCCCAGAACCGTTCCTTGCCGACCGCGGGCCCGAAGTCGATTTCGCCACCATGGCGCATTGGGTCAAACGCCTCAAGTTTTCCAATGAGGGAATCCTTGCTGCGGGCTCTACCAAATCGCCCCAGCTTTGCACGACAGATCATCGCCTTGCGTTTAATAAATCCCCATTGCGCTCGCGTCAAAGGCCCATCATCGGGTAGGTAACCGATTATCTTTGGAAGCCGAGGCTTCTTTGGCCATGGCACCTTGTATCTTGGTGCGCTCGGAACTTCGTGATTGGAATTCCTCGCATATGACGGTGACTTTGACCGCGCGAGCGCAGCGCGGACATTTGCCGGCATCCTCACCGTCGAAAGTGTTTTCCTGTCCATTGCCAATACCTGGCGGGGCGTCCCTGGGGGCTAACGTGCCTGAAACGGGTCAATGCGTCCGACAACGGGGGCTAATTGCCGGGTGCGACCGGCTCTATCTACACGTACACGAGCGAGTATGGCAGTGGACGTCCGGACTGCGAGGCGAATTTCCTGCGTCGCTTCGATGAGACCGCTGCGGGCATGCTTGCTGAGCAGCCAATGGAGAACCAAAGTTTGCGCAGAAACAGCTCTAATCATTCGAGACATGCGTGTTGTCCAGTCACGGTGTGCTCTGAATTAACGACAAAATATTATGCCAAACAGCTTTTCTAGAGTGTCTGATTTCGTTGGCGCAGCGCTACAAATGCCTCCCGTGCGAGATTGAAGTTGTCTCCAGGCTACGGCATGCACTCGCGCGTCACTCCGAAGATCGTGGCGCCAAGGAAATCTCATCAGCGAACGATTTGCATCAAAATCTACCGCTCGCCAACGTACTTCTTGTACGCCGCAATCCAGTCCTCTGCGATCTCCCGTTGCGCCTCCGCAAGCGGAACTTTGCCGCGGCAGACGAGGCGATGTAGTTCGTTTTCTATCTTATCCTTCGCATCTGCGCCCCAGCCGCCGACGACATGACGTGGCTCTGGCCACAAGTTCTTCGGAGATGTTGGATTCCCGCCGATCTCCAGGGGGATCAGGTGATCCTCCTCGTAATCGCGTAGACGCCGATCCTCGAATCCATATTGTGCGATCTGCTTTCGCTTGAGATTGCTCGTGTATTTCGCTGTTGGCCGAATCGACTTCGTGAATCCGCGAACGCAGATTGTTGACCGGATGTTGGCCTGCGTAACATCTGGATTGACGGCCCCCGGCGTGATCTCGTGCCGGGGCAGGGCGTCTTCAAGACTATGGACGACATCATATTGTCCCTGGGCATCGAGGCCGCCCTTATCGGCTGCCACGGAAGGGCCGGCAGCAGATAGCATGACGCAAGCGATGAGGACAAGCGGCTCGTGCCAAATCGTGGCGCTGGGTACGGGATTGGGCATGGACACAGGGGGCTGTTTACCAACCACTAGCATGATACTGCAAATAAATACAGTATCCAGGTGCGAGTCACCGTCACCCTCCGCCTTCGGCAGGGCGCCCGAATTCCCGGCCGCCAACCGACTTTGACTATCGCTGGTGATTTGCGTACAGCGCAGGTCTGGGAGGAGTTCCAGAAACGGTGGGTTAGTGAAACATTCCATTCATCGCGGTCTATGGCGGGAATTCGCTTCACGTCGATTGATTAGGTTCAACCCGACCGGAATAATGGACGATAGTGCCTCCACGTCCAGGAAAGCATTATTGCTTGCAAACGCATATCCGGGCACGATCAAGGGTGTGCCGCAACGCCGGTGACCTATTGCTCTTCGCCCGAGGGGCTGCGGTTGTCCGGCGCCCTCAAGGATTCCCATAGGCCCCCATGAGCCAAGTGCGCCCTAACGATGGACTCGACGGTTTTGCCGAACGGGTTCTGACCTACTTCTCGGATTTCATAGCCACCGATTTTAAGCGCCAAAGCGCTCCCCGCCGGTCGATTCGCATTACCTCGGAGGCCGGTTTTCGCTTGGCTTTAGCCACGCGCAAGTATCAAACCCTTAACAAGGCGCTCTGGGATTTCGTCGCATCCGCACCCAAGGACGGGCTCACGTTTCGCATTCCCCAAGGCAAATACAAAGCTCCGATTAGCCAGACGCTGCGCGACCTCATCGAACAGCGCGTCGCCAATATTGATGACACACTCTTTGACAGCTGCTGCCTGGCCAATGCCAAGTTCTGTAATGACCAACTCCCAGGGGCCCACGAAAAGCCTGAAGCATTCCTGGCCGATGTGCTGCAGGACTTCGCCGTTCAAGTCGACACCAAGATCATCCATCCGCTCCTGCAGTCGCTCGAGGCGCATTTTCAGACAAGCGCCTATTCGGCGGTCGAATCCATTTACGACCTCGAAGTGGACCTGCAGGAACTGCTTTGCTCAGGCGTTGGCCAAAACATCGGCCCGGCCCTCAATACCCTCATCGTCTCCCATGACCCCGTAGCACTCGGACACGTTTACCAGGAATTCTTTGCGCCGGCGGATGGGCGCGCCAAGTTGATTGAGTTTTTTTCGGAGTTTTCTACCGCCGATGCTTGGGTCGAGCTGCGCGATCTGCACCAAAGTCTGCGCTCCGCTGAGAACCAGTCCTTGTACCTCTACCTATGTGAGATTCGGTACGGCTCTCATGCGTTCCCGCTCTTTTACGTTCCCGCCGGCCTTGAGTATCAAGCGGCCGATTCGTCCTATGTCCTGACCTTTGACCCCCACTTGATGGTGGCCAAGCAGACCATCGACTGGATCTTGCAGGAAGAGCGCGGCCCATCGGCCCGAGTGCCCGTATCGCCCGTCACCGAGCGCATCTTGTACCTTGACGAGACCGACACGTTCCTCGACAAGATTGCGGCGGTACTGCAGCTGCTCACACCCTCATTTCCGTTTATAAGCGCGCTGAACCCGCGGTCTTCGCAGCCACAGCAAGCCAACTCCCCTACCGTCAAGGTTTCCAACTCCTCGTACCTCGCGGTATTCGATGTCGGCGAGGAGGCGATGCTCAACGACTTTGAAGAACTCCTGACGGCGCTGCGAACGGAGCAAGAGGGTGCCAGCACACTCTTTGGGAAAATCATCCGCGGCTTCATCCAGGACAACCCGGTATCCGTCGACGCTGCAATTGAAGCGGGTTGGCAGCAAAGCGAACTCGCCGACCGGCTGGTTTGCGAGTCTCCCATACCCGTCAACGAGGAGCAGCGCAAGATCCAGGCCGCGCTGCGTGACCCCAATTGCAACTACGTGCAGGTTCAGGGGCCTCCCGGGACCGGCAAAACGCACCTTATCGTGGCCATTGCCTGCGACTACATTCTGGCCGGCAAAAGCGTACTCGTGCTCTCTGACAAGGGCGAAGCGCTCGATGTTGTCGAAGATAAGCTTGAGAGTGCACTGGCCCAGGTGCGGGGCGACGACAGCGATTTTCCCAACCCCATTCTGCGACTTGGGAAGGAGGGTAATAGCTTTCCGCGCATCACCGCCGCCTCAGCCGCCCAAAAGATCAAACAACACCATATTGCCGCCCAGCCCTACGTTCAGCAAATGCAAAGTGAGGCGGTGCAAACAGGGCAGCAGCTCAGGGCCGACATCGCGCAGGTCGCCCAGACGCTCTCCCAGATCCGAATGCCGGATCTGCAGCGTCTGCACACCCTGGAGGCGCAGATCGGGCAGATTCGTCCGGACTATCCCCAGCGGCTGCAGGAGCCGGCAAAACCTGACCTCATACCGGCCCTAGCTCTGGCCGCCGAGAAGGTCTCCCTCCCGCTTCCCTCGGCGATAGCCGACCAACTGGTAGCAGGTCCGGACGGTCAAACGCTCTACCTTGTTGCTCACCAGCTCAAAGCCTGGGAAATCGTCTCTAGCCTGAGCAGCCGCCAGCCACCCAAAGATACCCTCAAGCTTTTTACGAGCCTGGAAGGGGCTCAGATCGAGGCCTTGCGACGGTACATAGCTGGCCTGGAATCCCTGCGGATGCCAATCCTCGGGTTTTTCTTCTCCCGCGCAAAGGCGCAGGCCTTAAGCGTTTCGGTTGCCAAAGAGCTGGGGCTGGTCAATCCTATCGACCTGCACCTGCGCCTAGCCGACCTCAAGGCCATTGCCGCCTACGTTTCGGACTTGGCCGAGCGCCTTGGCGCGGCCAAAATCCAACCGCTTGGCCGGTACGCGTATCACCTCGCGCGCGAGGGCTTGGCCGCAACCCAGGGCATTGAGACGTTGAGTCAGCTGGCCAATGGCTTTATGGCCGGCGTAGCCAAGTCTCACCCGGAGGCGAATTTGCGCTGCGGCCCAGGTGCCCTTGCCAATCTGGACCAAATGCTCGGGTTCGTGAAAGACGCCGCGATCTTCGCCCAGATATGGCAGTCGATTTCAAGCCGAATGAAGTCGTTACCAACGACCGACTACGTTGGCGTCAAGAGTCGCCTCGAAGGCCTGCAAAAGGCCCGGATGACCCATGAGATCGACAAACGCTTCGTCGACTTTGTGGATCAAAAGCGGGCAACGGTTCGCGAGTTCGCCGGAATCATCAAAGGGCGCAAGAAATTCCCCGCTGATGAGTTTCAGGCGCTGGCCACCGCGTTTCCGGTGATCATCGCCGGCTTGCGCGAATACGCGGATTACGTCCCGTTGCGCGCCAAGATGTTCGACCTCATCATCTTGGATGAAGCGAGCCAAATTTCCGTCGCCCAAGCGCTACCCGCTTTGCTGCGGGCGCAAAAAGTCCTGGTTCTCGGGGATATGCGTCAGTTTGGGAACGTAAAGAGTCTGAACGCGAGCAATCTGATCAACACCGCGCACCTTTCAGACCTGGACACGTATTTTCGGCAAAACGTCTCAGACGCTGCCACCAAGATCGAGCGCCTCAAGCACTTTGACGTGAAGCGCTCCATCCTTGAATTTACGGACCTGATCTGCAACTACCGCACGATGCTGCGCAAGCATTTCCGCGGCTTGCCCGAACTAATCGACTATAGCTCCCACACGTTCTACAACGGGGAGCTTCAGGCAATCAAGATTCGCGCCAACCCTATCGAAGAAGTCATTCGCTTTCAAGTGCTAAACCCGAGCGGCGCGGAGGGCAAGAAAAATACGAACCTAGCGGAAGCGCAATTTATCTTGCAGGAATTGCGCGAGATGATCGACGAGGGGGAGGAAATAAGCGTGGGGGTCATCACGCCTTTTCGCGAGCAGGCAAAACTTCTGAATGAACTTCTCCTCCGAGATGAATATGGCCCGAAGTTTGAGCGCACCTTTAACCTGCGCGTTTGGACCTTCGATACATGTCAGGGTGAGGAGCGCGACCTCATCGTGATGAGCTTCGTTGCCACCGCGCAAAAGGATTCGCTCAACTACATCTTTCCGCCAACCACGGAGTCATTAGGGGAACATGCTGAGGATTCGCTCAAGGCCCAACGCCTCAACGTTGGCTTTTCCCGTGCGAAGGAGGCCATGCTTTTTGTGGTCTCCAAGCCCATTGAGGGCTTCCAGGGCGCCATCGGTGCCGCTTTGCGCCACTACCAGGCGATCTTGAATGACCGTAGCAAGCAAGGCGCCGACGCCACGGATCCGCGATCGCCGATGGAATCTAAGGTCCTAGATTGGATACGCCAGAGCGCCTTTTACCGCAAGAACCAGAGCGAAATCGAGATTACCCCGCAGTTTCCAATTGGCCAGTACCTCAAGCAGCTGGATCCGAGCTACAAGCACCCAGCATACCGATGCGATTTTCTGGTGCGGTATGCCAGTGACGACACGGACGTCGCCGTGATCGTCGAATACGATGGATTTACCGAACACTTCACCAACCGCGCCAATGTCCACGAAGGAAACTGGGACCGCTACTACCGACCCGAGGATGTGGAGCGCCAGCTCGTTATCGAAAGCTACGGCTATCGATTCCTGCGTCTAAACCGCTTTAACCTGACCAACGATCCGATTTCATACATTTCCAAGCGCCTGAGCGAGCTGATCAAGGTGGGGGAGCGCGCGGGCGAGGCCCCCCAGATCGTCGAGCAGATCCGGGAAGATGCGCAGGGCTTGGCCGATAAGAGCAAAAAGGTCTGCTCTACTTGCCAGCAGGTCAAAGACCTCGATGACTATTGGGATAAGACCTTGGGATCGGGAGCCGGCGGCTACGGCCGCATTTGCCTGGACTGCAAGAGCCAGCGGCAAGTGGTCGCCAGAAATCGACCGCGGGGCCGGCGCTGGCGCGCGGCCTATCATCGATGAGAGATCCACATACGGCCTGCTTGCGCGGCCAGCAAAGGTAGTGACGCATCGTGATTAGCGACGAAGCGGCAAAAATAATGGCCCTGGAGCTCGGGGAGCATCCCAACTACCGGGTGCTGGAGCGGCTCCAAGAGCGCAAAGAATACGAGTCACCGGATGGACGAAAGCTATCCACGGGCCTCATTGCCGACTGCGAGACGACAGGGTTGAAGCTAAACCGCTCCAAGGTCATCGAGGTTGGCCTTCTGCGTTTCGAATTCGATCCTCAAACCGGCAAGATCTACCGACTCCTGGACGAATATGGCGAGTTCGAAGACCCGGGCGAGGCACTCTCCCCGGAAATTGTAGAACTGACGCACATCACCGACGCTATGGTGGCTGGCAAAGCGATTGACGACGCACGCGTCGAGCAGCTCCTCGAGGGGGTCGATCTCGTCATTGCGCACAATGCTTCCTTTGATCGACCTTTTTTTGAACGACGCTTTCCTGTGTTCGAAGAGGTCGCCTGGGCCTGTTCCCTGGAACAAGTCCCGTGGTCGCAAGAAGGCATAACTACCCGCAAATTGGAATTCCTTGCGTACCGCTATGGCTTCTTCTTCGATGGACACCGAGCAATCAACGACTGCCGCGCCTTGCTCGAGCTTCTCGCGAGGCCGACACCCAAATCGGGCCGTCTGCCGCTACAAATCCTCCTGGCGCCCTTAACCCAGCGGGATTGGACCGCGCGGGCGTTAAATTCAAGCTTTGATAAGAAGGAACTTTTGAAGGCGCGCGGCTATTTTTGGGACTCGGAGCGAAAATTCTGGCATACCACCGTGACGGGCGACGAAAAAATTAAAGAAGAGGTCGCGTGGCTCAAGGAAGCAATATATGGTGGGCGTGAAGTGGAACTCGAATTTGAGATCCACCAGCCACTACATCGATTCTCGCAGCGACCCGGCAAGGTGCTCAGAAGACCAATATGATGAAGCGTTCAATGGGTCGATGACACACTGGCTGTAGACCTAGCAAAAGATGGTTCGGAACCCCGTGCTCCAGGGTAAGAAATCCTATGCCACGAAGCACTGCGACACGTAAGTCCCTGCCCAAAGGGCATTGGACGAAAGCGGCGGTCTGCAAGGACGCCCGAAAGTACAAATCCAAGGCGGAATGGATCAAAACGAGCGCCAGTGCCTACGCCATCGCACACCGAAACGGATGGGTGGAACAGGCGTGCCGCCACATGGACGTTCTCTGGGTGGCGAAATGGGATCATGCCGCGGTCCTGAAATCCGCCAAGGCGTACGAAACGCGCTCCCAATGGAAATCATCAGAGCCAGGCGCCTACAAGGCCGCGCTTAGGAACGGGTGGCTTGCCGAGGCATCCGCCCACATGGCTACGAAGCGGCGTGAATGGGATATAGCTGCGCTTAAGGAGAGCGCCCAACGTTTTTCCACGCGTGCCGCCTGGAAGGAGTCCGACGGAGCTGCGTACAAGGCCGCTCGGGATCATTGCGTGATGGACGAGGTTTGTGCGCACATGACCAGAGCCTACAAGCCCACCGGATGGTGGACCAAAGAGCGCGTCCTGGCGAGCGCCAGAGAACATCAGTCGATAGCGTCCTGGGATTCGGCGGAAACAACCGCCTACCAACGAGCGAAGCAAAACGGCTGGATGGAAGAAGCAACTGCGCATATGAACGCAGTGCCTATGCCAATCGGCCCCGCAACCATTCATGAATTCCTGCTCGCACACGGCATTGCGTATAAGGCTGAGCATCGCTTCAGGACGGATCCGGTAGTAGCCAAGATGCCATTTGACTTCTACCTGCAGGAGCGGCGCTTACTTATCGAATTCCACGGAAGGCAGCACCGCGACGGGTGGTCGAGGGACCCGGCGAGTCGAGAATACATCCAACGCAATGACCGCATAAAGCGGGAATGGGCAACTAGTCAGGGGTTGGTATACCTTGAAATCTGCGCGTGGATAGATCGCTCCCCCGAGGTGGTTCGCACCCGCCTGGCGGCGGCCCTTGGCGGCGATCTCCCCCAACCGCGGCAGCTCACGGCCGCTGAACAGCGCAAAGTCTGGAGCGGCCGAGTCTTTGAGGAAGACGAAATTCTCGCCGACGCGGCGAAATACCGCACCCGCGCGGAGTGGATGCGCGGTTCTCCTAACGCCTACCGTTTCGCTCTTCGGCACGGTTTAGACGAAGTCGCTACAGCGCATATGAATTACGTTACCCAGCACGGGAAGTGGACGCGCGAGGCAGTTGTCGCGTCCGCGCTTGCGCATTCGTCTCTTTCCGAATGGCGCAAAGCCGAACCAAGCGCCTATGTAACTTCGAAACGCTTAGGGTGTTTCGACGAGGCCACGAAGCATATGAAACGCGCCAAACAGCCAAACGGCTACTGGACAAATGAGCGCCTGATTGCCGAGGCCGCTCGATTCGACAGCACTGCTCACTGGCAAAAGGAAAGCTCCGGTTCATATAGCATTGCCAAAAAGCGTGGACTCGTCCCACCAGATATGGCTCGGAGCAAGAAGCCCAATGGATTCTGGACCAAGGAGCGCGTTGCCACGAATGCAGCTAACTACACGACGCGGGGCGCATTCCGCAAGGCCGAGCCAAGTGCATACGCGATCGCCAGCGCATCTGGATGGCTCGATGAAGTATGTGCGCATATGCAAATGGCACGTCCAGGTTAACCAAGGCGCGGCTTGCCGTTGGACCCAGACTGCAAATTCTGTTCAAATCGAGCGCCAATTCCGACGGAATTCGCAATTTGCCGGCAACCTCGGAGAGCGAGCGGTTGTCAGGGCAGAGTATTGCCGTGGTCGGAGGTCATTCGGACCACGCTAGTGGACGTTTGAGCCGCGGGGGCCTCTACCGTCCGACCTGACTGACGGAAAGGCAGTAACGTAGCCGAAATGCTCGCCGCAGGCCGGACAGTGCTTATCAACTCGGTCGGCCGAGGCCTTCCCGGTGAGGGCTTCGCTTCCCTGGCCTTGCCAACCGCAGTCGCAGACTAGGCGGGCATCCTGGAACTGCTTCCATGTCAGCGCAGGCATAGGGTCCTCCTGAATCTAACGGCACATCGTCACGCAAAGAGCGAAGGTCGCCATGGGGACTACAACCAGCAGAGAATGCCGCCTACGAGATTGAACGCCTCGCAACTGATCGTCAATACCAATGTTGGAGCAGGTACCGCTGGCGGTAGGGAGTCACCGCAATGGGCGGTTCGATGTACCAACCTTGCTGAATATTTTCCATGTCATATCGCACAGCCGATCAGGTTCAAAGCGGGCACCAATTCCGTAGGAATCCGAGCGCCGAATCCGGCGGCGGATGAGCATCATGGTGGCAACTCGCAATCAGCGGATTCAATTACGCAAGAATACCGCCGCACGGCCCTTCCGGTTCTCGAAATCGAAACTGTTGACCTAAAGCGTGGGCGCTGGCAAAGTCCGCTTTGGAGGAGATGGACCGTTGCTCTGATCGGCCAACACCAGACTAAGAAAGCCGCCTCTAAAGTCAGCCAAAAGCTACACCAGCACTTGCCAAACAGAAGGTCGAATGAAAATCTTTTGGCGATTTTTGTTTACCGCATTTTCCTCCTCTGCACTCATTTCTGGCGGATGGGCGTCCACGAACGATTCTGCGGATGCCAAGAACCCATGCTCTAGCACGTCTCCTCGGTACTCCGATGCTTCACGCCGTAATGGCGAGTACGGCACGGTTGTTATGAGGGTTTTAGTCGATGCCGGGGGCACTGCAAACAGGGCAGAGGTGGTCCAATCAACTGGCCACACTCGGCTTGATCAAGCCGCGATTGCATGGATTATGAGTTGTAGCTTCACTCCGTGGACCGTCGACGCTAGTCATCCCCAGACACTCTCCCGCGAAATCAGGTTCAACTTTGAACCTTCGCGATAGCGTGATCGCCGCAGTCACTTGGAAAATTGACTTTTCCGAAAATGCCTCGGCGATGTCGATGTCAGGGAGCTTGTCTCCCTTTTTGAAGTAGGCTAACGTCACTGAACGGCCAACAGCGGAATCTGCAGCCCGCAGTTGAAAAGGCCGCCGAGCCGGCACCAATCGACGCTGAAACCGTCACCGCGTACCGGATCGTGGGGGCCGACATCTCTGATCGGTGGACCGACATATTGGGGCGATCTATGGGACTGTGGGACTCAATTCGACGAAAGCCACCGACGAAGCCTGACACCGTTAAGGCTCCCGCTATAGCACCGCTGTCCGATAAAGAGATCGAGGCTATGTCGCTGACGCAGGTCATGGCCGCGTTTAAAGGCACGATGACGAGCGGTGAGCTCATGATGCTCAGTAAGCGCCTCTACAGGATTGCTTTGTTTGATCACGGAATTGTGGCAGCCGATCGCGAGAAAGCTATCGCGCTTGCGAATACCGTTCACGAGACTCTCGAAATGCACTTCACAGGCCAACCCGACACGCTCAAGGATCTTCAGGCTGCCAGAGAAAGCATGCTAAAGCACGCGCGCGTAATGGGTTACGGGACCTTGGTGTGGCTTATTGAGGAAGAGAATGTCCCGAGCGACAAGGTAATCGAGTACTTGATGGATCATAGACACGGCCACTTGCTCGCGCATTTCATCCGAAACCACCCGGAGCCCGGAACTATTGCGACAGCGAAGCCATCAATGATCCGAGAATTGATAGCGTCGCGATATGAAGTTTACGGATCTCCGGCCAACTGCCTCGCGCAGCTGCACGCGATGGTTACAGCTGGCGACCTCTCTGCACATGCGCTTTTTACCACCGAAGAGGTCAAAGCATTGAAGTTCTTGCCGGATGACTACGTCGCGGCAAGAAAGGTCCTTGTGAACGCGGGATTGGTTGCAGCAAATAGCGATTCGCCGCCCTTTCGAACCGACGACATAATCGCGACCGAAGGCGGACTGGAAGGTTTAATCAAGACAATTTCACGGGCACGGGATCAGACGCTGGAAACGGACGTCTTCCTTGCCAGCCTGGCAACTGCCAAACGCGCTGCGCTGACGGACGCAATGGTGGCGTTACGTGTCAACCTGGTCTACCGACTTGTCTTCCAAATTTGCGGTATCACCGCCGCCAGCAAATTAATCGGCATCTTCAAATCGCAGGAGAGCGCAAACCTCGTTGATCGCACTTTCGCTTCAATCGCACAAATTGAAAAGAATGTTCCGCTTGGGCAGTCGATCGACTTTTTTATTGTTGACTCACTACTGTCCTACCATGGCCTTTCGCCGCCGAAGTTGGAAACGGAGGATGCCTGGAACGCCTATCGCCGGGAACTGGAGCCACTTGTGCTTGCCTTGGCGCGCGAGCGGGCGGGCCTAATCGTGCACCTGCGCCTCTTGATGCGGATGGGGCCCATTGGGGTCGACTATCCGGTTCACATTACCGAGGACTGGCTCGGCAATCCCATTGATGCTCTCGCGACTTAGCTTCGATAGCGGCTGTTGCGAAATTTGTTGACCGTTTTGGGCGGAACGGGAGGACTCGATAGATTAGATTGGTAAAAAAGTTCGACCGTTTACGGCCAGAGGACCGGTCCATGGGCCATTAAATCGAACAGCCGAAAACCAGTCGAAATGCCAAAATAGCGGGCTGCGCGCAGTGGTAAGAGCTGCAGGTTAAAAGGGATAGTGAGCCTCCAACGCACGGAGGCTTTAGGAGAAAGATCGCTACTGTCCTCCCGCGATAAGTTCCTGCGAAGTTTGCCTTTGACATTGATTGTCAAAACTTGCCTCGCAACCTGCTTTAACGATGCCTGAGGTTATTACTAGCCATGTACTGTGGATCCTGCGGTAGAAAAGTCAACGACGAAACGGCCCGCTTCTGCTCTACTTGTGGAGCGAGCATTACACCGCTTCCGCCGGACAAGGTTAGTCTTTCCCAAGACGAGCCGACGAAAGTGCTACCGGTCGGGAGAGCTTCTGCACGTTCAACTTCATGGCTTGCTTGGTTTTGGTTACTCGCGATCTTCGCGGCAATAACCTACTACGCGAGAACATCAAATGTTACCTATGCCATCGGAATGCTCTTGGTTCCTTTTGCGCTCGGCGCCCTGATAGCTATTCCAATTTGGATTGCAAGGCGGTTTACAAAAGGTGTTCATTGGAGGTGGTACCACTGGCTAAATGCAACTGCTGCTTGCATGCTCGGCATCATCGCGACAGAAGAGGGTTTGCAGCATGCAGCAAAGCGCGTAATCGCCGCCCAATCTGAACCTGGGGTGGCAGCCGTAAATCGTAGCCCCGTTGCACTATCTCGCGCGGCAGCAGCAAAAGGTGGCCGCATTGCACTGGACGGCCCTACGAATTACTGTGTGTCCGGCATATGTCTCGGGGATCAGCCGACCAAGCTTTTGCGTGCATCATGGGAACCAACAGAAGGTGGCCCTGACCCAACTGTTGAGATGCTGCAAATGAAGGCGAAATCTTTTGTATGCGGTTACGCTTCGATTGGCACGCTACGACTAAAAGGATCGCGTGACCCCATCGTTGAAATTCAACTAGATCCAATGCCTGGCGATCGTCCGAACGGTGATGCCCCGTTTCAAGTCAGTTCTCTATCTGCGGAATATATGACGCCGATCCCGCAAGATCAGAGGCACGCCTTTGTGCAGCGCGTTCTTTCTGAACACGGAGGGTTGCAACAAGTAGAAGGAGCCGCCGAATATGTTGATAAATCGGTCGGAGTAAAACTGCAATTTATTTTCTGGAGACCAGATCCGGCTAACCCGACTAGGCCGATACCAGTCCCCGGCGTGATATTGCTCTATTCTCTGGATAAAGATTACGACGGGTGGCGGAAGTTGATGCTCGCCAGTCGGCAAGCATGCAAGTCATAATCTCCTCACATTTTATCGTCGCTACGCTGAACACGCATACGCCACGATTCTGTTTGGAGATGACGTGCTGGACCGGGAACTGCTCTTAAAGGTACCTGCAAGGATTGCTTGTCCTAACGCACCGGTGGCGCGAACTGGGAAGCGAGAAGTATGCGCAAGATTCGACGGGTTGAGGAATCAAGCGAATGGCCGATCGCGGTAGGCCGCGTGGTGATCGCATTTGGCCACGTTGAACATTTGACGAGCGCACTTATTAAGACTTGCGTGAAGAAGCGGGCTGGGGCAAAGGCAGCGAAGTGGGATCTCTATAAACGGCTGCTTTGTCTGAATCGACTTTTGCGGCAGAAGGGTCTGCCTCGCCCGCTTACAACACGTTGGGGACGCGCATACCGTGCGGTGCAGACAATGCGTAGGAAGTATCGGAACACGTTGGCTCACGGCGCGCCAGGGCCGGTAATCGAGTTCAACGACGACGAAATCATCCACAGCATTCGACTTTCGACGCCGAAATCGGCAAAGGAGCGGTTGTCGATCGACCAGGTTCTCCTTGTTGCCGAGGACATCGAGGGCATGCGCGTTGAATTAAGTCAGGCCGCGATGGAAATTCTTACGGTTTTGGTCGCGAGAAGAGTATTTCCCTTGCCGCTGCCAGCCCTCTCAGTGCGTAAAAAGCGGCGACCTGCCAAGCGTTTGTTGCAAAGGTAAGCCGTACAGCACCCCAAAATCCTTTATCGTCATCCGAATGCGTGGCAACGGCGAATGAATGATGTCAATGAGATGCCGCGAAGGGGACACAAGTGAATGTCTTCAGAGGGCCAAATGCGAAAAAACGTGACCGGTGACGGTGAGTTTGCGAGACGCCCGGTGAACGTCCCAAAGCCGGCATATTTGCAGCGACGAATAGACCCAGGAGTTTACGATTTGGTGGTCAGGTGGGGGCGTTCATAGCCCAAAGTACCTGCTGTCTTGTGCGTTTATTGGGATAAGTATTCTTATCTCGATAGACT
>Ga0209698_10001586_pt1 | contig 26145 bp, 6 predicted proteins | sample LitLauG_LLR_2012_FD_187203 | JGI IMG/M metagenome (GOLD analysis project Ga0209698, IMG submission 187203) | Freshwater sediment microbial communities from Pennsylvania, USA - Little Laurel Run_MetaG_LLR_2012 (SPAdes) (version 2) | ecosystem: Environmental > Aquatic > Freshwater > Creek >... | reverse complement strand
ACCAATTACGGAAAAACTGTACTCAATAAAGAAAAATTCCAACGGTTTCCATCCATGGAAGTCTTTTAGAATCAGTATGGGCACTGCATTAAATAAGGACAAACGACACCGAGGCTGGAGTGGACCGGGTCGAGTGGGCGAAGCATCTGGTCGCCAATGCCGTGCGCTCGCCCTACATCCGGCAAGCCTACGCCTACGCCCTCGAACAATTCTTTCAGTGGGCGGCGGGCCGCGCCATCTCGCGCGAGTCGGTGCAAGGCTACGTCACCTGGCTCGGGGAAATGAAGTTCTCGCCCTCGACCATCAATCAACGTCTGGCGGCGATCCGCAAGCTGGCGACCGAAGCGCAGCGCTGTGGTTATGTGGATAGCGAAACGGCGCAGGCGATTGTCACGGTCGCCGGTGTGAGCCAAAAGGGCAGACGCCTGGGGCGATGGCTGGCGTGGGAAGAAGCCCGGACATTATTGCAGGCGCCGAACCCGCACAGCATTCGCGGAATGCGGGACCGGGCGCTGCTGGCGGTGCTGGTGACGTGCGCGCTGCGCCGCGGGGAATTGTCGCGGATGGGCTGCGAGCATCTCGCGATGCGCGACGGCCGCTGGGTCTTTCTGGATTTCAAGGGGAAGGGAAACAAAACGCGGTCGGTGGCTGTGCCGCTGTGGGTGAAGCAAGAGATTGATGGGTGGCTGGACGTGGCAGGAATAGAGAAAGGGCCGATCTTCCGGCGCGTGCTCGCGAACGGCCGAGTGGGCAAGGACGCGTTGACCGAGCGCGCAGTGTGGCAGCTCGTGCATGAATACGCGGCACGGGTGAGGATTGGAGAACTGGCGCCGCACGATCTGCGTCGCACGGCAGCGAAGCTATGCCGCGCGAAGGGCGGGGAGTTGGAGCAAATTCAGTTCCTGTTGGGGCATGAGTCGATCCTGACGACGGAACGGTACTTGGGGTCTGAACAGGATCTGAAGAATGCAGTCAACGACGCTCTGGTGTTTGAATGAAGGCTCGATGTCGCGTTATAGATTACGATCAGAACGCGGTAGTGGCTGAATTTGGCTTGCGCTGAGATGGGGAGTGGAGAGTGAATTACGTCATGAAAGGAGAACCCCGCGAAGATGAAAATGAAATCTGGGAAGGCAAAACCCCAGATCAATTAAGCGCAGAGTGGGATGAACTAAAATTCCAAGAAGTATTGGACGCCTTGGACGGAGACCTCGCTCCAAAATAGAACAAGCCCGGATGCCGGTCCGGGCCGTGGTGCCCTTGCTCATGCTCACAATAGGGAGGAGCAGGGAGTGTATCAACTAGCAACAACCGAGGCTGCTGTCGAGCTGTACTCAACAGGTAGACAACCTCGGTTTGTGGCACTCAACTTGTAGACTTACCGCCCAGGACGATGCACTGAACCTGTAGACAAAAATACTTGACTGAATCGGTAGACAACGTATGCGATTCGGGATCCCGGTGCGCGGAGAATTGGATGTCTGCATGGAAGAAAGAGGCCTGCCTGCGTCGCGAGTGGCCGTTGAATCGATTGGTCCTGAAGAGCCCGTATCCATTTCTGATTCCGCGGTGGCGACTCGCACGGGGCCACTTCCGCATTTGAACGCGTCAGAGATCGTCGCAGTCTACAAGTTGAGTGCGGGAAATCTACAGGTGGAGTGCAAAATAATCAGAGCAATAATGTCTACAGGTTGCGTGCTGGTTGCGCAACATCGCTCCGGCGGAACCGGATTTTAAGCCCGTGTTCCTTACTCCCCTACGATCGTGACCGGCGCATAAGTTTTTATGCACCCACAACCCAAACTCGACAATGACTTACAAGGAACAACAGTAGACAGGCAACTCAGGTAGCGATCAGTTCACCAAGTGGCAACAACCATCGCCGACCGAAGGCCTGCCGACACCGCAGACCATGGCCGAGTCCGTGCATAATTTAGGTGGAAGTAAACAGGTTTTGATCAACTTCTTACCCAGCTTCTGTATTGGCGACTAATCCATCGTTCGCGAGGATTGGCCGCTCTTCTAGCGGTCATCCGCTAGACCAGGAAATCGCTGCAAAAAAACCAACGCTCAGCACTCTCACGGAGAACATTAAAAAGCTCACGTACGCGCAGGTGGGCCGCAACAACGCGGTATTTCGACTCCGCGCCTCCACCAAGCCCGTTCATGAAGCGAATAGTGCGGGGGACCCGCTTTACGTCTTCAGCGGGTACGTACAAGGAGCAGACGATATGACCAAATAGAGAAAGTTGGTTATGATCGCCACTACCCCACATTTCCAGACGCCGTACATTGAATCCGACGATTACCAACACAATTTCTCGCGAGTTGGCAACGTTGGGCTGCCTCACCGAGATGTATGTGGCCGTTTTTTGGAAGGACGGCAAGTTAAAAAAGTGCCCTTCGATATGTGCAGCTCTTGGCCTCGAATTGGGAGTATTTTAAGAGCCTGCGAAACGAGTTCCTTATCGACTCGCGTATTCGGTTTCTTCTCGGGCAGCAAAGCGCACAGTTCTTCGTAGCGGAAGTTGCCACCTAGATGCGCAAGTTGTGACTCTGTCGTTTATATGCTGACATACAGGTAATCCGGACCAGAGCGAAGATTTGTTCCCCGTCTTCTGCTTCCTGTCCTGGTCGTGGAGAACCTTCCTTCCATCACACGAATCGACAACGATAGCGAAAGCGGTCAGAAGTTGCGCCGAGTCAGCAACAATTGTGGATGATGAATTTTGTGATGGCCTTATTGGCGTTTTGAGGATACGATTCTTTCCCATTCGAGATGTAAATCGGGTTCCTGAATTCAAACAACTGAGGTGTTCTTCGATCTGGTGGCGCAAAGCTTTACGTCTACCGACCGACATTCAACTAAATGCGGGACACCTCTCGCGAGTCGGCGGCGGCCGCTCGCCATTGGGATGGAGTTATGCCCGAAGAGCAGATGAGCCCAGATTCGACCGACGCCGGGACGAAAGACTCGCCTTTCGCCGCCCCGCAGATCAACCTGCCCAAAGGCGGGGGCGCCATCCGGGGAGTCGACGAGAAATTCACGTCGAATCCCGTTACCGGCACCGGCTCACTCCGTGTCCCCCTTCCAGTGACTCCCGGGCGTTCCGGATTCGGTCCACAACTGTCTCTCAATTACGATTCGGGTTCGGGCAACGGAATCTTCGGCATCGGCTGGAGCCTGTCGCTTCCTTCCATCGTTCGCCGGACGGACAAAGGGCTCCCGCAATATGAGGACGCCAAAGAATCTGACATTTTCATACTGTCCGGCGCAGAAGATCTGGTCCCCGTGCTGCTCAGCGATGAGGACGGAAGATCACAATTCGATGAATTCGAGCGCGACGGCTATCGAGTCAAGCGTTATCACCCCCGAATCGAAGGGCTGTTCGCGCGGATCGAACGATGGACCAGACTGGATTCCGGCGAGACGCATTGGCGGTCCATCTCCAGGGAAAACGTCCTCACCGTTTATGGCTTCGATCCCGATTCGCGCATTGCCGATCCGGAAGCTCCGGCCCACGTCTTTCAATGGCTGATTTGCCGCAGCTACGACGATAAGGGCAACGCCATTTTCTATGACTACGCCGCCGAGAACGATTGTGGCGTCGATCTCTCGAAGGATAACGAACGCTGCCGTTCAAGGAAAGCGAACCGGTATCCCAAACGAATCCGCTACGGCAACCGCGTGCCGCTTCTTCTGGATTCAGAAAGCCCGAGCTTCCGCCGCTCACATCTGGACGCGGTCGATCTGGACGGTGCTCAGTGGATGTTCGAGTTCGTCTTCGATTATGGTGAAGGCCACTACCACGAAGAGCAAACAGAGGCAGGGAGAATAGCTTCCGTCGAAACTGGCTCGGACTGGCTCGGGCGGAAAGATCCGTTTTCGTCGTACCGTTCCGGCTTCGAAATCCGCGCCCACCGGCTGTGCCGTAGGGTTTTGATGATTCATCACTTTCCACAGGAGCTGGGCACGCCATCCTGTTTGATTCGCTCAGCCGCGTTTGACTACCGTGAAAAAGCGATCGGCAGCTTCCTCGAGCGAATCGTCCAGTCGGGCCACAGGCTCACCGAAGACGGCCGCTATCTGACACGCTCGTTGCCCCCTCTGGAGCTGGCTTATACGACCATCCCCCTCGAAGATCCTGATTTTCACGAGTACCGCGTCGAGGAAGTCGCACCACCGGATCTGGCCAACCTGCCGGGAAGCATCGATGGCGAGGCCTATCGGTGGGCCGATCTCGATGGCGAAGGAATCTCCGGCGTGCTGACGGAGCAGGGTAGCTCCTGGTTCTACAAACCTAATCTCGGAGACGGCCGGTTCGGCGCTGTGGAAACTGTCCCTGCGCGGCCGTCGCTCGCAGCCCTCGGAAGCGGTCGCCAGCAACTAATGGACATAGCCGGGGATGGCAATCTCGATCTGGTGGATTTATCGGCACAGATCTCGGGCTTTTACGAAAGGACGTTCGATGCGGGGTGGGCGGGCTTTCGAGCATTTCAATCCCTTCCCGTGACCGACTGGAACGATCCGAATCTGCGCTTCGTGGATGTGACCGGCGACGGGATCGCCGACGTTCTGATCACCGAGGACGATGCTCTCATCTGGCACCGTTCCCTGTTGCATGAAGGTTTCGGAACGGGGATTCGTGTGTCTGTTCCGTTCGACGAGGCCAAGGGCCCCCGTGTGATCTTTGCGGATGGCACCGAGTCCATCTACCTCGCGGACATGTCTGGCGATGGACTATCCGATCTGGTCCGCATTCGCAACGGCGAGGTCTGCTACTGGCCGAACCGTGGCTATGGACGATTCGGCGCCCGGGTGACCATGGAGCGCTCGCCCTGGTTCGATGAGCCCGATCTCTTCGACCAGAAACGGATCCGCCTCGCAGACACGGATGGATCCGGAACCACCGACATCATTTATCTGGGCGCCAGCGGCGTGACCGTATATCTCAACGAATCCGGCAACGGCTGGAGCGCGGCGCGTCGGCTGTGGTGCTTTCCGGCAGTCGACACCGCGGCATCGATTACCGCAATGGATTTCCTGGGCCGCGGCACGGCGTGCCTGGTCTGGTCTTCGTCTTTGCCGGCGTATTCCGCAAGGCAGTTAAGGTACATCGACCTCATGTGCGGGCGGAAGCCGCATCTGCTTCACCGTATCGTCAACAATCTCGGCGCGGAAACTCGTATCGATTACGCATCGTCGACAGAGTACTACCTCGCCGACAAGACGGCAGGAACGCCGTGGGTCACCAGACTTCCGTTCCCCGTCCACGTAGTGAGACGGGTCGAGATCTACGATCACGTCAGCCGGAATCGGTTCGTCACGCGGTACAGCTACCATCACGGGTACTACGACGGCGTGGAGCGTGAATTCCGGGGGTTCGGCCGCGTCGATCAGTTCGACAGCGAGGAAATCGCTGCGCTGACCGGCAGCCGCCACTTTCCGCAAGGCGACAATGTCGACGCAGCGTCCGTAGTTCCCCCGGTCCTCACGCGAACCTGGTTCCACACCGGCTGTTATCTCGAAGGCGGCCTCGTCTCACGGCACTTGGAGCACGAATACTACCGGGAGGGACTGCCCCGCAACGGCGAAAGCCGGATCCCGGCGGGATTGATTGAGGCGATGCTGCTCGACGACACGATCCTGCCGCAGCACCTCACGCCGGAGGAGGCCCGTGAAGCATCCCGATCGCTCAAAGGCTCGATGCTGCGTCAGGAGGTGTACGCGGAGGATGGAACCGAGGAATCGCGCCGGCCTTACGTGGTGAGCGAGGGCAACTTCACCATTCGAACGTTGCAGCATCGGGGACCGAACCGGCACTCGGTGTTCTTCACGCATTCGCGGGAGCAGGTGGGATTTCATTACGAGCGCAAGGTCTACAACGTGCACGGGCATCGGCGGGCCGATCCAAGAGTCACTCACAACGTGATGCTGGAGGTAGACGACTACGGCAATGTGCTGAAGTCCGTCGCCATCGGTTACGGACGGCGCTTCACGGATAGCTCGCCGGTGTTGACCGATGAGGATCGCGACAAGCAGGCGCGCATCCTGCTGACCCTCACCGAGAGCGACTACACCAATGCGGTCGAAGAAGCGGACGCTTACCGCACGCCCCTGCCCGCCGAGCAGCGTCTCTACGAACTGGTCAAGGTGGAGCCATGCTCTGACATTCCTGAGCTCACGACTCTGTTCAGGTTTCGCGAACTCGCTGCGAAGGTAGCGCGAGCGAGCGATGGGCTTCATGAGCTGCCGTTTGAAGACTGGCGGGCCTTGGGCGCAGTCGACCACGCTCCCTACCGCCGTCTGCTCAAGAAAAGTCGATCCGTCTACCGGGACAATCGTCTGCGCCATCTTTTGTCGCTCGGGAGGCTCGAATCACTCGCGCTACCAGGGCATAGCTATCAGCTGGCTCTGACGTCCGGAATTCTCACCGAGGTTTACCGCCGCGGCGAGCCACGAGAGAACCTGCTGCCTCAGCGAGACCAGGTGCTCCGGGACGAAGGCGGTTATGTAGATCTCGACCAGGACGGAAACTGGTGGGTCCCATCGGGTCGCGTGTTTTTTTCCGAGTTGGAAGGTCACGAGCACGAACTGTCTTATGCGCTGAGGCATTTCTTCCTCCCGCACCATTATCGCGACCCATTCGGAAACATCACACGAGTCCGCTTTGATCCGCATGATTTGGCCCCGATAGAAACCATGGACGCCGTGGGCAACACGGCGCGGGCGGAGTTCGACTATCGCGTCATGGCTCCACGACTGTTGACCGATCCGAACGGCAATCGAACCGAGGTGGCCTTCGACGCGCTTGGCCGCGTCGCGGGCACGGCGGTCATGGGAAAGGTCGGGGAAGCCATCGGCGATTCGCTTCGCGGATTCGAGCCCGACCTTTCCGCGCACCGGCTGCGTGCTTTCCTGGAGGATCCGCACGGCTCGGGGTTAGGCTTGCTGGCGGATGCCACCACCCGCATCGTCTATGACGTGGAGCGCTACTTCCACTCTCAGAAGCCTGTCTTTTCCGCGACCATCGCCCGGGAGACTCACGTCAGCGATCTCAGGCCGGGCGAACGATCGAAAACCCAGATCAGTTTTGGTTATTCCGACGGCTTCGCCCGCGAGATACAGAAGAAACTGCCCGCCGAACCCGGTCCGCTAACGGAGGGAGGAGCCCTGGCGGATCCCAGATGGATCGGGAGCGGCTGGACCATCTACAACAATAAGGGCAAACCAGTTCGGAAATACGAATCGTTCTTCAGCGCGACGTTCGATTTCGAGTTCAACGCGATCCAAGGCGTGAGCCCCATTCTGTTCTACGATCCTGTGGATCGCGTGGTCGCGACACTGCACCCCGAGCACACCTACGAGAAGTTGGTCTTCGATCCTTGGCGGCAGACCACCTGGGATGTCAACGATACCGTCACCTCCGATCCCGCGGCCGATCCCGTTACCCGCGAATTCTTTGTGCATCTTCCGCACGGCGAGTATCTGCCGACCTGGTATCAGCAACGAATCGATGGCGAGAAAGGGCCGGCCGAGCGGACCGCGGCGGAGAAGTCCTCAAGGCATGCCGATACGCCCACTACTGCTTACTTCGACAGCCTCGGGAGAATTTTTCTCTCCGTAACCGACAATGGCGTCGCGGAGAATGAGGACGTCAGCGCGGGGACGCATCGAAAGTATTCGACGCGAACCGTGTTGGATATCGAAGGCACTCCGCGCGCCGTGATCGACCCTCTCGATCGCATAGTGATGCTCTACGAATACGACATGCGCTCAGCGCACCTCCACCAGTCGAGCATGGAAGCGGGCGAGGGCTGGGTGCTGAATGACGTCGCGGGCAAACCAATCCGGGCCTGGAACAGCCGCCGGTACGCCTTCCGCACCGAGTACGACGCCCTGCGGCGGCCCGTTCGCTCCCACGTGCAAGGCGGTGATCCCTATGAACGCAGCGCGAGAACTTATCCTCACGAAATTCTCTTTGAGAGGACCATTTATGGCGACAGCCCGGATACCGGGCTCACCGAGCACCACCAACGCGAGGCCAATCTCCGCGGCAGGGTGTTCCGGCATGTCGATACCGCCGGCGTGTTCACCACCGGCCGGTATGATTTCAAGGGCAATCTCTTACACAGCTACCGGCAATTCGCAAGGAACTACAAAAATGTACCCGATTGGCGGGAAGAGAACCTGCTCGAAGCAGAAAGCTTCGCCCACCACACGACCTATGACGCGCTTAACCGCGTGGTGACATTCACCAACCCTGACCGAAGCGTCTACCGCCCCGCTTACAACAAAACTAATCTTCTCGAAAAGATCGATGTAGCGCTGAGGGGCGAACACCGCGAAACCGGAGTCTGGACGCCCTTCGTCACCGACATCACTTACAACGCGCGGGCTCAACGTACTCGCATACGGTATGCCAACAGCGCGGTCACAACCTACGAGTACGATCTGAAGACCTTCCGGCTCATCCGGCTACGCACGGAGCGCTCGCGTGGCCAAGGCGAATGGTCCACGCGAATTTTTGCGGATGCGGCGAAAATCCAGGATCTTCACTATATTTTCGATCCCGCCGGCAACACCACAGAGATCGCCGACACCGCGCTTCGACCTGTATTTCATGACAACCGCAAGGTGGATTCTGTTTGCCGTTATACATACGACCCCCTGTATCGCCTGATCGAGGCTGGCGGGCGCGAGAATACGGTCCAGTCGGCTTTCGAATTCAGACCGCCGCACGGGAATTACCGCGATTACCCTTTCACGGGCGGCCAGAAATTGGGCGACCCGGAAGCTCTGGAAAATTACACCGAACGTTACGAGTACGACTCGGTTGGGAATTTCCTGCGGATGATTCACCGTGCCGAGCACCGCAACTGGACTCGTCATTATACGTACGACGAGGAAAGCCAGCTCCAGCCCGGGAAGAAGAGCAATCGCCTCAGCCGTACCCATCTTCATTCCTCTGGGCACCCGATTCCCGAGCCATATCTCTACGATGCGCACGGCAACGTGATCCAGATGCCGCACCTGCCTGTGATGCATTGGGATTTCCAGGATCGCCTGGCGGCGAGCTCGCGCCAGGTAATCAAGGACGGGACGCCGGAGACGACATTCTATGTCTACGATGGATCGGGGCAGCGCGTCCGCAAAGTCACCGAGCGCGTCAATGGGTCGCGGAAGGATGAGTTCCTGTATGTCGGCGGTCTGGACGTGTTCCGTGAGTTCGCGGGCGATGGGCGCGTGGTTCTGGAGCGCGAGTCGCTGCACGTCATGGATGAGCAACGGAGGATCGCGCTCGTCGAGACTCTGACACGGGAACATGAGCACCCAATTCTGTCGCTCGAGCCGCGGCAGCGATTCCAACTGGCGAATCATCTTGGCTCGGCTTGTTTGGAGTTGGATGAGACGGCCGCCTTGATTTCGTACGAGGAGTATTCGCCTTATGGCGAGACGACCTATCAGGCCGCGAAAAGCCGTGCTGAGGTGAAGCTGAAGCTGTATCGATATACCGGTAAGGAGCGGGATGAGGAAACGGGTTTGTACTACCATGGTGCGAGATATTACGCGGCATGGTTGGGAAGGTGGTTGAGTACCGACCCAATTGGAACTAGAGAGAGCGCAAATTTGTTTATGTTCGCAAGGGCTAATCCAATTTGCTATTTAGATCGCAATGGGAGAGCCTCGGTGGAAGCTGAGGCAGCGAGGAGACGATATGAACAGGCCGGGGAAAAGGTAATCGAGCTCCAAAAGAGGCAGTTTACAGGAATAGATAAAGTCGTTGAAGCTGAGGCCAAAGTTAGGGAGCACGAGGCAAAAGTAAGCGAACTGAAATCTAATGAAATAACACGCGGACTAGAAAACAGTCCGAGAGACATAAGACAACTCCAGCAAGCCGAACACAATTTGGCGCAAGCCCGGCAAAATTTGTCTGCCGCAGAAAGTCAGCTAAAAACAGTGCAGTCGCAATTAACAACTGCAAACGAGCAGTTTGGCGAAGCACAAAGGGCGGCAGCAAAAGAAGGAATTGATATTAGTGAAGTTAGTTCACGTGTTCAGAATGAATTCCAGAAGTTGGTAGACACAGAGGAATTAAAGCGCCCCGACTGGGTAGATGTAACGAAAAAGAATTCTGGGCCTAAAGGAAGTTCCGGTGGAGGAGGGACTGGTGAAGGCGGTGGGAGTGCTCCTCCACCACCATCTCCAGGAGGTGGTGGTTCAAATCCAGGCAGCGGTAAGGGCACCAACAACCGCTTTAAGCCTCCTTTCATCCCGATCGGGACTCCGAGCGATCCTACCCCCCCCGCTCCAAGGGCGCCTGGACCGCAAGCGCCATCGCCCCAGCAAACTCCTGCTCCAAGTCCTACGCCAGCACAGAGGCCGCCTGAACAAACTCCTGGGCAGCCTACTGCGCCAGCGGCTCCATCTCCCTATAGCCACGGCTCTCAAACTGACTCGAGCGCCCAGCAGAGAGAAAAAGGACGTAGATTGGGACTTACGATAGGCACAGTAGTGTTTTTAGCAATCGCCGGTTATTTCCTCCTTCCCGCTCTCGCTTTTTGAAGGGTTAGCCTCCTACTGGCAGAACGGGGCATCAACTTCAACAAGGAATTTGGCGGGTTCAAGCGTTAAAGAGGAGCACCATGAGCCAACCGTCGAACCGAGAATCACAATGACACCGAACCTTACACGCTACATCAACAAATCCGTATATGTCTCCCTTCCAACACTTTTTGAAGACGGAATGTGCAGAGCATTCACATTGCTGGGCGTCGAGATAACCGGCCTATGGCTGCAATCGGACGAATTGACCAAGAGGCTCGTTCCCGAGCACATGAGCAATCTCGCGTCGCTGGCTCCGGTAGTCTTCATTCCGTTCGCGCATATCGCCGGAGTGCTGGTCGCGACGATCCCGCCGGCGCCAGCCGCGGCTACACCAGCCCAACCAGTCCAAGAGCACTCCGCCGAGCCGAAGGCGAAAAGGAATTTACGCAAGTAACTCGCGAGACGAGCCTGACAAGGAGAGCATCACATGTCGAACCTGCTCGTAATTCGGATCCTTCCGCAAGCGGCGGTGAAACCCGATGACTTTACGAATCACTATTTGAACCCCAGCGGAGCGGGCCTCGGCCCGTTGCAAATCACCGCATTCGATCTCTCCTTCGACAGTCCAACGGATGGTCAGAAACCGCTTACCGCCACCTTTATTCAACCGAAGACCGGGCCGTCGCCCACTTCCGCGCAGAAAGTGCCGCCTCCGCCTCCGCCACTGATAATTCCGAATTACACCTCCAGCCCGGCGAGCGGAATTGTCCAGCAGTACGATGTCGTTCCTGCCTCGCCCGGCGACAGCGCGTTCTTTCAACTCGAGTCGGTGGCCACGGCAATCATCGTCGTGCCGTCGGTCAAATACGAAAATCTCAGGTTGACGGCTCAATGGGGATCCGGAGCCGGTGCAACTCAAATCCCCATAAACCTGGACTACTATGATGTCGCCACGGTTTCAAGTGGAACCGCGCCTGACCTCAACGGCTGGAACCCGTTGACCTCCAATCTCGACCCGTGGGCCGCGCTTCCTCCGAGTATCTATATCCAAATTCCTGCCGCCTCGAGCGTAACCGGCGGAATTGTGCTGCCCTTGCCCACTGACGGCACACCTCCTCCGTTCGATGCGTTGCTGGGCGCTGTGCAGCAGGTCATTAAAGACGATCCCGGTGCTTTCGTCACTGCCACGACCACGGCGCTCGCCTCCGCGGGAAGTCCGAGCCTTCAGTTCCCCGCAGCGACCTCAGGCGTGGTCCCCGGCATGACGGTGTCCGGCGCGGCGGGGATCCCGGCGGGCACGACGGTTATTTCAATTGACTCGACCGGCAAGGTGACGCTCAACCAGGAGCTTTCTCAAAATGTCGGCTCCGGCACGGTCATCACCTTCGCGCCGAATCTCGCCGCTTTGAGCATCCCTCAATGCCGGAACATCGCGTATGAGATCGTCTGGAGCCAGGAGCCGCCTTTGCCCACTCCTCCGGATCCTGTCGAAGAACTGTACACCAATCCGCCCAACACCGGGCCGATCATTGCCGGGACAACTCCCAACAACTTCGAGGGCGACCGGCAGCAGTTCGAAGCGCAATTGAAGAGCTACTACACGATGGCCGACACCACGGCTGACCGTCTGACGAATTTGGTCTACGCGCTCTCGGCAGCCGTAGCTAAAGAACAGCAAAGCCTCCTGGCGACCGAAGCTTTGCTCGATTTTCCGACCAATCCGGGCTCAACGAGCGGAGCAGCCGTGAATGAAGCGGAAGTCGTTCTCAGCGCCATCAATACGATCAATCCCCCCACGAATTTCGGCGTGCCCGCGGCGTATTTTTATGCGCTCACCGCGAACATGCCTTCGCAGGTGAATTCGCAGAGCACCAAACTCGCTACAGGCTATCAGTTGCCCAATCTGCTTGTGGGCCTGACCTCTGCCATCAACGCAGGGACCGTCACCGATTCGGAAAAGTTCGTAACCAATCCGGCGGTGAAGATCAACGCCGCTCAGGCCGCTCGCCGGATCGTTGCCCTCGAAACGCCGGTTCCGGCAGCCGACCCGCTCGCGCCTCTCGATTCATTTGAGCTCGCGACCGTCAAAGATGCGCCGTCGGGCAGCACGCTGACGTTCGGCTCCGCCGCTTTGGTTCAAGCCGGCATGTCGGTGAGCGGTCCAGGTATCGCCACCGGCACAACGGTATCGTCGGTCGCCGATCCAGTGGTGACGCTGAATACGCCGCTTTTGGGCGATTGCAAGTCCGGCAGCAACATCATCTTTACTCCAGCGTACTCGGCGGACCTAGTCGCCTTGATGCAGGCCTGGCTGAACTATCCGACCACAACCGCGGGGACTCCAAGCAGCCAGTCGTATCAGCCCACCGACGACGCGACCAATTTCTGGCCAGGCAATGCGAGCCTGCACTCCGGTGCTTTCCTCAACCTGGTCCTCTCCGCGGTGACGCAAGGCTACATCATTCCTCCACCGTACGGAGTGTCGCTGGGCGACATGATCACGAAGAAGTTGCTGCCGACGCCCACGGTAGCGGCGCTTCCGGCGATCACCGACGCGCAGTGGACAAGCTTTTTCCAAGCCAATCCGACCTGGCTCCCGCCCGGAAACGGGAACCTGAACACGCGGATCTCCCAGTTTATCGCGCAGGTGCGGCAGTTCTTTGACGCCGGATCCGGCGGACCAGTGGCTCTTTTTGTTCTTGCGACTACTGCGGCGACGGCCGTGGGCGGCAACTCGCTCCAGTTCGCGGTGACAACCGCGGTCCGGACAGGGATGTCCGTCAGCGGTGTCGGCATTCCAGCGGCCACGACCGTTTCGGCCCTGACGGCCACCGCGGTGACCTTGAGCGCTACGGTCGTGGCGCCGGGCGTCACGGCCCTGGAGAACATTACCTTCAGCGTGAGCGTTACGAGCGGAGCGCCCACCGACATTCCTTCCCTTCCGGGCGGTTCCAAGGACTGGCTTACCGCGTGCCTCTCTGCCTATGGCGCCTTCACTCTCGGCAGCGGATTCGACGTTTCGAAGCTGAATGCGGCGGCCGCGGGTGTATTTTCGGATGATGCCCGCGCGCAGGCATGGGTGGTGGAAGCGCTGGTCACGCTCGACGCGCTCTTCGCGATCTTGAAGCCGGTGCCGTTGCCGCCGCCAGCCACACCGGCCTATGCATTTTCGGTTATGGAGGCTCTGTACGCACGCGGATTCACTTCAGCAGTGCGGATCACGTCGCTTTCCCTCGCCGACTTTCAAACGGCGCTGACCGGAACAATTGCTTACGATCTTGCTGGCGCGATTTACAAATCGATCGCTCCGCCACCGCCGCCCCCTCCCGCGAGCCCGGGCTTCCAGCCGATTAACGATGGCTCCCTCACCAACTGCATCCCAGCTCCTTGTGCCTCGCCGCTCGGTTCCATCGCGTATTTGAGCGAGCTGCTCAAGGTCTCGCAGCTCTCGACATGCACGACACCATTTGCCCAGCCTATCTCGCTCCCGACCAACGGGGACACTCCTTCCGGATCTTCACTGCCGTTCGTATCAACTGCCGGCCTGATTTCGGGAATGACCGTGACCGGCCTTAATGTGCGGGATGGAACCACGGTGTCGAGCCTCACATCCACTGCGGTCACCTTAGGCCAGCCGATCAGCGCCGACGTGCCGAGCGGCACCAGCATCACGTTCACGCCCGTCCCGCTGGGCGCCGTACTCGCCCAGCGCAGAGGCCCGATTGGAAACCTCCAGGCGAGCTGCGCGAATCTCGAGACGGCGCTGCCTCTGATCGACATCGTCAATGAGTGCCTGGAATATATCGGCTCCGTCGCGGCGCCGGCCAATGGGACCGTGTACGATACCTCGTCCGACGCGCTCGCCGGCTACAAGCTCTGCCAGGATGAGACCTGTCACGAAGAAGAGGAGAAGGAGCACTGTCACGAGCCTGAGCTCATCTTTGCCGCGCTTCCCGAATATTCGACTCCCGCGACGCCGGTGAAAGCCAACGCCGCGGTTACTCCGGCCGTATATAGGAAGCTAAATACCGACTTCTCCTCCTGCTGTCTGCCCTACTCTCAGGCGCTGGATGTTTCAAGAACATATCTGCGGCACTTCGGAAGCTGCCGGTTCGAGGAGATGCGCACGTTTCGGAAATGCATTCGCGAATTCGTGCTCGATCCTGCGAACGAGCCGGCAAACTTCCAGTCGTACGTCTATCGCTATCCCGTCAAAATCGACATCGCCATCGAGTATCTCGGCATCACGCCCGAAGAGTACGCACTGCTGTTTCTCGGCGACCCACCTTCGCCCTGCACAGGCGCTGCAGACCGGCCGGACGGGCCCCGGCGCGATGGCAATCTGCCTGTTTGGGAACTTTACGGCTTCTCCTCGCAGGGCGACCGCGTCCCATGGACCAATATCGCTGTCCAACTTCGCGAGTTTCTCGCGCGCACCTGCCTCTCCTACTGCGAATTCTTTGAGTTGTGGCAGGCCACGCAGAGCGGCGGGGGAGACCGGGAAGCATTCATTGCATTCCGGAATGGAGGCGATCGAGAAGGCGCATTCCCGCAATGCGAGCCCTGCTGCCTGGAAGCGTCGTGGCTCCAATTCGGGGATGCCGAGCTATCCACGGAGCAGGGCCTGTGGCAACTGGCGATCTTCATCCGTTTGTGGCGCAAGTTGAAGGAGTCCTGCTGCTTCTGCTACTCCTTTGCACAGCTTCGCGATATCTGTGACGTCCTGAAACTGTTCAGCGCCGGCGCGCTCAAGCTCAATTCCGATTTCATTCGCCAGCTTGCCGCATTCCAAATGCTCCGTGATCGATTTGGTTTGGAGCTGGTCGATCCGCATTCGAAGCCCGTCGCCGGAGCGATCGATGCCAACAGGACGCACCTTCTGGCTCTGTGGGTCGGGCCAAGCGCCGCGAAATGGGGATGGGCCGTCAGACAGTTGTGCGAAAAGATCGTCCATTACGCCAGGCATCGCCGCAAATGTGAGGAACGGCCCGCCGAATTTGTCGACGTCCTGAGCCGGAACCTGGATTTGCTGTCCGGCCTCGCAGGTTTCGATCCTGCCTCGGCCACCGACAATTGGCATGCTTTGCCCAATCGCACGCTGCGCTTCGCGGAGGTTCTGGAAAAAATCTGCGCGTCCAGATTCCGGATTTCGGAGATCCTCTTCCTGCTGGACGCCGGAGATGAATCCGCCTGGGACGATCTGTTCCCGCTGCAGGAGCCGAGCGAGGCGGCTGATCTGCCGCTCGACCTGCCCGACGACGAACGGAAGCAGTCTCTGTGGCACCTTCGCCGCGAGCTTCTGGAAGCGGAGCTTCAGGACGCAGACACGGAGCTTCGCGAAGAGGACGCCGAGCGGCGCGATGAAGAACGCGATCATTGGCACTGGCGTCGGATCGAGTCCATATTGCAGGATGAGTTGGGCTTCGATCCGGCGGACATTCTCGCGCTTGGCCGGCACTTCTTCCCGCACACCCTCGAACACGCCGGCTACCAGGTGGACACCGCGTCGACGCGGTTCACCAGCAGCCTTCTCGCGGCGAAGACCACACCCGCCAACTGGAACACGCCCGGCGGCGGACCCTTCCAATACGATCCCTCCGCTGACCAGTTGTGGATCCAGATCCCCTGCCCGGACGATTCGGTTATCACCCAACTCACCCGGCTCCCTGCGCTCAACGCCGACGAACAGACCGGTGTTCAGGACCTCTATTTTCAGCCGCGTGCCATGCTGGCGCTGTTCGCCGTGCTCTTTCCGGATTTTCCCAGCGCCGAACAGCACTTGATCGAGGAACGCGAGGAGCACGAACGTTGGAACTACTTCCGGCGCCACGTCGCTCTCTGCCATGATCGTTGCCACGTCCTGGCGCGCCACCTGTGCCGGCACGTCGCCGCCGTGACACGACAGGAATGGCCGGAAAGCGAGGCGACCGCGCTCCTGATCGTTCGCGAATTGCTCGGAGATGAGAACCAGGCAACCACCGATTGGGAGAAGGACGCAACGCGCCCCAAGGTAACTTGGACGCCGGCCCCGAACGGGGGAGCCTTCGCCGCCCTGCTGGGACTGGCCGGAACAGGCCTGGTCGCGGAGTTCAAGAATAACGCCGGAGGTGTGGTTTGGCGCGATGTCTCCGGCTCGCTCTCGGGCTTCGGAAAGACGTGCGATCGAGACAATGCCGCCGTGCCCACCGTGCTGCCGTCACTGGCTGCGACGCTGACTGCGAAGGAAGCAACGTTCGCAGGTATCCGCAACGGATTTCTGGTGAGGAGCTCCGACGGAGGTGTGCTTGGCGGCGCGCAAGGCTTCTCCGTCACCTGGACGGGCGCGCTCCTGATCGACGAGGAAGGGACCTACGAATTCTGGGGCGGCGCTCCCACACCCGGCCATGAAAAGCCCGACCACGAACCTGTGGAGAGCTGGCAATGGCGCCTGGTTCTGAAAAGAGGGACGCGCAGTTGGGTGCTTCTCAGTCATCACTGGCCGGGTGAAGAAGAGCACCGCTCCGGATCGCGCGCGCTCAAACGCGGCGCATACGAACTGACGATCGAGCTGGTCCGGCCCGATCCGGATCATCCCCATCACCAGCACGCCGGGTTCGAAGTGAAGTACGCAGGGCCCGATAGCCGTGGTGAGCGAGTGGTCATCCCGAACCGGCAGCTCTTCTCGATCCTGAAGGATCACACTTTGGCTGACGGCATCGCCGGTCTGAGTTCCGGCGCGAGCTTGTACTTGAATCGCTACTACACAAGCTCTTTCCGGGAGATCCGCCGCACCTACCAGCGAGCTTTCAAGGCGCTGCTGTTCGCGCATCGGCTCGCACTGTTCGGCCGCGGCGATCGCCAGGACGAGTCCGAGCTGGGTTACATGCTGGCGCACGCGGCCAACTTCGCCGGGGTCGCTTATTCCCGGACGGCGGCCGGATTCATCCCCAACGCGGCCGATCTGGATTTCAATTTCCTGCCAGTGACCGACGATTACCATGCACCCTCGGGCGATTCGCGCGCCAACCCCTCGCAAACGCGCAGGCAAGCCATATTTGACTGGCTCGAGAGGTTGTTCGACTACACCGTGGCCCGCGAGGACGTCCTGGGGCGGCAGAAGCATCACTTCTGGCGCCTGTTCGAGGAAGCATCGGAGGCGCCGTCCGTGGATCCCGCACGGCTGCTCGAGCACCTAGGTGTCGAGCACCGCAACTGCGCAGCCGAGCTTCGCTATTATCAGGGCCCAACGGTCGACGTGTACTCTGTCATCGGCTCCGATCTCGAAGATGAGCGCTGGGGCCTTCGTGTGTGGCACGCAGACCGATGGATCCGAGGCATGGAGTGCCGCTTCGCGGTGAAGGATATGTCCGCCGCAAGGCCCGATTTGTGGGCGTCGGACGATCCGGCCTCGACGGTGGGCTCAGAAAAAGATCAGACCGGCAACTCCAACCTGCTTAAGTTTCTCTGTGACGGGTGCTTCGAAAATGGCGAGCCACGGCGCTATGGCGAGGTGAATCGCCTCAACGATGGTCTGCGTGAGCGTGGACGTGAAGCGCTTCTGTGCTGGCTGACCCATATGGACCGTGTTCCGCTGCCATGGCTGCCCGGCCAGTTCGCGCAGGCTCCTCGCGATGTCAGCGATCTTCTGCTGCTCGATGTGGAGACGGGCCTGTGCGAGAGAGCGAGTCGAATCGACGAGGCGATTACGGCCGTCCAGAACTTTGTCCGCCGTGCCCGCCTGCATCTGGAGCCGGGATGGACCGTCACCCATAAGTTCGCGGAGCTGTGGGACCGTGAATTCACAAGCTTCCACGTGTGGCAGGCGTGCAAGCGCCGTCAGATCTACAAGGAAAACTGGGTGGAATGGAGTGATCTCGAAAAAACCCGTGGAGTGGAGGCGTTTCGTTTCCTGAAGGAGAGCTTGAGCAACCCTGCGTTGAGTGTCGCCGTGCCGGGAGGAGTCGAATGGTGGCCCGATCAGCGGCCACCAGCGCGTGACCCACGCGCGCTGCAGCAGCTTGAGCCGTCCATGTTTCAGATGCTCTCCAAACAACGCGAAGGCTTGAATCTGATCGGCACGCCCGAACGGGACGGGCGGCCCGCGTGGCTGGCGGCGGTGGAATCCTCCGGCGCCGCAGCCCGGGCCGGCGCATCCTCCCCAGACAGCCTTCCATATTGGATCGAAGCCGCCGACCGCATCGGAACCCGTTTCTATCGGATCGCGGCCGCCGGACTGCCGCCCGCATCGATGCAATTCGAGCCGCACGAGAAAGGCTCCGAGCAGGAGTGCGTTTCCTGCTGCCAAGAGTGCGGTTGCCACCATCCGGCTCGACCCGATGAATACTACTTCTGGCTCATCCCGGCCCAGGTGTACGAGCCACCGCCCGTCCCGTCGCTATCCGGCGCGTCCAGCGGCTCGGCCCCCGATTATCAAAACGGTTATCAGGACGATTTCTACGATTCCGCCCAACAGCAATCGGCCGTCTGGCAGGATCCGAGCCAGCTCCCGCAATTGCTCGAATGGCAGCCGCTGCCGGCGGTCCGCCTGGCGTGGTGTCGCATTCACAATGGCAAGTTTCAGCAGCTCCGGCGTTCCCTGTTTGCCTTGCGAGTCGACTCGATCGCGAACAGCGATCTGGTTTTCCAGGGGCGAACAGGCGACTCCTTGACCTTCACCGTACCCGTACCCAAACACATCGCTCCTGTTGGTTATGCCGATCCGTCTCAGCAGGGGTTTCGTTACGACTTGGGCGTGGATGACGCGGTCGTGCTTCCCGAGGTGGTCGCGTCGAAAGCCCCGTCCGGGTTTCTCGGCTCGGCGAACCTTCCGGCCTATCCGTGGTTCTTGTTTGTTGCGCCGGAGAAATCGCTGCTGCCACTTTCGCCGTTCAGCCCTTCTCTGGCGATTGCCGCGGCCCTGCGATCGCGTTGCCGGTTCGAAGCCGCGCTCGCGCGGTATCGCGAGGCATTCGATCCTCTCCAGCAGGACTGCACTTGGATTCATTGCCAGGAAGACGATGCGCGGGTGGAGCCGCGCGGAGGGGGATCCTGCTGCGACACCACGAACATTTCTTGCGATCAGGCCAGAGATCGATCCGTGGTCCTGCACTACCTGGAAACTCTGGTCGAGTGGGGTGGCGCGGTCAAGCGCCGGGGCAAGTCGCCGGAGGCGTATCAGCAGGCTCGCGTCATCTTTGATGCGGCGGCAACGATTCTGGGAAAAATGCCCATCTCGGTGAAGCTCCCGGACCCGGCGACAGTTCCACCGGTCTCCTCTTTCGTGCCGGCGTTTCCGCCTCTGAATCCACGGCTCATGGATTTGTACGAAGTTGTCCGAGACGGCTTGGAGACGATTCGCACGTGCATGAACTCGCATCGGCTGCGGGACGGGCGGGTCAACTGTGAAGAACCGTATTCCGGCGAGGATCCCGTGCGGGAAGGGTGGCGCACGGAGCTTGCATGCTGCGCCGACGAAACGGAGTGGTGTCATCAGCGAAGTCCATATCGCTTCACCGTGCTCATTCAGAAGGCGCAGGAACACGCGTCCAAGTTGGTCGAGCTGGAGAACGCATTTCTCGCAGCATCGGAGAAAAACGATGCTGAGTTTTTGGCATCGCTGCGCGCCGGACATGAGCGCGAACTGCTGGCGCTCAACCTTGCAGCCAAGCAGGACCAGTGGCGCGACGCCGATTGGCAGATCGAGGCGTTGCAGAAAACCAAGGCGGTGAGCCAGGCCAATCTCACTTACTACAACGGCCTGATTCAGCAAGGGCTGATCGCCGGCGAGATCGCGTACCAGGACCTGACCATGGCATCGACGATTCTTCGCACGGTCGGGAACGCTATCGAAATGGGGGGATCTGTCTCTGACGCGGCCGGGAATTACTTTCTCGGCGTGGCAGGTTTCGGCGGCACTCCTCTGATTTACTCACAGCTTCCTCCGGGACAGCCGTTGGGCTCGAGCCTGGCGGCCGTCGCCCGAACGTTGACCGCCTTGGCGGACATCGCCAGTACGACCGCAGGCCTCGAGCTGACCGAAGCCGGATGGGAGCGCCGCGCTGACGAATGGATTCATCAGGCTCAGATTCTGACGATCGAGATCCAGCAAATCGAACGTCAGATACTCGGCGCACAGCGTCGCCGCGACCAATTCCTTCAAGAATTAAACGTTCACGAGCGGCAGATGGAGCAGTCCCGTGAAGTGCAGGACTTTCTCCGCGACAAGTTCACTGCGCAGGACCTGTATTTATATCTGCACAAAGAGACGACAGAACTTCACGCAAGGACGTGGGACCTCGCTCTCAGCATCGCCCACCAGGCACAGCACGCATTCCGTTTCGAGCGGGGTCATGACCGCGATTTCCTGTCGAACTGCATGTGGAGTGACCTCCAAGAAGGCCTGATGGCAGGAGAGCGGCTTTCCGCGGCCCTGCGCCGGATGGACAAAGCCTACCTCGATGAAAACATCCGGGAGTACGAGCTGACCAAGCAGTTCTCGCTGCGCCTTCACTTCCCGTGTGAGTTTCTACGTCTTTTGACAACCGGGTGCTGCGTCATCGAGATTCCAGAATGGATGTTCGATCTCGACTACCCGGGTCATTACATGCGGCGCACCAAGAACCTGACGATCACGATCCCGTGCGTCACAGGTCCTTACACTGGCGTCCATTGTAGGGTGACCCTGCTGAACAGCATGGTTCGAATGGATCCGCGCCTGAAGGCGCCCGCACACGAGTGCTGCTGTCCTCCAGCACCGTGTTGCGACGAGTGCAGCGAACATGAGCGGCTCGCTCACGAATACCTGCCGTGCCCGGATGATCCGCGGGTTGTCCGTCAATACGGTGCGTGCGAGGCGGTAGCCACGTCCACTGGTCAAAACGACTCCGGTCTGTTCGTCTTGGATTTCAATGACCCTCGGTATGTGCCGTTCGAATACCGGGGCGCCGTCTGCAAGTTGCGCTTCGAGCTGCCTCGCGACAACAATTACTTCGATATCGACTCGGTGACCGACCTGATGGTGCGCCACGCGTTCACGTCGCGGGAAGGCGGCGAACCGCTGCGCGGCGCCGCGAGCGCAGCCGCAAGGCGGCATTTGCCCGGCGATGGCTGGCGTTTCCTGGATGTCCGCCACGAGTTTCCGGACGCCTGGCACCGCTTCGCGGAGGGCAACCGGGACGATCGCCGCGAAGCCAGCCTCCGGCTGCGGCTTGAGCGGAAGATGTTCCCTTTTGTACCCTTCGGAGAGAAGATCTGGATCAGCGAGATCGTGGTCGTGTTCGCCACCGAGGACGACGATGATTGCGCCTGCCCGCGCACGGAAGGTTGTCCGTGTCCGGAGCATGGGAAGCGTTCGTCAGCCATCCTCAATTTCTGCACTCGCGGCGAAGATCACGAGAGAGAGGGAGAGATCCGTTGCGTGGCGAGCGAGACTTTCGGTGGTCTCTATTGCGGAGTTTTCGACGCGCGACTAGGCCCGTTGGGCGGAAGGAACCATCATGCCGACGTGCAGTTTCATCTCCACCAGCACTGTTGTGAAATCAAACGGCTCTATCTGTTGTGCCGATATTTGACCAAACGTGAATGTCCGGAACATGCAACAAGGGAACCGCGCTAATGTTGGCGGGCTCTTGAAAGCCCGCCAGCCTGTGTATGGCGAATTCATAAATCAAGGTCGCGCAGGAGATTCTCGGGCATTCACACCTGAGCACGACAGCCGATCTGTACCTGCGCGTCGATCAGCATGCGATGGTCACTGCGTTGGCGGCGGCGAAGTCCAGCGCCGAGCGAGCCGCGAAGCAACGCTCGTGGCCCTCAGCTAAAGCTGCACAATACGCCTTCGCTTATGACGATGAAACGATCTCGGAACTGGAGCGCACCATTGCCCAAGCCTCCGGTGTCAAGCCATCTGGTGGAGATTCTTAATGTCAGCACAGGTGTTTGCACTTACATCATGCCGCGCAAGTCGAGTTGACTCGCGCGGCGGCGGTGGCCCTGCTGTTGATAAATTCGGTGGCGCGTTGGGCGTGGGCCGCGGCGGTGAACACCGCTCGGTTGTCAGCAGCCAACACTTTCAGCCAGGTTGCGATATAGGATGCGTGATCCTCGCGCGGTTGCAAAGCAAGTTCCAGATCGGCGCACAGGAAAGCGGCTCCGAGTTCGGCAACCAGTTCCTCGACAGCGTAACCTTCGCTCCCGAAGCGATGCCCGCCGAAGTCACGGTCGAGCCGGGCCTTGCTGCCTGTCCAGTGGGTGCATTCATGGGCAAGCGTCGCGTAATAACTGTCCGCGTCTTGGAAACTCTCGAATGGCGGCATCTGGATCGCATCGGCGGCGATGCTGTAAAACGCACGGTTTCCCCCTTGTCGGATGGTTGCTCCCAAGGCTGCGAAGAACTTCTCCGCGTGATCAATGCGGGCCACAGGGTCGAGTGTAGGTGCAGCTTTCGCGTAATAAACTTCCGGCAGGCCTTCGATCTGCTCGACGTTGAAAACGGTGTACCCCTTAAGGAATGGGATTTCCCGGTCGACCTCGTCGCCAGTCTTTTCGTCGGTTTCCTTTCGCGTGATGCTGTCCGCGTAGACGACGAGCGAGCCTTTCTCGCCCTTGCGGATGTGGGCGTCAAGCTCCGACGCCTGTTTGAAGGTCATCCAGATGGGCGCCGCGAAGTTCTGCGCCATGGCGCTCGCCCACAGAGAAAGAACGTTGATTCCACTGTAAGGCTTCCCGTTGTGGCGGAGTGGGCGGGTAATCCGTCCTGCTGCATGTTCGGCGTTCCACGGCCTAACCCAAGGCCTGACGCCTTTTTCCAAGTGGCTGACGATCTGGTTGGTAATCCGCGTGTAGATGTCCTGCTTTTCGGTTCGCTGCATTGTTTTTCTCCTTTACGAGCGTTTAACAAACTTCATTCCCTCGTAATGGAGAGGTGTTGTGCAGAGCGGCCCGAGCAGTCACAGGGCAGCCGGTCTATGGCTGGCGACAGCTTTACCCTTGACGGCGGAAAGGGCCGTCTCTGCTATGGGTTTCGAACGAGGGAATGGGGGGTTTAAAACGCGGAGGGAACAAGGAGGCTATTAAATGAAGATGACGGCATTCCAGAAAGCAGAGGCGCTGGCAGGTCAGCGCTACGACCGAGACAAGCTGCTCGCGTTGGTTCACGAAGTCACAACGCATTTCCGCATGCCGAACAGCTTCGAGAGATCGAAGATGCGGGCAGTCTGTCGACACTTGGCCGGTGCTCTCGATCGCTGCAGCGGATCAACCCTGCAACAGCGCTGGAACGATTTCGAGAAGGGGGTTTGGCCGAAGTGGAAGGCTGGGATGAACCGTCCCGGCGGTACGTATTGGACTTGGGGTGCACGCGTCCTGATTTCTGCACGGATGATCGCTCCGAGTCTGGACATGTTGTCCGACCTGCGAGTTAACCAGTGGATCGCACATTTGCCCGAAGATCACCCGCTTGCGCAACAGCACACGTTGCTTTTGCAGGCGACTAATTCGATCACATGGACGTCGGATCACAGCCGTCAGCTGGCAGTTTCGAATGGACTGCGGATTCTACTCGTACGCGGTTACGACAGCCTCCACCATATAAAGGATGACGATCTGAAGTTGCTGGCGGTTCGCTGGTCGAAGGGGACCGACGCACTCGATGCTGCACTCTGCTCACTCGGCGTGTTTTCTCGAACCCCGAAGCGAGGTTCTGCCCGCCACGGCAGAATACAGCGGATGACAGCGTCGGAACTGGTCGAGAACGCTGGTGTGCCAGATCGTTTCAGGCAGATCATGATTCTGTATCTGGAAACGTACGAAGCCCGAGTCAGCGATGCCTATCGGACGTTGCGACATAAAGTGATTGCCCTCGCACACTTTTGGCGATTCATTCATGAGAGGCAGCCCGACGTTAAGCGGTGCTCCCAGATTCTGCCGCGCCACGTCCGCGACTACATCCCGCATGCGATCAGGCGCGCTCGCGAGGTACAGCGTGGCCCCGGAGCCGGCGACGAAGTGCGTCCGACTGCACACAGCTGGCTTGTGGACCTGCGCGTTTTCTTTTCTGATCTCTGCGCCTGGGCAACCGAACCCGACTCGCCCTTCAAGCGCTTCGCTCCGCGAACGATTCCAGCGACGCGCCACACGTTTCTCGGGTACGGTTTCGACAAAGCACGGGAACGCACCCGAGCTCGCATCACAGCGACGGTACTTGATTTGGAGCGCGAGATGCCGAAGATTCGCGCCTTCGCTCTTCAGCGTTGGAAAGCTGCCGTAGCGGCGCCCAAGATCTCAACTACCCGGGGTTATCCGTGGTCAGACGAGGTCGACACGTTCTGGGATTGGGCGCTGCTGGAACTGCTCGTACAGAGCGGGTTGCGCATCGAAGAGGCAAGCGAACTGACCACGTTCGACATTCTCAACCGAAAGATGCCCGACAGCCGCATCTATTATCTGCTGCATATCAAGCCGTCGAAGTTTGATCGCGCTCGCGTCATCCCCATCGGGGACGGACTCGGTCGTGTCCTAGCCGAGATCATCCGATACGTAAAACGCTTTTACAACAGCGAGTCGGTTCCGGTTTGCGATCATTGGGACCTCCAAGAGAAGCGGCCTCGCCCTCCAGCGCCGTACTTGATCCAGGGTATTCGGCATCCCAGCACTGCTGGCATTCAGACCATTCGCAGCCGCATCCGCGGGATCTCGATTGACGCGGAAGCTCGCCGCTCGAACGGTTCTCCTCTAGTGCTGCTGCCGCACGATTGCCGGCGTGTCTTTGCATCCGAACATTTGAACAACAACACGCCCGTGCACGTCATTCAAGCGTTGCTTGGGCATGCCTCTCCCGACACCGTGATGATCTACGCCAAGCTTTATCCCAGTCAGCTCATCGAGGAGTATCGCAAGACCGTGCGCAGTCTCTATAACGCCTGCTACGGCGAAAACGGATTGAAGAATCCGACCGCCGAAGAATGGGCTGCCTTTACGGCGAGCTGCAACCTGCGTGATATGGGCACTCACCTGTGCGCCCTGCCCACCGGAGAGCATTGTCCGAAGGGATTGATCTGCCTCGGCTGCGCGCATGCGCAGCCAAAGAAAAGTGCGGTCCCGATTTTTCGACGCATGCTTGCCAGCCACGAGCGCAGCCTCGTGGCCGCGAGAGGTCACAGCGAACCTGCCGGACAGATTGCCGCCCGAGAGATGGAGATTGTCAGGATTAAAGGAGCATTGCAAAGAGCACAGGAGTTGAGCGATGACGTGGCCGTTGCTATCGAGCGGCCTCTCTGAAGTCGGCCTGATGAATCGAAGTGCGTCTTCACGAGCTTCTCAAGGGCACCCCGCGGCCAGTGATTTGGCAGATATTCGATCAAGTCCGCACCGGTCTTTGCGAATCAAATTCAAGTCAAACGGGTTTGCTCCACGGACTTATGGTTTGCTGCGCCCTGAGTCAGGTATTTTTGCATCATTGAGCAACTGGTCGAGTTGGGTACGGTCCAACCGTTGACCATTTACGACAACAGAATCGATCTTGTTCACATTTGAGATGTCGGTCAGAGGGTCCGCATTGAGCAAAACGAGGTTGGCCAAATATCCGCGCTCGACGCGGCCCCACGTTTTCGACAATCCGA
>Ga0209698_10001584_pt1 | contig 26161 bp, 23 predicted proteins | sample LitLauG_LLR_2012_FD_187203 | JGI IMG/M metagenome (GOLD analysis project Ga0209698, IMG submission 187203) | Freshwater sediment microbial communities from Pennsylvania, USA - Little Laurel Run_MetaG_LLR_2012 (SPAdes) (version 2) | ecosystem: Environmental > Aquatic > Freshwater > Creek >... | reverse complement strand
TGCTGATCGCCGCCATTGCGGATCCAAATCCGGTGATGTACATAGATGACCGCTGGCTCTATGGCATCTCGGAAGCGGTGCCGGAGGAAATGTACTGCGTGCCTATTGGCAAAGCGGCCGTGCGGCGCACGGGCAGGGACGTGACGCTGGTAGGGATTTCCTCGATGGCTCAGGAGTGCCTGAAGGCCTCGGAAATTCTGGCCGCCGAAGGAATCGATGTGGAGGTCATCGATTTGCGCAGCCTGAAGCCGTGGGATTCGGAAACGGTGCTCGACAGCGCGCGTAAGACCGGGCGCGTGGTGGTGGCCGATCCCGGCTGGAGGACGGCGGGCGCATCGGCGGAGATTGCCTCGGTTATCGCAGAGGAAGGGTTTCACGATCTGAGACAACCGGTGGCGCGCGTGACGCTGCCAGATTGCCCCGCGCCCACCAGCCGCCTGGAAGAGGCCTCGTACTATCCGGGCGCTCAACAAATTTGCGAAGCCGCGCGGCGGTTGCGAACGAGCAAGGGCTCGCGTGAGGCCGCGGCTTAGGACGTTTTATGAAGAGAGTTCTTGACGTTACCGTCTCCTTCCTCGCGCTGCTGCTCCTCTCGCCGCTGCTGGCGGCGATCGCACTGCTCATCTGGGCCGAGGACCGGCACTCGCCCTTGTTTCTAGCGCGACGCGTGGCTCGCGGAGGCGCAGATTTCCGGATGGTGAAGTTCCGCACCATGGTTCCAGACGCCTGGAAATCCGGAGTCAACTCCACCGCTGATGGCGATCGCCGCATCACTCCGGTGGGGCGGTGGCTGCGTAAGGGCAAGCTCGACGAACTGCCGCAATTCTGGAATGTGCTTACGGGCGACATGAGCCTGGTGGGTCCGCGCCCCCAGGTGAGGGCCGATGTTCGGCTCTACACCCGGGAAGAAGCTAGAATGCTGTCCGCGCGGCCCGGCATCACCGATCTCGCCTCCATCGTGTTCTCGGATGAAGGGAAAATCCTCGCCGGCAGCGCCGACCCAGACCTTCTGTACAACCAGATCATCCGTCCATGGAAGAGCCGCCTGATTTTGCTCTACCTGGAAAACCAATCTTTCCTGCGTGATCTTGAGATCGTGTGGATCACGGTGCTGTCGCTCGGCTCGCGGTCGAGGGCGCTGAGCTCGGCTGGGCTGCTGATCGACGCACTTGGCGCGGACGAGAAACTGCGGGCGATGGCTCGGCGGCAGCAGCCTCTGGAGCCGTGGCCTCCTCCGGGAGCCGCCTCCATTGTTGACGAATACAGGCTGGCTGCGGGCCGGGATGAGGTGGCGGCACAAGCATGAAGTCCCTGCTGATTACGCACCGCCGTCTGGTTTCCGAGGCCATCCAGATGGGTCTGGCCGCGGTCGCGCTGGTAGCAGCGTTTCTGCTTCGGTTCGAATTCACATTGGAAGCTCTCTACACTGCGATGCTGGTGCGTGCGCTGCCTCTGCTTCTGGCGGTCAAGTTTCCCGTATTCCGTGCCTTCGGATTGAGGGACCTGTCCTGGAGATTTCTTGGTTTTGAGGACTTGATCCGCGTGGCTTGTGCCAATGTTGTCGCTTCGCTGGCGGCGATGCTCGTGTTGCGCATCACGATCGGACCGGCGTTCCCAAGGTCTGTGCACATCCTTGATTTTCTGCTTTGTTTGACGTTGATGGTGGCGGCGCGCGGCATAGCTCGTTTGCTTTTTGAACCGAAGGGTCACCAGGGAAGCAAGCCGCCGTGCCGGATTCTGATCTATGGAGCGGGGAAGGCCGGGGCTACCATTCTGTCGGAAATCCGCGCGAACCGCGCCTTGGGTTACGTGGTGGCTGGCTTCCTGGACGACGATCCCCAGAAACGAGATTTGCGACTGAACGGCGTGCGGGTGCTTGGAAACAGCCTCATGCTGGAGGCAGTTGCCCGTAAGTCCCGCGCGGAGGAGGTTCTCATTGCCCTTCCGAGCGCCACCGGCAAGCAGATGGCGACAATTCTGGAGCACTGCCGGGCTGCGGGCGTGGCGGCGAAACGGATCCCCGCTCTCTCGGAGCTGATCGATCACAAAGTACTAGTGGACCAGCTTCGCGACGTGCGTCTTGAAGATCTGTTGGGCAGGCCCCCCGTGCGGCTTGAGCAGGGCGTCATCCGTTCCCGCCTGGGTGGGAGGGTGGTCCTGGTGACAGGGGCTGGGGGGTCCATCGGCAGCGAGCTATGCCGCCAGATCGCCCGTTTCGAGCCGCGCGCGCTGGTGGGCTTCGACAACGCGGAGACTGCTCTCTATCAGATCGAACAGGATTTGAAAGAGGCCTTCCCAGGCCTGGCGTTTTATCCCGAGATCGGCAGCATTCAGAACCGCCGCCGCCTGGATGAAGTCATGCGGGACCACCGTCCGTCAGCCGTCTATCATGCAGCGGCGTATAAGCACGTCCCGATGATGGAGGCGCACCTGTTTGAAGCCGTGGAAAACAACGTGTTCGGAACCCGCAATCTGGTGCGGGCAGCGCAGGCTGGGGGTGTCGAAGACTTCCTGTTGATCAGCTCTGACAAGGCTGTCCGATCGACCAACGTCATGGGTGCTACCAAACGTCTGGCTGAACTCATTTGTCTGGCTGCGGACGAAACCTCCTCAAGAACGCGCTTTCATGCCGTTCGTTTCGGCAATGTGCTGGGGTCCAACGGCAGCGTGATTCCTTTGTTCAAGCGGCAGATTGCCACCGGAGGGCCGGTGACGGTGACCCACCCGGAAATCCGGCGATATTTCATGACAATTCCCGAGGCGGCGGAACTGGTTCTGCAGGCGTCGGCGATGGGGCAGGGAGGCGAGATTTTCATTCTCGATATGGGCGAGCCCGTGAGAATTCAGGATTTGGCGCGGAATCTGATTATATTAAGCGGATTGAAGCCCGACGCCGACATTCGAATTGAGTTCACAGGTCTGCGCCCCGGCGAGAAACTCTATGAAGAACTGAGCGGTACGGAGGAAGATACGGTTCCGACCACCCACACAAAGATCCGGATTTTTACAGGCAAGGGGACATCGCAGGAGACCCTCGGACGGTGCCTCGAAGAGCTCAGACGCGCCGCCGAGAAGCGAGACGCCGGCGGAGCTGTCTTGGCGCTGAAGGAACTCGCACCCGACTACAATCCCAGCGGATTCCTGCTGCGGCGCGCATTGAATGAGCAGGTCCGAGGAGTGGTGGCGTGACCGGCACGCTACTTGATCGCGTAGTTATGAACGGCGAAGCCCGCGGTGACAACTCCCGTGGCCCAATTGAGTGCGGCCAGACGCCGCGCCGCGCCGGGGTGTTTGCGGACGATCAGATACTCCACGCCCACTGCCGCCGCCGTCATTCTAAGTTTGATGCTCAGCGCCTTGGCTTCAAAGCCTCCGTTGGGGCTGGTCAGCAGTGGATTCAGCTCGCGCATCCCATAGGAACTGGAGGCGTCCAGAGCCTGGCTCGCCACCAAGGGCGCAAGGCTGAGCTGCCAAGTTTTCAGAGAGGTTTTCATCGCTGCGGCGCGCGCAGTGTCTTCCACCGGCTGGTGAATCGCAGGAAGATCCGCTGCGGGGGAGACAGCGATTGCAAGAAAGAACGTCGCGGCAGAGGGTGCGAGTCGCATAGGCATGATTCCTTATCTCTAGGACTACAGGGATGAGGATAAAGCAGTCCCGAGGACCGATCAATCGCGCCCGTTTCAGTACGCTCTGGATCGGAAGTACCGGTGGACCGTCCAGTGCCGCCGTTCCTTGGGGCGGACGAATTCTCTTTCTGGCGGCGGTTTTTGTCACCCTCGGGATCGGCGTCGACCAGCCCTTGCTAAGCCTCGGCTATGAAGCGTTTGTGCTGTTGCTGGCGGCGCTGTATTGTTTCCTCGGACCGAGTTCGATGCCGGTAATCCCAGCCTTGGCGCTGATGGGTATCGGTCTCTGGGGATGCGGCCAACTTGCGGCGAAAGCCACCGTCTACCGCTTTGCTACTGTTGAGACCGGACTGCGTGATGCCGCTTTGGCCGCGACCGCGTGGGTGGCGTTTTGCTCGTTTCGCTCGCGGGAATCTCGCGAGTGCTTCCTCCGTTGGTTCTCATGGTTCGGAGCGTTTGTTGCCGTGTCAGCCGTGCTTGGCTATTTCACTTCACCGGGGAAAATACTGTGGATATTCCCCGCCCCTTACCCCGATATCTGGGGCTGTTTCCCGAGCCGCAACAATTTCGCCCAGTTTCTAGAACTGGCCATGCCGCCAACACTGTGGTTCGCACTCCGGAAACCGAGCTCTCTCTACGCGGCTTTGGCGGCGGCGATGCTTGCGGGTGGACTAGCTTCGGCTTCGCGGGCGGGCGCAGTGGTCTTAGTGCTGGAAGCGTGCACGCTGCTGTTCCTCGAGAGGAAATCGGCGGCGGCCCGGCGCACGGCCTTGAGCTTTGGAGTCGCAACGGTGTTCTTCGCCGCTTTGCCTGGAGTAGGTGCACTTGCCGCAAGATTCGCCGCGCCGGATCCATTTGAAGCGAGGCGCGAGATAACGAAGAGCACGTTGGAAATGATTGCAGCGCGCCCCTGGACCGGCTATGGATTAGGGACGTTTCCGCAGGTCTATCCTCAGTTTGCCACGTTCGACGCCGGGAGCGTGGTCGATCATGCGCACAACGATTGGCTGGAATGGACAGCCGAAGGCGGTCTGGTGTTTGGTTTTCTGTGGCTGGTTCTGGCGGCGCAAGCAATCGTTCCTGCGCGGCGTTGCGGCTGGGGAATTGGGGTGGTGGGATGTTTTCTCCATGCCACCGTAGACTATCCCCTTGCGCGTGTTGGTATATCGGCTTGGACATTCATTTTATTAGGGATGTTGGCTGCAACGCAGTTGAGAGAAGTACCCCTGCAGAAGCACTAAACAATAGCGATAAGACCATTAGGCAAGGAGACGATTCTGGTGAGACTACACACGGTTGAAGCGACAGTTGCGGCGATGATGTCTGTGATCCTCACGCTAGCGGCAGTGGATGGCTCGGCGACCAGGGCGTTGGCGGCTGCGCCGGCGATTGGCACAGTTGTGGCAAAAGGGACTTTTCGTCTCGATCGCGCAACGGTCACGGGGAACGCGACACTGTTTGAGGGCACCACGGTGGAGACGGCCGCGGCGGGTGCCCGCATGGAGTTGTCGAGCGGCGCGAAGGTGAGTCTCAGCATCGAGTCCAGGGCCAAGTTCTATGGCGATCATATGGTCCTTGAGCGCGGCCAAGGCGAGCTCGAAAAGGCTGCCACCGTCCGATTCGAGGCTCAGGGCTTGACGTTTCAACCGGAGACCGGCAATGCCTCGGCGCGAGTGGCCTTAACGGGCGGTGCGCGCGTCGAGTTGGCAGTGCTTGGCGGGTCATTCCGTGTTTTAAATGCCAAGGGGACCTTGGTCGCCAATGCCGGCGCGGGACGGTCGCTTGAGTTTGAGCCTCAATCGACGCAAGGTCCGACGAAAATGACGGGCACCCTGCGTCAGGCTTCTGGACACTTTCTCCTTACCGACGAAACCACGAAGATCACGGCTGAACTGGCGGCCTCGGGTTTAGCGAAAGACGAAGGCTACCGTGTTGAGATTACGGGCGCTCAAGATCCGACGGCGACGCCTGTCACGGATGCGTCCCAATACGTTCGGGTGACGGCCATCAAGCGCCTCGGAAATAGCAGGGATGCAGCGGGTGGCGCCGCCGCTGCCGGCAGAGGCGGCGCGGCGACTGCGGGCGGAACCCATTTGACGGCGACTACGATCGCCATCATCGGCGGAGTGGCGGTTGCGGCCACCGTGGGCGGTCTCGCTGCGGGGGGAAAACTGCCGGGGCAAGGCAGCTCAGCAACCATCAGCCGATGATTGCCGTATCGCTGCCCCTCCGGGGTGTGGTGGCAGGTCTGTTTAGCTTCGCCGCGTTCACGGCGTTCCGGTCAGGCGCTGCGGAGATCGCCTTCCAGCAGGATACCGTTGCATCCTTGCAGAAAGCAGTGTTTCTCCAATCGACTTCGCCGAACGAGATGGTGGAGAGGCGTTTAGGCGATCTCGAACCGGCCCAATCTGGCCAGCACCTGGAGCGGGTTGTTCGCTTCATAAACCCTCGCTCCAGTGCCGCGTGGATTGAGCTTGGGCTCGCTGAGGAAGCCCACGGGAACGCCGAGGCGGCGGAAAGCGATCTCGCTCAGGCGACGCAAATCGATCGTCAGTTTCTGCCGGCGTGGACTTTGGCGAATTTTTACTTCCGGCAAGGTCGAGGCGACGCCTTCTGGCGATGGGCGGCCCGCGCTGTGGATTTGTCGGTGGATCGATTGGCATACAGTGACTTGGCGCCGCTATTGCAACTGGCCGATCGCGTGGAGGCCGATCCGGACAAAATGCTGGCGCACTTCCCGAGTGCCGTCCGCCTCCGGCCTGCCTATCTGAATTTCCTGATAGGATCGGGCCGTCTGAACGCGGCCCAAAAGGTGGCTCTTGAGATGACAGCGGATCGCACCAGTGCCCCTCACCTGCTGGATCTGGCTGACCGCCAGATTCAGGCGGGAAACGCGGCCGCTGCGCTGGAACTTTGGAACGCATCATCGGGACTTGGCCCGCTCGATCCATCCGCGGGCAGGGTGCTCTCGAACGGCGACTTGCTGCGGGCTCCGTTGAACCTTGGTTTCGACTGGCGTCTAGCGCGCCTCGACGGAATCGATCCTCGTTGGAGGCCCTCGGAACTGGATCTTCAGCTGTCAGGCTCCCAACCCGAAAGTTGCAGTCTGCTGGAGCAGACGGTCTTTCTCCCTCGGAAACGCTTCCGTCTGCGCTTCGATTACAACACGGGTGCCGCCCCTTTGCGTGGCTTGCGCTGGTCGCTGGACGACTCTGTTGGCCGAGAGATCCCTTCCAGTGGTCAATGGACGGAAGACAGCTTCGATCTCCCACTTCTGAAGGGGCTACACTCCCTCCGCCTCGTCTATCGCCGCGAGCCGGGAACCACCCGCACCGAAGGACATATCGAAATCAGAAATCTGCGACTGAACCTGGTCGATCGAGGAGAATCATGACTCACAGCGGCTCCCGGGCGGTAACCGAAATTGAAGTACCCCAGAAGCACTGTCCGAAATGTAGATCGGCTCGCGTTCACCGGTCTCACCGCAAGACGACCTTCGATAAGATGCTCTGCGCGGCAGGGGGAGAGTTGCGGCGCTGCCACGACTGCCGCTCGCGCCAGGTTTGGTTCGCCTCGATGGGGTTTCTCCTCCCAAATGAAGGTCTACCGGGAGGATTCGCCTCGGCGCTGCTGCTAGGGTCAGCATTCGCACTCTGCTTTCTGTTCATCTGGTGGATGATTTCGCGATTCACCGAACTGGCCGGATAAACCCTAATAGCGCGGCTTCGGCGTGCGTCGATGGGATAGGTAGGAGGGTGCTTCGAATTAGTCCTCCTCGCTCCGGTCTGGGGCCGGACGATCTCATTGGCAGCCGAGGCCTGTTTTGTTTGAATCCACCATTGCCGCAGGGGGCACGCCGCAGTTACCACGATCACTCGCCGCGAGCGTTGCCTGCCATTCCATTGCGGTTGTTCTGGTTTTTGCGATCCGCTTTTCGAGCATCGTCGCGCTCCCTGGCGTCCACGAACGCGTCACTCTAATCGTCGCGCCCGTCTCTGTGGCACCTCCGCGGAAACCAAGGGCCGCAGCGCCTCCCGTCAAGACCTTGCACATGATCGCGCAGCCTCATTTAGAACTGCCCAGAATCCCGATGATCGCCGCCGCCGCCGAGATTCCAGAACCGCTGAAACTCAATCTGCCTGAACTCGCGCGCTTCCCCGTTCCAACGATTCCGGCAATGCCTGTCATCCAAACCGGGGTATTCGCAGAGCCGAGAACCGCGCCGCCACTGGAGTCCGCTGCGAAACCGGCCGTACGGGCTGCCGGTTTTGAACGCGCCGACAGTGCCTTTGCGGGACACGCGCGCGGAAAGCCATCTGCGGTGGGATCGTTCGAATCCGCATCCGCAGCCGAAGGAACTCCCGCGCATCGAACATTACCAACTGGGGGATCGGCAGGCTTTTCCGCCGCGCCCGGAGGACCAGCTCCGCCAGCGCCTCCGCGTGCCGCGATTCGCAACGCTGCGTTTGGCGAAGCGCAAGTCGGCCGCACCCCTGCCGCGCCGTCGCGCGTCCCTGTGCCTGACCCGGTCACCCCCGTCGAGATTCTGTCGAAGCCCAGCCCTGCTTACACGGCTGAGGCGAGGGCACAAAAGATAGAGGGCGAAGTATTGTTTGAAATTCAGTTCAGCGCCTCCGGGGAGGCTCGCGTCTTGCGCCTGATCCGCGGTTTGGGCCACGGCTTGGACGAGAGCGCTTTAGCGGCGGTCCGAGCCATCCGTTTTCGCCCAGCGCGGCGCGACGGCGCGGCTGTGGATTCGTCCGCCATTGTACACATCGTTTTTCAGCTTGCTAATTGAGGAAGAAACATGAAGACTTTTTTCATCGCGAATCTGATGCTGCTGCCGCTAGGGGCACAGAGCCCGAACGTGGCGGTGGACCGCCTGCTCGACCGCATCGTCGAGCGTGAGAAAGCGTTTCTGGAAGCCGCGCGCAAACGCACCCCCGTCATCGAAACTTATATTCAGGAAACGCCCGAACCCACGCAGCCTTCCGGAGACGATCGCCCTTCGAAAGACCACTATTTTCTCGGACGCTTCCGCTTGGGCGAAACACTCGGCTACGACACTTTAGTCGAGCGCTCCGACGCGCCTTCCCTTAAGCCCTCCGGCCACAAGCTGTTCCGCTCCGCGCCGAAGACGGAGGCCATGACGTTTCTTCCCAGAGGCTTCGCCCAGATGGCGGTCATTGATCTTGCCGACTTCAACCGCCAGACGTACAATTTCGAATATGTGCGGCGCGAATTTCTGGGCGAGGTTCGCTGCTTCGTCTTCGACATCTTGCCCCGCAACCGTACGCAGCCCGGAAAGTTCGTGGGACGCATCTGGGTGGAGGATCGCGGGAATTCCATCGTCCGCTTTAATGGCATCTACGTCCAGGCACTGCCCCAGAAAGGCACGACGCCGGAGCGCTATTTTCACTTCGATAGCTGGCGCGTCAACGTGGCGCCGGACGTGTGGGTTCCGGCGCAGATTTATGTGGAGGAAGAAGGAGCCGAGGGCCAGGACGGCAAGCCCGCGGTACCGCGCTTTAAGGCCCAAACGCGCATCTGGGATTACGCAGCCGCACCCACCAACAAGCTCGACGAGTTGACCGCGATCCTGATCGACAGCGGGTCCGCGATAAAGGACCCCGACGTATCGAAAGATGCCTCGCCGCTCGAAAGCCAGCGGTCATGGGAGCGCCAAGCCGAGGAAAATCTTCTCGCGCGCCTGGAAAAAGGCGGCCTCATCGCGCCGCTCGGGTCCGTGGACGAGGTGCTCAACACCGTTGTCAATAATCTGATCGTCTCGGCCAACTTGAACGTCGAAGCGCACTGCCGCGTGATGCTCACCACCCCGATCGAGACATTTTCGATTGGGCACACCATCGTTATCAGCCGAGGCTTGATCGATGTGCTGCCGGATGAAGCGAGCCTCGCGATGGTCGTCGCGGACGAGCTTTCGCATATCGCGCTCGGTCATCGCACGCAGACCCAGTTCGCCTTCAACAACCAAACCATGTTGAGCGACGCGGAGCTGCTGCAGAAGTTCCACTTCCAACGCACGCCCGAGGAACTGCTGGAAGCGGGGAAGAAAACCATCGACATCATGAAGGCATCGCCTTATCAGAAAACGGCCAACGCCGGCCTGTTTTTGAAGGAACTGGCCAGCCACGGATCGGCTCTGCCACGGCTGTTGCAGTCGAACCTCGGCAACCAGCTGGCGAATACCGACGCAGTAAGGCGCCTGGAGGCCTTCGCCGCATCCGCACCCGCGCTCGACGAAAACAAAATCGAGCAGATCGCCGCGCTGCCGCTGGGCTCGCGCGTCAAGGTGAACCCATGGAATAATCAGGCCGTCCTTGTGAAAACACGGCCCATTTCGCTGCTCTCTGCGCGCGAAAAAATGCCGTTCGAGATCACGCCGTTCGCGCTGTACCTCACGCGCGTCGAAGCGCCTGCCGCCGCGCCTACGGGAGCGGAATCAGCTCGTACAGACAAGACGACGGCTGTGCCGTAGCACGCTGCATCGCAGCCAGATCGTTATCCAGCGCGTCGAGATTATCTTCCACGGCGGACGCCCGTGCCGGCAGCATGCTTTGCAAGGGCACCTGGATATTCCGCCACCGGATGTTATGAATCTCGGCGCGCTTCAGCGTCAGGTCGTGCACCTGCGCGGCCTGCTGCATCATTGGCGTGTCTAGTTCCGCCAAGTTGATGCCTGCCGCCAGCGCGTCGCGCGAAAAGGTTCCAATCACCCGGCTGTTGATCTTCAACTGATAGGATGCCGCGTCGAGTGAAGAGACTTTCAGCATCTCGCGGTTGAACGTCTCGACAAAGTCCGACGACTTCACCGCCAGCGCCACCAGAGCATCATTCACCGGCACCGGCATCGGCAGCGCTTCGTCCTTCTGCGTCCACTTGATCGAACCCTTTGTTTCCAAGTCCGTCACTTGGGTGTTGTCCTGCGTCTTCACCCGCGCGCCAGCGGCGTCGATCTCCACGCTGGTCACCAGTGACGCCGCGCCCCAGGCTTCCAATAAACTCGCCGCCATCAATAAGTGCCCGCTGCGATGCGGATGCACGCGGTCCGGCAGAATCTTTTGCGCATTCGCCGGATCGTCCGTGTAGGCGCGCGCCAACGCCTTCACCAGACGCGTATTCAAATCGGCAAAATCGAGACGCTCCCGCCGCGCCAACCCGCGCAGGTACTCGCCGTACTTCAGCAGCACCGCGTTATAACCTCCGGCGAACATCGGCGGACGCGTCACGTCGTCGTAGGGTGAAGGATCGATCAGCGTGATGCGCGCCCCAGGAGCCGAGTCCTTCATCGTCTTCAAGATATGTTCGTAGCCGCCGGTAAACTCGCGGAAGATCGCGTCGTCGAACGAACGGTACCGCGCGTCGTTCATGCCCAGCATGATGGTCATCACCGTGGGTTTGTATGCCAGCACGTCGCGCTTCAGGCGATCGTCAACGGACCCCCCACCGCCCCCGGTCACGCGATCGCCGCCCCAGCCCGAATGCACGAACCTCACCGGCAGCTTCGGATACCGCGTGACGACGAACGTCTCCACATACGTCGTGTACAGCCGTTGGTCCGTAATGCTGTCCCCGTAGAAGACAACCGTATCGTTCGGGTGCAGATAAAAATCCGCTCCGCGCGCACAGAGCGCAATCGCAAACAAGGCTGTAAACCGCATCTGATTATTTTACCTGCAACTCGGCCAGATGCTCGCCCGTCGATTCTTCCACGTCCGCGTGCAGGCTGTTGCCGTGCGCATCCATCGTCACGATCGCCGCGAAATTATGCACCTGCAAGTGCCACATCGCTTCGGGCAATCCAAACTCAAGCAGATGCACGTCCAGTACCTTCTCAATCGCCCGCGCGTAATACTGCGCCGCGCCACCGATGCCGTTCAAATACACCGCGCCTGATTCCTTCAGCGCCGCGAGCGTCTTCTTGCCCATGCCACCTTTGCCGATCACCGCGCGCACGCCGTATTCTTTGATCACGTGTGCCTGATACGGCTCCTCGCGGATGCTCGTCGTCGGACCCGCGGCCTTCGCCACCCACTGTTCGCCCTGTTTTAGCATCACAGGGCCGCAATGATACAGTACCGCTCCGTGCAAATCCACCGGCGGAGAATTCTTCATCAGGTACGCATGCACCGCGTCGCGGCCCGTGTACATTTCGCCGCTGATTAGCACCACGTCACCCACCTTCAACGCGCGCACCTGCTCTTCGGTGATCGGCGCGCGCAGCGCCACTTCGCGCCCGGTGAGCGGAAAGCCCTCGCCCTGCGCCATATTTTCGATCTTCCGCGCCGGATCGCGATACAACCACTTCGTGATCGCGCCGCTCGCGGCATCCAAACGCACGCCGAGCCTGCGGAACGCCCAGCATTCATATGCCACGGAAACGAAGAAGCTCGCCGGCAGACGATTCGCCGCCGTGATCTTGCATCCGATCAGAGACGACTTACCGCCGAAGCCCATCGCGCCGACGCCCAGCTTGTTGGCCTCCTCCTTCACGCGAGCCTCCAGCGCGGCAAGCTCTGGCAGCGGGTTCGTATCGTCCAAGGTGCGGAACAACTGACCCTTCGCCAAGTCGTAGCCATGCGCGCGATCGCTGCCGATGCATACGCCGAGCGCTCCCGGCGCGCATCCCTGACCTTGCGCCTGCCACACCGCATGCAGCAGGCACTTGCGCACGCCCTCCAGATTACGATCGGCGCGACCCAGATGCTCCAACTCGCATGGCAGCGAATATTGGATGTTTTTGTTTTCGCAGCCGCCGCCCTTCAGCATCAGCTTCACTTCGATCTCGTCCTGCTCCCATTGATCGAAATGAATTACGGGCGTCTCCGTGCCCAGATTATTGCCGCTATTTTTCCCCGTCAGCGAATCCACCGAATTGGGGCGCAGTTTGCCGCGTTTGGTCGCCTCCGCCACGGCGCCCAGAATCGACCCTCGCACCGCGATCTGGCTTACACCCACCGGTGTATGGACGTAGAACGTCGGCATGCCCGTGTCCTGGCAGATGGGCCCCTCGTCTTGCTGCGCCATATCGATGTTCGAGGCGATAATGCTCAGCGCCTGCGCCGACTGCGTGTGCGGGGTTTCGTTGGCGATGGCGATGCCCATGGCCGCGCGCACGTCGGGCGGTAAATTGGTGGAGGTCTGCGTAATCAGCTCAATCAGGCTTGCTTCGAGAAAGTGCATGTTGATCCCATTCTAACGCCCGGAAAGGGGACAGACTTCTCTGTCCCAAGGCCGACGGGTGGCCGCAAAAGCACACAAAAGACTCGCGCCCGCGTGGACAGAGCGGTCTGTCCCGGCGCTCGGTTGCGAGCCGGGAGTTTCCATGAGAGAATAACCAAAAGTTTTGACGCCTTCGGGCGCGGAATTGCATTTGAAAGAGGAGAATTTCGTAGTGAGAGAAAAGGGTACCGTGAAATGGTTTAACGCCGCGAAGGGCTATGGATTTATCCAGCGCTCCAGCGGTGAAGATGTGTTTGTCCACTTCTCCGCCATCGAGATGTCCGGCTACCGGACGCTTGAGGAAGGCACGGAGGTTGAGTTCGAGGTGAAGCGCGGCCCCAAAGGCCTGCAAGCCGAAAACGTAAACCGTCCGTAACTGTCTCCTCGTTTCCGCGAGGCCAGCACAAATTCTAAACAAGGCCGTCCGAACCACGGGCGGCCTCTTCATTTCTAGCCAAAGGCACGAACCAGTGCCGGCATTGCAGCCCTAGGCGTCAGCCGAGGGACCCACCGGACTTCGCGCGCACGGCGGCCGGTACCAGGTTGCGAACGAGCCGCCATGCGTCAGCATGCGGGCCGGGTAGCTTTACAACCCCTCACGTCAGTGAAGGGAGAGCTTCCACCAAGGTCTTGACGAAAGCTCATAATCGCGGCGACGAACGCTAGCGCCGCCACGGCCTTCCCAGGCGAGGGAACATGAAAGCGCCAGTAGAGGCACCCGAAGGAGCACAAAAGTAGGAAGACCGTATCGAAGTGATGGTATCGCCAGACCAAGTTGAGGCGGTGCCGCACGGTATTGAGCGTTCGAAGGCTCATCCGTCTCAGCATACCAGCGATGCGAATTAGAACTTCTCCCGCTTCTCTAAATGACCTTCAATCTCCCCCCGCTCCCTCCAAACTGGATGCAGCTTTTTCTCGACCATCAGCGGCAACTGATCCTCCAGGTGCTTCGATCCATGCTGCGAAAAATTGCCGTAGCTTAACGAGCACTGCGCCGTCTGCTTCGCCGCGAACTCTATCGCGCAGACGAACGTTTCTCCGTGCGACGCGTAGTGCTTCTCGCCCGCCTTGCGCCCAAAGTCGATGGTGCGCCACACGCCTAACCGCGCCGAGCCTCCATTGCCCGGCACATCCGCGCCCCCACTCTGGAAGTGATTCACCTCGCCCCATGCGACGTCGAGCGAGCCATACAACTTCCGGCACTCATCCGCCGCCGACGCCAGCGCGGTTGCCGCGCCCGCTGGATCGGCCAATCCGTACGCCGAATCCATGGGATGCAGCGGATCCCACTGCACCCGCAAGTGATCTTCCACGCGATACCGATCGGTGAACATCTTGAACAACACCGCGCCCTTGCTGGCCACCTCCGTCGAGCGATCCCATTCGCGCAGCACCTTCGCGGCGTCCCTCAACAGTGGATCGAATGCGCGCTCCGCGGCCGCGATTAAATCCGGCACAATCGCATCCGCCATCTCGACGCGCGTCGACAATTTGTTTGCCAGGAACTGCTCATACGTCAGCTTCGGCTTCTCGGTCAGTAGCCGATACGACCGCTTCGCGCGATACAACGACGCGCCGATTCCCGGAGGCGCAAGGTAGGCCGGATACTTCGACGCGTCCAGCATCGGCATAGTCATAAACCATGGCGGCTCGTTTACGTTTTGATTGAATCCCGACGGAGGATCCAGCGACTTCGGCAGCTCCTCATAAGATAAATACGACGTCCACAGCGTTTTCGAGGTGTTGCCAGGCACCACGCCCGCCCAATATTTCACATCGCCCATCGACCGCTTCGGTACCAGCCCGTCGTAGACCAATAAAATGTGCCCGTCGGCGTCTGCGTAATTGGCGTTCCACATGGGAACCGCCATCATTTTCAGCGCGCCCTCAAACTCCTGCAAATTGCGCGCCTCGCCCATGCGGAACCACTGCTCCAGCATCTTCGGACGATCCAGACCCGCCACGCGCATCGCCACCACGAATCCGTCCTTGTCATAAACCACCGGCCCGTGCACGCTGCGCCGCACTTCGATCTTTTCCTCGCTCATCGACCCGTCGTGCTGCTTGATCTTCAGCGTCTTCGTCGCGTGCTCGAACGGACGCGGCTTGCCGTCGAACTCGTATTGATCGCCCTTCACCGTCAGCTCATAAAAGTCCACCGTATCTATGGTGTTCACCGTGCGTCCCCACCCCGTGCGGCGATTGAATCCGATCACAGGCACGGGAAACCCGATCTGCGGCGCGCCGTACAAGTCGTAATTCGGACCCACCAGGTGCACTTCCATGTAGCGATAAAACGTTTCGCCCCACGCCAGGTGCGGATTGATGATCAACATCGCGTTGCCGCTGGCAGAACGCGACGGACCGACCGCCCATGTGTTCGATCCGGGCACGATTTCAGGCTGCTCCGCCAAAACCCTCCGCGCCAGTTGCTTGCTCTTCAGCGCCGCGTTCACCTCGCCCTGCATTCGCTGCATCGATCCCATGTACATGTAATGCACCGCGCGCAGCGAATGCCCGATGACGTCCACTCCGGATACGGGTAGCACTACGCGAACCTCCGTCGAGATCGCCTCTGGATGCGCCTTCGCATAATCGTTGATGCCGCGCGCAAACGCGTCCAGGTATTTTCGAAACTCCGGGTCCTGCGCGCGATACCACGCCTGCGCGCGCTCGGGCACTTCATTCACCAGCAGCCAGCGATCCAGCGCCGCGTGATCTGCGCCCCAATACTCCGCCGCCCGCGCCCGCGATTCGCCGTAAAGCCGCAGCAGCAGATCGCCCTGACCCTGCGCCTGGGCCCAGCCGTGGGCATAAAACATCGATTCGCGATCCTGAGCGAAGATATGAGGAACGCCATAGGTATCCCAAAGAATCTCGGGAGCGGCGGCGGTGGCCAGCCCGGCGGCCAGGAAAAGGCAGAAAGCGCGCATGATGGTCATTGTAAGCGCAGTCCGTAACTTTTCGCTGCGAGCCAGCGAATTACCGAATGAGGATTTATGAAGTTCTTCCTGATCTTGTTCGCTGTTGCTGCCCTAGAAGCCTCCGAACCCGCCCCGCGAGCGGCGGTTTTGGCCGAATTATTTACCTCCGAGGGCTGTTCCAGTTGCCCCTCCGCCGACGCCCTGCTCATGAAGCTCGACAAAATGCAGCCGGTGGCAGGAGCGCAGATCGTCGTGCTCAGCGAACACGTGGACTATTGGAACTCGCTCGGTTGGACCGATCCTTTTTCTTCGCCCCAGTTTTCCCAGCGTCAGGCGATGTACGCACGCGCGCTGAGCGACGACAGCTACACGCCGCAGTTGGTGATCGATGGCCGCGCGGCGCTGGTCGGCAGCAATGAGCGGGAGATTCTTCCGGCTATCGCTAAGGCTGCCGCACGCCCGAAGACATTCGTTCACATTGAATCCGTGCGCAGGGAAGGGAATGACGCCGTGGTCCGCGTCTCCACCGGTGCGGCGACGGCCAAGGCTAATCTCTGGATCGCGGTAGCCGATGAACATGACCAATCCAGTGTCCGCCGCGGCGAAAACTCCGGACGCACGCTCAATCACGTCGCGGTCGTCCGTACGCTCGGCAGGTCCGCGACAGTCGCCAAGGGCGCGTCGTTCGCGAACGATGTACGCGTGCCCCTGGGCTCGCAGACCGGACCGATGCGCGTGGTCGTGTTCCTGGCAGAATCCAGCGGTGCGATCGTCGGCTCTGCGCTGGCGGAACTGCCATGACCTTTGCGTGCGCGCGCCCGCGCTCGGGCATAATTGGGAGAGCATCTCTCTCTCATGTCAGCGCCCATGCCCGAGGCCGAACTGGAAGCATTGATGGCGCGGTATCAGCAAGGCGACGCGAACGCTGCGGCCGAACTGGTGACGCGCCTCAGCCCCGCTCTGCATCGTTTTTTCATGATGCGCTACGTCAGCCGCCGCTACGCCGACGATCTGCTGCAGGAAACATGGCTGCGCATCCACGAAGTGCGGCACACACATCGCCCCGGCGAACCGGTGCTGCCCTGGCTCTACGCCATCGCGCGCAATATTCGTGTGGATCAATACCGCAAAACGCAGCGCCAGGAGACGCGCGAGCAGCAAGTGGAGCGCCTGCCCGAATCCGCCGTGGTGGAACAATCGCGCGGGCCGGATCTGGACGCGTTGCTGGGCGTGTTGCCGGAGAGCCAGCGCGAAGTGGTGGCGATGCTGAAAATCGCAGGCATGTCGCTCGAGGAAGTGGCGCGCGCTACCCGGTCCAGCGTCGGATCGGTCAAACAAAAAGCGCATCGCGCGTATGAGAAATTAAGAGAAGTGCTGACGGCGCAGGGATTCAACTGAAGTATGGACGACAATCGCATTGACGAGGTTTTAAAGCAGGCCGGCCCGGTGGACGCGGCCCTGCTCGCTCGCGTCACTGCGTCCATGTCGCAATCGATCGCGCCGGTGCGTCCTCTCGCCAGCTCGTTGACGCTGGCCAGCGCGTTGTTCGCCATTGCTTCGCTTTATGCCGCTACCGTCGCATCGTGGATCGGTATGTATGGAGTTCGCAAGATGACCGCTGGAGCCATCGCGCTGATGTTCTCTCTGCTCGCGGTGATTACAGCGGTTGCCGCGATCCACGCGGTGGATGAAATGATTCCAGGCAGCGTGCGCCGCATCGCATCGTGGCAGTTGCTCACGCTCGCGATTCTGGCGTTCGCGGCCGTGGACGCAGTTCTTTTCCAGGATTACAGTCTGGGCAACTTTTTGCCGAACGGCGTTGCATGCCTGAAGGCCGGATTGGAAACCGCGGCGCCGGTCGGCGTAGGAGCATGGTTGGTGTTGCGTCGCGGTTTCGCCGTCAATCCGCCATCGGCAGGCCTCGCGGCCGGAACGCTGGCGGGACTCGCGGGAGTCGTCATGCTGGAATTACACTGCCCCGATTTCCGCACGCCTCATATCATGATCTGGCACACGGCCGTGATCCCCGTGGCGGCCCTCGTGGGAATGGGGGTCGCTTCGTTGCGCCGCCGCTAGCGCGCCGCGTAGATCCGGCGATAGGTATCCGCGTTGCGCAGCACCGTCTGGATGTAGTTGCGCGTCTCGGCGAACGGGACCGTTTCTATAAACTCCGCGGGCTCTCGAAAATCGCCCCAACTGGACCACGCCTTGGCCCGCGTCGGCCCCGCGTTGTACGCCGCCAGCGCCGCTTCCCATCGCCCGCCCAGATTGTCCACGATCGACTTCAAATAAAACGTGCCGAGTTCGAGATTCACAGCAGGCACAAAAAGACTCGGCGTGGCGTAGGTTTTCAGGCGCAGCCGTCGGCTCAATTCTCGGCCTGTGACGGGAAGAATCTGCGTCAGCCCGCGAGCGTCGGCCCTCGATACAGCCTTCGGGTTGAACTCCGACTCTTGCCGGATCAACGCCGCGACTAAAAACGGGTCCAGCCCGTTTTGTTTCGCGTACCGTTCCAGGTCGCTGCGAAATGGCAGCGGGAACGCATACTTCCAAAACTCCGCCGGAGCCGATTCCACAGGCATGAATAAATAGTTGCCGGCAAAATGCTTGATGTACCGCATCGCCTGATCCGGTCCCGCCGTCTTCGACGTCAACGCGGCCAGTTCTACCGCCAGAACATGCGGCTGATCCCCGTGCGACGCACCGAAGCGCAGCTCCATCGCGGCCCAGTCGTCCAATCCCGCCGCGGTCAGCAACCGTGCCCGTTCCAGACGCGCCAGCGAGGCAGGACTCGGCTCGAAGTTTAGGGTCCGCGCGCGCTGCGGAAAGGCGATGGTTCGCAAAAACTCATTTACCCGCGGCGATGGCGCGACGTTGCCCAACTCCTTCAGCCGTTCGCGCGCCAGCACGTTGTAATAAAAATTCGGATACTCGCGAGCAATTTCATCATAGTATGCGCGCGCACCCGGCGCCTCCGAAAGCCGCCCCAGAAAATACAGCGCCGACGCCGCGTAATCGGAGCCCGGGAACAGCCGCAGATGCGCGCGCAGCATCTCCCCCGCATCTCCCTGACGCCGCAGGTAATGGCCCCAGGTGACTTTCCAATGGCATTCCGCGGCCTTCGCGTCTTTCGGGAACGATTCATAGCAGGCGCGAAATATAGGCTCGTACGCCTGCATCTGATTTTCGACGACAAAGTGATTCGCCGCCGCGATCAGCGATTCCAGGCGCCATTTCGACTGCGGATAAAGCCGCGCGAACTTTTCCAATACCGCGTTTACTTCATCCTGATTTTTAAGCCTCTGCGCGGTAAGCAGCAGATAGTGCAACCGCTCCGCATCGGCTTCCGGCGTGGTCAATTCCATGGACGCCAGCGCCGTATGCGCCCGCGGCGTCTCCCGCGCGTGATAATCCGCCTCCGCCTCGCGCACCCGCGCAAAGTCTTTCTCCAATCCCACCAGTCGCGGTGCAAGCGAGGCGAACTCCGCACGCGCCTTCGCGTACTGTTTGGCCTCCATCAGTTTCACGGCTCGCGTGAACATCGTTCCGGGCACCGGCGGAGGATACTTGTCGCCCAACTGTTCGCGCAGGGTTTCCAGCTTCGCCTCCGCCAGAGGCGCCTCGGGAGACACGGGAAACAAATAATACACGCGCTGGTTGTAGGATGCCGCGCCCGCCAGATCGCCCGATTGCTCAAGAGCGTCGGCTAGCGCCAGATCGCCTGGAGGCTGCGGCAGCGTGGCATAATTTCGGCGCAACACCGCGATAGCCGCGCGGGGATCGCCGTTCTTCGCATACGCTTTCGCGGCGAGAAGTGAGCCTTGCGGCACCAGTGGCGACGCGGGCGTCATTTGGAATACAACATCCAGGGCCTTCGCCGCGCCTACGTAATCGCCCGTCTCCAATTTCGCCGACGCCAGGAAAAATGCCGGATAATCAGCGATTTTCGGCAGCTTTTTGGGTAGCGACTCCAGCGCCGCGATCGCGGCCGGATATTGTTTCTGCTCCAGCGCCGTCGCGCCGGCTTTCAACTCAGCCAAAGGATCGGTGGAGGCGGACAATCCCCCGAGCGCCGCAAAAACAATTGCGGCGGCAGCCGTTTTAAACAAGCGGACCCGGATATGCCGGCCCCAGCAGCGACGCATCATCGTTAGCTAAGCTTCTCACAAACTCCGCATGCAGATAATCGGCCGTCCCGTTGGCTGGCGTTAGAAAGCGCGCGCGATAAGCCTCGCGGGCCGCGTCGATCTGCGTCTTCAATGCGCCGTAGACATCGCGCGCCGCGCGTCCGTTCTTCATTGCCTCCGCGTGATAGAGCTTAATCTCGGCCACCCGCACACGGGCGAAGCGCGCCGCGCGAAGGTGCATCTCGTCTCCCGGCACCGGCCACGGCGCCAGCGTTTTCAGAAACTCCACCGCCGGTGAATTCGCGCCGAACACCCGCGCGCTTTCCTCGAACGCTTCTTTTTGCTCCGCCTCTGTGGATGCGCAACGGACCTTCGCAGCCAGCCGCAGGAATTCGCCGACGGCCTCGCCGCGGGCGCGCGAGAGTTCGTCGCCCATCATCGTGCGAAGTTCGGCCAACCGTTCTTCGAACGTCATTGCGTCCCCGATGGCGTCATTTGCGTGGAATAATGCACCGCCCGGCCATGCGATGTTAAATCCAGAGTCAGCCGGCCGTCGGCTTGCGTCGCGCCCGAGCCGGTGTAAGTGTCCGCGCCCAGCACCGCTTCCACTTGTGTTAATTTCCAGCGCTGCTCGTTGAAATCGAAGCACGCCGACGCCGAACGAAACTCCGCTTCCGGCGAGAATGCGATCGACCGCGCATGCACGCGCCCTTCGGCATGCATCGACGCCAGCAAACCCGGCCCATCGCCCTCCACGCTGCCTTCGAAATCCAGCCTACCGCCTTTGTACGGAACCTCGCTCAGCTTGCCTTCGAAGCGATAATGCGGTGCACGTCCCGCCAGCGTCACCGTCAACTCTCCGCTGAGGGGAGCCTCGTCTACCAGCGCGTTCAAGCCCGTCAATCGCACTTGCGCCGCATCCCAAATCACGCGCGCGGCCTCGACACGAACCATCGTATCGCCCACCGTCAGCGCGCCGATGGTCACCGTGCCATCTGCCCTCCGCGTTCTGATCCATTCCGGCAATGGCGCCGAACCCAGTCGCAGCGTGCGTGCAAAAAAACCCGCGTCGCGTTCCAATGCCGGAGCCAGCGCACTCCGAAGCGCCGCCGCATCCGCAGCCGGAATCGTCAGATGAAATTTGTGGGGATGCACCGTGCCCTGCTCCCAGCGGTAATCCCCAGTGAACGCGATGTCCCCTTCCGTGGCGCGAATGCGGTTCACCGCGAGCCTTTTCCCGTTCACACTCACCGCCGCGGACTGCACCTTCAGCGGCTCCGCCAGCCCTTCCACCGGGATGCGCGCGTTCTGCAACTCGTATTCGCCCGACCAATGTCCCGCGTCGTCGCGGGCCCATTCATAGCGAGCCCATCCGCGCCACGTCCCCTGCGGTGTTTGATCCAGCAGCGGAATTGCCGCCACGCCGAACGACCGCATATCGGCTACGCTTAGTCCGCGGGTGGTGATTTTCAGATCCAGTGGCTCCGTGCCTTCCAGCGAAAAACTTCCCTCTACGTCGGCGCTCTCGGTTTCGCCGACGCTCACCGTCGATGGCTCCAGGGACATCACCTGATCCTCAATCGTCACGGTTGCGGACGCTGCGCGCAGAGGCTTGGCATCCGGCAATGTAACGGACGCGTCCTGAAACGCCACCTTGCCCGTGACTCCCGCGGACTCGGAATACGTGACATCGCCCGACAGCGATCCTTCCGCCGAGAATTTTTCCGGCACCGCCGCGCCCAGGTGCCGCGCGATTTCCAGTACCGTCGCGACAGGCAGCTTATCCAACGCGGCGCCTGCTTCCCAATGCGGAGCGCCCAGCAAGTCCCAGGCGCGAAACGATCCCGAAACTTGCGGATTCGCGGCGTCGGACACGCTCTGCAACTCCAGCCGTTCCGCGTGCGGATCCAGCGTGCCTTTGAACGCCACGCGCAGCCCCGATCCGCTTTGCGGCAGCAAATCCCAGCGATGAATATCGTTCACCTGCATGTTGCCGGTGACGTCCAGATGCGAGGGAACGCCCTTCAACCGTGCGTCTAGCGCTACGATGCCATGCAGCCCGAAACCGCGCGGGTCGATCAGCCGAGCGGCTTCTTCCAGTGCGCTCTTTTCCAGCTCCACGCGGAGATCCACATTGCGCGGGCTCCACGTCCCGCGCACGAAAAAATTGCCAAAGTTTTGCGCCGATCGGTCGGAGCGGGAGGGCGCGCCGGCGAAGCGCAACTCCACTGACCCGTCGCCTGCGGGAGTTACGTCTAAATCCGCGTCATTGAAATAGAACAGAGACTTGGTGTCACCGAACTTGAAATTCACGCGTCCGCCGCGCATCCGCAGCGACGGCCGCTCTCCCGCCACCGCCTGCGCGCCGTTCAAAAGAAACTGAAAGTTCCAAGGGCCCGCGTCGGTCTTCACCAGGTTGATGCTCGCGTCGATCAATCGGAGGCTGGAGAAGCTCAGGTGCCTGTGCAGTAAGCTGATCAGTTCCACGCGAGCCTCCAGCGTGCCGACGTAGGCAAACGGTTCGATGCCCGCGCGCGCGTCTTCGTGGATGGTCACTTCATCGACCGTGAATCCAGGGCCAGTAAAGACGTTGAAGTGAACTTTGCCTACTTCGACCTTGCGCCCCAGCCCCCGCTCCAGCGCGTTGGCGATTCGCGGACGCGCCCATTCAATTTCGAAATACGGTGCAGCGAGGCCCGCGGCCACCACTGCGACTAGCGCAAAAATGAGTGCCCTCTTCCACTTCATGGCGCGCTCTCCTGCAACAGTCTGTAAGCTTCCGGATCGTCTACATCGCCCAGCACGCCTGCGTCATCCACGTCCAGATAATAGGTTCGCGCCGCGTGACGGCGGATGATTTCTTTCGTGCTCGCCTCGGCGGGCAATGCCAGAAATTCGGCGATCAACTCGCGCCGCACGCCCACCGGATGCCCTCGCTGCCTTTCGTAGCGCGGAATCACCAGCGGATGCTCACGCAACGCCCCTGCGATTCGCGTCACCGTCTCCGCGGCCACCGCCGGACAATCCACGGGCTGAAACAGAAACCCCTCCGTCTGTTCCGGAACCAGCGCCAGCGCGCATTGCAGCGAACTGAGTTGCCCTCGCGATGGATCGGGATTCACCGCAAATTGCGCGCCCGGGCCAGCCGCGCGAATCGCGTCCCCATGAGGATGCCCCACAGCCACAATCACCGGACTGCACGCCACAGATATCAGGCGGATCAGCCGCCCGATAAAAGTCTCCCCACGATACTCCAGCAGAGCCTTGGGCGTCCCCATGCGGCTGGACGCTCCGGCGGCGAGAATAATTCCGGCAATCACTTCAGTAGCGCCTGCAATTTGTCGCTGGCGAAAATCGATTTGGAAAGCGCCCGCCAATCGGCCTCCGGCGCGCGCCGCACGGCGATCATTTCCGCCACCACCGAAATCGCGATCTCTTCGGGCGTTTCCGCGCCGATCTCCAGCCCCATCGGCGCGAACACTTTTTGGAACAGTTCCCGCGCCAGGCCTTCTTTTTCCAACTCCTTCACTACGGAGATGGTCTTGCGCCGGCTCCCGATCATCGCGATGTACCGCGCCTCGGTCTTCACCGCCCACCGCAGCACGCGCATGTCATCGCGATGCCCGCGCGTCACGATCACCAGGTAGCTGGACGAGGTCACATTCAGTTTGCCGAACACTTCTTCGTACGGCGCAGCGTATGTCGTATCGGCCTCGGGAAAGCGCTCGGCGTTCGAAAATGCCTCCCGATCGTCCACAATCACCGTGGCAAATCCCGCCATGCTCGCGATCTTCGAAATGCTCTTCGAAACATGCCCGCCGCCAAAAATAAACGCGCACGGCTGGGGAGTCACGGGTTCAACGAAAATGTTCAATTGCCCTCCGCAGATCAAGCCGTTGTCGTACGCCGCATCCTGCCCCAGGCTGAACGTCAGGTGCCGCGGCTTCTCCGTGTCGATCACTTCGCGCGCCGCGTTCCACACCTCGGCTTCGACGCAGCCTCCGCCGATCGTCCCCACCATGGAGCCATCCTCGCGCACCAGCATCTTCGCGCTCTCGTAGCTCGGAATGGACCCGTTCACCTGAACAATGGTCGCCACCGCGCACTTCTGCCCGATCTTCCGCAGCCGCACGATCTCCTCGTAGATGTCCACTCGTAATAATTATAGCGGGCGTGCCTCGCTTTTTCGCGCTGATGCAGTATCATGAAACTCCGTGACCGAATCCTTCGACATCATCATCGTCGGCGCAGGCCACAACGGCCTGGTCGCCGCCGCTTATCTTGCCCGCGCCGGACGCAAGGTCCTGGTTGTCGAATCCCGCGAGCTGGTTGGTGGCTGCGCCGTGACCGAGGAAGTCTGGCCCGGCTACAAAGTCTCCACTGCCTCCTACCTCTCCAGCCTGATGCAGGAAAAAGTCGTACGCGAGCTGGAACTACCAAAATACGGCTACGTTGTCGACGCCAAGGACCCTGCCTTTTTCTCTCCATTTCCCGACGGAAGTCACTTATTTATGTGGCAGGATCGCTCCAAAACGTTGGCCGAGATCGCCAAATTTTCCACCCGCGACGCCGACGCGTACCCCAAGTACGAAGCCCACCTGGAGCGCCTCGCGATCGTCGCCGAATCCCTGCTGCTAGTCGCCCCGCCCGATTTCCCGCCGCGCGGCGCAGGCGATTATCTTGAGTATTTAAAGCTCCTCGGCAAATTAAAGGGGCTCACTCGCCAGGAAATTGTTGGACTTATCAAGATATTCACGCAAAGCGCAGCCGATTTTCTCGACGAGTGGTTTGAATCGGAGCAATTGAAGGTCACCCTCGCCACCGACGGCGTCATCGGAGCCAACGGCGGCCCGCGCTCCCCCGGCACCGCCTACATCCTGCTGCACCACTGCATGGGAGGTGTGAACGGGCACCGCGGCCTCTGGGGATTCGTCCGCGGAGGCATGGGCGCCGTCTCGAACGCCATCGCCGATTCCGCCCGCGCGAAAGGCGCAAAGATCCGCACCAGCGCCCCGGTTGAAAAAATCCTCACCCGCGACGGCCGTGCCACAGGCGTGCTCCTCCAGTCCGGCGAGCAGATCGACGGGCGCGTGATCGCAAGCAATCTGGACCCTCGCCGCACGTTCCTACACCTGGTGAGCGCTACCGATCTGCCGCCCGATTTCCTCACGGCTATGAACAATTTCCGCTCCGAGGGAACGTCGTTGAAGATGAATCTCGCGCTCACCGGGCTGCCCGAGTTCGCCGCCTATCCCGGCGCGCCTGGCCCCCAGCACGGCGCGACCATGCACATCTGCCCCAGCGTCGAATACATAGAACGTGCCTGGGACGACGCAAAATACGGCAAGCCGAGTCAGAATCCGCTGATTGAGATGACTATCCCGACCATGTACGACCCGTCCCTTGCGCCTCCCGGCCGCCACATCATGGGGATTTTTCTCCAGTACGCGCCCTACACCCTGCGCGAAGGCACCTGGGAGGATTTGCGCGAGTCCTACGCCGACCGGGTCATCGACGTGATCGCAGGGTACTGCCCCAATATTCGCTCCATCATCGCCGAACGCCAGACCCTCACCCCTCTCGACATCGAACGCCGCTTCGGCGTCACCGGAGGCAACATCTTTCATGGCGAAATGAGCCTCGATCAGATGTTCGTTCTGCGCCCCGCCGCAGGATGGGCGAAGTACCGTACCCCTATCAAAGGCCTGTATTTATGCGGATCCGGTGCCCATCCCGGCGGAGGCGTCATGGGCGCGCCTGGCCACAACGCCGCCGCCGCGATTCTCCATGACTAGCGGGTTAAGGCCCAAAGTCCGTTTCGTTCCTTAAATTTCCCTGAGATTGAATCCCGATCACCTTAAGGTACCTAGGTGTGTCCCTTAGGGTGAGTCCCTGACGGGAAGATCAAGGTTTCCCGTGTACATTTAACTTATGTTCCACTGGATCTGTCCCGAATGCGGACGCGAGATTCCCCCCTCGGTCCGCGAATGCCAACATTGTGATCCTCAACAGGTGGAACTGGTCGCAGCCGCTCCTGTCGTGAATCAGGTTGTCGATCAAGTCGCCGGTCAAGCTGTCGAAGAGGCCGTCGAGCCGGTCGCCGAACCGGCCGCCCCGCCTCCGATTCCAGTCGCCGAGGTGCCTCGCGAAGCCCCCGCGCCGCCGCCCGTTCTCGAACTTCTTCCGGTCGCGCTTCCACCCGCCGAATTCGCCCAAACTGCCGCCCCCGAGCCTGCGGAGC
>Ga0209698_10001582_pt1 | contig 26163 bp, 20 predicted proteins | sample LitLauG_LLR_2012_FD_187203 | JGI IMG/M metagenome (GOLD analysis project Ga0209698, IMG submission 187203) | Freshwater sediment microbial communities from Pennsylvania, USA - Little Laurel Run_MetaG_LLR_2012 (SPAdes) (version 2) | ecosystem: Environmental > Aquatic > Freshwater > Creek >... | reverse complement strand
TCTCGCTCGTGGTCGTCAACGGCGTCCCCACCCGCGGGACGCCGTTGACGACCACGAGCGAGAGGTCGGCCTCGGTGGCGTCGATCAGCGCGGTGTGCGGTGCGCCGCCGGTGCCGTCGACGACGACCAGGTCGGCGAGCTTGCCTGCTTCGATGCTGCCCACGCGGTCCTGCCAGCCGAGCAGGTGTGCCGGGGTGGTCGTGGCCATGGCGACCAGTGCCTCGTCGCTGAAGGCGCCACCCGCGCCCGGCGCCGCCAGGCGGGCGACCTTGAGCTCGCCGAGCAGGTTCTTGCTGCCCGAGGGCGACCAGTCGGAGCCGAGCGCGATCGGGACCTGGTTGGCGGCCGCGGCGCCGATGTCGGCCGTCTTGCCGTAGAGCAGCAGGTTGGACAGTGGCGACCACACCATCGAGCCGCCGTGGGCGGCGAGGACCCCGAAGTCGGCGCCGGTCAGCGCGACGCAGTGGATCCCGATGAGGTTGGGGGTGATGGCCCACTGGCCGTTGCCGTCCTGGAGGGCGGCGAAGTGGTCATGCGCCGCGGCATCGGCCCCTTCGGCGAGGTGCAGGATCATCTTGGTGGTGCCGGAGATCCGGGCCAGGAACTTGGCCCGGTCCGTTGCTGCGACATCGGCGATGTGCGTCGCGGCCGCGGGCAGGGTCGGGTCGCCGGTGGACTCCACGTTGCGGACCAGGCCCCGGAAGTGCTGGATGAGGCCGGGGTCGGTGGCGAGGGTGACCCCTTGGCTGGTGGTCGTGCCGCCGAGCAGGCAACGCATCTCCACCCACCGGACCACGGCGGCGACCAACCGGGGGTCCGAACCGAGCACCTGCATCGGGCCGGTGATCAACCGGTGGTAGTCGGGTGTGGACGGCCCGCTCCACTGGTCGCGGTTGGTGTAGCGGCGGGGGACCTGCCACAGCCCGAGCACGTCGTAGGGCAGGTGGTTGTGGAGCTCGATGAGACCCGGGAAGATGGTTCCCCCCGTCGCGACGACCGTCGTGGACTCGAAGCCGGGAGGGGGAGGTGCCGACGGGGGTTGGACGGCGGTGATGGTGCCGTCGCGGCAGAACACGACGCCGTCGGGGAGCACCGTTCCGGCGCTGGCTCGGTCCATGGTGACGATGCGACCGCGCAGCGCAATGGGCGCGCTCGTCGCCGGATCGATGACGATCTCCGGCGTTGCCATCCTGACCTCCCCCGGTGGTGCGCCCTGGCCCGAGTGTCTAGCTCCTGTTGCGTCGCCCGGCCAACCGCTCCATACCTTCGGCTATCGGCGATGCCCCCGACCCGACGGCCGCGAACCGGGGTTCAGAAGATCGCCAGGGGGGACGCGTAGGTGCCGAGGAGGAGGGCCGCACCATCCGCGTAGGTGGAGCTCCGGTGGCCGACGTGGGTCGCGGCGGTGCTCACGTCGCGGAAGCGCCGTTCGATGGAGCACACCTCGTAGATGCCGCTCGAACCGACGGCACTGCGGGCCAGCGCGGTCGCTTCGGCACTGGCCTCGACCGCGAACGTGCACGCGGAGCGCACCCGAGCCCGGACCTCGTCGCCGGGGCGACCGCGCGCGGCGGCGTCCCAGGCCTCGTCGATGGCGGCGTGCAGCAAGGACGTGGCCGCATCGGCCAGTGCGGCAGCGCGGCCGAGATCGAACTGCACGAAGGGGCGCGTCGACATCGACGGGCCGCCGTAGCGGTCCTGCTTGGAGCCGCAGATGGCGAGCGCGTCCTGGACCGCACCGCGGGCGATCCCGACGGAGACGGCGGGGATCATGGCGTGGGAGAGCCCGGTGTAGGCGTACCGCTGTCCCGGCCGCCGCTGGGGGTCGCCCAGGTGGTTGAACGACCACGACCGGTCGACCACGACGCCGTCGTCGGCGTCGATGACGAGATCGTTGCTGGCGGTGCCGCGCAGCCCGGTCACGTGCCAGGTGTCGACGATGCGGACGCGCTCGCGCGGGACGAGGAACGACGCGAACAGGGCGTTGCCCGCCGGGCCGATCTGCGGCTCGTCCCCGTGCATCAGGCGGCATCCGACCGCGAGCCAGTCGCTGTGCGCCGACCCGCTGGCGAAGGACCATCGCCCGGCGACGTGCCAGCCGCCCCCCTCGGGCCGGGCGCGGCCCTCGGGACCGGGTGTCGTTGTGATCACCGACGGTGCCGTGCTCGGGTGGACGGCATCGGCGACCTCGTCGTCGACGAACGCCGTGGTCCAGTACGAGCCCCCGGCACACACCGCGAGCACCCAGGCGACCGACGCGCTCAGCGTGGCCAGGTCCTCGACGATGCGCACGGCTGCAGGCATCGTGACGCCGAGGCCGCCGAATCGGCCCTCGGCCAGCATCGACAGCAGCCGGCTGCGCCGCAGCTCGGCCACGATGTCATCGGGGATGCAACCGACCCGGTCGATCTCCTCGTCGCGACCGCGCACCACGGCGGCGACCGCCCGCACGCGGTCCTCGACGGTGTCAGAGATCTGTGGCATTTGCGCACCCCCCACCCCCGGAGCCGGGGGCTCCCGACACTACCGACCCGGGCGCCGTGACCGGGAGGGCGCCAACGCGACAGGGTGCGTGGCGGCCATGATGGTCGGGATGTGGGGGCGGCGGCTTGGCGTGAGCGCGGTGGCAGCGGCCGTCGGCCTCACCCTCATGGTCGCCTTCGGGGTCGCTGCGGTGGGCGCCGGCCACCCGCGCGCCGCCGCCCAGGCTGCGATCCCGGCGTTCCCCCGCGTCGGGCCGGTGCAGACCGTCGACGTGAACGACGTGGGAGATCCCTTCGTCGTGGCCGTCCCGGCAGGCATCGAGCCGCCGCGCGACGTGCCCTTCCAGGTCAGCGGTCCGGATGCCTACGTGTCGGCGCCGTGGAGCGACGCGTCCGCCGCCGCGGCCAAGGCAAACGGGTGGTACGTGCTGTTCGGCACGACGGACTGGGTCGGCAACGTCCCGACGGCGATCTCGACCGACCTGGTCCACTGGACCCAGGCACCGGACTCCCTGCCGGTGTTGCCGGTCTGGGCGGCGCACTCCTCGACGATGACGTGGGGTCCGTCGGTGTTGCGCCTCGATGGCCGGTGGGTCATGTACTACAGCACCGAGGAGGCGGCGAGCGGGCGCGAGTGCATCGGGCGATCCGTGTCGGCTTCGCCGACCGGCCCGTACGTGGATGCCTCCGCGAACCCGCTCGTCTGCCAGCGCGGGCTCGGCGGCTCCATTGACCCGACCATCGTCCACGGGGCATCCGACGGCCTGTTCGTCCTGTGGAAGAACGACGGCAACTCCGCAGGCGGATCGACCGCGATCTGGTCGCAACGCCTGAGCCCCGACGGTGCGACGCTCCTCGGCGGGCCGTCCCGGCTGCTCGTCGCCGACCAGCCCTGGGAGAGGGGGATCGTCGAGGCACCGGCGATGATCCCCGCCAGCGCCGGCGGGTACTGGCTGTTGTACGCCGGGGGCCAGTGGGAGTCTCCCTCCTACGGCACCGGCCTGGCGTACTGCAGGACGGCCAGTGGGCCGTGCGCGGCCACGGCCAAGGGCCCATTCCTCGCCACGTCCACATCGGTGACCTCGCCCGGCGCGCTGGACTCCTTCACCGATCTCCATGGGCAGCTGTGGGTGGGGTTCACCGCCCTGGTCCTGGTCCCTGCACCCTGGAACCCCGGCCACCAGTACTACAACCGGGTGCTCGACATCGCCCCGGTGCTTTCACGCTGACGGCCGATCGACGCGCCGTGGCCCCAGACGGCGCCGCCGGCGTCGCGTCGTCGCCGCGCCATGAATCGTTCCCTTCATCGCTCCGAAACGTTCCCGACATGCGCCCCGCTTAGGGTGGCGTCCCGGATCGCCCGGTGCCCTGAGGCGCCGGGCAGGGTCCGGCGCCGGTGGTGACCGGGGTGACGACAGCCGACAGGAGCGATCAGATGACCGGAAGCAAGACCCGACTGCAGGCCATCAGCGCGGTGCAGGGCTATGAGCCGCCGGCGGGTTTCTTCCCCCCGCCCGAAGAGCCCGGCGCCATCTTCGGCCAGAACGTGTTCACCAAGGCGGACATGCAGCAGCGGCTGCCCAAGCCGGTGTTCAAGTCGGTGATGGCGACGATCGAGCACTCCCAGCCGCTCGATCCGAGCATCGCTGACGTGGTCGCGTCGGCGATGAAGGACTGGGCGATGGAGAAGGGCGCCACCCACTACGCCCACGTCTTCTACCCCCTGACCGGGTTGACGGCCGAGAAGCACGACAGCTTCCTCGAGCCGGGCGGCGACGGCTCCTCGATCGCCGAGTTCTCCGGCAAGACCCTCACCCAGGGTGAACCCGATGCGTCGAGCTTCCCGAGCGGCGGCCTGCGAGCGACCTTCGAGGCCCGTGGCTACACCGGTTGGGACGTCACCAGTCCCGCCTACATCCTCGAGAACCCCAACGGCAACACGCTGTGCATCCCCACGGTGTTCGTGTCGATGACAGGCGAGGCGCTCGACCACAAGACCCCGCTGTTGCGCTCGCAGCGGGCGATGGCCGAGCAGGCCGAGCGGGTGTTGCGGCTCTTCGGCCACGACAAGCCCGACGCCGTGGTGTCCTTCGCCGGCGCCGAGCAGGAGTACTTCCTGATCGACCGGAGCTTCTTCCTCTCGCGCCCCGATCTGCTGAACTCCGGTCGCACGCTCTTCGGAGCGCGGCCACCCAAGGGCCAGGAGTTCGACGACCACTACTTCGGGGCGATCCCCCAGAGGGTGCTGGCGTTCATGCTCGACGCCGAGCGGGAGCTGTTCAAGCTCGGCATCCCGGCCAAGACCCGCCACAACGAGGTGGCACCCGGCCAGTTCGAGCTCGCGCCGATGTTCGAGCGGTCCAACATCGCCGCCGACCACCAGCAGCTGCTGATGGTGACCTTGAAGCGGGTGGCCCAGAAGCACGGCATGGAGTGCCTCTTCCACGAGAAGCCGTTCGAGGGCATCAACGGGTCGGGCAAGCACGTCAACTTCTCGCTCGGCAACGCCACCGAGGGCAACCTGCTCCTGCCCGGTGACACGCCCCACGACAACGCCCAGTTCCTCGTGTTCTGCGGGGCGGTCATCCGCGCCGTCCACAAGTTCGGCGGACTGCTGCGGGCGTCGGTCGCCTCCGCCACCAACGACCACCGCCTCGGGGCCAACGAGGCACCGCCGGCGATCATCTCGATCTTCCTCGGCGACCAGCTCACCGATGTGTTCGAGCAGATCGCCAAGGGGGGCGCGACCAGCTCCAAGGAGAAAGGGAGCCTCTCGATCGGCGTCAGCACGTTGCCGGTCCTCCCGACCGATCCGGGTGACCGGAACCGGACCAGCCCGTTCGCGTTCACCGGCAACCGCTTCGAGTTCCGCGCCCCCGGCTCGCTGCAGTCCATCGCCGGCCCGATGGTCACCATCAACACGATCTTGGCCGAGGCCCTCGACCACATCGCCACCGAGATCGAGTCACTCGTCGCGGGAGGCACGGCGTTCAACGACGCGGTGCAGGAGGTGCTCGAGGAGATCATCAACGTGCACGGCAAGGTGATCTTCAACGGCAACGGCTACTCCGAGGACTGGCAGATCGAGGCCGAGGCCCGGGGCCTGCCCAACCTGCGCACCACGCTCGACGCCCTGCCAGAGCTCATCACCGAAGAGGCGATGGAGCTGTTCAGCCGCTACGGCGTGTTCAGCCACCGGGAGATGCACAGCCGCTACGACATCGCCCTCGAGCAGTACGCGCTGAGCATCAATGTCGAGGCGAGACTCACCCTGGAGATGGGCAACACCGTCGTCCTGCCCGCCGCGCTGCGCTACCAGACCGAGCTGGCCACCAACGTCGCCAGCCTCACCGCGGTCGGGGTCGAGGCGGACATGAGCACGCTCGAAGAGGTGTCGGCCGGCATCGCTGCGCTCCGGGGTGCCATCGGGACCCTCCGGTCGGAGCTCGGGGGCGACGGCGTGACCACGCCGCAGCAGGAGGCCGAGCACGCCCAGGCGCTGCTCCCGGCGATGGGCGCCGTGCGGGCCGCGGCCGACGGGCTCGAGGCGATGGTCGCCGACGATCTGTGGCCCCTCGCCACCTACCAGGAGATGCTCTTCATCCTGTAGGCACCGACCATCCGGCCACGCGCCGGCGGCGCGCGCCCCGGGGCTCATGCCCCGGGGTGCATGTACCACTGACCGGTCGCGTCGTCGCCGTCGAGCCACACCCGTCCGCTGGCCTCCCCCGAGTCGGTGCAACCCGGTGCAGACGTTACGCCGAACGGCGGGACGAGACGCCAAAGGGGCGCAGGCGGCGTCAGCGGGTCACGGCATGGAAGGCCGCGACGAGCTCGCCGAGGTACTCGGCGGTGGCATCCGTGCCCGTCGGCGCCCAGGTGTGGACCCGGCATCGCACGTCAGTGAGCCCGGCGGCCACGAGAGCCGGCACCGGTCGCATCGTGGCCGCCACGTCGAGGCGGTTGCCCTCGACGGCGGGGTTGATGTTGCCGCAGACCTGGAGGTTGGCGCCGTCGCCGCCGGCCTCGCGCACCGCCGCCTTCATGGCGGGGATGCTCTCGGTGAGGTTGGCGGCCTCGTCGCCCCAGGGGATCCAGCCCTGGCCGAAGCGGACCACGCGTCGCACGACCGCCTTGTTGATGCGCCCGCTGACCCAGATGGGCACGCCGCCGGGCTGTACCGGCTTGGGCATCTGGTGGATCCCTTCGACACGCAGGTCCGGCGTGTCGATGTTGATCCGCTGCTCCAGCCACGCCGTTTGGAGCACGAACAAGGTGTGGTCGAGGAGCTTGCCCCGGGTGTCGAAGTCGAGGCCGGCGGCCTCGTACTCCTCGCGCTGCCAACCGACGCCGACCCCGAGGTCCAGCCGGCCCTTGGAGAGCACGTCGAGCGTCGCGGTGGTCTTGGCCAGCACGATCGGGCGGCGCAGCGCCGCCTGCAAGATGTTGGTCGCGAGGCGGATCCGCGCCGTCATGCCGGCGGCGACGGCGAGGGTGGTCAGCGGTTCGAGCCAGTGGCCGTCGGGCCCGGTCGGCTGGCGGCCGTCGCGCACCCCGCCGAGCTCTGGCCGGGCGTAGGCCTCGAGGTGCTCGCCGTAGGCGACGTGGTCGGACACGAGCAGGCGGTCGACACCCGCGCGGTCCGCGGCCACGGCAAGGTCGAGCGCTGCCTGCCAGTCGCCGTCGTGACCTTCCGCCGCGAAGGTCGGCACCGAGATCGACAGCTGCGGGACGGCGGTGGGGGTGGACATGGCTCGGAAGCTAGCAAGCCCGGTCGGCGGCGTCCCCCTAGCCTTGCGTGCCAGGCCGGCGCGGGACAGCGGCGGCTTGACAGCCGAGGAGGACGCAGCGATGGCAGACCGCAGCAACCCCACGTACCCGCCCGGCCACGACGGCCGTTGGAGCGGCCCCCTGCTGCGCGATCGGATCGCGGTCGTCACAGGCGGGGCGGGCTCGATCGCATCGGCGACGTGCTCGCTCTTCGCCGACCAGGGAGCCGACGTGGTCGTGGTGGACATCGACGCCGAGCGGACGGCCGCGGTCGTCGAGGACGTGCAGCGGCGCGGGCGGCGTGCGCTCGGTGTGGTCTGCGACCTCACGGCGGACGGGTCGGTCGAGGACATGGCCGCGCGGGCGCTCGCCACGTTCGGCCGGGTCGACGTCCTGGTGAACGCGCTCGGCACGGCGCTCGTGGGCGCCTCGGCCTTCGAGCAGACGTCGCCCGAGCTCTGGGACCGCCTGTATCGGGCCAACCTGCTGCACGTGTTTCGCGCGTGCCACGCATTCGTGCCCGGGATGCGCGCGCGGGGTTGGGGCCGCATCGTGAACTTTTCCTCCGTCGAGGGAAAGCGGGCCGCGCCCGGGCTTGCCGTGTACACCGCGTTCAAAGCAGGTGTCGACGCCTTCACCCAGAGCCTCGCCGTCGATGTCGGCGGCGACGGCGTCACGGTCAACTCGGTCGCAGTCGACAAGACGCTGTCCTACCAGGTCGGCTACGGGCGCTTCCCGGAGGAGTTCGACCGCCACATCCCGGTGTGGGTCCCGGCCGGGCGCTACGGCCTGGCGTCGGACATCGCCGCGGTCGTGCTGTTCCTCGCCAGTGACCTCGGCGCGTTCGTCGTCGGGCAGTCGATCGTCGCCGACGGTGGCACCCTTGCGGCCGGTGGCTGGTACCGCACGCCGACGCGCTGGGTGAACTCGCCGCTGCTCCACCAGTACTTCGAAGACGACCCCGAGGCGGCCGCGGCGGCGCGGCCGCCGACCCTGCGCTGAGCGTCGGTCCGACGGGGCGTCAGCCGGGGTAGGTCCAGTCGGGCCGTTTGGTCGCCTGCCGCTGGTCGTAGGTGACGATGCCGCCGGCGATGTCGACGATCTTGGGGACGACGATGTCGCGCGGGTGGGGACAGCCATGCTCGAGGTGGGCGACGAAGTCCTCGGGAAAGGCGCGCAAGATGCTGGAGATGACCCGTTGCTCTTCGACGGGCAGGTAGCAGCGGTTGGCGTCGGTGACGGTCGCGAGCCGCTCGTGGATCCGCTCGAGCTGGCCCTCGTCGCCTCGACCGTCGCCGATGCGGTCGAGGGCGTCGGTGATCTCACCGGTGCCGAACTTGCACGGCGGGCATTGCCCGCAAGACTCGACGGAGAGGAACCGCGACAGTGCCCTGGCGACCTCGACCATGCAAGCGGTGTCGTCGTAGACGGCGAATCCCGCAGCGCCCAGCCCGCTGCCGGCCGCCTCCATGGCCTCGTAGCTGAGCGGTGTGTCGAGTTGGTCCGCGGTGAGCACCGGGTTGGAGATCCCCGACAGCACGGCTCGTACGCTCCGGCCCGGGAGCGGACCGCCGCAGGCGTCGAACAGGTCTCGCAGGGGAGTGCCGAGCTCCACCTCGACGACCCCCGGCTGGGAGACGTCGCCGACGACGGTGCAGACGACGTTGCCCGGCGACTGCGCCGTGCCCAGGGTGCGAAACCACTCAGCGCCCGTGGCGAGGATGTGGGGGACGTTGGCGAGCGTCTCGACGTTGTTGACCGCGGTCGGGTTCGCGGCGTGCTCGCCGTGGTGCCCGGCCTCTGGGTCGTGGGCCTCCCAGCCGAGCTGTGGGGCGGTGGCGAACAGCCCGTGGAGGTATGGCGGCATCCACCGGGGGAGCGGGTCGTTGCCCTCGATGACCTCGAGCAACGCTTTTTCCTCGCCGAAGAGGTACTCCTCGGGACCGGCCACCACCCGCACCGTCAACCCACCGAGCAGATCCGCCCCGGTCATCTCCGCCACGGCCCGCTCGACCGCCCGACGCTCCCGGTCGAAGCTGGCCTTGAGCGCGACGAAGCCCTCTCGTGCGTCGACGGCGCGCGCGGCGATGGCCAGCCCTTCGAGCACCTGGTAGGGGTTGGCGCGCAGCAACGCCCGGTCCTTGAAGGTGGCGGGCTCCCCCTCGGCGGCGTTGCACACCACGTAGTGGTGCCGGCCGCCGCCGCGCTGCACCGACAGCCACTTGGCCCCGGTGCGGAACCCCGCCCCGCCCCGCCCGCGCAGGCCGGCCAGGTTGACCTCCTCGATGATCTGGTACGGCCCGAGCTCCATCGCGCGGGCAAGGCCGGCGCCCCCGCCCCGCGCCAGGTGTTGCTCGAGGGTCGTGACGGCGGGGTCATCGAGCAGGAAGGTCTGGGTCATGGGGCGAGCGCGGTCTCAGGTGCGGGCACTGCTCCGTCCTAGTCGTTCGTGGCGACTTCGTCGTGAGCTTGTTGGATTGCGGCTTCGGGTCCAGCTGATCTGCTGGATCTGTGCGTCGAGCCGAGCTGGACCACGCGTCGCTCGGCAGCCTCCCCGGATCAGCCGATGAGCCAAGCCGTCCTCGGCGGGACCCGCCGACCCGGCAGTGCATTGCGATCGTCGGCGAGCATCCGGCGTGGACGAAGATGGCGTTGTAGCTTCGAACGGGGGGAGGTGGCAAGCATGTCTGCGATGCGTGAGATCACGGCGGGGCTGCAGTTCCCGGAGGGCCCGGTCGCCATGGACGATGGCACCGTGCTGGTCGTCGAGATCGAGGGCGGCAACCTCACCCGGGTCAGCGCCGATGGACTACAGGCGGTGGTCGCCCACTGCGGCGGGGGACCCAACGGTGCCGCCGTCGGGCCCGACGGCGCCGTCTATGTGTGCAACGACGGCGGGCTGGAGTTCAAGACCCAGGAGGGCATCAGGTTCCCCTACGACATCGCGGCCGGCAACACCGGTGGCCGGATCCAGCGCGTCGAGCTCGCCACCGGCGCGTTCGGCGACCTCTACTTGCAGTCGGGCGATCAACGCCTGGGCGGCCTCAACGACATCGTCTTCGACGCCGGCGGCCGCTTCTACTTCGTCGACACCACCGTCGGCGCCATCCACTACGCCCACCCCGACGGCACCGACATCCGCGTCGTGGCGTCGTCACTCGAGTTCCCCAACGGCATGGGACTGTCACCGGACGGCCGGCGGCTGTATGTCTCCGAGACCTACTCCGGCCGGGTCCTGGCCTGGGACGTCGCCGACGACGGCGACCTGCACGACCGGGCGCTGCTGCACACCGCGGAGGGTCATGGCTGGGACGGCCTGGCCGTCGATGGCGCGGGCAACATCTGCATCGCCAACCTCGAGCACTCCGGCATCTCCATCATCGATCCCGACGGGACCCTCAAGGAGGAAGTGACCGTGCCCCTCCACGATCCCTTCGTCACCAACATCTGCTTCGGGGGACCGGACCTGGCGACTGCGTACATCACGTCCTCTGGGCGTGGCCTGCTCTACGCGCTCGACTGGCCCTACCCTGGGCAGCGGCTCCACTTCGCCCGCTGACCGCTCGGCTCGCATCCCAGCTGGGACCATCGGTCTAGAAGCTGCCCTCGGCGGCGCGCTCGATGCCGAGCAGGAGGATCAAGTCCTCGTGCAGCTCCATCCAGACGTCGTGGTACGAGCCGCAGAGAACCCCCGTGAACGCCTTGACGTCGCCGCCGACGACGCGCTCACAGGCGCTGGTCAGCCGCGGCCCGTACCGTCCGATCCGCCGCACCGCGCCGGCGAGGGCGTCGACGACCGAGCGGGCATCGTCGTGCAGTGCCACGAGCCGGCTGATGCACGCAGCGTCGTAGTCGGCGTCGAGGTGGTCGTTCGGCTCGCCGTCGCGCATCTGCCAGTCGGTGCAGAGCTGCTTGAACTGACCGTCGAGCTCGAGGAACGAATCGTAAGGATGCCGAAGTCCCTCGGTTTCGCTCCCGGCGTCGGCCAGCAGCTCACGATGGTGGTCGCGACCGGCCGGCGTGAGCTGCCACAGCGAGCGGGCGGGCACGAAGCGGACCAGCTCCTCCCGAAGGAGTCCGTCGAGCTGCTGCGTGAGCACACCGTGGTCGAGGCCCACCAGTTCGGCGATGCGCTCGTGGGTGGCGAATCCCTTGATGCGCAGCCCGTGCAGCACCAACAGGCGCGCCAGCAGGTCGGGTGGGTCAGCAGTCGCCGGCGCGGGCGCGTCGTCGCCCGGATGACCGACTGCGGCCGCAGCGACGGTGTCGTTGGCCCCGGCCCGCAGCACCGCCTGCGCGGTGGCCAGTCGGGCGACGGGTACGCGAAGGGGCGAGCAGCTCACCGAGTCGACACCGCAGCGGACCAGCAGCTCGATCGACGCCGGGTCGCCGGCATGCTCACCGCACGCGCCGATCGTGATCGACGGCCGCGCCGATCGCGCCGCGTCGCACGCCATCGCGAGGAGACGGCCCAGCGCGCGGTCATCGAGGGTCACGAACGGGTTGGATGGCAGCAGCCGGCGGGCAAGGTAGTGCGGCAGCACCACACCCTCGGCGTCGTCGCGGCTGAGGCCGAAGACCAACTGGGTGAGATCGTTGGTGCCGAAAGAGACGAAGTCGGCAACGGCGGCGATGTCGGCGGCCACCAGCGCGGCGCGCGGGGTCTCGATCATGGCGCCGACGCGCACCACATCGCGTAGCGTCGCGCCCGTCGCGGCGACGGCTGCATCGACCCACGAACGCGCGATCACCATCTCGGACGGATCGATCACCATCGGGATCAGGATCTCGACCCGCGGGTCGCCTCCCACCGCGAGCCGCGCCGCGGCGGCGCGGCAGATCGCGCGCACTTGCATCGGGTACAGGGCCGGACGGATCACACCGAGGCGGACGCCTCGTGTCCCCATCATCGGGTTGATCTCGTGCAGGCGCCGCAGCGCCGCGAGCTCGCGGCGGCCGATGTCGTCCAACTCGCCGCGCCCATCGGCAACGAGCAGAGCCTCGAGGGGCGGAAGGAACTCGTGCAACGGCGGATCGAGCAGTCGCACCCTCACCGGCAGCCCGTCCATCGCCGCCAAGATGGCTTCGACGTCGTCACCGTGCGCGCCTTCGAGCGCTTCGAGCGCGGCCGACTCCTCGGCGAGATCGTCGGCGAGGATGAAACGACGCAGCAACCCGAGCCGCTCGGTCGAGAGGAACATGTGCTCGGTGCGGCACAGACCGATGCCGCGCGCCCCCCGTGCGCGCGCGTCGCGCGCTTCGGCGGCAGTGTCGGCGTTCGCCAGCACCACGACGCGGTGCTGCGCGAGTTGATCGGCCCAACCGAGCAGCGTCTCGAGCTCGGCCGGTGGCTCCTGATGGCTGAGCTCGGCCGCACCGGCGAACACCGAACCGGTGCTCCCGTCGATTGAAAGCCAACTGCCGGCGGCGATGGTGCGCGCACCGACACGGATCGCGTCGTCGACGATCTCGACATCGGCCGCGCCGACGACCGCCGGTATGCCCAGACCGCGCGCCACCAACGCCGCGTGGCTGGTGATGCCCCCACGCGCGGTGACGATTCCCTTCGCGCACTGCATGCCCACCACATCGTCGGGAGTCGTCTCGCGCCGCACGAGGATCACCGGTCGTCCCGCCGCAGCCGCGGCGATGGCGTCATCGGCCGTGAGGACGAACATGCCGCTCGCCGCACCCGGCGAGGCCGGCAGCCCGACCGCGACGACCTCGCGGTCGTCTTCGTTCGCGAAGCGGGCGTGGAGCACCGACGCGACGTCGTCGGGATCGAGGGCCAGGACAGCTTGTGCCGGTGTCAGCGTCGGCGACGGGGCTTTCGCCTGGCGTATCAGCGCCACGATCCGTGTGATCGGGTCCTCGGGGTTCCCCGCGGCTTCAGACATCACCACACCTCGGCAAACGGCGAGCGGAGCGCGGTCACCGGCTAGCTGGCGTAGCGCACGGAACGGGCGAACGCCCGGTACTTGTCGGTGTGCCAGACATCTTGCACTTCGCCCCAGCCGACGGCAGCTGCGCCGTCGGAGCCCTCGTACTCCCAGCGCGTCAGGCTCAACCAGTTGAACATCCAGGGGATGTTCGTGAACGAGAACCGGTTCACGCACTCACCGACGGCCTCGATCGTACGCCCCCGCGCGTCGACCGCGCGCACGATCACGCGCCGCGGGGCGACACCATCGCGTTCGATCTCGCGCGTGCCGCCCACCAGGGCGGCCGCCTCGCCGTCGCGCCACAGATAACCCATGATCACCGGAGTGCCCGGCGCGTCGGGCAACGAGAACGCGAGGAAGGCCGACGTCGCGCACTGCGCATGGTCATAGCCCATCCGCAAGGTCTTGTCCTCGAGGCGCGGACCCCAGGACCGGTCGCGGATGGCGTAGCAGTCGACGGGGATCTCCTCGCCGTGCAGGACGATGCGACCGGTGACGTGGCCCGGCTGGTCGACGTGCGCCGAGAACAACCCGGGCGGATCACCGCGGCCCACGACGTGGGGCTCCATGATCGCCCGGAACTGCACATCGATCGCGCAGTCGGGATGGTCGTAGGTGACCTGATACGTCGTGAGCGGCTCGAGGCAGCGGACGCCGATGCCCTGCGGGAAGTGCACGTCACGCAGATCGCCGAGCTCGGGTAGTGGCAGGTTCCATTGATAGTTGCAGTGCAGGCTGTCCCAGGGCAGATCGCCGGTGTCGTCCCAGACGATCACACCACCGCCGAACATCTTCATGTTGGGTCGGACCCACGGATACACGTACGCGTGCAGGCGCCGCTCGGGCACCGAGATCGAGAACCACGTCGTCTCGCTCCACATCGGATCGTCCGACGTCGGCGGATGGAAGTTGTCGTCATCCGGAGCGAGTTGCACTCCCTGGTCACCTTGCATCAGCTGGCCTCCGCTCGCCTCAGGATCTCGACCGTTCCGGCTGTGCCGTCGATACGGATGTAGTCGCCGGTGCGCAGCTTGCGGGTGCCGGCTCGCGTGTTGATCACACACGGGATGCCAACCTCGCGCGCCACGATCGCGCCGTGGCTGAGCGCGCCGCCGATGTCGATCACGCAGCCACCCGCCACGAGGAAGTACGACGCGTAGCTCGGATCGGTCGTCTCGCACACGAGGATCTCACCGGGCTCGAGATCTCCGGCGCTCGGGTCCACGAGGACGCGCACCGCGCCTTCGACGACACCGGGGCTCGCGCCGAGACCGGAGATGGGCTCGTCGAGGTCGTTGCTGTCGACGGTGCGGGGTTCGACCATCCCGACCCAGGACTCGGGGAGATCGATCGTGAGGTACTCGTCGCGCCGAGCCCGGCGGAAGGCGACCAGCTCGTTGGCGTTGGCCGGCAACTCGGGCGCCGTGAGCTCGGCGACGGTCAGGTAGAAGACGTCTTCGGGATCCTGGAGCAGGCCCCGGCGAGCCAGGTCGGTGCCCAGCACACGGGCGTAGGCGCGCGCGACGTCGAGCATCTGCATGAGGCTGGCCTTGCCGATCTCGCGCAGCGGCACATACACGTGCGTGGCCCGCAGCAGCAGCCGCGCGTTGGGGCGGCGTTGCCGCGGCAGCGCCGCGATGACCTCGCGTTCGGCCGCTTCGCGCTCTTCGACGCGCGACCGCTCGGCGATGCGCGGATCGGCGTCGTCGGCCATCTCGCGAAAGGTCGCAACCAGGCGCTCGACCGGAGTGGGATCATCGCGCCAGGAGTGGCTCGAGATCTCACCCTGCGCGGGTCCTTGGAAGCCGCGGCGTCCGAGGAACCCGGCCATCGTCGTCCGGCCACGCGACACGGCCCACAGATCGGCGGTGGTCTCGATCTCGATCGACTCGTGCCCACCAAAGAGCGTGAGCATCAGGTGGGCCCTGTCGACCGAGCCCAACACCTTGCCCAGCTGCAGGAACAGCGGGCCGCACAGGAGCGCGACGTTCGTGTGCGGGCGAGCCATCGCATGGAATCGCTCGCGCGCCTCGACGAAACGGGCACGGGCCGTGGCGGCATCGGCTCCCGGCGCCTCGGCGAGCGACCGCGTCCAGAACTGTTGGTTGTCGGCGTACACGCGACGCAACCATCGAGGGGTGCGGGCGAAGAGGATGGGCGTCTTGACAAAGACGACCGGATAGCGCCGGCGCGACTTGTGGCTCTTCACACCGTCGCGGACCGAGCCGAAGTAGTGCTCTTCGAGCGCGTCACCCGACGTGCCCGGCTGGAGGTCGGCCCATTGCCGCGACAGATCGACGTTGAGCGCGACGCGCCCGTAGAAGATCGACGACGTTCGATGATCGACATCGGCGGGCGGGGGTGCGGCCGTGGTCGAGAGGATGCCCATGTCGAAGTACGATTGGCGGATCATCTTTTCGTTGGCCTCGTCCCAGTGCGACCAGTTGAGCGGCGTACTCACCCCGGGGATGCCTTCGGCGATGTTGACGCGAGTCCACGCGATCGTCGGCCCCGACACCCGATGGAGCGGGTCGGTGAGTTGTGCGGAATCAGCCACGGCCGGAGTGTAGGTCGTGACAGCACGAGCCACCGTCTGGAGGAACGGGAGGAAGTGGCGCGACGAAGTACGGTGCCCGCATGCCACTGCTCGCCTATCTCCTCTATCGCAACGAGGCCGTGGCCGACGCCGACTTCGTCGAGCACTACCGGGCGGTGCACTCGCCATTGTCGGTCGAAGCCATGCCCTTGCAGACGTTCTACGCGGCCAACGTGGCGCGTCCGGGGGCCGCGAGCACGGCACCGTGGGGGTCGCGTCGCCCGCCGGTCGACGCGCTGGCGTTCGTCGGCTTCGAGGACGTGGACGTGCTCGCCGATCCGGACCGCCTCTACGCCAGCGTCGAGCTCGGCGAACGCCTGAACGCGGACGGCACCTATCTGTTTTCGGGCATGGACGGCTACGTCGTCGACACCGAGCTGGCATGGGGATCGCCGCGCACCTGGCCGACCGGGCAGGCATCGCCCGGCCTCCAGCACATCACCCTGGCGTGCCGTCGCAGCGGCGTGAGCGCCGCCACGTTCCGCGATCGGCTGCGCTCGCTCGCGGCGGCCACCTCGTGCGCGGTCAGCTCCGACGCTCTCGGCGGCGCGCTCCACGTCGTGACCGGCACAGTGAGCCCCGACGCGCCTGCGCTCGACGCGATCCTCGAGCAGCGCTGGACGACGAGCGCGGACGGTGCCGCGGCACTGGCTTCCGTCGAGGCGGCGTTGGCCGAGCTGTGCGACGCCGACGCCACGCGCACGGTCGTGGCTGATCAGACGATCTGGATCGACTGATGCATCCCAGATCGGGCACTGTGTCGTTGGCGAGGGCCGAGCTGGCGCGACGCGATGAGCTCTTCCTCGCCGAGCGCCTCGCCCAGGTCTACGAAGGTGACACCGCCTTGCATGCTGCGGGGTTCAGCTACGACCCCGAGATGGCGCAGGACCTGATCACACGCGGCGCCGACATCCGGGCCAGAAGCCGGCGGGGCGCCGAACCGCTGCATGCGGCGGCGGTCGAGGCGCTCCTGCGGGCCGGTGCCGATCCTCGCCTCCCAAACGACCGCGGCTCGACCGCGTTCGACCTCGCTCAGTGGACGACGGGGCGAGGCGGCACGGGCTCCGCCGCGGCGAAGGTCGAGCAACGGGTCATCATCGACCTGCTGGCGCACGACACACGGAACGAGGTGATCGGTCCGCCACAGGGTCTTGACGACTGATGGCCATTGTGCCCACCCTCCGGTACTCCCGACCCTCCACTTGCTACCACCAGGTAGTAGTATCATGCATATGGCAAGAGAGAAGGCAACCATCACGCTCGACCGGGCCAAGGCAGCCGCAGCGCGGGCTTTGCTGGGCGTGGAGTCCACCTCGGAGGTCATCGACATGGCGTTGGACCAACTCATCCGCGCCGAGCGCCTCCGGGCCGACATCGCGGCCTACCAACGCGTCCCACCGACCCAGGATGAGGTTGAGTTGGCCTTGCTCGGCGATACCGACAGCATCGCCGACGATACCGACTGGGACGCTCTCTACGCCGACGACCGATCGTGACAACCCCTGTGCGCAGAGGCGAGGTGTGGCTCGCCGATCTCGACAAGACTCGCCCGGTCATCGTCCTCACCCGTGATCCGTTGGGCCGCCTGCTCCACTCGGTGATCATTGCTCCTGTCACTTCCACCATCCGGGGCTTGTCCACTGAGGTACCCGTAGGTGGCGACGACGGCATCCGGCACCCATCGGTCGCCAACCTCGACAACATCCAGCTTCTGGCCCGGGATCGCCTCCGCAGACGCATCGGACGCGCTCAGCCCGCCACCATGAGGGCGTTGTGCGCGGCCCTGTCCGTGGCCGTGGATTGCGCCGCCACCAGCCCGTCGTAGTCGCCGAATGACAACGACGATCACCGAACCACCGAGCTGCACGCCGGCTGGCGGGGTCGTTCAGGCCCGGCCGGTGAGCTGGCGGGTGGCGATCCTCGCTCCCTCGGCCAGGGACCCCAGCTTGGCCCATACGATCCGGGGGTCCACGGGGACGGCGTGAGCGAAGGTGGCGAACCCGCAGTCGGTCCCGGCGATCACGCGGTCCATGCCGACGATCCGCGCCAGGCGGGTGATCCGCTGGGCGACGAGCTCGGGGTGCTCCACGTAGTTGGTGGTCGAGTCGAGCACCCCCGGCACGAGCACCTTGTCGTCGGGCAGCTTGACATCTTCGAAGAGCACCCACTCGTGCTCGTGGCGGGGGTTGGCGGCCTCGAAGAGCAAGCCGCGCGGCCGGGCCGGCAGCACCAGGGGGAGGATCTCCAGAAGCGGGATGTCGTGGGTGTGGGGTCCCTCGTAGTTGCCCCAGCAGACGTGCATCCGCATGCGCTCGGGCGGGATGTTGCGGGTCGCCTGCTCGAGGGCATCCACGTTGCGAGCCACGATGTGGAGGAACTCCTCCTTGGACAGGCCTCTCGCCTCCGCGACCGGCCAGCTGGCCAGGTCCGGGCAATCCAGCTGGAGCACGAACCCGGCGGCGTGGATGGCCTCGTACTCCTCCTTCATGGCCTCGGCCAGCGCGGCGACGTACTGGTCGTCGTCGGGGTAGTAGCGGTTGCGCATGAACTGGGCGATGACCCCGGGGGAGGCGGCGGTCATGAACACCTCCTGCGCGCCGCTGCCCTCGGTCGCCTGGCGCAGGTTGTCGATGTCCCGCTGGAGCGGGTCCCGGTCCCGGTAGGAGACCGGGCCGGCGCACACCGGGTTGGTCATGGCCCGTCGGAGCTGATCGGCGAGCCGGGCGAAGTACTCCGGGAAGCGGACCGCCTCGGGCAGCACCCGGGTCTCGCCCGACCCTTGCTCGAAGCCGGCGAGGCGGTCGACGACATAGGTCGAGTACGACGGCTTGCCGACCTCTCCGTCGTTGACCACGTCGAGACCAGCCCCGATCTGGGCTGCGACGATGCCGGCCACCGCGTCCCGAACCTCGTCGGGCGTGGCCCGGGCCCCGGCCAAGGCGTCGTCGGTGCCGGGCAGGGCCACGCCGGGCGGGCGGGGCAAGCTCCCGGTGTGGGTCGTGAGGACCCGGTCCGTGCTCGTCCGCATGTCTCCCCTCTGGCCGTGATGCGCCTGAAGCGTACCGATGTCCGCCAGGTCGGCGGCGTGGTTCACCCGGACGCCGGTGGTCTTTCCTGGCTGACCGCGTCGAGCGGTTCGACGTCACCGCGCCCCCCATACGTCGACAACAACACAACGATCTCGCGACTCCCATCCCCGTAGGTCTTTGGCCTCGACCCGAGATCGTGCAGCACCCCCGGGTCTTGCCTCGAACAACCGGTGGCGATCGGTCCCGGCGCCCGGAGCAGAGCATCGCGGCACTCCTGCCTGCGCCGGAAGCAGCGGTCCTGTGCGCCGGCAGGGAGTACACGGAGCCGAGATCGCCGATGGACCCAGCTGGATCGCTCGGCGTTCACGGTCGTCCTCGGGAGGCAGGCCGGTAAGAGCAAACCAGCACACCTGTGGCGGCCGTCTTGGCGGAGGTCAGTTCGAACTGACGCGCTTCCCCATCGTTCGGGAACAGGGTCTTCCCGCCGCCGAGCACGATCGGCTCGATCATGAGGATGAGCTCATCGACCAGTTCGGCTGCCAGAAGCGTTCGCACCAGCGACAGGCTGCCGTAGATGTAGATGTCGCCGCCCGGCCGTTGGCGTAGCTCAGAGACCTCTTTGAGAAGATCGCTGCCGCGGATGATCGTCGTCGGGCTCCACGTGAGATCCACCTCGGACAGCGTGTCTGACACGACGTACTTCTGGACACCGTTGATCCAATCGGCGAACACGTCGCCGGCGCGCTCAGGCCACGCCGACGCCGACGCCTGATAGGTCGTGCGACCCTGCAGCAGGGCGTCGCACCGTTGGGCGAACTCGAAGATCGTTCCGCCCATCACCTCGGGATCGAAGAACGGGTGCGACCAGCCACCGTGGCGGAACCCGCCGGTGGTGTCTTCCTGCGGACCGCCCGGAGCCTGCACCACCCCGTCGAGACTGATGAACTCACTGACGACAACTTGCATCGCGTCCTCCGATCAGCGGCCCAGACGTGTCGGCGGCCTCGCACTCATCCGGCCCGACTGTACATACAACTCGCAAACCGGGGTCCGGCGCCGGGGACCTTGCGAACGCGTACGGAGCCGGCTGCCGGTCGAGGGGACGAAACTCCCCCCGGGCGGGAGCCAGCATGACCTGTCGCCAGGAGCGTGCCGCTCGGGTGCTTCTGTTGTGGCGCCTCGCACGCCCCAGATCGCCGGCTTCGGGGGGACTCGGAGTTGCCGACCTGGCGCGACTCGACGTTCTGTGAGTGTGGTTCGGTTGTGTCGTTCGGTCCTCAGCCCGGGAGCGACCCGTGGGCCGCGTCCTTCCGATGGCTACCGGCTGGTGGTGGGAGCGGGCCGAAGCCCGGATGAGGCCGGTCTCGATCCTCGTCGTGTCGGTCCGATGGAGGGCCGGTGACCGGTGGCGCCGGTCGCCGGGGCGGGGGGTGGAGCAACCCGGCGATCACGGCGGTGCCGGATTCGGCCCGCGCGCCGGGGCCGGTGTGGGCGGTGATGGTGGTGTGGGTGATCGGCTGGGCGCAATGTGAGCAGGCGACGGTTGGTTGGGTGTCGTGCCCGCAGGATGTGTGGCGGAGCAGCAGGGGCGGGCCGTCGGTGTCGGTGGTCCACCGGTCGCCCCAGGCCATCAGGGCCATGAGGGCGGGGATGAGGGCCCCCTGGGGCGACACGCCGGCGCGCGCGGCCAGGGCGCGCACCGTCACCGGGGTGGCGAGTTGCACGAGGACGCTGAGCACGCGCCCCCGGGGCCCGGGGATGACGTCGGCATAGGGACGGCCAAGGTCCATATGTCCACACGGGCAGAGATATGTCCGGTGAGACGGACATACTCCCGTCCGGAGTTGCCGCCTGTCCGGTGTGCAGGCCCATCCGCACCCGGATCCGCCGCCGGCTGATGCGCGGCCCCTCCGTTCGGATGGTTCCGCGGCGCGGCGGCGCCGTCTGGTACAGGATGGTGAGGGTGGTCGTGCCCGTTCGGTGCGGCCAGCCGCCGACCGGACAGGACCGTTTGGGGGTGTGGGATGAGGACACGTCGAGGGTGGGCGCTCGGCGCCGCGCTGGGTGCCGCCGCGCTCTGGATGGCGCCGGCGCCGCCGGCCTCGGCCGCGGTGGCGCCGCTCGCCAGTTGCAGCTTCCGCTTCGGGCCGATCACCGAGACCGGGGCGGCCGGGACCCGGCTGTTCGTCATGTCACTGGATCCGATCTCGATCGGCCAGTCGTGCACGACGACGGCGCCGGTCGTGGTGACCATGGCGCCGGCGGCGACCGGGCTGTCCTACACCGACATCTCCGGCAACCCCTTCACCTTCACCCAGGCGATCACCTTCACGCCGGGCCGGGCGGCCCCGCAGCTGGTGGCGGCCTGGTCGGGGTTCGGCTGCGCCGACCCTGCGGTGCCGGGGACGTTGTCGTTCTCCTCCGGGGGACAGCGGGCGTCGACCAGCGTGGCCCCGACCTCCTGCGCATCCGTTGGTCCCGGGGCGACCGCGAGCCTGCGCGTCGACCTGTTCCCAACCACCAGCTTCGTCGGGATCGCACCGTCGACCGACGGGCACGGGTACTGGATCACCGACCAGTACACCAACGTCACCAACCGGGGCGACGCCACCGGCTACATCCAGGACTTCTTCAGCACGTTCAACATCGTCGGCATCGCCGCCTCGGCCACCGGCGGCTACTGGCTGGTCTCCTCCGGCGGCGGGGTGTTCAGCGTCGGCCCTGCCGCCTTCTACGGGTCCCTGGGCGGGGTGACGCCGGCCGCGCCGATCGTCGGGATGGTCGCCACGGCCGACGGGCACGGCTACTGGCTGGTGGGCGCCGACGGCGGGGTGTTCGCTTTCGGCGACGCCCACTACTACGGCTCCCTCGGCGGGACCCACCTGGCCGGGGCCATCGTCGGGATGGCGGCCACCGCCGACGGGCACGGCTACTGGCTGGCCGGCCGCGACGGCGGGGTCTTCGCCTACGGCGATGCCGTCTTCGCCGGATCGGAGGGCAGCGCTCTGCTCGCCGCTCCGATCGTCGGGATGGCGTCGTCGGCACACGGCGGGTACTGGCTGGTCGCCGCGGACGGCGGGGTGTTCACCTTCGGCGGCGCCGCCTTCAAGGGCTCGGCCGGCGGGCTGCCCCTCGTCGCGTCGATCTCGGCCATGGCTCCCACCCCGGACGGCGGCGGGTACTGGCTGCTCGCCGCGGACGGCGGGGTGTTCGCCTACGGGGACGCCGCCTACCTCGGCGGCGGGTGACGGCCCGAGATCGGCTCCGCTGGGAGCAGCACGGTGCCGCCCGGGCCGACCGCCTCGGGGTGGCCGACCGCTGCCGCGTCGAGGTCGTCGGCGCTGAGGTCACTGGCGTGGGCGTCGATCGCCCGGGTTGATCAGGCGGTAGCGATCTTGACGTCGTTGGCGGCGTGGCGGGCCAGCGCGGCGAGATCGCCTGGGTCGCTCGTCAGCACGACTGGTCCGCCTGCTTGGTCAGCCCGCCCTCGGGCGGACCGCGTCAGTTCACCGGCGATGCCCCGACTCTTTCTTCGTACTACCTCTATTCATTGGGAGATCCACTCGACCGCTCGACGGCATCGGGTACCGGACCAAGACATCTCCCACGCCTACGAAACGTCATCGCCTGGATCCAACTCGACGACGACCCACCCCGCTACCTGGCGACCGGACCAGATCGAGCACCAACCTGCTCGAGCTGGTCATCCTCGACACGCCCGCGGCCGTGCTCGTGATCCACGCCATGGCCCTACGGCACAGCACCCAAAGCGAGTTGTTTGGAGAAGAGAGCCGATGACCGACCGGATCTACGGGTACACCAACACCGGCAAACCCATCGACGACAGGTTGATCGAGGGGCTGGCCGACGAGGCCGAGCGAGGCTACGACCCCGAGCAGCTGCGAACCAGGCCTCGCGGCCGGGGCCGCCCACCACTCGGAGACGCCGCCAAGGAGGTCGAGTCCGTCCGACCACAGGCCAAGGACCGGTCACGCCAGCACCCGCTTCGAGCCGGTGAGCCTCCGGGCGGGCCGATTCGGGGGCCAGGTGCACGACTATCGTGTCGTTCACGGTCGCTTTCCTCCCTCCCCGTGGCTGGGCGCTAGCAGCGCCGGGGTGGTCGCGACGCGGGAGGCGCGGGGCCCACTGGAGGTCAGCGCTCACCGAGGTTGTCGGGTCGTCGGGGAGGTGAGCGCCTCGACGGGCGCCCAAGGCGACCTTCCGACCGGCGAGGTCACGTTCGTCTTCACCGATATCCAGGGCTCGACGGCGCTGCTCGTCCGCTTGGGCGAGGGCTACGCGTCCGTCCTCGATGAGCACCATCGGATCCTCTACGAGGCATTCGAGTCCACTGGTGGCCAGGTGTTCGGTAGCGCCGGCGATGCCCTCTTCGCCGCGTACGTCGATCCGCGTGCGGCGCTGACCGGGGCGGTCGCAGGCCAGCTCCGCCTCCTCGAGCGCAACCGCACCTCGGACGTTCCGCTCGCTGTTCGCATGGGGGTTCACACCGGGCCGGCGGTCCTCGGCCCGACCGGGTACGTGGGGCTTGGATTGCACCACACGGCAAGGGTGGCCGCGAAAGCGCAGGGGTCCCAGATCCTGGTGTCCGATACCACGGCGACCCTGTTGGCGGGCTCGCCGCTGCCGGGCGTCACCCTCGACGATCTGGGACCGGTCCGGCTGAAGGACGTGCCGGGTTCTCCACACGTCTTCTGCGTCCGCCACCCAGATCTTCCCGCCGACTTCGCACCTCTGGTGGGTGGCGTCGCGCCGTTGGGCAACCTACCGGCGCCGCTCACGACCTTCGTGGGCCGCGACAAGGAGCTGGCGGAGTTGTCGGGCGTGTTGGCCACGACCCGCTTGGTCACCCTGGTCGCGACGAGCGGTACGGGCAAGACCCGACTGGCGGTGGAGGCCGCCGGGTCGATCCGTGACCGGTACCCCGATGGCGTCTGGTTGGTGGATCTCTCGGAGGTCGATGGCGGCGACGAGGATGTCGCAGGGGCTGTGGCGTCGAGCCTCGGCATCCCTGATACCGGCGAGGCCGGCGGCGTCGGTGACGCGCTCGTGCGGAGTCTGGCCGGGCGAGAGTGCTTGGTCGTCCTCGACAACTGCGAGCGTGCGGCCGACGGTGTCACCTCGGTGGCCACGCGGCTCGCCCGCGGCGCCCCGAAGCTGCACATGCTGGCAACCAGCCAACGCCCGCTGCACGTGGAGGGCGAGATGGTCTACCGGCTCGCGCCGCTCGGCCTCCCTGAGCCCGGCAAGGACCCGGCTGAAGCGGCGTCGGTCCGGCTGTTCGTCGAGCGCGCCCGCGCAGTCCGAAACGGGTTCGAGCTCGACCCCCGATCCGCTCGTGCGGTCGCGCGGATCTGCGAGAGGCTCGACGGCATCCCGTTCGCCATCGAGCTGGCGGCGGCGCGCGTCGTCGCGTTCAGCGCCGCGCAGCTCGCCGCTCGTCTGGAGGAGTCCCTTGGGATCCCGGTGCCATCGACCGGTCCGGCCCGCCACGCCACGCTGCGTCAGGCGGTCGGGTGGAGCTACGACCTGCTCACCCCGGACGAGCGGACCCTGCTGGCACGCCTCTCGGTGTTCAGCGGGGGTTGCACCCTCGAGGCTGCCGAGGCGGTGTGCGGCACCTCCGAGACGCGGCGTTCGCAGGTCATGGCGACGCTTGCCTCCTTGGTCGAGAAATCCCTCGTCGTGTTCAGCGACCAGGGTGTCCAGCCGTCGTACCGGCTGTTGCAGATGGTCCGCACGTTTGCGGCCGAGCGGCTGGTCGAGTCCGGCGAGTCAGCGTCTGTGGCCGATCGGCATCTCGATTTCTACCTGGCGTTCGCCGAGGAATCGGCACCGCACCTCACGGGTCCTGAGCAGGGATGCGTCGAGGATCTTCTCGCCGACGACCTCGACAACCTGCGCACCGCGTTCCACCTTGCCATGTCCAAGTCCGACGCGTCACCGGCGTTGCGGTTGGCCAACGCTCTTTGCCGCTTCTTGGAGGACCGGGGTCACTGGCGAGAGTGGCGAAGCTGGTTCGAACAGGCTCTCGGCCATCCGGGTCATGCCACCCCCTCCGAGCGAGGGTGGGCGCTGGCCAATGGTTCGGCAGTCGCCGAGCGTCTCGGTGACCTCGACTTGTGTGAGGCGCGTGCGAGCGCGGCCGCGGCGCTGTTCACCGAGTTGGGCGACGATTCCGGCTGCAGCTTCGCGCTCGGGTTCCTTGGCAACGCGGCCATCGATCGGGGCGAGTCCGACCGTGCCGTGGCGTTCTACGAGCGCGCGCTCGCCATGCGGGAGCGCCTCGGTGACCGGCGCGGTGTCGGCGTCTCGCTGGGCAACCTCGGCTGGGCGCGCTACGAAGGCGGTGACCACGCCGCAGCCCGCCCGCTCTTGGAGGAGGCTCTGGCCATGCTCGAGGAATGCGGGGACATGGCCCGCGCCATCGCAGTCCTCGGAGACGTGGCCCTGGTGTCACTCGCCGACGGTGCCGTCGAGACGGCCTTCGACTACGCCCTCCGAGGCGTCGACCTGGCCCGCGACGCCGGTAACCGCCAGACCGAAGCCTGGAACACCGTGCTGCTCGGTCGGATCGTCGCCGCCCTCGGCCAGCCAGCCGATGCTGGCGCGCTCCTCGCAGAGGCGATGCAGATCCTCTCCGATCTCGACGACGACCGCTCCCTTCTCACGGCGATCGGAGAGCTCGCGATCATCCTAGCCGAGCAACATCCCTTGCCGGCGGTCGAACTGCTGGCCGCGGTGCGAGCCATCCGAGGCCGCCGACACCTGCCGGCCAACGTCGAGGAGCGCATCCGCCTCGACGCCGCTGAAGCGGCCATCACGGCGTCCACACCTGTCGATGCCCGGGAATCGGCCATCGCCAGAGGATCCCGCTTCCAACTCGACGACGCCGTCCGCCGGTCAGTGATCCTGGCAGGCACTCTGCGAACAGGGCGTAGCCCGCTCCGGCGGGCTACCTTGCTCAGGCCCGACACGTGAACCGATAGGCACGAGCATCGCGGAGGAGCACTACGGAGATGCCTCGCTGGATCCGATTTCTGGTCACTGCCACGTTGCTGGCAACGGGGTTGCTCCGCCCGGCAACAACCGCCTCAGCAGCTGCATCCCAGGACACGTATGCGCCTGGGGATTGTTACTTCGACATATGGGCGATCGATGCAGTTTCGACTCCTGACGGTGGGGGTTGTTGGTCAGTACATCCCGATGGCGGGGTGTTCAGTTTCGGTGACGCCCGCTTCTACGGGTCGAGCGGCAGCGTGCACCTCACTGCGCCTGTCGTTGGCATGGCATCGACCCAGGATGGGCAGGGGTACTGGTTGGTC